>JAAUYH010071802.1_pt1 | contig 22586 bp, 14 predicted proteins | sample 7278061 | NCBI WGS metagenome assembly JAAUYH01 (sample SAMN14350203, study PRJNA611818) | marine sediment metagenome | isolation source: surface marine sediment (0.6m) | place: French Polynesia: Moorea | collected 2018-08 | reverse complement strand
GTAGGAACCACAATTATTGTCGGAGAGAGTGCCGTATTTTAGTTTGCATGTACTGACAAATCTAAATTTCATACTTTCTGGACGTGTTAACGGACTGCACTGAACGACAATCCCGTCTCTGGTTTTACTATGTTCCTCGTCTCCACATTGATTGGATTATGCGTATCACTATCAGTTCAGGGTGCGCCATAATTCACCCTCGTCTATTGCAAAAACCAGAAAATCCCTTCTTGCTCTACCAAAAACCCTTGTACACATTGTAGAGAGGGAAGACTGTACTATAGGGGATTACCGGAAATCAAATTGGCAGTTTCTAAATTTGGTTTGCTGTTCTAAGTTGGTGAGGGACCGCTGGCCCTAAATCTCAACCGCAAGCTACAAATCTGCACTGAATTTGCGGCTGCATGTCGAGAGGAACTGCTAATCTTACCTGCAATTGCTGTTGCTGTTTCACAGTCAGTTAAGAGCAATTTGTCCTTCGTCTCGTTTGCAACAGTAACAATTCTCTACTTTCGGAAATCCCCTACCGGTAGTAGGATAGTACTGTATCGGTACGGTACAGTACGGTACAGTACGGTACAGTACAGTACATCACCGCCCCAGTTGTCGACCGGTGCATGTTGTTAACTTGTGTAGGATGCGCGCTCGAATACAGAGCGGCGCAAGTAGGTTATTTTAACACGGTTCAGCGTTCCGGAAATGAACTCTTCAAAGTGTGGTGTCGGTTTCCTAACGGCAATCAATTCTGCACAGGATTCGGAGTGCAAAACTGTAGCGTACAATTTGTGTTGGGTTTCGTAGATTGCAAGCAAGTTTTCGTCGAAGGGGCGAGCCTTATCGTCCTACAAATACAAGCCAATTATTGCGTGGCTTGACGACGCCGTTCCACAACCGTAATCTGGAAAGTGATACAGTATCAAGTGAATCGTGAAATCTAGGATTGACTGTGAATCTACCGTACCGTACAGTACTGCACTGTAGTATTGCACGCCTGAGCACTTGCTGATGTCCAGGGAATCCGATATGGCTGCGTGCGCATTTGACTGATACTGTACCGAGCTAAATCGGGCATGGAAGTTAGTTTGCCCATACAGTACCGCACCGTGCATTGTGGATTTCGTGTTTCTGTTTGGAAACGTTTTCCGTGGCAAGTGCGATCTCCCCACGACATCGCTGCTCACCGAATTCTAGAACTACCGGTGCATCACACTGCGCTTTCCCACTGATCGACGTGGCGACTGGATTGGATGTGGAATGGCGAGATATCGAATCACTTGTAGGTGGTCGGGAAGCTGGATATGCATGTGCCACGTGGCTTAGGGGCCGGGGGGGGGGGTTCCGCTCACTGGCAAGACGGGAACGAAACGGCGCCATCCCGAATTATTAGTGCAACATTGCATAGAATCGGTGCATTGCAAGAATGGCAAGCGCCGGTTTAGGGAAATACAGTGCGGCTGCAATGCCGCACCCGCGCGAGCCAACGTAATGGATCGAGGTGGCACGCACGTGCAGCGTTTCAATGGCGATGCATCCATTCGTATACGTTTCGCGGGCTGGCCACTACACCTACCGCGCCGCAACGTGCCGCCACTAGGGAACCCTTTCCGCACGCACACTCACCGATACCCGTGTGATTTTCGGTCGCTCTCGACACCCCCGACACCAGCGCGGAGCCCCGATTGCGGCCTGCGGACGAGATGGCGCGCGTCGCGATCCTGAGCGCAGCCAAGGACTGGGTGGCCGTGGCCAACTTCGGGCACGAGAACGCGCACCTGGACGGGTGGCGCCTGGGCGACTACCGCCTGCGCGGCGTGACGCTGCCGCCCGGCGCGGTGGGCCGCGTGGACGACGTGGCCGGCGCGCACATGGGCGTGGCGCTGCTCGACGCGCGCGGCCGCGCCGTGGACGCCGCGCCGCACACCGACGCCGCACACGACGGCCCCGTCGTGTACGCGCTCGACCCGCGCATGGCCGTGGAGGAGCACGACTACCACGAGATCCCGCACGCAGGCGTCGGCATCCTCTGCGCGCTCGCCAACACCGTCACCGTTGCCAACCTCTCCGACAAGAACGTCGCGCTCGACGGATGGTCCCTCGGCGGCTACGAGCTCGAGGGCGTCCTCCGCCCCGGCGAGGCCGAGCGCTTCGAGGTCGAGCCCGTCGACACTGAGCGCGGCATGTTCCACGAACTCATCGATCACCGCGACGAACTCGTCGACACCGTCCTGTTCCCGCCTGTCGAGGACAACAGGCTGCTCGTGTTCGACCTCGATCACCGCATCGCCGCGAGGCAGCTGTTGGCCGATGCCGAGGCCATGGAGCAACGCGAGGCTGGGGTAGTGGTAGTTGACGATCTCGACGTCGGGGATGCGTACGGCGACCTCGCGCAACGCACGCTGGAGAAGGACGCGTTCGACAGCGCCGTCGGCGTCGATAAGGTCGTCGAGGATCATGTACTGCAACCTGAGACGGTGGAGGAGGATGCGCCCGTAGAGGTGCAGAAGGATGACGCGCAGGAAAAATCGGCGGTGGATCAGGAGCTTGCCAGCTCGGTATCGGTAGAAGCTATCAAATCGAAATGGAATCGAGGCATAACTGGTGAGGCGGAACGCTCGGTCCCCGAACATAATGCTGCGGAAGTTGGTGCTACCGGCACCGTCGACGCGATGACCGCGAAATGGAATGAGGCGACGCAGGACGACACCCCGAAGACCGCTGAGGTGGAGGACGGTTTGGCCGCTGGATCGGTCAACGCGATGACCTCCAAGTGGGCGGCGGGTGACACGGAGAATGTGGCTGCGGAGAGAGGCCTGGTGAGCAAGGAATCTGTAGATACCAAGACGGATGTGGAAGATGTGCCCAAGGGCTCCGTCAGTGCAATCACGTCGAAGTGGGACGACATCGTGGCGGAGAAGGAGGCAGAACGCAGTGAGCCCAGCGGCGAAAACTTGGAACAGGGGGCGGTCACCGCGCTCACGTCGAAGTGGGCGAACGGGCAGAGCGAGGAAGTGGAAGCACCGAAATCGGAGTCCCGAGAGCCGGGACTGGCGACGGTACCCGAGGAAGAGGAGGAGGAGGAGGTGTCGAAGGGGGCGCTGGCCGCGCTGACCTCGATGTGGGCCGTGGATGAGGTGGCGGAAAAATCTGAGTCTGCAGTGGCCAAGGAGGAGGCGGTCGGCACCGCGACAGACAAGACCGCCGCGGTGGATGACGTGGACAGCGCGCGCGAGGTGGCCGACGCCGAGGCGGAGCCCGTGCAGGTCGGTAACGTGGTGGAATCCCGGGGATTGAATGACGTGGAACTGTTGCAGGGCGATGCCGAGACTCTTGCCGTTCCAGCTGCGGTCATTGCTAAAACGACACCGACTAGGGAGGAAGCGCAGCAGGCCAAGGTGGCGGAGGACGTGGAACCCAAGTCGTCGGAGGAAGTTGGTGTCGGCCAGGGCTTGGCTACTTTGGTTCCGGATGCGGACAAGGCCGACGATGTGGAGCCCGAGGCTTCGGAGGAAGATGCATCGAACGATGTTGCGGGAGGTGCCGTGAACGCGATGACGGCGAAATGGAACAGCGCGACCGAAGAGGCTGATGTGCTGAAAACAATGAAGGTTGATGAGCAAGTAACTTCGGGATCTGTGAGTGCATTGGCTTCGAAGTGGTCCAGCGCGAAATGGGATGAGAAGAAAGAGGACGACACTGCAGTATCCGAGAATACGGCTGCGAAAGAAGTTAGTACGAGCTCTGTGAGCGCGTTGGCCTCCAGATGGGCAACAGTAGGTGCTGAAGATGGGCAAAAGCAGAAGAGTGTGCCTGCTGAACATGCCGATCAAGTGAAGACTGGCGCTGTTTCTGCAGTCACATCGAAATGGGGATCGAAGGATGAAACTGTGAAATCTCGATCGGTGGAAAAGGTACCGCGATCGAATAGCGCAGTGTCGGCGTTGACTAGTATGTGGGCCGGGAAATCCACGATTCCTGAGAAGGAGAAACCGACCGAGTCGAACATTGAGACGCCGGAAGGTTTCGTGAAAAATGTTTCGGCGAAGTGGACAGAGAATGTGGCAGACGAGAAGGAAGTGACGCGGACGGACTCTAGCAAGGAGGTGTCGAGAGGTGCGGTGACCGCGATGACATCCAAGTGGGCAGATGCCGTGGCAGAGGAGAAGGCCACCCGAAGCGAGCCAGCTGCTGAGAATGTCGAACAAGGTTCGGTGTCAGCGCTTAAATCCAAGTGGGCGAATGGCCAGAATGGAATCGATGAAGTGAAGTCGGACTCGAAACCGAGCCTAGCACCTGTTCCTGAAAATGAAGAGGAATTGGTGTTGACGGGTTCAGTGGCGGCGTTGACGTCGAAGTGGGGTGCGAAGGAGGCTTCCGAAAAAGAAGCACCAGGGTCCACCGTAACATTGGAAAAGGGCAGTGATGTTTCTACGATGAAGTCGCAGTTGTGGGATGAGACGACCAAGAAAAATGTGGAAGTCGACACGGTTGAGGATGAGTTGAAGGGGGAAGGTTTCATTGATGTAACTGAGAAACCAATTGAATACGAAGAATCTCCTGATGTCGATGTCATCGCAAATGGTTCCTTTGCCGATATCTCGAAAACCAAAGAAGATCCGAAACCCTCGCCTACCTCAAAACCTCCGAGGACGAAGTTTAATCGCCTAGGCGTCGAAAGTGTGATTGGAACGGGAGATTATGTGGCTGAATACGGTGCCGTAGTGCAGGACGAGACGGAGGAGGAAGAGGAAGACGAGGAGGTGGAAATCCTTGAGCGAAACACGACGCAGCCCGAGGAAGACGAGGAGGAAGTGACTGTGGTGGAGCGCAACGAGTTGCGCGATTCTTTTTTAGATGAAAAGGTCACCGTCATCGACCGCAACGAAATGCGGGAGTCGTTTTTAAATGAGAAGCCAACCGTCGTCGAGCGCGACGAGCAGGGTGACTCCTTCTTGGATGAGAAGGTGACGGTCATCGAGCGCAACGAGATGCGCGATTCTTTTTTAGATGAGAAGGTCACCGTCGTTGAGCGGAACGAGATGAGAGATTCCTTTTTAGATAAGGAGGAGGAGAAAGAAGAAACTCTCATTGTGCCGGTGGAATCGACCGTCGTGACCGAGTTGGACGACTCGAAATCTCGTATCGCTGTTGGTGATCCGAGCTGGATGGCGGCGGAGTCGGCGGTGGAGCTCGATCCGAACTCGAGAGTTGATGTGAACACGAGGAATCGCGCGGAAGTGGGGGACTTGGAAATCGTGGAAGCGATCGAGGTCGAGGAAGAAGTCGCGATCGATGAAGACTATGTGCGCCGTGAGAGCAGTGGTGACCTCCGCCGCTCGCTCGAGTTGTTGCCGAAGGACCGTGGATCGAAGAAAATTGATGCGCGAAACAAGTTGCAGTTCTTGCAAAGACGCACGGGCAAAACGAAGAACTCGTTCAACGCGCCTATGGTACTTGACGCCACCGACTCGATGAAAGTTGCGGAGGGAAAGCCGAGCTTTGTAGCACCGCCCACCGTGGACATTGGCGTTGTGACGCCGCGCGGCTCGACGAATGAAATCGGAAGGACGGCGGCGGTGGCCACGACGGCTATCACGGAGCACTTTGCCATGTCGCACGAGGCGTTCACGGCGAGCGGAGTGGGTGTGGTTTGCGCCATGGTGAATGCCCCGGGCGAGGAGAAGGAGAATGAATGGGTAGCTGTGGCAAACTACTCGTCGGCACCTGTGAATTTGGATGGCTGGGCTCTTTCGGATACGAAGCGTCCTCAGTTGCGTATTGGCGGTCGACTGCGACCCGGCGAGAGTTTGCGTATCGGGAATATGCGAAATGACGTGACGGGTGGTGCGGTGGAGTTGCCGAATCGGCAAGGTTCGATCATGTTGTTTGCACCCGATGGCGGTGTGGCGGACAGTGTATCGTACATCCGCACCAGAGCGCGTGGCATCAAGGAAGGCATTCCTTTCGTGTTCCACTATGGAGAACCGCTTGGTGTGCCGGACGCGGCGCATAGCCGTGACCTAAACGCCGGTGTCGGTATAATCGCGGCATGCTTCGCCAAGGCGGGCGGCTGGGTGTCGATTGCGAACTTCAGCAGGGACAAACTGAACCTTGCAGGCTGGTCGCTGCAGGTGGCGACGAAGAAACCGTTGTTATTGGAGGGTGAGCTCGATTTGGGTGAAACTTTGCGCAAGGAACGTGCGGCGAACTCGAGCATTGAGACGCAGGGCGATATCATATTGAGGGGACCCACTGGTGAAGTTGTAGATAAGGTGTCGTTTGGGCGTGGGCGCTCGGTGCCTATCGTCGAAGGCACACCCGTCATCTTTCACGCGAATATTTAGAGCGTACGCTAGCGCTTGTACATGAACAAGAGCGATTCCGGCTCGTTTTTTCGTCCTAGTTGGCTTGGTTTTATCTACGATAGTTTCTCAGCACACGGAAGTAGCTCTCCTTGCCAAGCGAGTTGCGTTGTTCAATGCAAATAGTAGTCGTATTGTTGAGTAGGGGACCGAGTGGGATGGTGATTCTGCTGAACATTCGTGCGTAATTTTATTATTCAGTGCTCGGGGATATAAATGGTCCTGTGCTATCTCCTGATTAACTACCGTCAATTAGCCACAAGTTCGACTGAAGCCGAACCCACATCTATACAACCAGCTTTCAATTGACCAGTCGCTCGTCTGTGGACTTTGCATCTCTAGAAGAGCTTACCCGCAAATTTGAGTGGTTTGCACTTGTGAGCACTAGTTGTCACGTATAGCTTAGCTAACCTACCGATTCGAGGCAGCCGTTCGCCAACGATAGTATTAGACCACGGCTGATATTCGAACAAGCCCATTTGATTGGCGACGAGTGCAAAAGAAATAGCTGAGTCACACTGGATGCATGCGTGGCCGATAACCTTAGCGCCTTCGACGTTGTATGCGAACAGTTCTAAGAGTCGAGCATATAAGTGCACCAAGCTCGTAGGGCGCTTGAATGGAGTGTCGAGTTCAGCAAGTAGCGCGTCGCGTGCTTCCCAGCGCTGAAGGAACTCTTGCGCATTGGCATCATCCCAGTCGAAAATGAGGAGCGGGTCGTCATCGTCATCGTCGTTTTCGTCGTGGTTGTTTTTGTCTTCCTCGTAAAGACATCGTGACGATATCGGTGCTGTAGACGGCATCGGGGCAGGTGCTTCTATCGTCGACGTCGCAAGCTCTTCAGTTTGGGCTTGAAGGGTGGTTTTCGGGGTGCTGGGAGTCGACCTGGTCATCGAGGACGGTAGAGCGCAGTACTTGGAAGCATACGATGTGAGCCTATGTATGCCGGATTTACGAGCGTCGTACTGTGCCCGATATCACTACGTCAACATGGCATGCACGGTAAACGTAATTATTACTGAGCTAGCAATTTGAATGTACTATAAATCGAATCAGAGTGTGCAACGTAAGGAGATAATGGGTGTGACGTGACAGTGCTATTCAAACGTCAATTGAGGTGTTCTGCAGGTTTTGGTCAACTGGTAGACGTGCTTACGACTGACTACAGAGTAGTTTTATTTCCCTTCTATCTTGTGATCCATACTGCTCGCTTCAGTACCAGTCCTGTACGTGGACAACTCCTTGATTTGGTGTAAGTAGTCGCTTCACTGTTTCATAAGTGCGCAATGACACTTCGTTCCCTACTTCCCTTCACCAATTGCCCTACTAATGCAATGTGTTCATTGGTCGGCACCCGGCTATCAAATGTTGTCAATGTTTCGTGGGCAATACTGTATAGTTCCGACGGCAACAGATAGGAAAAGCACGTTATGGAACGAGCACCAACTCGCGGACTATTCAAATTGGATTTCGTTCGGACAACGCCGCTTTACAACAATGTAAACTAGATTGTATTTCTTCAGGGTAAGCGATGACAATGCTTCTATTTCGTGAAATACTTCGCCGCTGCAGCGTCGCTGCAAGAGCGGAAGCCGGAGTAGATGCCTCCAGTGGTGGCGACTACTTGCGGAATTTGCTTGGTAGAGGTGAAGACACGAATAACGATGTAGGTACGACTGCATTCCGTGTAGGTGATGACAACCTTGGTTGTGCACTGCTTCCGGTGCTTTGTTTTGCAGCGCCAGAACGAACAGCTGCGGTACGGCACGTGCTTGCACACTATCTTCTTGGTCCGGGTCGTGATGCGGAATTGCGCGGTGCGGCAGAGACGATCGCTGGGACGTGCAGCGCGCATGGCGGCAGTGCGCGTGCTTCGACATTTTCCGAAAGCGGGCAGCTTGATGCGGGCGTTCTTCCAGCCGTGCGGGAGCTCTTAGATGTGCAGGAAGGAGTGCGGCAGCTTCACCCTGTTGAACTTCGGCAGGCTCACGTCGCTGCGTGGTGCTGTAGCGGCACACTGCGGCACGAATAGCCAGTCGAACGGCTTGCAACCTGGGATCTTGGGTTCGACGTCGACAGTGACGTGCGGGGATGATGGGTGCCCTCGGTGGCTGCACAACTTGGCTTGCGCGATCACAAGAAATTGCAACTTTGTGATGTCGCCGCCATGTGTGGTCTTGGCACTGCCACTACCAGCTACACGCAAACTCTTCGCATATCTTCTCTTGCTAGATGCGGAATAGACAATGTCGTTGAAAGTGAATGCGGCTGCCTACGCTGAAGAGCTGAACAAGACCACAGACGCGAGAACAGCTGCAGTAAGAAGACTGTTCAGTTTCATGCTGATGCTGATGGTGATGTTTGCACTTAATGGGATGGGTTGTTGAGTTGGGGGGAGTTGAGTTGAGAAGATGAGTAGTGGGGGTGTTTAAGTATGGACGAGTTGGATTGAAGAAGTGCAATGGGAAGCTGTGTTGAAATCGCCTGGAACAAGCCCGTCATGTTGGATAAGCGAATGGGGTACCAAAGCTATCAAGATTCATGGTATAATCGACATTCTGCACCGTGCTCTGACACTAGGGGTTCTTGCAGCACGTCTATCGGTTGACCCAAAACGCTATTTCCTTATTTGTTGGTTCATTTGTCCGCTCTACTTGCAAACCTTAGATATAAGCCGACATCACGCCAGATTCAGGTACATTCTAGAGCGATAAGCTTGTGTCAACAAGGCATAGGTATAAAAGCAAATACAGGAGCACTGAGCTTAGTATTTGGATATGCGCTGTAAATCTAATTAGAGCATGCAATGCCAGAAAGTAATTGACGTGATAGGGCTATTTCAAAGGTCCAATGCTGTATTTTGCAGTTCTAAGTGAACCGGTAGACTCGCCCTTAGCTGACTCCAGCACTGGACAGAGTAATTTCGTTTCTTCTATCTTGTGATCCAAAATGCTCGCTTCGGTACCGGTCCGGCACGTAGACAGCCTTCTCTAACAAGGTGTCCATGTAGTTTGTGCACTGATGTATTAGTGCACGATTACAAATCATTCCCTCTTTCATTTTACAAATGTGTACTAATGAAGCAGTGTGTGTATTAACTGGTTATTACCTAGACAGGGGATGTTGCCAACATAGTTACTCGGCACCTGAAAACAGGAGATTGCTAGTGCTCGATTGCAACTTTAACGAAGAAGCTTCGAAAATTGAACAATTGCGGTTGCGGTTCGGCTTTTTTGGTTGATTTCTAGTTTCGACCGTTGTTCAAATTTGTCATTCTAGCGCGCGGAACTACCGTAGCTCCCGTTCTACGTACCACGCAGCCAGTCTCGTTTTTCCACTTTGAGAGAAGTTATATTGATGAGTTAGGATTTGAGGGGGATGCTGATTCTGCAAAGGTTTCCTGGTAATACTGTATAGTTCCCAATGCAACAGGCACAACGAAGCACGTTATGGAACGTGTATACTTTACTGTACCAAGTCAGCAACAATTCCAAATTAGATTTCCCTTGGGCATCGCCGCTTTACAACAATGTAAATTAGATTTCATTTCTTCATGCTACGTATCAACCGTCTAAATATGCTAATCAAGAGTATTACTTCTATTTCGTGAAGTAATTCGCAGCTGCAGCGTCATTACAAGAGCGGAACCCGGAATAGATGCCTCCGGTGGTGGCGACAACTTGAGGGATATGGTCGTGAACGGTGAACACGCGAATAACCATGTAGGTAGGGCTGCACTCCTTGTAGGTGGTGACCACCTTCGTCGTGCATTCCTTTCGGTGCTTTGTCTTGCAGCGCCAGAACGAGCAGCTGCGGTACGGCACATGCTTGCACTCTTCCTTGTTGGTTTTGATAGTGATGCGGAACTGTGCGGTGCGGCATAGACGCTCGCCAGCTCGAGCAACTCGCATGGCTGCGGTGCGGGTGCTTTGGCACTTGCCGAAGGCGGGCAGCTTGATGCGAGCGTTCTTCCAGCCGTACGGAAGCTCGTAGATGTGCAGGAATGCGCGCGGCAGCTTAACCGTGTTGAACTTGGGCAGGCTCACGTCGGAGCGTGGGGCTGCGTCGGCGCAGTGTGGGATGAATAGCCAGTCGAATGGCTTGCAATCGGGGACCTTGGGCTCTACGTCGACAATCACTTGGGGGGTGGAGGGATGGGGTTTCTGGCTGCCCGACTCCTTGGCTTGTGCGATCACGAGAAATTGCATCTTCGTGACATCCCCGCGATTGGCGGCCTTGGCACTGCCTGCACCAGCACCACCCAAACTCTTCGCAGACCTTTTCTTAAAAGATGCAGACTTGACAATGTCACTGAAACTGAATTCGGCGGCCGATGCTGAAGAGGTGAATAACAGCACTGATGCGAGAACAGCTGAAGCAACAAGGGTGTTGAGTCTCATGTTGATAGTAATGTTCGCACTGAACGGGTTGGGTTGTTGGTTGGGTTGCGCTGAGTGAGTTGAGAAGATAAATGGTGGAGGTGTTTAAATATCACTCAGAGGAATAAGAGGGTGAGATACTGATTTCATGCGTTGTTTCATGCTTGGTTGCGGCGTTGAAATTATATAGAAGACGACAGTTAAGTTCAATCGGTGTTCGGTATTGGACCTGTACAGATTCATAGTAGAATACCTCGAACCTTACTGGCTTGTTGTACTATGCCTCCTTTTACACGAGGGTTCCTTACAATTTAGTCGACTGCTGCATTATTCACGTCAGAATACAGGATAACCTATATTGTTCAATCTTCTATCAATAACGCTCTCTTCCTTTCACCGAAAATCATTCAAGGCTTTTGTGCATGGCGTGTTATTTCATCCCTGATGGGTTCGCTATCATTTTCATTGCTCGAGGCGGTTTGCCCTGCTAAACACAATTGTAAGCACTGTCGGATCGGTGGAAACACCTATCCCTCTGATGGAAGGATGAGACAGCTTCGATATTCTTGCTTAATGCCGCAGCTTGGACCATGACAGTAGTCACCCAGGGGTTGGATAGCACATGTACTGTACGGTACCAATTTCATTGTGGGATTTGAGGAAAATTATAGTGCCAATCGACTTGGTGCTGTAGGAAATGAAAATCTACAGAAGTTCTGTCTGAAATGAGACTCAATTCCATGACATTTCGGAGAATCCAAATGTGTAGATACGTTTATTAATACAAGCATTAGAGCTGCTTGTGTAATTTGATGATTGTTGAGGCCACAACGTGAAACGTACCAATCTGTGAGGGTGATTACGCAGAAAGCTAACTACTTACTTCAGGAATTAGTCTGCGCTTGGTCGATTATGGCCGAATAAACTAAGAATCGTGAACAATCTTATTCTGCTCTTCGAATAATTGAGTCTTGAATATTTGATGACAGTTTTGGCTGTTCTAAAAAATTGCACTTGCTTTTAAAACAATAGCAATGCAAAGTTGTGTGAAACTTTGCTTCTATCAGTAAGAATTCTGATCATGTTCGAGAGCAAGTATTTCACTGTTACTAATGAATTACTTGGATCCAAACATAATTAATCCTTTGTTTCGGTCCTTGTAAATGACAGAAGTTTTACAACTCAATTATAAAGTATAGTATATAGGAATTTCGTACTCATTTTGTTCGAGAAATGCATGATTGTCACGCTAATTTGTGTGCTTTGGGTCTTTTCGGTCCCAGCAAAGTTGTTGGTCACACTATTGGGGGTCATGACGAAATCTGCGTATAATAGAAACCGAATCAATGGCTATACTACTATTCTCAGTCCGAATTCTTTGAGTTGCGCTAATAATTTTTTATTGTTGTGAACTTCTCTAACAATCAAATTAGTCCTGAAATTAATGACTTCATAACTATAAATTAAAGAATCATCGGAATCCGAAGAAGCAGAAAGATTCATAATTGATCCTGTGAATACTGAACGTGGAATGTTCATTGTGTTTTTAGATTTATTTCAAGAATTAGCCGTTGCAGCATCGCTTCTTAAAAGTACCAATACTTATCAATTAATTTTCGATCTAGATCCTAGAATTCCTGCTCGTGGACTACCTGCGGTAGCTGAAAAGTTAGATGGCGAGGAGAGTGTGCAAGTTGAAAAACCTGTTCATCTTAGAGGAATGAGAATGGTGAAACCGAAGATTCAAATGAATACGGAAATTTCGGTTCTCTACAAAACTACAACTTCTACGGAGCAAAAAATAAATAAAAAGAACCACTCAATACACCTGAGAGTCTGTGTGGAAGGTCCTACAAGACAAGAATACAACGGCATCGTAAGTTGGAGATTGATTGATGTCTTCGTGAAACGTTTTCGAATATGGAATCGTGGGTAGGGTTGAACTCTAATTTTGAGTATGGAACCAGACTTGGATTGATCATTGTTGAAAATCAACTAGGGAAACCGAACTAATGAAAAAGGAATCGCATATTACGGCTGAATGAGACAAGTTCAGTTCAAAATTTGAAGAAAGGAATGGTTAAATAAGTAATTTCCTGTATAGAACAAGCTTGGAAGCACTAAGCAATGTTTATAGAATCAAAACCGTCTGCATATGCGGACAGATGTCTGGCTCTACTTACTTTGACTACAAAAAATTTCTCAAAAAGTAGATATTTACTGAACGTCCAATGGAAAAAGGATACTTTCGCGAAATTTAGAATCTCATTCTTGGGCATGAATAATGAACTTTGGCAGGTCAGGATTTTGATGGACTTATGACTTAATTTACATTACAATATCAAATAGAATTAATTATTTTTGAGGTGAGAAATACGTGATTATATATCTTTCGACTGAGAAGATATTGATTAATTTTCTAAATATATCGGGATAGGATGAAGAACAAAAAATCTATTTAACTCAGGATCAGAGATTTATGAAAAACTAATTCTGGAAGGAAGGTTTCGATCCATCAAAATTGATTTACAGACTTTTAATCGTAAATGAAATGCGGTTCTCGAACTTCTCTAAGTACAAAGCTACATTGAGACAACATAGACATTGCTGTCATAAATATAGCAATTATGAGCGATACTTGAGCCTACAATCTACAGGAACGAGGGAAGTAGTGATAATGAAATATTTTCTCTTGCACGAGAGCGACTAATAATTCAGAATTTCGGGAAAAAGTTAGGTGAATCAATTTCAATCACATATGATCTGAAGTGAAACACGTTGTACAGGATTCGAAATGTAGTAGCGAAAGGAGCACTTAGCAAAACACCGCAAGTGATCGACAATACAATAGTAACAAACTCGTGTTGCTTATTTTTTATTTCTGGGTCGCTGGATCATCTCGTGCATTTCATTCGTACAATCATTTTTCTTTTTCCAGTACTGTGGATTTCGTTGTGAACGACAGAACTTCGGAATTGCGTGGCATAATACCGTAATCGCCGTTAGCTAGTTGATAACACTAGATTCACGTGGGAAGCAGTAACTGGTAGAACCTTTCGGCTGGCTGTAAGACCTCGGCTTACGAAGATCCTGCATGAGTAATGTGATGGCGTAGGCGTCTGAAACTGATAGATCCAGTCAGCGTGGAACAATAGAGTGGGTTGCTTAAATAGTTCTACTAGCCAGAAGTAGAGGCAGCGAGAACGAAATGACTTAGCTTAGTGAACACCACAGAGATGCATGGGGTTAATTATCCGTACCTCGGGGGGGGGGGACACACAAGTAGGTATTGTCCTCTCTAGTAGAAGCTTGATTACATCTCTATCCACATTACGGTCATGGATTGCACCGCCCGTGCTAAATTACGCAGTATGACTTGGCGTAGCGTTCCTTTTTATGGGGACCAGCACGTGTTCATGGGTCTCGTAATTGGAGCTGGATGCAGTCGCAGTGGTCACAGGACGAACAGGTTATATCGAATTTTCAAATTGTTCAGTATTTCGGGCAGATAGCTGTCAACTCACAACGCCAGCGCTGCACAGGACTCTGAGGAAATATGCCGTTATTGAAATCCTCCTTCACATTGCATCGACTATACATCACGGCGGTTTACGTCTGTTCACGGACTCATCGAGTTAGAATAAAGATTTAGAGTCGCAAAATCACACTACTTTCTCTTCTATATCATGCGTCTAGTTTCGAGATACAACAGTTGATGGTAAACACTCTGATGTTCTCCTTTGGCACTCTGATACTGTGTAAAATGAATGATTACGCTTGCTGTATTGAATATTCGCTTTAACATTTCCGTCGATTGCATCGCAACTTTACTTAATAGAGCCGGAGTAGACAAGAATCTACTATGCTTTACAGTCAAACAAGTCAATTCCACTCTGTTGCGACGAAACATCTCACTGAAAATAAATCCGAAATTTAATGGACGGCAATGAAACCACAACGAGCATCAGATTTTATTTCTTCATAGTCGATATCAACCTGTTAAAGACGCATATTAAGAGATAGCAATGGTTCTATTTCGTGAAGTACTTCGCAGCTGTAGCGTCATTGCAAGAGCGGAAACCAGTGTAGACTCCTCCAGTGGTAGCAAGTACTTGAGGAATTTGGTCGGTAGCGGTGAACACGCGAATAACCATGAAGGCACGACTGCACTCCATGAAGGTGGTGGCGATCCTGGTCGTGCATTTCGTACGGTGCCTGGTTTTGCAGCGTAAGCGGAAGAATTTGCACTTGCGAAAGCGCACTCGCCTGCATTCTTTTTTGCGAATCTTGTTAGTGATGCGGAACTGTGCAGTGCGACAGAGACTATCACCGGTACGAGCAGCTCGCATGGCGGCGGTGCGTGAGCTTTGGCACTTGCCGAAGGCGAGAAGCTTGATGCGTGCGTTTTTCCAGCCGTAGGGAAGCTGGAAGATGTGCAGGTATGCGCGCGGCAGCTTCACCATGCTGAACTTCGGCAGGTGCACGTCCGAGCGTGGTGCAGCATCGGAACAGTGCGGAATGAACAGCCAGTCGAATGGCCTGCAACCGGGTATTGGAGCTTCAACGTCGACAGTCACCTGCGGGGACGAGGGATGAGCTTGTCCGTTGTCCGACTCCTTAGCTTGTGCGATAACCACAAATTGCACTTTCGTGATATCGTCTTGAAGCGCTGTATTCGCGCCGCGACCGCCGCCATCAGAGGCAACGCCAAGGCCAGTGTCGCTGACGCCACCACTACCGTGAGGACTACCACCACCACCGCCGCCGAAGCCCCTGCGTACGCCACTTCCACCACTCCCATGACCGGTGCCGGCACCAGCGCCGCTGCCACTACCTGCACTGCTACCCTGTCCAAATCCGGAGCCAGGGTCGGCTACAGCTGCGGCTTTCAAAGGAGCGCTCCTAGCCTTGATCAACCTCTTTTTGCTTTTTCGTTCACTACCATTGGCGGCAGGCAACTTCTTCGCGGACGCTTTTTTCACAGGTGCGGAATTGAGAATATCATTGAAAGTGAATTGGGCGGCCGATGCTGAACAGATGAACAACAACACCGAAGCGAGAGCAGCTGCGGTTACAAAGCTGTTCCGCTTCATATTCACATTGATGTTTGCACAGAACGGAGTGGATAGTTGGTTGGGTTGAGTTGAGAAGATAATTCGTGGAGGTGCTTAAATAAGGACGAGTTGGAGCGGAGGATTTGGATGATGAGATATTGATTTCGAGCATTGTTTCATGCTTGGTTGCCGCGTCGAAAATATCAGGAGATCGGCCTATGGTGCCTGGACTGTACAAATTTACGGTGGCGCTAAAGTATCTCTAGGTTCATCCGCATTTCGTTGAGACTTCCTACAGTCGGGTGCTTCCCAGCTGATTTTCTCAATCGAATAAATTCAATCAATCTTGTGATCCGTCCCTCGCTTCGTTTCACCTGAAAAACATTGAAGGGTTTGCATCACACATACTAATTTCTGCTTCTTCATCTACTGCTGTGTTCACGATCGTTTTTCATAATACGCTACAGGTACTGTACAGTACTTGCAAGCACTGTGGGATCAGTAGAATACCCATCTCATCCCTTTAAAGAAAGTTGATAACCGTCCCGGTATTATTCTTGCTTCATTGTAGTTTGGATCACAGCAGTAGCTAACGAGTGGATAGATGGTACCCGTTGTATGGTACAGTATAAGGCTGTTCAGGGTATTCGAGGGGAATCGAACAATGCCATACGAGTTGGGTAGAAGCAAAATAACAATTATGTCGACAATGAGATTTCGGTGTTCTAAGAATATATAATGTTCAGGCAGACTCAGTGACATTTTTAGGAGACAAGCCACACTCAATAATAGAAACATCAGATCTGCTGACGGAATTTGATTACTATTGATGCACCAAGACAAAAGTATACATCTATCAAGATGATTACGCTGAAAGCTAGCAACTCGATTGCGAGCAGAGAATATTTGATTGATTGGTCAGCGCAGAACATGCTGGCAATCATGAGAAATCGCAGTCCCCAATAATTCGACGACAACTTTTGGCCTTCAACTACGTTCAGAAATTTAAGACATCTTTGGGTACTGCAGCAACAATTTAAAACTTAATCTGAGGTTCGCTATTTCACTGTTCATTCGGAATTGAATTAGACCATTTTTCCAACTTCTATCATCAAATTTAGTTTCTGAGTATTTCTCACGGAGTCCTCTTTCTTGCACTCAAGTAAAAGGGGTCGAGTTTCAATTACAGCTACAATGAATATGTAGGCTTCCTTAGTGAATTGTGATAATGGAAATGCTACGTATCATGATTGCAATGAGGGTTAGTCAAAAAACTGGCTAGATCAACTCAAGCATGCACTGGAAGCTGAGAAAATTTTCATTGAGCCTCAGAATTTTGATGGTAACTGACATGCCATCAATTTCTGAATTCACTCCTGTACTATGTGTTTACGTATTGCAAGTTGACATTCGGATTATTGAGTTACCAGAACAGTTATAATTCTTGTTAAGATCTTTGACAAAAGAATTAGTCATGAAAATTGAACTGTTGATTGTTACGAATAAGTAGATTGTATGAAACTGAGAGAAATTAAAAGACTGGAGATTGAATCTGCAGGTACTTTGCTTGCAAATTTTTAGAGTAATCATTCATAATGAGGAATTAGTTGCTGCTCCATTGCTTCCTTCAAGTTTGTATAATCGTTTATCGTTTTCTATATGTGTCATGGAATTTTTGCGTGAGATCTACTAGCAGAGGCTGAAAGGTTGAATGAAGAAAAGTTTGTACCATTTGAGCAGGCAAAACAGTATTATTTTATTATTCAAATACTGATCTATCGCAAAAATCGCTAAACAATGATTTGACTGAGCGTCGGTTTAATAGACAGAAAACTATCCTAGAAAGAATGAAATACGAGCTAAAGTGAGAGGCAATAATTGCATAGTAGTAGGCTGTTTGAAAATTGGGAAACAAAAGATTTGAGAGATTCTTCTGAAAAAACCTGCTGCGTCAGAAATCAAGCAAAATAATTCTAATCGCCATACTTATAAGAGATAAATTTATTTCATTAGCGCTGGCTCAAATTTTGATCAAATAACAACGTATACTAGTGCCCAAAGTATAAAAAATGTTAGGAGTATTTTAATTCATATTCTTACAGAGATAAAGTCGAAGAGTAAATATCTTTGGATAGCTGGTAGATTGGAGATTGAGTTTCAAATACAATCAAGTGTTGCTAAATTAAGACTGGCAGGCAGTGATCCGGTTGCTTTACGGAAGAGCGAAACAAAATTTGTTTAAAAAATACTGGTGCTCACGTAGCATGCCTGTTTTGGATTTATTTATTAAACCATAATTCTCTTGTAGAAAATGGCGTAAAATGAATGCCGGCATCTCATTATATTTTTCTTAATTAAACGTATTGAAAGAAATTTTGTGATATGAGATCGTAGTATTTCATCTCGTCTTCACTTATTTAAAGCAGAACATGAATACAATTTTTAAGGCAAGAGGCCCGCAGCAACGCTGGATGTTTATAGAAACAGTTCCGATGTTTAGTACTAGTCAAAAGTAAATCGTTTGGAAAGCTCAACAATTTAAAATGTAAATCGAATTTCTTATCTTCCCTACTTGTTTACGTCCTCCTGAACAATCAATAGTCATTGTTCTATCTCATGGAATAGTTCTTTGCTGTAGCATTCTGGCATGAGTAAAAACAGGAATAAATACGGCATTAGTGTCAACGTGTTGAAGAATTCGGGCAGAGTTGATCAGCAGACGAACAACAGCGAAGTTGAGCTTGCGCTCTATGTACCAAGTGAAATGGTTAGCCTTTCATTATCCAGGGATCGATAGACGTAGAGTACTTTGGTAAGGAGACTTTTGTTGGAACAGCTGAGCCTAAAATGTAGAGGACAGTGCCGATCAGACTATTAAAAAGGAATTTTGGTTGACAATATGCTAGAGAAAGTTTTTAATGGTATAGAACTGCGTAACTTGTTGGATTGCATGCATTCGAAACAACGTTAAGTTGCTAATCGCCTACATAAGCAAATTACTTAGCTAATTTACAGAATTTCTATGACATCAATTAAAGTGACGTTTCCATTAGGCCTAATACATGAGAATCATATGGTTTGTAGCACTGTATAATTTTAAACTATGTGAGTGCACTACAAAATAACTGTCTTTGCCTTTGCCTTTGAACAACTGGAAGTTGGGTTGGATTGAAATTATGATCTTGCCGCGGCATATTACAAGGCAAGCTCGTAGATGCGAATTTTCGGTTTGGCCGTTAGTATCACAAACATCTTCAAGAATGACAGGAAACGATCAGAAATATTATTGCAGATCCATGCGCTGACGAAAATTCTTTGGGTTTGAATTTCAATTGCACAGTCTCCTAAAGAAGCTTATTTTATGTGGCTATAATTCAGCTAAAACAAGAAACGAAGCGGACAACAACACAGATACGAGTCTGTGGTTATATGATTCCGAAAACTTGACTATCACGCGTCAATCAATACAACAGAGAAAGGCTGGACAATGTTGCAGCTCAGACTAGTACACTGATTACAGTTAAATCCACTATTGGATCATCCCACAAAGTATAGATCGTGTAATGACTAGGAAGTGGTGCTGGACGAGGTGCGCGAATTGGCTGTAGCCCTATTGCGAATCGCGTGGACAAGGGCGGGTCACTGCATTTGACGAATCATTTTATGAGCTGCTGGTCATGTGGCAACTGACACTCTGCGCAGTGTCAATATTTGCTGAAGGGCTGCAAGAAACACTTCATAATAACTATCTTAAGGATAATATCCTTACCGCGAACCTTTATGTTTTGAAGAAAACTGCTTGAATAAGGCGCAGTCACGCTCAATTTTATTGGTTACGGTGTATCAATATCGTAGCCATCAAGATCAGAAGGTCACGTATTCGAATCCTGTTGATTACTGCTAAGTCTTTAAAAAGAAGATATTGCCAGATTATTTTCTAGATTACTCGCTGTCAGTACAGTAAGCTGTTACCTACCATATTTTAATTAGTCCAAGTAAACGAACTAGATGGTCGACTCCTCGATCACGGATTAGACCAGCCTGAGCCGCAACCCGAGCTACCCTCATGTACGGTCGTACGGTAGAATGTCTTCAGGTCTGGTTACCACCAACCCAATCTCTTCTTGGAGGAAACGTTATATACATCAAGTATAGTGCATTTAATCAATATCACAGTACTATTTGTCTGTACAGTACCCAAAAATCTTTTGCCATAAGGTATACAAGTTTGTTCGACCACGAGTCATGCACTTCGATGTACTTTCTAGAATTTCTTGCGAAAAATTCAATGCTGTGTAGCTTGCTTGCTGCTAAGAAACGACTTCCTTCGCCTGATATTTATGACAAACCCAATGATGACGCCAATAACACGTGTTTGAAAACTGAGCTTGAGTTCTTTTATCGTGGAGAACTGTGGATTGAATCTGTGTCTTTTTCATTCAAGCACGAGGAGAACTGATTGCAGAGTTGAATATTTAACAAGTGAGGACGCCGAGAAAAGCTCAAATTCAGTACCATCTGTTATCTATCTCATCTATGTTTGGTGTGGGAGTGATTCTAGAAGAACGAAGTAAAATAATGCATTGCGTATTCAATACGCGAGACACAAATAATTTTACGAAACTACAGAAGGCAGAAAAAAGCTGCCGATCTTGACATTCATCTTTTTTCTGCTTTTCTACTACGCTTATATAAAATAGGAGTAAGGTACGATATAGTTCTCGACAAAATTCACTATTCCTTGCGTAAGATTGTTGTATCGTCATATTCGTTTCCATTAAACTTACCTAAAATATAATTTCAGGTCATTATAAATTTCTGAGAAAATGGTAGACTTTTTACTTGTAGCAGCTTCGATTTAAGGAAGCAAAAACAACATAAGTAGCTGCTTTGTGCAAAATCACTTTCTATTCTTCAATAAATTCCATATCGCATTTTATTTTGTGAGTCAAATGCTTATGAAAACGCTTGAGCATGTTCTATATTGTTCTAACTACTACAACATCGCTATAGATGCTACTGAAAAGTCTCAGTTTCTTCTAAAACTTTCTTTTCGTTTATCAATTGTACTTTTGGATCCAATTCGTCCGATTTTATGTAACTAGCTTGCAGTATAAACTATCATGGAAGCAAAAGTCGAACACAGACTGTGAAGCAAATCACTCGTTTATGATGTACCCGATAAGTTCATCTTCTATCTTAAGCCTGAACAATGTCTAGAACTACACTTCCATATTCCAACATGAATTTCATGGTGCGATTCCTATAATGAAAAATAGTAATAATTCGACTGACAAGCAACAACGAATGAAGCCTGATTTATCTTCTTTACACAGAAGGCCTGCACTGAAATCGAATCAGGGTCAGTTGGAAAAGCACTATCGAAGCTCATGTATTACTACGCCTAGCGCACTCAGAAATGTCCACCAAAATTACGTGAAGAAACACATATGGCTGATTTCTTCATGAATTTTGTCATCAAGCATAAATGTTCTACAGCCGAATTAGAACAAATTAATGAATACGCAGCATTCTAATGGATTTATTCTGGACTCGCTTATCCATTGCTAGTTTACCAACAAAAGTGAATTAAGACCCGCAATGATATGTTACAATTATCAAACTCTCCGGCGAAATGTAATGAGAAACACAAAAAATTATTCGGACGAGCAAAATTCCAGCGATGAATCGCAACCAAAATATTTTCACCGTCGCACATGTGCAAGTAAGGGTAGAATTGTTTGAAATCAAATTTTCTCTTGCGAAAAAGTAACTCCCATTGAAAGCAGCGATATTAGCAGCCTGAAGACACTAATTTCATGGGAGGTAGAACAGAATGAAGCATTACAATCGTGCAAAAAGGGTGCTTGATGAAGTGGCCATTAGAATTGATAAGCTTTTCGACTTGGACGATCTTTCAGATGAAGATATTAATTTCTCCTACTCGTACTGTATTGAAAAGTGATCTAATGCGGAAGCAATTTCAAAGAAAGTGCCAAATAGTAAGCCTGTAATTCGATTTGCTAAATCCCAAAACAATTGTTCAAGATTGGACATCAGCGATCCATATTTCCGAGTAAAGGATTTACTTGTTGAACGTGTTCGATAAGATGCCGAGAAAAGACCAGATCGGACAAAAGAACCAAACCCTACATCGAAGTCAAAAAATGAATTAAGAAAATCCAAGTCACATAGCAAAGCCACATTATTTTAAGAAGGTCGAAAGGCACAGGTGCCCAACAGATGGTTAGCGGAGAACACAGGGAGATCAAATTGCAAGGAACAAAACCTCCTTTGCAAAGTGAATACTTCAGAAACTTAATTAAATTTTTGATGATAGATGATACGATTCCATTAGTCCGCAGTCAATGAGCATACCTACTTCTAATGAATTATTTCTTCGACGAAAATTCGCTGTTGTAAACCAATGCAAATAGGCATATCGGATAGAGCATGCAGGATTACCAACGAATTTAAGGAGACAATGTGATTGGCGAACCGAAATTTTACTGAAGTGAGCCAATTCAGAGAGAACGACGTACATTTTTCGTTTGTTGCAAGGACAAACAAATTTTATACGTGAACAAAACCCACAAAGATAAGCAGACATTTCTGTCATTGATCTGCAAACAAATTAATGGCTCTTATCATGCTTGCAACGAGGCATTAAACTGACAAGAAAACTTATAAAATCCTGAAGGAAATTAGTTAGGCATGCGAAAAATATTATCAGTACCGACTTTCACTCTAAGAGTTTAGTGTAAACTTGCTCAGCGACGAAACTTTCTACAATC
>JAAUYH010026270.1_pt1 | contig 22591 bp, 20 predicted proteins | sample 7278061 | NCBI WGS metagenome assembly JAAUYH01 (sample SAMN14350203, study PRJNA611818) | marine sediment metagenome | isolation source: surface marine sediment (0.6m) | place: French Polynesia: Moorea | collected 2018-08 | reverse complement strand
CGGCGAAGTGCTGGCGCAAGGACTCCTCGAGCCTCTGCGTGCCCTCGCCGAGCGGCGTCACCGCAGAGCCGCACTCCGAGCAGCTCGTATCCAGCGGCCGGCTGGCGCCGCAGTGGTGGCAACGCAGCTGGCCGTGTCGCGCGTGCACCGTCATGCGGCTGTCGCAACGCGTGCACTCGGCGATGTGTCCGCACCCGCCACAGATGAGTGTCGGCGCGAAACCGCGACGATTGAGAAAAAGGAGCACCTGCCCCTCGCGCCCGAGATGCGCCTCGATCGCCGACAGCAGTGCCGGCGACAGCCCATCGATCGCCGGCGTACGGCTCGTGTCGATCAGCTTCAGGCGCGGCGGCTCGGCGCTGCCGGCGCGATGCGGCAGCACCAGGCGCCGGTACTGGCCGCTGTGACAGTGCGCGAGCGTTTCGAGCGTCGGCGTGGCGGAACCGAGGATGACCGGAACATCGAGCTGCTTGGCGCGGGCGATTGCGAGGTCCCTCGCCGAGTACCTCAAGCCCTCCTGTTGCTTGAGCGAATGGTCGTGTTCCTCGTCGACGACGATGAGGCCGGGGTTGGCCAGCGGGACGAACACGGCGGAGCGGGTGCCGACCACGAGACGTGCCGCACCGCTGCGTGCGGCGCGCCAGGACGCAAGACGCTGCAAGTCGCCGAGGCCCGAGTGCAGCAGCGCCGGCTCGATCCCGAGTCGTGCTCGCAGGCGGTTGACGAGTTGCGGCGTCAGGCCGATCTCGGGCACGAGTACGAGCACCTGCTTGCCGTCGGCGAGCACATCCTGCATCCGGCCCAGGTAAACCTCGGTCTTGCCGCTGCCGGTGACGCCATCGATGACGAACGCAGCAAAACCGCTTTGCGATCGCATCGTGTCGAGCGCCTCACTTTGCGCAGGATTGAGTTCGGGACCCGGGGTGCCGGAGTCGAACGAGCGGTCGTCATGGTCGGGCGCGCGCGATTCGAAGCGTGTCACGAGACCCTTCTCGACAAGCGGCCGGATCGAGCGGCGCCAGTTCGGAAGCATCTCGTTGAGCGTCCCGGCGTCGAGCCCGTCGCCGCCGGCATCCAGCAGTGTTTCGAGCAGCAGCGCTTGCTTCGGTGCGCGCTTTGCGAGCGCTTCGACGCAGGCAGCGGCGCCCGCGTCGCTGGCTGCCAGCATCTCGATCGTGGGGTGAAGCGCCTTGCCCTGGCGCAGCAGGGCCGGCAACGCCGCTCCCACGACCTCGCCGATCGGATGGTGGTAGTAATCGCTCGTGAACCGCAGCAGCCAGAGGTCCGGGTCACGCCACAGCGGCACCTCGTCGATCACCTCGATAATCGGCCTGATCCGGGCATCGTCGATGGCGGCCTGCGGCGAGATGCCCATGACCACACCGACCTTCTGCGTGCGGCCGAATGGAACGAGCACCCGTGAACCGGGCTCGACGCGTGCGCCCTCCGGGGCCCGATAGTCGAAGAGCCGCGAGAGCGGTACGTTGACGGCGACGTTGAGTATCTGCCCTTTTGACATAGTCCAGACGATTTGCGCCTCCCGGGCTGTCAACCGGGCGCAGAAACGGGCGTTATAAAGGTAAGACACGTTAGTTGACCACGTGGTGGAGTCAATAGGGATATGAGCACCGGAACCACGGTTTTTGCGGTATCTTGGCCGGGCGAGCCAAAGACAGGGACAGACGCGCTGCAATACGAACGGCAACTCAACCGGTTTTTCGCAGAGGTCGAGCGGCGCGCGCTGCGTATCGCGGAGATCGCCGTGCGTGACCGGGACGACGCGCTGGATCTCGTGCAGGACGCGATGATCAAGCTGGCGCGCAAATACGCGGACCGGCCGCAGGCGGAGTGGACGCCCCTGTTTTACCGTATCCTGCAAAACGGAGTTCGTGACTGGCACCGGCGACAGGCCGTCCGCAACCGTGTGATGGTGTGGTTTGGCCGCGGCGGCCCGGAACACGACGACTACGACGTGGTCGGCCAGGCGCCGGACCCGATCGGACGGACGCCGGACGAGGAATTGCAGAACAGCGAGGCCATGACGGGCCTCGAAGCAGCCGTGGGACGGCTGCCGGCCCGACAGCGTGAAGCCTTCATGCTGCGGACCTTCGAAGGTCTTGACGTTGCAGGTACCGCCGTCGCGATGGGCTGCAGCGTGGGCAGCGTCAAGACCCACTATTCCCGCGCTGTGCATACACTGCGGGAACAGCTTGGAGAGCACTGGCAATGAAAGAGCCAATGGACGACAGACAATTTGCCGAAAAGGCCAAACAGCTGTTCGACGAATCCGTAGACGGCATAGACGCGGCCACGCTGTCACGGCTGAACCGCGGACGTCAGGAAGCAATCGCCGAACTCGATCGATCGCGATCGTTGGGACGCTGGCTGCGATGGGCACCGGCGGCCGGCGTTGCGGCGGCCGCCATCATGGTAGTGATGATCATGCAGGGTCCGGCGCCGGGCAGCATAGACTCGCCGCAGACGACGGCAGCCGATTTCGAGATTCTCCTCGACGAAGGCGACATCGAGATGTTCGAAGACCTCGAGTTCTTCGCGCTGATGGACGGCCTCGAGGACGGCGGTAATGTCGGCTAGGCGCACGTTGCTGACAGTCTGTTCAATCACGGTCTGCGGCCTGGTACTCGCTGCAGACGACGAACTCCCGGAGATGGAGTTCCTCGAGTACCTGGGAATGTGGGATGAGAGCGACGAAGAGTGGCTCGTGCTGGAAGAGCCCGTCGCCCAGAACACGGAAACGCGGAACGACCCCGCGCCGGATAGCGAAGAGTCGACGGAGAAAGATGATGAAAGCTAGACACATCATTATTGTGTTCGCGGCCCTGCTGCTGACAGCTAATGCGCTCGCGCAGGAATCAGGTGTCGATTGGCAAGACCTGAGCGAGTCGCAGCAGCAGGTGCTGAACCAGTTCGCGGATAACTGGAGCCAGCTGTCGGCCGACCGCCAGGCGAGACTGGCACGCGGCGCCGAACGCTGGGCCGGCATGACGCCGGATCAACGCGCGAATGCGCAGCAGCGTTTCAGGAAATGGCGTGAGCTGTCCGACGAGCGCCGCGACCGCATTCGCGAACGCTATGAGACGTATCGAAAGATGTCGCCCGAAGACCAGCGCCGCGTACGTGAAAACTTCCGCCGCTATCAGCAGCTCAATTCCGATCGTCGACAGGCGCTCAGGGATCGCTACCGCAACATGACGCCGGACCAGCGTCGGCAATTGCGGGATCGCATCAAGAAGACACCGCGGAAGCGCCCGACGAAACGCGACTGACAACAAGAGGATCGTCCTTCACGCAACTGTCATCACTTTTCTGAATAATGACGCAGCTTGTTGATTTTTGCTGAGTGTTCTGCAAACTACAGCCAGGGCTTGGATAAGGAAGGCCTATGCTTGCTGGAATTGCTGCAACCATATCGCAGCAGGTGTTGCGAACCGACGTAGCCGGTATGCCACTCGAGTGGATCGATTACCGCGAAGCGGTCCGCCTGTATCACGCCGAGCAAGTCGCCTACGACTGCGGCACCCGGCTCTACACCGTCTTCGGTGGTCACAGTGCCCTGAGCGGCGAACGCAGCAAGCTCGACATCAACTCGATCATTGCCACACACGGCACGAGCCAGAGTCTCTCACGCAATCGCGACAAGTACGTTCCACCGTTGAACAACCGCACCTTGTTCAAGCGCGATGCGAACATCTGCCTGTATTGCGCCATGCGATATCCGACACGCGACCTGACGCGCGATCACATCACGCCGATTTCGCAGGGTGGTACGGACAACTGGACCAACGTCGCGACGGCGTGTCGGCGCTGCAACAACTACAAGGGTGGTCGCACACCCGAGCAGGCACACATGGAGCTGATTGCGGTTCCGTTCACGCCCACCTACGCCGAGTACATTTATCTCAAGGGGCGTCGCGTGCTCGCCGACCAGATGCAGTACCTGCTCGCACACATACCGCGCTCGAGCCCCCTGCACGCGAGACTGACAGGGCACCTGTCGGACGGCCGCGAGATCATCGATACGCATTTTCACGGTTAGCGATCTGTGACTGCTGGAGGGCCGCTCTGTGGGAGCGGCGTCTCGCCGCGATCGGGCCGGGACGGCCCTCCCACAAATCCCAGTTATAATCCGCTGATGCAATATCTCATCGACGCGAGCGTCTACGTCTTTCGTGCCTATTATTCGATGCCCGACGACATGGTCGACGGCGATGGCAATCCGATCAATGCGCTTTACGGCTTTTGCCGGTTCCTGGGCGACTTCCTGGAGCAGGTACAGCCCGAGTACATTGCCGTCGCTTTCGACGAGAGCCTGACGTCATCGTTTCGCACCGAGATCTACCCGGAGTACAAGGCGAATCGCGAACCCGCACCCGAAGAGCTCAAACGGCAGTTTGCCCAGTGCCGGCGGTTCACGCGCGCATTGGGACTGATGGAGTGCGCGAGTCCGGTATACGAAGCCGACGATCTGATCGGCACGCTTGTGTCACACGGCCGGCGCCAGGGTCGACCGTCGACGATCGTAAGCCGTGACAAGGATCTCGCGCAGTTGCTGACGAAAGACGACGTATTCTGGGACTTCGCAGGCAAGGGCAAGCTGAAGTACGACCACATACCGGACGTGTTCGGCGTCTGGCCTGAGCAGATCGCGGATTTCCTGGCACTGGCCGGCGACAGCGTCGACAACATCAAGGGCGTCCCCGGTGTCGGCAAGAAGACGGCGACGATGCTGTTGCAGCACTTCGGCAGTCTCGGCGACATCTACGATAATCTCGATCGCGTGCACGAGGTCAACGTTCGCGGCGCGAAAACGCTCGGCAGCAAACTGGAGACGCACCGGGATGCCGCCGAGCTTGCACGCAAACTCACGGGTATCGCCTGCGATGCGCCGCTCGAGGATCCGGAGACGACGCTTCGGCCGTCCGAGCCGAAGCTCGGCGACATCAACGCGCTGTTCGACGAGGCGAATATAGGCACGGCGCTCAGGCGCCAGGCAGAACGGGTGGCGGACCTGTACACGTAGTGGACGAAAGCCAGCTATTCGTCAAGACCGGACCGGCCTCGTCGCTCGACATGTTCGAAGCGGAAGCGGCGGGACTCGAGGAGCTCGCTTCGGCGGATGTCATAAAGGTGCCGCGCGTGCACGACGTCGGCTTGCGCGACGGCGGCGCGTTCATCGCCATCGAAAAACTCGCGTTCGCGCCGGTGCGCCGCGAAGACGAAAGAAAACTCGGTGAACAGATTGCGGCAATGCATCGTGTCGTTCGCGACCGGTTCGGCTGGCATCGCGACAACACCTGCGGACCGACGCCACAGATCAATACGCTGCACGATGACTGGGCCGCGTTCTTCTCGGAATGCCGGATCGGGTTTCAGCTCGACCTCGCCGCCCGCAACGGCTACGACCTCGGCGCCAAAGGGCAAAAGCTTTTGCAGCGGATTCCACGGCTGCTCGAGGGGCACCGGCCAGAAGCCTCGTTGCTGCATGGCGACCTCTGGGGCGGCAACTGGGCGAATACCGACGAAGGCCCGGCGATATTCGATCCCGCCGTCTACTACGGCGATCGCGAGACAGACCTGGCGATGACGAGGTTGTTCGGAGGCTTCGGACGCGGCTTCTACGCGGCGTACGAGGAAGCCTGGCCACTAGCGCCCGGACACGAACGTCGCAACGATCTCTACCAGCTCTACCACGTTCTCAACCACCTGAACCTGTTCGGCAGCGGCTACCTGCGGCAGTCGACAGGCCTGATCGAGCGTTTGCTGCGCTAGAGGTCGAAATCGTCCGGGTCGCCGTCTTCCTCGACTTCGTAAGATTCGCCCAGGAAGTCCTCGTCGAAGACGAACAAAGTCGTTCCCTCAGGCGCATGCAATGCGACGAAGGCTCCCTCGTAGCCGGGAAACGGCGTGTGCTCGAGCCCGTCGGCATCGATGCAGGCTCTCAATGCGTCCTTGTCGCGACACTTGAAGCACAGCGATGGCGCGGTCAGCGCGATGCTCTCCGATAACCCGACAGGCACACCGCCCGCATCGAACCGCATATGCGGCGTTGGTTCCTCGCGCATGTCGAGCATGACGGGCGCAATGGGCGCCCAGAACGCAGCGGCCCGAATCGTGTCGCGCACCGGCAACGAGATTTCGAACAGGCTGCCGCACAGGGAATCGTTCTCGTACTCATCGACGGGCGTAAACGTGCGTGCCTCCTGCATCGTGATCAGGTGGCCGTCGCGACACTTGAAGCCGAGCTCATTGAACACGTCCTCGTCGAGTCGCAGAAAACGGAAATCGAAACCGTGGTCCGCCATCGACCTTGCATGGCGAGCGAGGTCCGGGTGTACGAACGTAATTGCGGGCCCATCGAATTCACGATCGTGCAGTGCCACGTTGAATTCCCCGTCGCCGAGCACTGCGTACTTGTGCGTCCAGATATCACCGATTTCCATGTCGGCGAAGCCGAGTGTGCGGTAGAAATGCAGCGACTCGATGATGTCCGACGTGTGCACGCCGAATTCGAGAAACCGACCGACGACGCTCATGACGGCGCACCCATTCCGCGTGCGCGCTCGGCGGATGACGTCCGCGCGTGCCAGACCCCGGCCTGGTTGTGGACCAGGTTCGCCAGCACGGCGACGTGGTCGGCGCGCTCGTTGAGCGCGGGAATGTAGCGGAGTTCGCCGCCGCCGGCCTCGTCGAAGAATTCTGCGTTTTGCATCGCGATCTCCTCGAGCGTCTCGAGGCAATCCGCTGCGAATCCGGGGCAGACGACGTCGAGCGAGCCGAGATTGCTTTCGCCGAGCTTCTTCACTGTTTCATCCGTGTACGGTCGCAGCCACTCGCTGCGGCCGACGCGCGACTGGAACGTCAGCAGCCAGTCGTCACGATCCAGGCCGAGAGCCTCCGCGATCCGCCTTGCCGTAACCTGGCATTCGCAATGGTACGGATCGCCCTTGTCCAGCGTATCGCGCGGCACGCCGTGGAACGAGAACAGCAGTTTGTCGCCGCGTCCGTTTGCGTCCCAGTACTCGCGGATGTTGGCCGCGTGGGCATCGATGAATCCCGGCGCATTGTGATACTCGTTGATGAAACGCAGCTCGGGCACCCAGCGGCGCTTCGACAACTCGCGCGTCACTGCGTCGAACACGGATGCCGTCGTCGTCCCGGAATACTGCGGATACAGCGGTAACACGACGATCCGGCTCGCATTGACGGCATCCAGTTTTGCCAGCGCCGCAGGAATCGAGGGTTGTCCGTAGCTCATCGCAAGCTCGACGTGCACGTCGCCGTCGAACCTGCCCTCGAGAGACGACTGCAGGCCGTCCGCAATCGCCTGCGAATGCAGAAGTAACGGCGAGCCATCGTCGGTCCAGATCTGGCGGTACGCTTCGGCCGAACGGCGCGGTCGAAAGCGCAGGATGATGCCGTTGAGAATGAGCCACCAGAGCGGGCGCGGCAGTTCGACGATGCGCGGGTCCCACAGGAACTCGGCCAGGTAGCGGCGCACGGCCGGGGTTGTCGGCGCCTCCGGCGTACCCAGGTTGACGACGAGAACGCCCAGGGACTCGGACATCCCATGAGAGTAGTTCGACGGAGATTTGTACGTCGGCATAAATCCGTTGGCGGCTCGAGAGTGCCGTAACCCTACTGCAAAGCAGGGTCTTCCGCCACCGCACAGCGCTATAATCCCTTGTCTTATTTACTATTTATGCCCCCATCGACATGAACGAGAAACCATCACCGGATATCGCCGGGAACGAAACCTGGACGCTGCTCAGGGACATCGCCGTATTGCAGGTGAAACTGATTGTCGACGGCTTCCGTGACCTGCTGCTGGTGCCCGCATCGATCGTCGCCGGCATTGTCAGCCTGGCGAATACCAGTGACGGCAAACCCGGGCCGCAGTTCTATCGCCTGCTGGATGCCGGCAAACAAAGCGAGCGATGGATCAACCTGTTCGGTGCATTGGACAACTCACCCGAGCGCGATCGCGCACGGCGCGATTTCGTCGGCGGTGACATCGACGAGATTGTCGGCAACCTCGAGAAATTCGTCATCGACGAATACCAGCGCGGCGGCGTTACGAAGCAGGCAAAGGACCAGATCGATCGCGCCCTCGAGCGCATTCAGCGCCGCAGGAACAAGGGCCAGGTGTAAGCGCTGCGCCGGGAATAGACGCGAATGGGTAAGAACATCCCAGCATCCAGACAGGCCGAAGCAGTGAAAGCCGCCGCCGGTGCGCTGCGAAGGGGTGCACTCGTCGGTATGCCGACCGAAACGGTTTACGGACTTGCCGGCGATGCCAGCAATCCGGAGGCGGTTGCGCGCATTTTTTCGGCCAAAGGGCGGCCGCGTTTCAATCCGCTGATTTCCCACGTGGCATCGCTCGACCTGGCAATGATTGAGGGACAGCTCGATGAGAGGGCTATAGCCCTTGCCGAACGGTTCTGGCCGGGGCCTGTAACGCTGGTTGTGCCGGTCGCCGACAGTGGTCGTACCTCGGAGCTGGCGCGCGCCGGTCTCCGCTCCATTGGATTACGTGTGCCCGGTCATACGCTGGCGCTGGACTTGCTCCGGGAATTTGGCGGGCCGGTGTCGGCCCCGTCCGCAAACCCGTCCGGCAAGCTCAGCCCGACACGGGCGGAAGACGTCGAGCGCGATCTCGGTGAGCATGTCGAGATCGTCCTTGACGGGGGCGAGTGCGAGAAAGGTATCGAGTCATCCATCGTCGCCGTGATGCCCGATGAGCCACCGCGCTTGCTTCGGCCCGGCGCGGTATCCCGATCGCAGCTGGAGGAGGAGGTCGGCGAACTTGCCGCTGCAGGCAGCGATGCGATTACCGCGCCCGGGCAGCTGGTCTCCCACTACGCGCCTCGCGCTGCGGTGCGATTGAACGTGACTGGCGTCGATGATGGCGAAGTACTGCTGGGATTCGGTCCCGCCGCCGAGGGCGCGGCACTCAATCTCTCACCGTCCGGCGACACCGTCGAGGCTGCGGCTAATCTCTATCGCATGCTGCGTGAGCTCGACGCAACCTCGACAAGCACGATCGCCGTCTCGCCAATACCCGAAACGGGTCTTGGCGAGGCCATCAACGACCGGCTCAGACGCGCGGCCGCAGCGCGAGACACCGACTAAGGTGTGGGAGCGGCGTCCCGCCGCGATGGCCCGCAACGCTCAACAATCCTCCCGCGGGAGCTTTTTCGTACATGTTGGAAACATAGCCCACGTCGGGCACCGCGATGCCGTCGGGCCGGAAGAATGCCCAGTTGTCGAGGAAGTCCCTGCGAATCGTGAAGCCGCCTTCGTGCACGAGCGTGTGGTGCTTCGTACAGAGCAGCATCAGGTTTTCGACTTTCGTCTCCCCGCCGTTGGCCCAGTGATCAATGTGATGGCAGTGCAGGAAACGAGTGTTGCTGCAACCCGGGTGAGCTCTTTCACCTTGGAATAAGGCAGCTCGCCCGTGGAGATCGAAGACGAGATCAGCGGAAGCACTTTCAACGCGTGCGCGACCCTTCGAGAGCGAGCGCCACCGCCCGCTCGGCATGAATTCGTGCCGTGTCGAACAACACAATGTCGGTATGCTCCTCGTTCACGAGCATCCCGATTTCCGTGCACCCCTCGACCACTGCCTGTGCGCCGCGCTCGACGAGATCGTCCATGACTTCGAGAAACGCCGCTCTGGATTCGTCCCTGACGATTCCGAGGCAGAGCTCTTCGTAGATCACGCGATGCACCAGTTCCCTGCCCGCAGCAGGAGGCGTCAACACATTGATGCCACGCTCCTGCAACCTGCCCTTGTAGAAGTCGTGCTCCATCGTGAACCGCGTGCCGAGGAGCCCGACCGTATCGAACCCGGCATCGGCAATCCGCTCGGCGGCCGCATCTGCGAGATGCAACAAGGGAATATCGACAGCCTCGGCTACCTCGTCGGCGACCTTGTGCATGGTATTCGTGCAGATCATCAGAAAATCCGCACCGCCGTTCTCGACGCGCCGGGCAGCCTCGGCCAGCAGATCTGCAGCGGCAACCCAGTCACCCTGCATCTGCAAGGTCTCGATTTCCTGGAAGTCGACGCTGACCAGGACCACGGGCGCCGAATGAAGGCCCCCGAGCTTGCGTTTGGTTTCTTCGTTGATAATGCGGTAGTAGAGAGCCGTGCTTTCCCAGCTCATGCCACCCAGCATTCCGATTGTTTTCATACTATCCCCGGCAGGGATGATACCTTCACAAGCTCCACAATGATCCGGGACGTGTGAATTATGGACTTCGAGTGGGTAGCCATAGCTCTTGGCGACGTCGCCTGGATTACCCTGGCATTCACTCTCGGCTTTGGCTCGCGACTGGTCGGCCTGCCGCCTCTCGTCGGCTTTCTCGCCACCGGATTCGTACTCAACTACCTCGGCATCGCCAGCGGCGAAATGCTGCAGAAGCTGGCAGACCTGGGTATCACGCTGTTGTTATTCACGGTTGGCCTGAAGCTGGATGTGAAGGCGCTGGCGCGCCCGCAGGTGTGGGCGGTTACCAGCTTGCACATCGGCTTTGTCGTCGCGACCTTCGGCCTGGGTATTTATGCGCTCGCCTTGCTGGGGGCGCCGCTCTTCTCCGGCCTGGATTTCGAGCGGGCGTTGCTGGTGGCGTTCGCCCTCAGCTTCTCCAGCACCGTTTTCGTGGTCAAGAACCTCGAAGAAAAGGCCGCGATGAAGTCTCTGCACGGGCGTATCGCCATCGGCATCCTGGTGATGCAGGACATAGCTGCGGTGGCATTCCTGGTCGTCTCAAGTGGCAACCTGCCGTCGCCCTATGCTGTTTTATTGTTGTTGCTGATCCCCATGCGGCCGTTGTTGAGCCGGCTCCTGCAACGTGCGGGGCATGGGGAACTGCTGATCCTCTTTGCGCTGGTGCTGGCGCTCGGCGGTGCCGAGCTTTTCGAGCTGGGCGGCGTGAAGGACGACCTGGGCGCACTGCTCATGGGAGTACTGGTCTCCGCCCATCCGAAGGCAGCCGAAATGTCCAAGACGATCCTGGGCTTCAAAGACCTGTTTCTCGTCGGCTTCTTTTTGTCCATCGGCATGACCGGCGAGCTCTCCCTCGAGGCATTGATGATCGGCGCTCTGCTGGTGCCTTTCGTCTTCGTAAAGTCCGCCCTTTTTTACAGTTTGATGATCGGCTTCAAGCTGCGCGCGCGCACCGCCCTGCTGGCGACCCTGAACCTGAGCAACTACAGCGAGTTCGGCCTGATCGTCGTCGCCATGGGCGTGGCCTACGGATGGATAGAGCCCGGCTGGCTGGTCGTCATGTCCATAGCGCTGTCTTTGTCGTTCGTGGTGGCCGCACCTTTAACCGACCGGGACGACATGATCTACAGCAGCTACCGGCCGTTCTGGCAGAAGTACCAGCGAGAAGAGCGCCTGCCCGACGATCAGCTGATGGATACGGGCAGCGCCACGATAGCCATATTCGGCATGGGCCGGGTCGGAGCAGGCGCCTACGACAGGATGCGTGAGCTGCGCGGCGAAACCGTCGTTGGCGTCGATTTCAATGCCGAGCGAGTACGGCGCCTCCGGAAGGAAGGTCGCAACGTGATGCGCGGCGACCCCAGCGACGCGGATTTCTGGGAACTGGTGGAAAGGGTTCCCAGTATCGAGCTGGTAATGCTCGCGCTGCCCTCGCTGTCAGCCAACCTGGATGCACTCGAGCAGCTGCGTGAAATCGGCTTCAAGGGCGGTATCGCAGCTACAGCGCGGTACCCGGATGAGGAGGCGCAGTTGCGCAAGGCAGGCGCCACGGCCGTATTCAACATCTATGCAGAGGCCGGCAGCGGGTTCGCCGGCCACACCGCCGCGAGTTATTTCGGTTGACGACCGCTCTTACAGCTCGCCGCGCTTGAGGCGGCCGATGTACTCCCTGTATGCGCGCATGGCCTGGTAGCCGAACAGCCAGACGATCGGGATGTTGCTGAGGAGCATCAGGCCGGTCCCCGCGCCGGTCAGGTTGTCGAGGTCGGTGTCGGTCTTGATAAGCCCGAGGGTTGCCGTCAGCGTCAGCAGGCAGTAGACGATCTTGTAGCCGAACACGGCGCGCTCGCCTGCGAGAAACACGATGCCCTGCTCGCCGTAGTAGCTCTGCGAGATGATCGTCGTCAGCGCGAACAGCCAGACTGCGATCGAAACGAACCACTTGCCGAGGCCCGGGTTTACGCTGTCGAATGCCTTGGCCGTCAGCGTTGCGCCAACGTAGGAACGGTACAGGCCGTCATCGACGATCGCGGGCATGGAGTCGCTCACGAGCGGCAGCCATTCGATGAAAAACCGGCCGTCGCGCTCGACGACCGTGCCTTCGATACGATGCCTGGTCTGGCCGGTCATGCCGTTGTGCCCGGCTTCGACGACGAGCAACGCCTTGTCGCCGGCGAACCAGTCGTTCCCGGGCACGGGCGTCTCATCGAATTGCCAGCCGGCGTCCGTTGCCTGAACTTCCGGCAACGTGTCGAGCGGCACGTCGGGTGCGCGGTTCCATACGCCGGTTGAGAGAATGATCAGTGCGGTGAACGTGCACACGACGATCGTATCGATGAACGGTTCGAGCCCGGCAACCACGCCTTCGCGAACCGGTTCGTCGGTCTTTGCAGCCGAGTGAGCCATGGGCGACGTGCCCTGGCCCGCTTCGTTGGAAAATACGGCGCGCTTCAGGCCGAACAGGAAGGCCGACGCCGCGGTACCGCCGACGAATGCACCGGCGGCTTCGGTCGGCATGAACGCCGATTTGACGATCAGTGCGAACATTGCCGGAATTTCCGCCGCATTGACGACGAGAACGTACATACCGGACGTTAGGTACAACACGACCATGAACGGCACGAGTGTGCCGGCGACTTTGCCGATGCGTTTGATACCGCCAATGATCACGGCGCCGACGAGCGTCGCGAGCACGATCCCCGATATCCACGTCGGTACGGAGAAATACTCCTGCGTCATCTCGCCGACGTTCCAGGCCTGGAACATGTTGCCGCCGGTCATCGTGGAGATCAGCAGGCACACGCAGAAGACGATGCCGATGGTCCGGCCGAGACGCGGCAGCCCGCGCGCTGCGAGGGCCTTCGAAGCGACCCACATCGGACCGCCATGGGGGTTCTCGGGGTCATCCGTATTGCGGTAGAGCATGGACAGCGTAACTTCGGTCATCTTCAGCGCCATGCCGAAGAGGCCGACGACCCACATCCAGAAAACAGCACCCGGCCCGCCCAGCGCGATGGCAAGCGCAACCCCGCCGATGTTGCCGAGACCGACCGTCGCCGACAGAGCAGCAGACAGCGCCTGGAAATGATTGATCGCGCCCGGGTCGTCGGGGTCGTCGTAGGCGCCGCGAATGACGGCGGGTCCGTGAGTCAGTGCGCGGTACTGAGAGAAGCCGCTCCAGATCGTGAACAGGAGGCCGGTGCCGACGATGGCGTACAGCACGTACTCGTGCCACAGGATGCCGTTCAGCGCGGCAAGGAATGCGCTGAATTCAGCCAAGTAACGCTCCTGTCTTTAGATGTATCAGGCCGCTTCCATGATCGCGGTGACACCCATGCCACCGGCCGTGCAGATCGAGATCAGGCCACGCCCCGAACCGTTCTCGCCGAGCAGCTTGGCCATCGTCCCGACGATACGTGCGCCGGTCGCAGCGAAGGGATGACCCATGGCGATGCTGCCGCCTTTGACATTCAGGCGCGCGAGGTCGATCGGGCCCATAGCCTCGTTACGACCGAGACGCTCGCGGCAGAATTCCTCGGACTGCCAGGCTTTCATCGTGGCGATGGTCTGCGCGGCGAACGCTTCGTGGATTTCGTAGAAGTCGAAGTCCTGCAGTTGCAGATTGGCTTCCTTGAGCATGTCGGAGACTGCGTAGGCGGGCGCCATGAGCAGGCCTTCGTCGTTGACAAAGTTCACTGCCCCGACCTTGGCAAAGGTCAGGTAGGCAAGGACGGGCAGGTTCTTCTTGCGAGCCCAGTCTTCCGACGCCAGCAGCACGGCAGCGGCGCCGTCGGTCAGTGGCGTGCTGTTGCCCGCCGTCATCGTGCCTTCTTCGCTCTTGTCGAACACGGTCCTGAGCGTGGACAGCTTCTCGAACGTCGTGTCGCGGCGGATGTTGTTGTCTTCCTCGACATCCATGAACGGTATAACGAGGTCCTCGTACCAGCCGGCATCGTAGGCCGCCGCGGCCTTGATGTGGCTCGACAGCGCCAACTGGTCCTGGTGCTCGCGCAGCACCTCCCATTTCTTCGCCGTGATTTCCATGCTCTCGCCCATCGACAGGCCGGTACGCGGCTCGGTGACGCCGGGGAACGCCGGTTTGAAGTGCCTCGGGCGAATCTTGAGCATGTGCTTGATGCGATCGCCCGTGGATCGTGCACGATATATCTCGAGGAGGATCTGCCGGTATTCGTCGTCGTAGACGACCGGCGCGTCGCTCGTGGTGTCGACGCCGCCGCCGATGCCGGCCTCTATCTGGCCCAGCGCAATCTTGTTGGCAATCATGATGCAGGCTTCGAGGCTCGTGCCGCAGGCGCGCTGCAGGTCGACGCCAGGTGTCCTCGGGCTGAGACCGCTGTCGAGCACGCTTTCGCGAGCGAGGTTCCAGTCCTTGCTGTGCTTGATGACCGCGCCCAGCGCGACGTCACCCAGTGTCTGGCCCTTGAGATCCAGTTTGCTGACGAGTCCGCTGAGTGCGGCGGACATCATGTCCTGGTTCGAGCAGTCCTTGTAAGCCGAGTGGGAGCGGCAAAAAGGAATCCGGGATCCACCGACCACGGCAACCCTGATAGCGCGTCCATCGTGCAGCATGCGTGCCTCCGTTTATTCATGGGGTTCGAGCGCGATGCAACTTTACACTATTCACTTGCCGCAATTCAGGTGTGATGATGGCGCCCATGTCGGATCTGCGAACAAGAACCAGAAAAGAGGCAGGCGCGCTGTCGCGGCTTGCCGGGCCGCTTATCGTCAACAACCTGTCGATCGCCGGCATGAGCTTCGCCGATGCGGTCATGTCGGGCCGGCTGGGCGCCGATTCGCTGGCCGCCGTCGCCGTCGGTGCCAGCGTCTGGTTCCTGACGTTCACGCTCATGCTCGGTATCCTGATGGCGATCTCGCCGATTGCGGCAAGGCATTTCGGCGCCGGACGCTTTGATCTCATCGGGCGCTATACGCGCCAGGGAATCTACCTCGCGATTGCTTATGGACTGCTCGTCGCCTGGTTCGGTCGCGTGCTGGCCGGACCCCTGCTCGAGGCCATCGGTATCGATCCGGAATTTCGCGGCATGACGGCCGACTACGTCGCAGCGATCACGCTCGGAGCCCCGGGCATGTTTATCTTCCTGGCGCTCAGGTTCACGACCGAGGGCGTCGGGCGCACAGCGCCCATCATGTACACCTCGATTTTTGCGCTCGTCTGCAACGTGTTCCTGAACTGGGTGCTGATGTTCGGCAAGCTCGGCGCGCCGGCACTGGGCGTCGTCGGCTGCGGGCTGGCCAGCGCGATTTCGATGTGGTTGATCGCGGCGGCGCTGGCCTGGCACATGCTCGGTACGAAACACTACCGGCAGTTCGGGATATTTTCGAAGCTTGCGCCGCCGAGACCGGAGGTACTCTGGGAGATTGTCACTCTCGGTGTGCCGATCGCGCTGACGATTACGGCCGAAGCCGGCCTGTTCAACGCCGTTTCATTGCTGATGGGCACACGCGGCACGAACATCACGGCGGCTCACCAGATTGCGATCAACTTCGCGGCGACCATGTTCATGATTCCGCTGGCCATGAGTTCCGCAATTACAATCCGTGTCGGTCATCTGCTCGGCGCCGGCGACCTCAGAAACGCGCGCTTCAGCGGCGGCCTCGGTATCGCGATCTGCGCAGGGTTCATGTTCTGCTCTGCGGTCTTCATGCTGATCTTCCGCGAAGCCGTCGTAACGCTCTACACGGACGATGCGATCGTTCGCAGTATCGCGATCAGCCTGCTCCTGATGGCCGCGATCTTCCAGGTTGCCGACGGCGTGCAGATCGGCGCCGCAGGCGCGCTTCGCGGTTACAAGGACACGCGTGTGCCGATGATGATCAACATCGTCTCCTACTGGGTCATCGCGTTCCCGCTCGCGTTTCTCGCGGCAGTCACGTTCGTGATGCCGCCGAACTACATCTGGGCGGGTTTCGTCGTGGGGCTCACGATTGCGGCAGTGCTGCTGACGTGGCGATACGGACGCCTTTCAGGCCACGCGCTCAGGACTGGCTTCGCCTAGCCGCCCTGCCCGAAGTCGGGGCTGTCGCCCGCCAGGTACTCGTCCTCTTCCGGCGTGTTCTGCCTGCCGAGCATTTCGTTGCGGTGCGGGAAGCGGCCGAACCGGGCAACGATGTCCCGGTGCAGTTCTGCAAACTGCGCCATCGTTGCGAATGTTTCCCGGTAAGTGGCCGAGACGGCGTTCGCGAGCTTGTTGAACAACGCGACCGAACGGTCCTGCACTTTGCGCGACTCGGCATGCTGCAGTGGCATGTAGAAAAACGCGCGCTCGATCGGCGCCAGGCCTTCGTCCTTCTTGGCGATTGCGCCTTCGACGCACAGTTTGAGGGCGACTCTGTCTTTCTCGTAGGCCTCGGCCGTGCCACGGTAGATGTTGCGACGGAACTGGTCGAGCAAAAGGATCAGTGCGAGGCGCCCGCGGGGTTTATGGGCCCAGTGGTCGAGCTTGCCCTCCGAGGCCAGTTCCACGTCGTTGGTGAATTCCTTGCGGATCTCGTGATCGAACAACTCGTCTTCACCGAACCAGACGTCCATGCGGCGGTCGATCTGTGGCGCGGAAAGCTGCTGTTCCTTGAACCAGAAGCTGAGAATTGCATCGATGCGCAGCTGATCATCATCAGTGATCGTCGCGCTCATGCTTTCGCTTAAGAGTTTTACCGACATCGGGCCATTCTGGCGGAAATGTGACTCCCTTTCGCGGCAGTGCGTCACTCCCGGAGACCGTTTAACCGGGCCAAAGTGCGAACCGGGTCACGAAATCAGGCGTTTGTAACCGTATACCCGCTATTAATCAGTAGACTTTAACAGATGAGGAGCGCCTTGCTGATATGCGTCCTCGCGGTGGCCGCAGCGTGCGGTACCGCAGAGGGGCCCGAAGAGCAGGTGCGTGCCTGGATCGAGCAGGGCGTCGAGGCTGCGGAGAGCAAGTCCCGGCGCGAGCTGGTCGAAATGATATCGCCGGCCTACGCCGACGCACGCGGCAATGGCCGCGACGATATCGACAAACTGCTGCGCCTGTACTTTCTAAGGGCACAGACGGTGAATCTGCTGCCGCGCGTCAACGACGTGCGTGTCATCGCAGACGAGATTGCCGAGGTCGAATTGACGGTCGGCATGGCGGGCGCAACGGACAGCGCCCTGGGATTCAGCGCGGACGCATACCGGTTCGAGCTGGAGCTCGAACGAGACGGGGATGACTGGCGGCTGATCAGTGCCCGCTGGGCGGAGATTGGGACAGCACCATGGTAAGACACGCGACAATCAAAAGCGCGACACTTATCGCAACCGCAGCGTTGCTGGTCTCCTGTGCGGCCATGGAAGAGCTGGTCGATCCGCCGCGCGTATCGCTGCGTTCGGTAGAGGTCCAGCAGCTCGACGTCAGAAAGCAGACTTTTCTACTGTCGTTCGACGTGACGAACCCCGGGCCGGTGTCACTGCCTGTCAAGTCCGTCAGTTACGACGTCCGCCTCGACGGCTACCGATTCGCAAGCGGCGAAACGCCCGGTTCATTCACGATTCCCGCCGCGAGCGATACCGGATTCGCGATCAGCGCCGAGCTCGATCTGCTGAGCACGGCGCCCGCGCTGCTCAGCATCGTTCGTGAGGCGACGCGACGCGACATTCCCTACGAGCTCCACGGTTCGCTGGCAATCGACCTGCCGCTCGTCAGGCCCGTCGCTTTCGAATCCGGTGGCCAGATCCGCCTGACTTCGTCGGGCTTCTAGAATCCGCTTCCGAATCGCGGGCTTCTTGGTTACGCGCGTAACCATGCCTGCGCGTATGTGCCAGTTGCCCCGCGAGCGCTGTTTTTTCCCTATTAATTAGTTACTTGCCCCGCGATGCTGCGCTGCAGTAGCGGGCACGGCGTTTCAAATCTATACTGATCCGTTCGAGCGTCCCCCGGGGCGGCAGCCGCGAAATCCGCGGTTGACGAGGGCGCATTCACAAAATCAACACGAGAGGCGCGCGCGAACGGCGCTTCGGGGCCTGCATGACCGAGCGTTTTGTCAACAGCCTGTACGACCCGGCCTTCGACCGCGACAGCTGCGGTTTCGGGTTGATCGCGAACATCGATGACGTGCCCAGCCACTGGGTCGTCAAGACCGCGATCTCGGCGCTCGCCCGCCTGACGCATCGCGGCGCTGTCGCGGCCGACGGCAAAACCGGCGATGGCTGCGGACTGCTGCTCAAGTTCCCGAGCAAGTTCCTGCGCGCGATTGGCGAAGAGCAGGGTTTCGCGCTCGCGGAGCGATTCGGCGTCGGCACCGTATTCCTGAGCCAGGACGCCGCCATCGCCGGGGTGGCCAAGGATGCGATCCGCGTGGCGCTCGAGGATATCGGTCTCGAGGTTGCGGGCTGGCGAGAGGTGCCGACCGACCCGTCGGTTTGCGGCGAGCGGGCACTTCGGACGTTGCCGAGAATAGAACAGGTGTTCGTCAATGCGCCGTCCGGGATGGCGCGCGGCCGCTTCAATCGCCGCCTCTTCCTCGCTCGCCGGCGCGCCGAGAATCACATCAGCGATGAAACGACGTACATCGCGAGCCTGTCGTCGGTGACGATCAGCTACAAGGGCATGATCATGCCCGCGGCGCTGCCGCAGTTCTATCCAGATCTTCAGGACCCTCGCCTCGAGAGCGCCGTGTGCGTGTTTCATCAGCGGTTCTCGACGAACACGTTACCGGAGTGGCGGCTGGCGCAGCCGTTCCGTTTCCTCGCGCACAACGGCGAGATCAATACGATTGCCGGTAACCGCAACTGGGCGATTGCGCGCGCCAAGAACTTCAAGTCCGACAAGCTCGACGACATTTCCGACCTCGATCCGATCATCTCCCTGACCGGCTCCGATTCGTCGAGTCTCGACAACATGCTCGAAGTGCTGCGAGCCGGCGGCATGGATGTCATCCAGGCGATGCGCATCCTGTTGCCGCCCGCGTGGCAGACAGTGGATGACATCGACCCCGACGTGCGCGCCTTTTACGAGTTCTACGACTGCCAGATGGAGCCCTGGGACGGGCCGGCCGGCATCGTCCTGACCGATGGCCGCTATGCCGTCTGCTGTCTCGACCGCAACGGGCTGCGGCCGGCTCGTTACGTCATCACGAAGGACCGCCACATAACGATCGCGTCGGAAGTCGGCGTTTACGAATACGACGAACGCGACGTCGTCAGAAAAGGTCGCCTGGGTCCGGGGGAGATGCTTGCCGTCGACCTCGTCAACGGCGTGCTGCTGGACAACGACGATATTCACGACATCATCAAGACACGCGCACCTTACAAGAAGTGGCTCAAACAGGGCGTGCGCTATCTCGACTCCGAGCTGATCGATACGCACACGGCAGCGGAACCGATGGAGCCGCCGGTGCTCGCCCGCTACCAGAAGATGTTCAACCTGAGCCGCGAGGAACTGTCCGACGTTATCGCGGTGCTGGCGAAGGCCGAGATGGAGGCCGTCGGGTCGATGGGTGACGACACGCCGATCGCGGTGTTGTCGAAGCAGGTGCGCTCGCCGTTCGACTATTTCCGCCAGCAGTTTGCACAGGTCACGAATCCGCCGATCGACCCGCTGCGCGAACGCATCGTCATGTCGCTGCAGACGAACATCGGTCGTGAATCCAATCTCTTCGATATCGGACCCGAGCATGCCGAGCACGTGATCATGAACTCGCCGGTGCTGTCGCAGCAGAAGTTGCGACAACTGTTGAGCGACAAGATGTTCGGAGACCGGCACCAGTTCATCGACCTGAACGTCGACGAAAAGCTGCCGCTCAACGAAGCGCTCGACCAGATCTGCGCGAAAGCCGAAGCCGCTGTCCGTGACGGCAGGTTCCTGCTGATGCTGAGCGATCGCTACCTCGAGAAAGACAAATTACCGGTGCACGCGCTGCTGGCCACCGGTGCCGTGCATCACCACCTCGTGCAGCGCGGACTTCGTTGCGATGCCAACATCCTCGTCGAAACCGGCACGGCGCGGGATCCACACCATTTCGCCTGCCTGATCGGCTACGGCGCCACGGCCGTGTATCCCTACCTCGTCTACCAGTCGCTGCACGACATCGCGCGTCGCGGCAACATCAGCAAGCAGCAACAGCTCGGCCGCAGCTACCGGCGTGGTATCCGCAAGGGGCTGTTCAAGATCATGTCGAAGATGGGTATCTCGTCAATATCCAGCTATCGTGGTGCCCAGCTGTTCGAGATCGTCGGTTTGCACGACGAAATCGTCCACCGTTGTTTCCACGGCACGACATCGCGAGTGCAGGGGGCGAAGTTCGTCGATTTGCTGGACGACCAGCGCCTGCTCGCGGAAACGGCCTGGGAGCCGCGCGCCCCGATTCGGCAGGGCGGCCTCTACAAGTACGTGCACGGCGGCGAGTACCACTGCTACAACCCCGACGTGATCGCGACCTTGCAGGCCGCCGTGCGCAGTGGCGAATACAGCCGCTACGAGCAATACGCGAGACTCGTCAATCAGCGTCCCGTGGCAACCCTGCGCGACCTGATGAACATCAAGCCGGCGGGCGAGCCGGTGCCGCTCGATGAAGTAGAGCCCGTCGAGGACATCCTCAAGCGATTCGACAGTGCGGGCATGTCGCTGGGTGCGCTGTCGCCCGAGGCGCACGAGGCACTCGCGATCGCGATGAACCGTATCGGTGCGCGTTCCAACTCGGGCGAAGGCGGCGAGGACCCGGCACGCTACCGCAGTGAACGTGTGTCCAAGATCAAGCAGGTGGCGTCGGGTCGTTTCGGCGTTACGGCGGAGTACCTCGTCAATGCGGAGGTCATCCAGATCAAGATCGCGCAGGGCGCGAAGCCCGGGGAGGGCGGCCAGCTCCCGGGTCACAAGGTGAACGAGATGATCGCGAAGCTTCGCTACGCGAAGCCGGGCGTCGGCCTCATTTCGCCGCCGCCGCATCACGACATTTATTCGATCGAGGATCTCGCGCAGCTGATTTTCGACCTCAAACAGGTGAATCCGGAAGCGCTGGTGTCCGTCAAGCTCGTCGCCGAGCCGGGCGTCGGCACCATTGCGGCCGGTGTGGTCAAAGCGTATGCAGACCTCATTACTATCTCGGGCTACGACGGCGGCACGGGCGCGAGTCCGCTGACGTCGGTGAAGTATGCCGGCAGTCCGTGGGAACTCGGTCTTTCCGAGACGCACCAGGTACTGCGGGCGAACGACATGCGCCACAAGGTGCGTTTGCAGACCGATGGTGGCCTCAAGACCGGCCTCGACGTCGTGAAAGCCGCGATGCTCGGTGCCGAGAGTTTCGGCTTCGGCACCGGTCCCATGGTCGCGCTCGGTTGCAAGTACCTGCGTATTTGCCACCTGAACAACTGCGCGACCGGAGTCGCAACGCAGAACAACGTGCTGCGCAGCGAGTACTTCGTCGGCCTGCCGGACATGGTAATCAACTTCTTCCGCTTCATCGGTGAGGAAGTGCGCCGTCTCATGGCCGACCTCGGCGTACGCAAGCTCGACGAGCTGATAGGTCGCGTCGACCTGCTCGAACTGCATGACGGCGAGACGGATCGTCAGGCGCGCCTGGATCTTACGCCCGTCGTCTCCGACGCAGGGCTCACGAAAGACGTACCCCAGTTTTGCACGGACCTGCGCAATGAGCCTTTCGACAAAGGTGAGCTGGCCGAGGAAATGGTCGAGGCGGCATTGCCGGCAATCGAGGCAAAAAGCGGCGGCAGGTTCGGCTTCGAGATCCGCAACTTCAATCGCTCGATAGGTGCACGTCTCGCCGGAGAAATCGCACGCCGTCACGGCAACGAAGGAATGCGCGACAAGCCGCTCGATATACTGCTGCGCGGTACGGCCGGGCAGAGCTTCGGGGCGTTCAACGTGTCCGGCCTGAACCTGAGCCTGATCGGCGACGCCAACGATTACGTCGGCAAGGGCATGGCCGGCGGCAACATCATCATCCGGCCGCCCGAAGATACCGGCTACGTCGTGCGCGACACGGCGATCATCGGCAACACCTGCCTCTACGGCGCCACCGGCGGCAACCTGTTTGCTTCGGGCCGCGCGGGCGAACGATTCGCCGTCCGCAATTCCGGTGCCACGGCGGTTATCGAGGGTGCCGGAGATCACTGCTGTGAATACATGACGGACGGTATCGTCGTCGTGCTGGGCCAGACGGGCGTCAATTTCGGTGCGGGCATGACCGGCGGTTTTGCCTACGTGCTCGACATGGATCGCGACTTCGTCGACCGCTACAACCACGAGCTCATCGATATTCACCGCATTACGCCGGAGAGCATGGAGGCGCACCTGCATCACCTGCGTTCGCTCATGCAACGG
>JAAUYH010052184.1_pt1 | contig 22592 bp, 17 predicted proteins | sample 7278061 | NCBI WGS metagenome assembly JAAUYH01 (sample SAMN14350203, study PRJNA611818) | marine sediment metagenome | isolation source: surface marine sediment (0.6m) | place: French Polynesia: Moorea | collected 2018-08 | reverse complement strand
GACCGCCTGCGCCAGCTCGTCCGGTCCATAGTACTGCACGCTGCCGCCGGCGTAGCGCAAAAAGAAGCGGTCGTGCGTGCCCAGTGCAATCGCGACGACGCGCCCCGCGCTTTCGCTTCGCTTCCTCAGTTCCATGGGCGGCGCATAGTGGCAAAACAAGCAGATTCCGTCGCGCATCGCGCACAGCGCGCCCTGCCCGTCGGGCGAGATGGTGAGGCACTCGACCTCACGCAGGTCCACGCTGCGCATGAACTGGTGCAGCTCGCGCGGCGCGAGGCACGCGAGGCTTCTCCCGCGCACGTTGTAGTTCTTCTCACGTTGCTGGCGTTCCTTGCGCTCGCGCTCCGTCGCCCCGTACAGCTCATCGTCCCGCTGCTGCGGCTCGCGCTCCAACTGGGGCTGCAACTCATCGGGCTTCGCGTTGACCGCCTTCAGCTCATTTTGGGCGGGGTCAAGAAACACATTGAAATCGGTGTGTCCAGCATTCTGTTTCTCAGCCATGGCTGGCGCTGGATAGAAACGTAGGTTTACTTGGGCTCTATGCACAGCATACGAACTGCAAAACTATTAACTCCACAAATACAAGCAGCAAAATATCTCGCCGATCTCGCCGTGATTCGTCACCAGAACAGCTGCGAGATGGCCACAGCCGTCGCCACCACGGCGACGTTGTCGTCGCCCACGAAGTAGCTGGGCACGAGCTCCGCGGCCGCGCACGCGACGGACACGGTCAGCAGTTTCGCGAGCGTGGCGCCGGTGGCGAGGTCGTCCAGGCCGTACCACGCGAGGAGCGCGAGCGAGCCGAGCGCGCCCGCCGCGACGAAGCTCGCGCTGCCCGCGAGCGATTTGTCCTTGGCGAACGGCCAGCGGTTGCCCTCGCCAAACGCGCGCCCTAGGATCTCCGCCGCTGCGTCGCCGAAGCACAGCTGCCCCACCGCGACGTAGGCCGCGGGCGCCTTCCACACGAACGCGGTAAGCGCCGCCAGAAGCGCAATGTACAGTGTAGGTCCACGCAGCGCCTCCCCCTTGGACTTCTCATCCCCCCGTCCAACGATGCCCGCCAGAACCCCCGTCGCCGTCACCGCCGCAGCCAGCGCGGCCAGCGGGACGAGCAGCGCGAACCACCGGCTGTCGTACCACGACCAAAGCATGATGTACGCCACGCCAGCCGCCGCATGCACGGTTTTGCGTGCCGCACGGCCACTAAGGACGCCTCGTGCGCGTAGCGCCGATGCCGCGCCCACGAGCGACGACGCGAGTGTGAGTGCGCCCGCAGTCAGTACCACGTCATTGGACTGAAGCGTCAGAGGAATCGACATCTTGGGCGCACATCTAACGGCCCGACGCTTCGTGCATGCGCTGGGTGAGGTGCGCCCAGGCCGTCGAAATACAAGCGCAGGTGAAGCAAACGCCATTGATACGAGATGAAACGAGGTCAATGGCGCACTGTAATTGCAAATCGTTGGTGTCTGGGTTCGTCCCTGTGGTGCACACCAATGCGCGTCGTCGTCAGGCAAGAAAAGTTTCAGGAAATAGTGAGCGTTTACTTTCAAAATCCGTACGACTCCAGTAGACGCTCATCATCATTCAACTAAGCAAGATACAATAAAATTACTCGACACGGCCGTCACCACCTACAACACAAATACACCGACTACAGAAAACCTGACCCACTCGAGCTTAGTTCGCTCTGAGCCCAATGATGTTGCCCATCTTAGTCCGAAGGATGTCAATCACGGACTTGTAAAACGTCCTGCCTTCTATATCCTCCTCACTACACGAGTTCATCACCTCTTCGGTGTCACGAATTGCTTTCAGTGTATCTTGCACCGCTCTGGCCCCTGCCGACTGTGCTTCCGCCTCCTTAATAAAGATCTCATTATCGACAGACTGCACATGGTCACCAGCGATAGTGACACGTCTACGTCGGAGAGGACGTTCTTCGTCTTTCACTCTGGGGCGGCCAACACGTCTCTTCACCTCGTTTTCCTGTTTCACGAGGGCCTCTTCATCCAGCGCGCCTACAGTTTGCGAAATCGGCGGCTCTCCAATCACCACGTCGTTGTCCATGAATACCGGGACATCACCTCTAGCCCAGTTTACCAACTCGGTGACCAACTGGCCGGGTCTCGGAGGCTCTGCTGCTGCACTCGTTTTGGGCAGCGACTTAATCCGAGCAACTTCCGCATCTAGTGTTCCGCCATCGGCACGCTGTTCGTGCGCGGGTACCAATCCCAAACGACTTGTGATATCGAACAAGGCTTGTAGGGCAACCTGTCGTTGCACCATCTTACAAGCGAGGATATACTTCTTCGCAGCCAAGCAAGAATTCTTACACCCGGTCACGTTCATGACACTCAGCATGACTTTGCATTGAGCATTCGACAAGCGCGCCAACTCCAGCGCATCGGTGCTCTGCTGCAAGGAGTTGGGCTTTCTCGTGAACGCGATTTCGCAAGCTTCATGATACCTCCTGGCGTCATGGGGCGCCCCACGGCGCACCTCGACCAGGTAGTCGCGCACGATGTCACGGCTGTCCTCTACGGGCTCCTGCTGCACGGGCTGGACCTGCTGCACCTGGACGGGGACGGGGACCTCGCCGCCGTCGGGGACGGTGACGTTGACGGCGGCGGTGGCGGCGGCGACGACGGCGGCGGACGCGGGGTCGGCGGCGGTGGGGAAGCCGGCGGTGGTGACGGTGGCACCGCCGTCGACCACTGGGTTATTCTCTGGCAACGAGAACATCCCAACAGAAACGCGCGGTCGTGGCAGCGGGGAGGGTAGAAAGCGTGCCTTCACGAAGGAAACGAAAGCCGGCGCCCGCAACTGGAAACGCGCGCTGTTTTACTCGCCGGCTGGAACCTGCGGCGCGGGAAACCGGGTATGCGCGCTTTCGCCCTATTTTTCACATAAAAACGGGGGGCTGTAAATTTATCTTTTACCCATGAATTTCCAGTTCCCGCGCCTCCCCGCCCGCCAATCACCGCCCTCGGCCAGTTCGGATTCCGCCTATCGTGTTTCTCGTTTGCTATTTGGAAGCGTGGAAAGTTTTCACCTCGCTTTTGCCACTTTGCAGTTTTAGTCGCTGCCGTTTATTTTGGTCCGGATTTGTTCTCGTTTCGCTTTGTTTGCGTGCAGTGATCGAGCTTTATTTTTGGCAATTCTCGGTTCGCATATCTTCACGTCACTTGATGAAACCGTGAAATTCTGCCAACTTTTGCCGTGGTTAAGAATTGCTTTCGCCTTACCCATTTGATTCCACCGAATCAAATTTCCTTTCATGAATGTCCAGCATCATTTGCACAATGTTGATCCTGCAATCTGGAGAGAAGATTGTGTGCTGCTGACATGGAATGCAAATCTGACAAGACTATAGCGGCCACTAATACTGTACCCGAGATTCCGTTATGCATGTAGCCACAGTCATTCGACTCGTGAACGTGCATCATTCAGCGAAGCCAGACTGCTTCCTTACCGGCTAGAATCACTCAAATCTCCATAATGACCTAGTGTAACATATTAATCGATGACCCAATGTTTTGGCATTGAAAGAATATCGATAACATTAAATGCGCACAACATCAAGCATAAAGAGAGAGAGAGAGAGAGACGGCAAGAGAGAGAGAGAGGGTCATATACCACGAAGGATAACCGAGCGAAGTGGGAATTTTATGAGTTTCACTTTTAACTTCAAAGTCGAGCATGATTGCTTCTAACAGGAAATGGAGTACTGTAGCCCTGTGCAGCCGAGAACCTTAACACAGTCGTACAATCTCGGTTTTGATTCCCGAACCTTTGCTTCCCTACGCGCACATTTCTCCAGCGAATGAGGTTGTGCGCAAGATTTCGTCGAATGCCGTGACTGGGATCCTTTTAGAATCCGTTTAAGGAGCGCAGTTTTCTTTCCCTCATTAAAGAACCCCACACACCCACCGACCCCACGCCGCACCAAAAGAAAGAGGGAGTGAAAACGAGCAAGTTTCGTATTATACAAGGATATAAGGGACAACCTACGGCCTGCAACACCCAGCCTATCTATGATTACGCACCTGCTTCACTTCTGCTCTAACGCCATGCGACACCGCCATCGGATCCGTGACCGTAATCGCCGTCGCATTGACAATCTCCGCTTCGATGGTGGCAACAGTGGCACGGATAGATTGGAGCGCCTTCGCGTTGGCCCTCACCCCGCGCGCATCTAGCACCTCCGTTCTCCGACGGCACCTCTTCATCGACGGGTCGTTCACATCCAACCAATGGACGTCCTTGCCCGCCAGCACCCAGCCGGGCAGCAGCGCGCACTCGGCGCCGCCCATGCGGTGCCGTACTCTGCCGAAGTACGCGTTGGGCAGCACGCAGCCGCAGGGGAACAGCGCGATGCCCAGGCCGCTCGCCGCGCGCGGCGTTTGTAGCGCGACCTCCGCGGCCTCCACCCAGGACTCGGTGAGGAACAGGGGCAGGTCGTCGTAGACGAAGGCGACGTAGTCGATGCCGATGGACACGCGGGCCCACGCGTCGGGCGTGAACACGGACAGCAGCCCCTCGGGGCGGCCGGTCTCGACGATGTACAGGGTGCTGTTGGCGAGGAACTGTGTGCGGCGCTCGTACTCCGCCACCTGCTTGCCGGTGAGCTGCACGTTGCGCGGGCGCAGCGTGAAGAACGTGAGCACGGTGACGAGGAACGCCACGATGAGCCAGAAGAACGCGGCATCGAGGTCGAGGTGCTTCAGCGCGCGCGACTCGCGCAGCGGCGAGCGCACGCCCCGTTCGCGGCGCGCCATCGCGTTGCGAGACAAACACAAGCTCGTCGTGATGCCACGAATGCAGTGGGATCGGGCGAGTAGCGCGGGAATGTCGAACGCGTACGAAACCGTGCGTGACTTGCTCCGCAGTGCGGCACTTGGGAATTGCAGCAACGGGTTGCACAGTGCCGGTTTCAATGTGCAGCCCACTCGCTGTACACGTGTGCACCACCCATCAGATCTCAACCCAGTTGATCGCTATTGATGCACCTCAATGATGCGTGTGGCGTTTGTGATTCCAGCTCTGTTTCGTACTCCGGCGACAGTTGCGCGTGTGCATCGGATGACCATGTCGGCTGTAGCAGGGAGGACCGCGCGCAGTCGGCTGCTGGTGACGTGGGGTAAGATACCTTCACGCAACACACGTTTGACCTCGTCACTGACCAAGTCGTAGACATCGATGGCACCCTCATGCTAGCCAAGGGCAAGGGCGGCAACACCGCCCACAAAATGGCGATTGAAGAAGGCGTCCGTAAGGTGCACGGCATGAGCGTAAACGTGAACGACGTACCGCATGCGGGCAGCACCGACTTCGCCATCGTCCGTGACATGGTGATGTATGGTGGCGGGTCAGAAGAGAGCGCGCTGGCGAAGATGGCCGAGGTGATTGCCGTCGCCGACGCGGCGATTCCCCGTCTGGTCGAAGAGGCGGGTGGCATGTCGAACCTAGTTCTGCCTGGCGTGCAACGCGCGCTCGAGGCTTTGAGCGACGCTGGCGCCACGCTCGCGCTGACCACCGGCAACCTGGAGAGCTGTGCGTGGGCGAAGCTGCGCGCCGCGGGGTTGGACAAATTTTTCAAAGAGGCCGGCGGTGGCTTCGGCAGCGACGCATTCGACAGGAGCGACATTCTGAAAACGGCTATTGACCGCGTATCATCGCAAGTGGACCTGGTCAAGGACGGAAACGGCAAGTATGTGAACGCATTCCACATCGGCGACAGCATTGCCGACATGAGCGCGAGTGCAGCTGCCGGCGTGAACGGCGTCGGGGTGCTCACCGGGTCGTTCACACGAGAAGAACTGGAAAAGGAGTCGCCCTGCGTAGTTTTCGATGATCTGTCAGACACGGACGCGTTCCTCAACCTACTTGGCGTGAAGCCGACGGAGAAGGTGATCGACGCCTGACACGCGCGACGCAGTGGTAGTACGGGACAATTTTGTTTACACGTTAAATCTGAACAACATCACGTCACCCTCGCGCACCTTGTAGTCCTTGCCCTCGGACCGCATCAGCCCCTTCTCCTTGGCCGCCTTCTCCGACCCCACCGCGCACAACTGCTCGTAGCCGATGGTTTCCGCGCGGATGAAGCCGCGCTCGAAGTCCGTGTGGATCACGCCGGCCGCCTGCGGCGCCAACGCGCCCGCGCGGATCGTCCACGCGCGCGTCTCCGTGGGCCCACTGGTGAAGAACGTTTGCAGCCCCAGCAGGTCGTAGGTCGCACGCACCAGCGCGCGCAACCCACAGTTCTCCGACGTCACGCCAAGCGCCTCGAGAAAGTCCACGCGTTCCGCGGGTTCCAACGCCACCAACTCGGCCTCGACTTGGGCCGATACCACCACGACCCCGGCCCCATTCTCCGCCGCATACTTCCGCACTTCGTCCACCCAGTGGTTCCCGCTGGCCAGGTCACTGTCGGCCACGTTGGCGGCAAAGATCACCGGCTTCATCGTGAGCAAGCCCAGGAACGCGATGGACTCGCGCTCCTCGTCGGTGAGGTCGACCGCACGCGCCGGCACCCCGTTGTTGAGTCCCTCGATGAGCTTCGCAATCGCGCCCGGTTCGTGCGGGTTGGCGTTGGGGTCCTTCCGTTTTGAGCGTTGCCCTCGCTTCTCCAGCTGCGCCAAGTCGGCGAGTGCGAGCTCGAGATTAATCACCTCGATGTCACGCAACGGGTCGACGCTGCCCGACACATGGATGATGTCCGGGTCTTCGAAGCATCTCACCACGTGCACAATCGCGTCGCACTCGCGAATGTTCGCCAGAAACTTCGACCCCAAGCCCTCCCCGTTCGACGCGCCAGCCACTAAGCCGGCGATGTCCACGAACTCCAGCGTCGCAGGTACCGTCTTCTTCGATTCGTTGAGCACGCCGAGTTTTTGTAGCCGCTCATCGGGCACCACGGCGATTCCCAGTGTCGGCTCGATAGTACAAAACGGATCTACACGCGTAAAGTCAGTACACGGCGTGGGAACGCGATGTCGTTTCGGCACGTACAATTCGCGGCTTCCGCAGCGCCGCCTTCTACGAGTGCGTTGAACAGCGTGGACTTGCCAACATTCGGGAGCCCGACGATGCCGCTTTGCAATCGCATCCGAGGCGCGGTGGTGCGAAACTGACGCGCCTGCGGCGCAAAGCCCGATGGTTTCAGATGTGCACCCAGAAACGAGCCGCGATGCAGCACGGCCCGTGCATTGCACAGAGTCCTGCGCGATGTGGCGCCGCTGAACGTGCGCTGCGCGAGCGGCACGGCGAGGGAGAACCCGAGCGTCATGGCGCTAGCTGAGCTCGGAGCGGGCGAATTTGATCAACGGCCGAACAGCCAATAGGCACTGTAATCTGCACGTAATTCGAGACCATCAATCTCGCATCGCCCGAGCACCACAATGCCATTCGCGTTCGCGCCCGCACTGCCGCTAGCGGCGCGCGGTGACTTTGCGCCGCGACGCAGGGTGTGTGCTGCGCGGCGACGTACCTCGCCACTTGTCATTGTCTCGTCCGCGAGCACGGACAGCGCCGTGCCCGACGTCAAGGAGTACGAGCGCTACCTAAAAGATGTGGCGCGAGTGAAAACGCCGATGTGTCTGCAGGCGCTGCTGCTCGCGCTGGTTCGTGGCGGGGAGGTTGGGGCAGCGCCGAACGAGCGGTCGAACCTACACCCCTTCTTAATCCCATTGTCGAAGAACGAGGCCACAGGCGCTACCACCGGCTTGCTTCGCTGGCCCACCGCGCCGGAGACAATGGACCTCCCCATCGCGCGAACGATTCCTGGGTCGTTGTCATTGTCACTCGTCGCGCCGAGCGCAATCTCGCACGTATCGCGCGTTCATGCCACCGCAGATTATGCCGGCAATAACACCTATGCCGCGGAGCTACGCGCATTAGCACCCGCCGCAGAACTGACCGCCGGCGCTGCGGAACGGAGCGGCATGCCATTGGAGCGATACATCGTGCTGCACGTGGGGTATTTCCCGGACGTATACCGCGACCTGGCCGAGTTCCACCTGGCGAAGGACGACGTGCCTTCGGCGCTGGTGACGTGCGAGCGCGCGAACACGCTGTTCCCGGGGTGGGCGTCGCCGCACGTGTACCACGCGCGGCTGCTGCAGCGGCTGGGCCGTGCGATGGAGGCGCGCGACTCGGCGCGCTTCGCGCTGCAGATGCCGCTGTGGACGATGGGCGGCGCCGGCGTGGTGCAGGACATGGGCCGCCTCGCCGGGTACCAAGACGACGAGTCGCTCCGCAAGATCTACCAGCGCCTCTTCGAGGACAAGCGCGAGAAGGACATCGCCGAGGGCAAGGCCCCCGAGCAGGTCGCCCTCGACAGGGCCGCCTACTACCTCGACTGGGCCACCGCCAGGGGCGTCACGCAGTGGGACGACGTGGACCTCGAAGTGCTTGCCGAGTTGTACGACCAGGCCAAGCTTCCCGATATTGCCACGTTTGTGCGCTACTAGTCGTACTCCGATTTGTGCGCTTGATTTTGAACCGAGGAAAGTGTCGCCCGTCATAAAGTTAATCGCGGTAAGCTTGGCGCAGTGGACCATTGTAAGTGTATGGGCGTATAATTTTTGGCTTTGTTATAGTTTCGCTCTGGTGATTTTTGGGTCGCGAACCGTTCATGATTTTATGCATCTAAGGTCATCTGAATGTATCAACGACGTTAATCATTTCCCGGTCTGAATTTAGTTGGTTAAAAGGCATATGTAGACTACTTCCAAGGGCTGCGGTATATTTGAAACTGTCGACGTTGATTTTTAAGGGTCCTTACCAGTGGACGGCTTCGGGGGATGGGCAGACGTTCGAATAGGCGTAATCAACGTTTGACGACGCCTATGTCTGAACCGTCAATCTTACGCTTCGGTCCGAAATCATGGTTTCATGCGACCGTAGTCATTATTAGGTAAGGGGTGACACGCTCGGAGGCCCTACTGTATAAAGAAGAATGGTTAGCGAAGTTCAGACTCCACGGGTGGCAAAGTTATTTTCGATATCGACAATGACATGACATATTATTGACCCTCTCCGTTGTTGTGAAGCTTCTTTATATAATCAACGATTGAAGTCTTGAAGCAACATCGCATGCTGACTAATACCTATCCCTGTTGTTTGTAACAATGGAGTGATAATCTAATCGAAGTTAAGTTTTAAGCTGAACTTATGAGGAACTTATCGAGTGAATGTGATTAACATAAGTTAAATTTGTCTACACGTGTGTGGGGCTGATCTCCAGCGTCGTCCTGCAGTTTTCTGTTCCTTTTCGGCTTCTGTTTAAGTTGCGCATTTGATTTTGATTGACCTAGTCGCTTCCCAGGGGTGTTTCGAGCGTGGAGGAAGATGCGTGGAAGGCTGAACGTCTTATGTCAAATTTCATTGGCTAGACGGTGAGCTGACAGTAAGCACCTGGCCCAGATCCTACAACGTTTAACCAGGTGAGGCAGCTCGGAACGCTACATTCGAGATTACCAGCAAGCTTCTAGATTTTTCTCCGGCCTTACATTAATACTTACAAATCTGTAAGGCCCACACTTACGCAAAACTTAATTTCGTAAGCTTGTCAGCTGACATACAATTTAAACTTGCGTTCCACACGAGGATTGCACTAGTTCCTTAACTGGTTATTTGTTTCTGTTGATCAAGAGCTAGGCAATCTTTGCCTCAATTGAAAGTTGATAGCGTTTGCGAATGAAACCGAGAGGTACACTGATATTGATTAGAATGAGTGCCGGCAGGTAGGCCATTGCTGCGACCTAGAAAGGTATTATTAGTATTTATCTTGAACTCTAGTTCACAATTGGAACAACAATGATTTGCATGCATGACCAAGAGATTCAATTCGAAAGCAGTTAAGAAAGGAGTCAGACAAGTGTGAACGGTATCGGGCGTAAAATATGGTTGAATGATTGGCAGAAAAACAACTAAGCGAGGTTCGGTGCGTCCAAGAGCTGCGGTGCCCAATTAATAACAATGCGTTAGCTAGGATGTCAGCGGTGAGCGGTGGATGTCAGATCAAGGGGGCAGTGACAGAATTTGATTGGCAACCCTTACATTTGGCGGGAATTGAATTTACGTCATTGAAGCTGGGTGGCGCTCTCCTCGCCCATTGCATCAAGCAGCGGGATCCACCCTCGGCTTGGCGGCGCACCCGACGGTAGATCTCGCCACACGCCGCGCGTCCCGACTACAGCGCCATGGATGCCCCCGCGCGGATGCGCCCCACCGCGGGGGTGGTTAAGGGCTGCGTCGAAATCATTCGCGTGCGCACACGGCTCGCGCGCGTCGAGGCCGCGCTCACCAACATTGAAAGCAGCGCGCCCGCTGATTTCGACCTCCCGCGCGGCGGGGGCGTGGAGGCGGACACCGCGGGCGACTTGTGGGACATTGCCAACGGTGAACACTGCGTGTGTCAGGTGATTCCAGAGTCCGCAATCCTCAAGCCGCCGAAAGGCACCGCGTGGGCGCGAGTTCGCACCAACTTCTCGTTGCCAGAAGACTACAAGCAGGAGTTTTACGTCCCGTACTTGGGCGAGGAGGACGAAGACATGGACAAGTCGAGCAGCTTGGCGAAAGAAATCATGGATGAAGACAACCGGAAGGCGGAGGAGAAAGAAAAGGCTGGCGAGTGGTTTCAGAAGACACCGTACAGCAATGTGTTGGGGAAGGATATTCGCGAGCAAGCGGACGATAGCGATGCGGAGAACGAACTGCTCGACCATTCGAAAGACCGGACGAAAGAGTCGTACGCGAGAGGTGCGTGGGACCGTGCATTCAAACGCCTCACGATTCTCAGTGTCATCAGCGCATTTGGTGCGAACAAGGATACGTTTTACGATTGCGTCACGTTATTGAGCAAGGAGCTGGACATCATGGAGGAACATGTGTGTCGTTACTTCTCTAACGCATGTTATCGTGCTTGGAAGTGGGCGCAAAGCGATGCTCACGACGACATAATGCGCAAGCATCGCGAAGATTTGAGAAATTGGATCCGTAACGAGAAACGCACGGATACGAAATCAATCCTGGAAAGTAACAGCGTTGGATTTTTCTATTGTCGACGATGTAATATCCATGACTGCGATTTGCACGGGTGTGGAGTCGACCTCACCCCCATTGTTACGCCGTTCGACGCGACGAGGAAAGAATGCTTGGAAGAAAACAAGCGCCGCGAGATCGAGCAGGCCTGTGAATTTGCGGGTACCATCAATTGCCACGCATTTCTGGAACGCCAGAAGCGGCTGGGCAACGGAAGCATGGTGTTTGGCAATGGCTTCATTTCGGTCGACGTGCAGACGAATGGGATCCCGAATGGCATCAATCACAACTACTATGGCAAGCATCAGATGCATCGGACCAACATTCCAAGAGCTGCGTTTCGACCGAACGAGGTGATCGATCTGTGCAGTTCTTCGGATGACGACGAAACAGTATCGAGAGCTCCGCCTCCACCGCCACCACTACCTCCATTGCCCAAGTCTGCTCCTCAGTCGATTTTTCGTAATGATGAAGGAGCCGCACTCTTACTCGAACTGTTTCGGACGGTTCTGGGTAATGACTATTGTCGTTTAGCGTCAGTTATCAACCTCACGCAAGCTTACTACGTCACGTGCTCGCAAGTTGGAAGCTATTTATCCCAAGTCAAAGGCGAGCGACTTAGTCGTGAAGTTGTGCGCGCACCGCCGTTGATGAAACCGCCAAAGCATTCGAAATCGAAACAAATGCGCTTGATTTCGGTGCAAGAGAACCAGGTGCTGATGAAGGGAAAACGATTGGATTATACGCCCTGTAACCACGATGGTCCATGTACGAAAGAGAACTGCAGTTGTGCGAGGAAAGGCTTGTTTTGCGAAAAGTATTGCCGTTGTTGTTCGCCGCGTGTCAATGGTAATCGCACTCATGTTGGGAATTGGTGTCGCAACATCTTCCCATTTTGTAAGTGCAAGCCCGGCCATTGCAAAACCGAAAGTTGCGATTGTGTGGTGGCGAAACGCGAGTGTGACCCAGACCATTGTGGGTGCCATTGTTCTTTCGAGAAGAAAACCTCGAGTGGTGAGCTGAAAAAGTGCCACAATGTGAATCTGCGCAACAATGAGATCACTCGAATCGTCTGTGGTTACTCGTCGGTGCATGGTTGGGGCGCTTACGCTTGCGCTCCAATCAAGAAGGGTGCGCTTATCGGCCAGTACACTGGAGAGATCATTTCTGAAGGCGATGGTGAGCGACGCGGTCGTGTTTACGATCAGAAGAATCTATCATTTTTGTTTAACATCACTCCCGACTGGGTCGTTGATAGCACACGCTTAGGTAATAAGCTTCGCCACTTGAACCACTCGCGCAATTTCAATTGTGAGGCGAAAATCTTGAGAGTTGATGGTGATGTGCTTGTTGGCCTGTTTGCGGCGAAGGACATTCAAGCGTGGGAGGAGCTGTTGTTCAACTATGGGTACGGTGAAACTGGACCGGAGTTTGCGCGTTGCAACAATAACACGAAGCGGACGAAGTTGGACAGCGCGGCGATGAAAACGAGCCGGCGACGAGATAGCGAGAAAGGGAACGTGAAGAATGTTGCCCTGGAGATTTCGTCAGACGATGACTCGGAGTACGATGGGGACAAAGAAGACGATGAAGACGACGAGGACTTCCGTCCAGGAATGTGACCCCTCTTGCGCTGCGAATCATTCCCTTCCCACTCCCCTTTGTTATTGCTTCTTATTCTATTTGGTTAACCCGTTTTATTGCACACAACCCACTCCACTTTCACCTGCCCTTCCGATCTTTGCAATCTCATGCGTCTACCGAATCGTTACCCGATACATCACTTGCGGAAAACTTGGCGATGAACAGGGCAGTGCACTTTCTATCGGACTTTGAAAGCATTTCTGTTAATGCACCATTTTTTCAGTGAAGTTGAAAGACAGCCGTTAAAACCCCCTTTTGGCAAGTGCGAATCTATGGATTTCTAGGCGAGGTCTAATTTGCGCGATGTTACGAATGTTTTCTTGTGAATCCGCTGAATTGTTTGAAACTCGCGAAACGTTGACATGGAAGAAAGGCCAACCTTGAGTGGGAACGTGACATGAAAGGCGTTTGTAATTGATGAGTTATCGGAGATTACAGCCGTCGATATAAATGTATGTACAAATTAAGATAACTTGTATGTTTGAAGCCCATTCTCAACTTTATCAGACCATCGTTGTACCACTGAACACTATCGTCAAAGACTTGCAATAAAACGTCACACTCATTTCAACACGTCAATCCGATTTCTCAAGGGTTCTCGTGCGAGATACCAGACACACCTATACAAGTAATTTGATGCGACTCTGAACGGTGAAAAAGACCCGCGCGAAGAAATTTACGAGGCGCAGAGAGAAATTGTGAAGAGTTTCTCTCGATGGTATGGTTTGAGGCCCCGGTATGTACGAAGGATAACGACACCGAAACGGGTTATGAAAGGCATTTTAGAGGTGCGGAAGACGTGGGTGCAACGGCTCATAATTTCTTCGATTTTGTAATAGGATGGAATTCCTCGTGCGTTATCACGTCATGTAATGGCTTTCTGCGTGCAAATCCATTTTGTACTATCGAGCCAACAATGGGAATTGCCGCAGTGCTTGATGAGCGACTAGAAAAAACTCGGTGTACTCAACGAATCGAAGAAGACAGTTCCTGCGACGCTGGAATCCATGGATATCGCCGGCTTAGTAGCTGGTGCGTCGAGTGGCAGGGATTGGGGTCGAAGTTTCTGGCGAATATCCCGCGAATGCGATGCGATTGTGCACATGGTAAGATGTTTCGAAGAGACTGACATCATTCATGTGTTGGGCAGCGTCGGCCCTTTGCGCGACATCGAAGTGAATCTAGAACTCGCACTCGCCGATTTAGCGCAACTGGAGAACCGAGGACGAAGGTCGAAACGGAAGTATCCCAATGCTAATCCGCATGAACCAAATTCGATTGCGAAGCTTATCGAGGGACTCAACGAGGGGGGGGATTGTTGCGTGCGGTCGACTTGAACAACGAGGAGCACGATTCGATTGGGTCAGTGAGATTCGCCGTGAACGTGGCCGGCAGTGGCCTGGCCCGCAGGAATCGCTGAGTAGACGAAGTGTGGAAGTATGCGGCAGAAATGGGGTCGGAGTGATTGATTGTGACCGCGTTCGTTTCTGAAAGCTGATCGAAAACTACTAAGGGTGATTCTTTTTCGAGTTGTTCTCGTGTGAATGATCCCGGTCAGAACGCCGGCATCTGCTCTCGCACTCGTGACGGCGATACTGTCGTCCATGTTAATTGCGTACAAGCATTTGCCGTTATCGTCATTGAGCATGTCCACTGGAGATGACACAAGTTCAAAGTTCGGATACTGGTATAGTTGGCACGCTTTGATTGGATCAGAGACTACTGCTCTAATCTTATATACAGCTGCATACTACAGATGTAATAACTGATATGTTTTGTGTGTATCCATGGTTTTGCACACAAGCTTGTGATTCACGGCTAGAATTACGGTACGTCGGTCGTACCGCTCTTGCCCTTATCCAAGGGTTGAGGGTTCATTGAGAATCTTTGCTAGGTGGAGGCGCAGATGGTCAATTGCGCATCGCAGCAGTCGCATCTTGAGATCATTGCATCGCGTCTTCCCAATCGTTCGAAACAGAGCACTTGCGATCTGATAGATAAGTTTATTTCTGAGGTAAAGATTGTGCATGATTTGTCGTTCGAACTATCGGTTTGTTAACGTCTTGTATTTGTAGTTGTGTGATATTTTTTGCACCAGATGAACGGAGTACTCTAGTTATAACTGGAATTTGCACAAGACATGATTAATTCACAGGTTCTGTACGACTAGATACGTACAGAGATCTGCCAGACTATAAGAATATTTCCCACTCAACAATGAGCATTGTCATGTTCAGTGTTCTAATTGGATCAAACGGACCAATTCATATAATATTTCACTTTTCCTGCAATTCTATTAACTGTATTTTAGTGCATGATGTTCTTTCTTTTAGAAGTGTACAAATTAAAGACATCCGAAGCGAAATAATCAACTCTAGAGTCGGTTTTCGTGACTGAAACGTCAATCTGACATACGTCAAAAGAAGCTAGAACTGACTGTTAACAAGGAATATAAGAGAATAAGCTCTAAACGAATGGATTACATCATTTTTACTGATTTAAGTTCATTAGGACAGGAAGATAGCTAGATTGCGTACTCAAAAATATATTTACTTGTTCAACTACACTTTATATGGTGTCTTCACTACTGTGTTATTCAAAAGAGCAAAGATGTTTCGAAGTGAGCGTAAGAATGCAAAGAAATCACTGTGCGTCATTCGGATTTCGAAGAGTATGATATTTCAGATGTTCGAAGGCATTTACAAAATACAAATCAAGAAACAGTCCAAAATGCTCTATAATACGGCAATGGTGCGAAAATTGCCAAACAAGAGGATCACATACTCACAAAGTTGGAAGAGGACGCAGTACAATAGTTGCTGCATGTTAAATGAAATTGAAAAGCTGTTCTCCGAATCCGGGGTAATGAGCACCCGAATTTAGTTCATCTGACGCTTATGGACTCACTATTGGTTTTGGTATGGTTGAGTGTACCTGAAAATAAAGTATATGGGGCTAACCGTGACATATGTAAAACTGATTGGCAATATTTACAAAATTATACGTTGTTCTGTTTAGTTTTTAAGAATAAAGTTAGAGATGCGTTTCCTAAAACAAGGTTGAATTCTTAACTACAAATTTCTGCAAATCTGGAATTTGCTTCAGCCGTTGGTGTGCAAGTACTACGGGGACACTTCGAACATTTCATGGAATGATTCTGAGCTTCATAACGGTCTGTATCTTTTCACAATCCACGTGCGTAAAATTTCACCCAGCTTTTTTTGGGAACAGACCATGTGCAGAATCCATAAAGTAACTACCGATTCGATGGGTTGTAATTTCTTTCTCATCAACAATCCTGAGTTGTCTTCTTTTGCAACATAAAGAGAGAACATCAGTGAAATTAATGATCCACAATATAGCAAACGTCGTTATTTCGTTTTCATCTTACACAGAATTTACGAGCAATATTCGAACCGAATTCTTTGGATAGAAAACCGTAGATAACTATTCGAGTTCTGGTATATATTTCTAAAAATTAGAGAGTAGTATGAGAACTTCTTCAAAAGAAATCTGAAGATTTGAATTGAGTGGGTACAGATTTATTGCTACTGTACCGTTCTAATAAGCAAGAAGTTGTAAAAAGTAGGAAAATGATGAAGATAGAGCACTGTTGGTTGTATCGAAATTCATTTGATATCATGCAACTCGAAATCAGAGTTAGTGACTGAGGTTTAAGATAAGAATTTTTGATTCGCTGGAAAATACTACAAAAACGCTTAAACAGGCGAAATAAAGGTACGCAAGCTGTACCGAGAATCAGTAATATTGGAGAAATGAAATACAAATTTTACTTATGCATGATATGAAAATCTTTTTCCTAGAATACTTCTTTAAGTTGGTATGGGTTTCTCTCATCGAAGCAGTTACAAAGATTTGTTTCGAAATTTTCATCGAACCAGAAATGAATCACGATTGGTTTTATGAGAACAAGGAAGTCGATACAACTATTTTGTATACCCAATAGATAGATTATTGAGTACTCAACTTTTGCCTACTTCAATATGCAACATACGCAGTAGAGAAGCCGTAAAATAATGCTTTTCGATACCTGCCATTACTCTCTGAACACCTTGCATTACGATGCTTTAAAATCTCATCTAGTGTACAGTTGATCATAAAAAATCCGAAAATGATTTCTGCAATATGTCCTGCGCAATGCAAGTACGCATTAATTTGATATAGATGAGCGTGGAAAGAATTATTTTATTGAAAATAGCAATAGATTATAGACCTTGAGTATCACGAAAAACAACAAAATCAGTGCTGGCTCGATCATAAATTCATGTACAACAAAGCGAATCAAAGATCTATTTTGACACAAAAGTACAAGACATTGCAATCTTATCCTTATCACGAGGTGAAATTTTCATTCACCGCTCAGTATACGAAAGAAAAAAGTGTTGGAGCAAAATTTTTTCCATACCTTTTGAAGAATAATCTTATTAGAAAATTGTTTCATTGAAATATGGAATTAATTATTAAATTAAAAATCAAAGAATAATGCTATTGAAAACCTGAGCTAAATAAAATAAAATTAATTGAACAGACAGAGAATTCTAAATCTGCAAAATAGTTTGGTATACTAAATTTTGTTCGCATAATATATTAGGTTACAAGATTTGCCTTTATTTATCTTAACATATTTCTCATCACAAGAATTGTTGTTTAAATCTGCGATTGAAGTTGAAATTGTTAAGTATAGAGAGAATTTTTTTCCGAATAAAATCAATAAGGGCTAATAAATATTTGTTGAGGATATACGATAGGATAGTCGTCAGGAATGAATTTCATGGTTTCATCATCAAGAACAGAGATTCCTCGTTTTTTATTACTTGTTTGTTTTTATTTACAGACCCATCTAAGATTCGAACTATTATTGGAGATGTTGTAAATAATCCCACTGATGGACTTAAAAATTAGGATTCCGTGAAATATAATCATCAAAGCGCCGTTGATACTTTAAGTTGATTTCAAGTAACTGAGCTCTGTTCTGTTTCTAAAATTCTCTTCGGGCTAACCCTCGACGTAGAAATAATTCAGTAGGTCCTGTCTTCATCCACCCAATTCACTTTCCTGTTAAGCATTTTTTGAAATCGCATTCTGCAACACTGTCGCTTTTCATGATATTCAGATAAACCAATTTCCTTCGGCCAATGATAATTTCAACCATTATATTTAGGATTCCAGTTATTACGATACCTAACGTGCTTAGTGTGGCGCAATCTGTAGCTCGGAAACTGAAATAAAACACACCTTCACAGTAGAAGTAGGAACAGGGGCAGCTGAAAGTATAAATTATATCGTGTCAACGCACGTGGCTAGGGAGGATTGACGAAGGACACAGCTTACAATAAATATGGAAAACCTCCAGTGCAAAGACAAGAATACCACTAGTGCGCTGGAGCAGTCGAAACCAAGTCCCTAGTTTGGTGTAACGAAAACCTCTCACAAAGTATTAATAGTTCTGTAATCCGAGAAATTTATGGTTAGCTACTGAATCGGCCGCCTAGCCAATTGAAGCGGAATAAATAAACGGATAAACCAATAAAAATTTAAAGTTCGCCGACTTAGGATTAGGCCCTTTCAAATGTTATGGACTTACGTGAAACTCAGGCTAATGCAATCACATCCAGGCAGATTGTAAAGAATTTGTTCTGGAAGGTTCAAAATTGTGTGGCTTTTTACGACATAAATGTGGTCAATATAAGAGAAGACTAAGTCGTAATGGATCAAAAAGCATACACCAAGAACGGAATTTTTGAAAACATTGGGAAGTTTCATGTACAATTTTGATTAGTATGACCTGAAACTGGTTATTGAAAGTCACGATAAGCGATGAGAACAAATACTGTATATATTGCCGAAAATCTTTCCAAACCAAGTTTATGTCGCGAATTATTCTGAAGAGTTGAAACATAGCCTACACTATACCTACGTTATGTAGTGCACCTGTATCGTTGAGAACAATTTAACGTACACAATCAATACAAAGAAATTTAGATCGAATATTTTCCAGCAATAAATTTTACAAAAATCGTGAGGTCGGACTCACGAAATTTATTCAACAATCTTAGCTTCTACTCACAGAACGTACGAGAAATGGATGCAGTTGAGACTCTGATGAGGAACAGACACCTACATACTGAAGCAGCTCTTAATTTGAAGAACATTTCTATTATCATTCTTTAAATTACGCCAAAATAGATGTAAAAGTGTATTATGTTTCGTGCACTTCGTACTTTGATAATTGATAAAATTCTTGTTCGACATTAGTATGTTGGTGTAAATAACTCAGGCGTGTCCCGGTCTTGTATAATTATAGTTTAAGAAAAATGATTTTAGGATAGGATATTCAAATAGTAAGAGTACCTTTCAGCTCTAGAGCGATGCCAAATTATTTGTTCGATTCCAGGAAAATGATTGCTCTTTACTGATTTTTCTCGAACTTAATATTCCATTGTTCAACTAAACAAATAAATTGCGGTTCAATGCTACCTAAAATGGGAAAAAGCATGAATCAACACAGTGGGACTACGGGAGGAGTTATGATCAAGAAACCAAACCAGGTGAAGTACGACTGTAGAACCCCTTGCGGGCGTTGACAACTTTCCCTGGTTCCGAACGTGTGTCTCATGCAGAGTAAGTAACAGAATCAGGCCAGATGTGGTGAACAACAACTTTGGCGTTCAGAAAATAAGAAGAGAACCTCACCTGAGGTTGACGTAACTATGGAAACACCTCAATAGATTTTAGTGTGGGAGTAAATTCTCGTGCACATGAAGAGTGTGTAGTGTGGTACTCGAAGCATGTCTCACTTTTCAACTCGATGAACTCCTGCAGATCGAGTGTCAAGCTTGAAGGCCAATCACCTCTGATTTATTTCCAGCTTCTACGAAAGCGTAAATATTGTAACTCAAAGAATGATAAAACACTCAAATACCTGTAATAGTTGAAAATCATGAATCATTTAGAACAGACTTATTCTAGTAAAAAAATGTCTCCAAGTAAGCGTTGCCCTTCTTACTGGCCTCAATAAAAGTTATTGATTTCCTATGAGTGAGCATGCAAAATTTCATCACATTAAGCGAAAAGAAATATCATATGTGGCTAGAATGTATCTTATCTGTCATCTCTGGCTCCTAATGAGCAACGAATGCTTCTATCTGTGAACTTTTTGAGTATTGGGAAATAAATTATCATGTGTTTTAGTGCGTTGTTCGTTGCAGTTAGAACTACTTCAGATCATGAAAACGAAATTGTTCTCAATGCAATGTCTGTTCTACATGTACATTTTTTACGTTATTTGGTAAACTAAATGCCCGAACCGTACTCAGAAAGTTTTCCTTGGTCGAAGTAGCAATAAAATAGACAAACTTACTGAGGCTCATTCAGCCAATGACTAAGTAAATCTCACTCGATCGCTCCATGAAATTATAGTCACCGAATTTTGATTTTCTTGAGGCCTGGATAGAGGAGTTGTGACAAATACTGGATTGGGCAATGAGCAAAAGAGAAAGTTTTCACCGTCTTCGGAAGATAACAATAATCAGCAACTTGCGTGAAATGTCACAGAAAGTCCTCCAAGTAAAATATCACAGAACATTTCCCATATGTTCATCTCTGAAAATTCTCTATTAGACTCGATGTAAAGTTGTTCGTCAAAATCAGCCTTTTTTGAAACAGATCGAAAAGATTTGCAGTCTGATCGGTCACCCTTTGTTCGTAAAGTCGGCCCTGGGCAAGATAGCACGACATTACTTAGGAGTCGATCCATACGCTTTTCATTTTATTTCAATCTTAAAGTTCAGAAGTAATAGATTACTTACCACATATGCTAGAGACTTATATGGGTTAGTCATTTTTTCAAGGGAAAATTATTCTCTCAGATATGTTCACCTGATTTACACGGATCTACGTTCTGGGCCGATAAAATTCACATCATGCTCAGCGTATGCTTAGAAAAAAGTAACTTATTAGTTGGATGCCTGGCAGGGGTACAGGAAACCCATAACAAGAAAAATTGCACATTATTATCATAAGATTTGGACTTAATTAGTATCAATGGAATGTATTTTCTTGTTCATCAAGATTAAATCGTTCAATGCATTTAGTAGGCATGTTTCGGAGTTTTTAGTACGATCAACTTCTGGATACTGCTTGAATTATGAAATAGTGATGTATAACAAACTAAAACCAACGCTGTGAAGTTGGAGATATAACGCTATGAGATACGATAAGTTTGAATGTTAGTAGAAGATTGCGAACTTCCTATTGAAGTTTCTGGCAACATGTAGATGTTTATTAAGAGCGAAAGTCATATTTTACATGGAAATCTACAGCATCTGTACGGTAAACGAATCAGCGTAAATCAAGAGAATGAAAAAATTCCAAGGTAGCGATCGAAACGTTAAAGTGACATAGAACTAGCGCAGCCACATACCATTGTACACGTGAAAAATATGTGTAGTGTCCACTTTTGGCATGGTTTCGATCATGAAGTGTCCAGTATCACGTTCGATCCAAATTCACGTTAGCGAACTTGTTGTTTGATTTGTTGGAGCTTCACCCTATCGAAGTTATGCTCCTTCTATTAGTTTGCCGTACCTTCTCTTTATCTAGATTGCTGCTAATTTAGGTCCTACTAAGTTCCCTTAATGCACTTTCAATACACTTCCATCATTGTAGATGTAATTCTAGAGGCTCAATAAATACTGTGCGACCACTACTGAGAAAGGAATCACTGTATCAACAATATAAGAGAAGAAAGTTGGCTGTGACTTCCTTGGGACATCCGGAAACTCGAGCGCGAGCGTGATGAAGCCCAGATAGCACCTCGTCTTGGTAGTTCAAGAACCCGCAAAAGCTAAACCCTTTCGGTGCCGAAGCGGGAGTCGCTGGTTGAGATTCCATAGAGTGGGAGTCTCTATCTAACTCTTTGAAGTCGAGGACTGAATCCTGGCCTCAAGTGCGCGGTCGCCTATTTATGTGACCTCATCTTGTAAGTCACAGGACTCAGAGTTAAAATGAATAAATGAATGAAAACTTCAAGGTAAAGTTCTAAATATATACAAACCAAGTATAAATTGTGAAAATCTTTCGTATCTAACGGCGGTGATCTAAATCTATAATAGTATGCTTTTATGTGTCGGATGAATTCGATTGAGAGAAAGGGGCCTGGTATGTCACATTCAAATCAGAATACTTCGGTCGTTCAATCGATAATTTCAGAGCAGAAAAGAGAATGCTTTAGCATAGTGTCCATGCTCAGAATAGTACCAGAAAAAATTAAAAGATCTATAGATTACATTTAACATGTGCAACAAACAATAGAACTTAAATTTTTTACTGGCTGCAAATGGAAGATAAAGGCTCGAAATGAGAACTGTATTTCGAAATTTACATCACTAACTCAACTAGTAAGAAGTGCAATTTGACTCCAAATTGTGCTCATTATGTTTGCATGATTTGTCATGAAAAGAAATTTTCATGAACTCCACTATGCATTGTGAACATCCTTCTTTGAGATCAACTAAATTTCAAACACATAATAAGTTAATCAGAGAGCTGAAAAATGAAATAATTTTGGTAACCATGCACTAACGCTCTGTTATATGATAGAAAAAATTTAATTCTTTAGAAATTATGGTTCTTCGATGACAATATTTAGTTAAAATTGCTCAAGAAGTGTCGTATTGAAATCATCTATTTTTTGTTCGTAAGCATTCAATGAGAAAGATTCAATAGATAAAAATGTCATCGCTGTTTTATGTCAAACAGCGAATACTTGTCATCTGCATCGTGGACCAAAATAATGAAATCATTTTCCTCCTTTAAAAAGGCATTCTTAGATATCTGAATGAAGAAATGTTCTCGAAAAATCGATTTTGCAGAGG
>JAAUYH010054862.1_pt1 | contig 22596 bp, 9 predicted proteins | sample 7278061 | NCBI WGS metagenome assembly JAAUYH01 (sample SAMN14350203, study PRJNA611818) | marine sediment metagenome | isolation source: surface marine sediment (0.6m) | place: French Polynesia: Moorea | collected 2018-08 | reverse complement strand
CCCCCTAATAATTTTAAAAATCTGATACCGTACTCTTAAATCCGGAACAAGTTTCTTGTCCTTTGCTTTCGGATGAATCGAAAAACCTTTTAGTGCTACAAGTTGGATACTGTGTTACTTTTGCACACATATCAATTAATTCAGAAGCATACAGGAAATCAATCCTATTTACTTGACATGGCAGTTGGTATGAACATACAAAATTTAAGAAATTAATACATCAAATAATCAGGATAATATATCATTGACAGAAGTCTTGAAATTCAATTTAATTTTTCTGGAGGGCGCCAAGGAGCCATGTATTGTAGAAAACAATGAGTGTTATAATGAGTCAGAAACAAAGTGATCCAGGCCCCTAAAAAAGGGTTCGGCATTGCATTGGATCCGAACATCTTGCAGCTAATCAGTTGCCCCAAGAATTCGGATATTTCTAATTCTAGTCCCTTATCCAAATTAGATTATACAATCAATAGTCAAGAAGTAAATCCACTTTATCAATTTTGACTACTGCTCATTGTTCGTCTTCGTCTTCGAAAATCCAGAATTTCACCATATAGTACTTTATCAAGGCAAAAAGATTTCTTAAATTAAAAATGCATTACTGTACATTACGTGAATTATGTTTAACCTCGATATTAGGGTACAAAACCCGATTGTTTGATTCCTGATTAAAAAATTTGCAAATTGTGTTGGTAAGTAGTAAATGCTTAACATTTCGAATACTCTACTAAATATATTTTGGTGTTTCGATTAATCAATTTGTCTACGATCATCGATAAGTGAATTAACGTGCTATTACAACGCTTTAGTCACAGATTCACAAAAAGTACATTAATGATATTCTGTTTTTGATATACATATTGCTGAATTATTGAAGAACAGCTTAAGTTGACGCAGAATCCATCTCTCTACGATGCGCATTTACCCATTAATGCTATGTTAAAACCCATTAAATTCATTCACTCAGAAAGGAAACATTTCAAACAATCGACAGAGCGTTATTTCGCGGTAATGCTACAGATCTTTTTAATAATTTTTCAAGCAATTGCTATATCAAATTATTTCGAAGTGAGATATTTTCTAATTACACCGATTGAAACAATTAATATTGCAGGTGCAAGCATACCGCATAGTATGTCTAATATTCTTAGGTTCTAAGGGTGAAACTGAAAATTTCTGGATCATTATTAGCCAAATAATAATAATGCCTGTCAGAAGAGATGGGCCGGTCAACCAATGAGGCAACCCGTAAGGAGGAACTACTGTAAGGTAGACACCCCCATTCCCGTTGGCGTCGCCTGCCGTCACCCACTTGGGGAATAAAAAGAGCTCAGGCACCACAACTCGTGTATAATTCATCTCTCAACATTTTTCCTCGTATTTCTCGGCTGAAATTTGGCGTCTTTAGTTTCTTCACATCTTCCCCACCCTTGATACGAATAGATGCGCATCTGTAGTAATAATCGAAGTGAAAATCGAACTTCCCATATTTACGCCAAACCTTCTTTATCAAGGCGAAGCGAACATATACAGGCCATCTTCCACGCTCGAAACTTTTAACTTCGTTTCGTAAATTTTTTCATTCCGCCTGTATCCCAAGATTATTTGTTTGAATCACAACTTCGCAAACTGTTCTTAAAGCATGTTCCATGGAAAGCGCGTTTCTCATGCTATTCAAAGCTATTCCGTTGCTTCCTGCACATAATAACAACTCCCGATTAGAACTATCCGCAAATTATGTGGCGCTTGTATTCCTTGATAATGATATCAACTGCTCGAATGAACAAAAGAGTTGAAGGATGGCAGAAACTGTCCATTACTTTTACCTCGAATTTCAGTTCAGCTCCAGACCTCTTTGTGAAGCCTGATAGCAAAGTTTTTCTCACCGTGGAGGTAATAAGCTCAAGGATTCATCTTTTAGAGATCATTACTACGGCGCCTTTTCAATGTGAAATAGACCTCGCCGAATATTGGATTTTGGTACTCCGGAAGAGATTGGCTAGCAAAATCGTACAATGGTATTGCTACTTTCTTGCAAAAAAATAATTGATTCACCATTTGTAACAGAAAATTTTAGCCCTTCTGATCCTGGATCACAAATTAGGCTTGAAGTGAGACGAGTGAACCAGGAGAAAGAAAAGAGCAGATGGAGAATCTGAGTAAAATCATGGACTTCGAGCCCGTCTAAAGGCGGTCCCAGAAAATCATAGAATATCAGAAGAGCGCGAATCGTTCATAACCATTTCGCTTTCGACAAATCAAGAGAGGAAAAGGTAGCCTAAAGTATTCAACCTGTGCCTCGTCATTTATATAAGTAAATTTGGTCTCTTTCATGATGCTTTATTTAATTTAGCTTCAGGAAATCCCAATTTTCTGGTACCTAACCAGGTGGTTGATATTTTTTGCATGCCTAATTACTCATTCAGTCAACATGGCATGTACGACAGCAAGTCTACCAGCGTTTTCTTCAAAGCTCAATGAATTTTAGCTCATCATTTAAAAAAATCAGAGCAGGCTGCTAGTACAGTGTTTCGAGTCCACCGAACTAATGCCAACCTATAGAATAAAATTTACGCAATATCATCGACGGATTCGATTTTTCTCTGTGCTAATTTCTATCTGCTCCAGAAAATTAGATATTTGTCACTCTATCCAGCAGAATCAACTTCAAATCATCCTTAAAATACATGAGATTTTGACTCACACCGGGATTAACTGTGACTGAATGGTCTACCACTTGTTTCAAAAGAAGAGATTCGTGAAAGAGCTGAATGATTTATCTATCATTGTTTTTTTCGGTAAAATCTCTAGCGAAAACTGAAGATACAGGGTCGATAGACTGCCGTTCCGTTCTTCCTGGGGTAATTCGATCACAATGCCCTAGACAATTTTCTGAAGGTTTTTGCTTGATCCTATGAAAGATTAAGACGCATATGGAGCGATTACGATCAAAAATTGAGCAATTATGCCGGATTTCAGACTTTCATATTCTCTACAATTCTGTCCAAGAACCTACATCCGATATAATCCTTTGTCGTTCGTGATTTCAGAGAGCTAACAAGAGATCAGCCCGCAGAAAACAACTTTAACTAATATCTGGTCTCAATCGGCGAGCAAATTTAGAATCGATTGCATTTAAGTATTGATTATTTTATAAAATAATGTTTCAAAAGTGCTTTTTGTAGTATTCATTTTTTACGCGAAACGAAAAGAACTTCTACCATGAAAATGTTGAAAACTTACTCCACGTGAACTACCATTTCCTGTATTCTAATCACAGTTTCTTCTTCTATACTCTAATCTAGAAAATATCTAACCTGCATAGTCAATATTTCAACTTTAGAGTCATGGAATTTTATCTTTCTTCCAATCACTACTATAATAATTTCTGAGGTTTTTCTTCTCTAAAATTTCCACTTCTACGGTTACCCAAGTCGAAATACTTTTGGCATTCTTTTTATTGATGTTATATGCACATGATTTAGGCACTTCGCTCAATAGAGACAACATAAATGCTAGATTGCTCAGAGTTCATATCTGAGCTCAATAGAGGGTCGGCTCCTTGATAGTCATAGAGAGTTTGTTGTCGTACTGCTCTAAACTTGTCCGTAATACGAAATTATTTAGAATTTATGCGCTGTATCCGATAATTGAGCAATTTTTCAATAGACATGAACAATTCATCCCTCAAACTCTTGTTAAATATAAAAAGTCGATTTAATGTAAATTAAATTGAACTTTCAGTGCCTGAATTCGCAAACTCATCTTGTCGAACAATCTATAGTGCAGTCGTGGAGTTAGCAGATGCAGCACGGGGCACATGACAATTTGTCATATGGATCAGTTCATGTAACCAACTGGACGGTATACAAATATAGTCCTCGGGGCAATTCATATGGGTGAGATTTTCTAATTGCAAGGTCCCAGGTGACATGAGGAAGAAATCATTATACTCCAAATCCGGGCATGATTCCTAGAAAAAATTGCAGGCGCCTGTAAACCTTATACATATTCTTATCATAAATATGCAATTCAGGTAGCAACGATCGACCAAAGCAGTGGCTTGATTGTAGCTGCAGCGTTTTAAAATTCAGTAGTTCGAAAAAGTCAATGAAGAGGATGTATCAAACTTTCAGCTTCCACCAGAATCGCACCAAGTTAGCCATATTCCATCAGTGTTGAATTCAGGGTCTAGAAAAGGGCATTGGTAGCGCCAGCGCAAGGAAACACCCAGGTAAGTAGGTATCAAGGTGCCCTGTGGAGTAGTATTGAGTTGCAATTCATGTCTCCAGCCCGTCCTGATTAATTAACAGCATATCTGAATTTTACAGAGACCATAGATGGACTTGAACCCAGAAGTTTGAGATTTCTTCCATAAATTAGATTTGAATTTATTATTGAAAGAGCCTTAGGGACCCATATTCAGTCGGTGTACAGTACAGTACCGTACAGTACATGTGCACTATTTTTGTAGTAGCATACGGGGAAAGTCTGTCTCTTCATTTTCTCTAACCCGCACAACTAGAACAAATAAAATATAAAATTCCAAAATCATCTCATTATTTACTCGGTTCTGTAGAATCAATGTTTACTGAATTCGTTTCTGGTGTATGCATTTTTGTCAGAAATGTAACCGTTCTTCTCCTGAGTAACGATTCTTTTGACTTAATTTTTCTTACAGTAGTATTAGTTCCGAAACGAAAATAGGTATCCCCGCGAAATACAAGCAATAACTCCCGCCAAACACGTTGATATGTGCATCCCAAATCGATGCCTTAAAATCCGTTGATCCCCGGCTAACCTCGTACTCGCGACATCACCCCACTTCACTCTGACCCGTTCGTCTCGTACACCGACCTGACCTCGCCTTTATCTCGTTCACTTTCGTATCGGAATATGTCTTCACGGAACTCCAAGACCCCGAACAAATCTGATGGGACTAGAAAGTTTATGATGGCGTGGTTGAACAGTCGAAAGAGTGGTGCGTCTTCAACAGCTTCGCGAAACGAAACCCGCAAGGAGCCTCCGCCAGCTTCATTCGACTCCATGTCACCGGTATCCGCCAGTCGAGGCCGTGGTTCAAGTGTGAATTCAACTCCTAATGAATCTTATTCTAGACCGTATACCAACCGCCATCGAGCCTCAGCTCCTCGCAACGATGACCGCATCCGTATGGAGCTTGATATGGACGAACGGAAGCTGCTTGGCCGGAGTCAAGATGAGATCAAGAATACAGAGGCCGAGTGTAGTCAACCTCGACGCTTGGCCTTCGATGATGACAGGACTCCTACTCAATCCCGTAAGCGACCATTGTCTCAAGACGACTGTCCGCTGACTAATCTGTCGTCTACACGAAGCAAGAAAACTCGCACTGCACGACGTGTCATCGAAATTTCAGATAGCGAAGATGATGAACCTTCTAGCAAGGACAAGTCTTATTCCCCCACTGCGGAAGAACTTAACGAAGAAGAGGAGGAGAAAGAAGATGTGCACAAGTCTCAAATGTCTCGTGATGATGGAGACGTTGACATGCAAGTGACAAATTCTTCTGAAACCGGAGAAGTGTTTGACTTATCCTCCCTGAACTTCAATTCCCGTTCAGATAAAGACAACGGTGCCACTTCCAAGAACCAAGAAGTGGCACTTCCAGCCCATCTTGAGAAGCAACGCTCTCGTGCCCGTAAGAAACTATCCGACGTCGATATGGATGCGAATCATCGCGGACCATCTGAGGAAGACTGGTACTCCTCCCGTTCGTGGGCACTTGACATTCAAGACAAGAATAGGCGTAGACCTGGAGACGAAGGATACGATAAGACAACATTGTACATTCCGCCAGGCGCATTTCGCCCTGGCAAAGGCGGGTTGACTCCGTTCCAGCAACAGTACTGGAAGATCAAGAAGGAAAACTATGATGTTATTTTGTTCATGAAGAAAGGCAAGTTTTACGAGATATTCGATGTAGATGCCGATCTATGTCACAAGCTGTTGGGACTTACGTGGACTCGCCAGGGCCGCGGGGACATGAGATTTGTTGGCGTTCCGGAGATTCGATTCGAAAAATTCGCATCGCGTCTTATCGAACTCGGATACAAAGTTGGGCGCATTGAGCAAACTGAAACAGGCAACGGTCATCAAGAGAGAAAAGCCCAGCAAGTTAGAAAAGCCGGGCCGTCAGTTTGTCAGCGTAGCCTTGTGAAGATTCTGACGAAGGCTACGGTCAATGAAGATGGCTTGCTCAAGTCTCACGAGGCACGCTATGTGCTATCTATTCTTGAGTCCGGATACGAGGAAATAGAAGCAGTGGAGAGCACAGATCCAACGCACACAGTGAAAGTCGCAGTGTGTTATGTCGACTCAGCATCGGGAAATGTCGTCATTCGGCAGTTTGAAGATGATTTCCGTCGTACAGAAACTGAACGTTTGCTCACGAGCCTGCGTCCCATTGAAATCATCATCAACAAGAACGGGTTGTCAGGGCGCGTAACGAAGCTCATTCGTTGGAGTGCCACACGTACAAACGCAGATATCATTGAGAACTTGTCAGATGCGTTCGTGTCAATCTCTACGACCACTATCTCGAAGTATCTGAATCCTGACGCCTCTAAGAATCAGTTTGACCATCTCACTGCGTACTTATCGGAGAACAAACTCGGCTCGCAGTGCTTCAATGCAATGAGGATGTACTTGGCTTCTCTGAAGATTGACGAGGAGATTCTATCTCTAGGCAATTACACATTATCGCCTCTACCTGAAGTATCAGTGGGCACTGTTATGGATGTGGACGAACCTGCTCCTTCTCTGGTCGCTTCACACTCCTTTGACAAACAGAAAGCTACAGTAGCCATGGATGCTGCAACCTTAAACTGTTTGGAGTTGGTTGCGAACATAGTAGACTCGAGCGTGAAGGGGTCTCTGCTTTCATTTTTGAATCATGCATTCACCCCTGCCGGAATGCGCCTTCTGAGAAATTGGACAACTGCACCTCTCGTGTGCACTGAAGATATCAACTGTCGATTGGATGCAGTGGAATCGTTCGTATGCTTGGAGAATGAGATAGGGAACCATGATTTTAGTTCGTTCTCAAGGAAGCTGAAGTCTGGTTGTGATCTTGAACGGGCGCTCCCTCGTCTGCACAAGCAGGCTACAGTTCAGGACTCCGCTGTGATGTACAATGATGTTAACGTTGGACGTGTGAAAACATTCTTCAAAGTCCTGCGGACGATTGAAAGTACCATCGCCACAGTCGCTGAGCTGAGAGATGCGTTAAGCGAAAACGGGTACTCTTCGAGTCGTCTCAAATGGCTTGTGAGCGAAGGAGGAGCCATTCCATCTGAAACGAAACAGAAGCTATCCTACTTTTTCAGTGACGCGTTCGATACCTCTAGAGCCGAATCTGAAGGTATTATCATTCCTCTCGAAGGTTCCTGTCCAGCCTATTTCAAAGCCAAAAGTGACGTTAAGGACATTGAAAAAGAGTTTGACGAAGTGTTGAAGAAATGGCAAAAGCGGGCGAATGACAGGTCAATCAAGTACTTCAATCGAGGAAAAGAAGTTTACCAACTCGAAATTCCTCGTCCAACACTGTCCAAAATTGACGACCGTGATCTCGACCTTATCTCCCAAACGAAAAAGGTGAGACGGTTTTATACCGAAGAAATCCGTGAACTCATCAGGCAAATCAATCTTGCAAAAGAAGCATTTGACGTGGCAAAGAAGAACGTGATGCGTGAGATTGTGCAACAATTCGACCAGGACTACGAAATTTGGTCTGCCGTTTCCAAGACAAGTGCAGAATTGGATGCACTCATGGGACTTGCACGAGCAAGTCTAGGCGATGGCTCGGGTCCTATGTGTCGACCTAAGGTATTGCCTAATGAGCATCCATATCCTGTATTTGATGCAACCGAGCTTCGCCATCCCGTACTTGCCGCTAGCTCTCCCAACTTTGTAGCGAACGACGTGAAACTCGGTGGGTCAGAAGACCCCTTTATAGCAGTACTTACCGGCAGCAATGCGTCAGGAAAAAGCACCATATCCCGCTCAGTGGGAGTGGTTTCACTTCTCGCTCAAGTTGGATGCTATGTACCTGCGCAGTCATTAACTCTCCGGCCGTTCAAAGATGTCTTCGTAAGAATGGGCGCAAGTGACGATATTGCACGTGGCTTGTCGACGTTTGTGGTGGAAATGGAAGATGTAAGCCACTTTCTGAATGACGCAACTTCACATTCTCTTGTGATTGCCGACGAAGTTGGACGAGGCACTTCTACACATGATGGATATGCTATTGCATACGCTACGCTTGCCCATCTGGCGAAGGCTAACCAGTGCATGTCCATCTTTTCCACACATTATCACACAATTGGCCGAGATGTCACAGCAGAATGCAGTGAAAGTGAAAGCAAGCGAGTTGGTGTTTATGAAATGGCGTCGGTTGAAGACAGGGAACGCAAAACCGTCACATTTTTGTACAAGTTGCAGAAAGGAATTAGCAAGGGTTCGCATGGGATTAGTTGTGCACGTCTGGCAGGCATTCCTGCTGTAGTATGCGATGCCGCCGAGACTGCCGCAGAAGAGTTTGAGCGAGCCCTTACCGCAAAGCTAAACACCAATGCATTGAAGGCTCTGCTCGATGCAGGGAATAACAACGAAGCAATTCTCCGAGTTCTTGATTCGATGTGAACACTAACATCGTTCCTGAAATCAGAGACTCATGGCACGAAAGAGGCCACGGCCGTTTGTGATACCCATGTTGTGTCAATGAACATGATTCAGTCATGGAACCAAAGTGTACTACTATTAGTCAACCTGGCTAGCTTCGGCTTTAGGCTGCAGAGATAACGAAGTGTATAGTACTTGTAGTATGTTGGATGACGCGAAGACTAAACTACCAACACTGTTGTTGTAGTTAATTACTACCAAGAAACCAATTTGCACATGATGAGTCTACATTACAGATGCACCCTTTCTGTTTTTACTGTACGGTACACGACTGTAACTGTGGCACATCAAACATATTGAAGTGAATAAGCAGAACTACAAGTTTAGTGCCAAGATTAAAAGAAGACTATCGAAGACATACAGCGAGAATCATGTCACTCAACATCAGTTCGTCGATGTTTAGGTAGAGATGTGGGTCGGGTCAGGTCGCCTCGGTCAGCAAGCAGCAATGGCGGTGTGCATAAAAATTGGCTAAACAATAACGATAACAGAAAGAAGAGCACGGCACCATTACAAGCAGTAAGGCATAAACTTAGTCTCTTTCTCGGTCTCTTGAATGGCGACTTGGTCCACGAGGAAGCACAAGTCATCCGTCATGTCGTCATCCCCCTCTATCCCATTTGTATGCATTCCCTGATTTTCGTTTCGCACTTGTTCTCCCGAATTCATGCCTATGCTGTCACATTGGCGTCGACGCTTTTGCACTTCCATACACGCCATTTGCTCGCTCAGCGACTCATCTACAATCGGTGTTCCCGTGGTGTCGTCAGCCGCTGACGGGCAGGGTAATTCATGCATCATTCCAGTGAGCACTTCAACAGTCATTGGCTCGCGCATCCGCTTCGGCACGTTCGGGTGCTCGCGCTTTCGCGACTGTGCCTCTCGGTTTCGCTTTCGTTCAGCTTCAATCGCGGAGGCAGTTGCGCGCTCAAATTCGGGTGTGGCGTTTTGCGGTGGGGTCACTCGAAATGAACCCGGAGATGCGACGCCGATGTGCGAGGGACTGCCGAATTCGACGGTGCCAGGTGTACGTGATGACGCAGAACGAGCGAATGAAATCAGGCTAGCATGACCGCCAGTAGTGGAACCGCATTGTCCACGCTGGTCTTGCGTGAGCGAAACACGCTTAGCAGGAGATGACTGGGTCCGTGTAGACGCCATCCACACAGACTAAGCTGCCCGCAGAACACAAGATGAAGTTGTAACGTTTTTTGCAAGTCAAGGTTTTGTTCCCAAGCTGTGTAGCGCAAGGTAGTTATGGTAGGAATGAGTGACTGGGTAGCCTTCACGCGAATACTACAGCAGTACGAGTTGAGTACTGTACTGCGCACGAAGGGGATGCGAACCTACTATTTATGACAATCTTGCCCGTGCCCAATAACAGAATACCATATGTCAACCAGAAGATTCTAACGTTTGTTACACGTTTGAACGTGGCAACGTGTACAAAATTTTTTCCGCTCCAGCACTCGATGCCCAGCGCTGGAACCTTAATACGTGTGAGGAGCGACAGACCTAACATCACCTGTTTTAGCCTTTTCGATTTGCCCTGCACAAAGGCAGTCAAATTCATTTCATCTCTTGGTGCTTGTTCCTTTGGTAGAACACCTTGATATCTTCGTCAGGCCATTATCGATTTTATCGCAGCGAGAATTGCATTGCATCGAACAACATGGACAGGTTGCAACGTCTTCTAAATGCGAATCAGGGTGCGATGGCGGCCGATGTGCCGTTAATGGACACCTCCGAGACCGTGTACATTTCGTCCCTTGCGCTGCTCAAGATGCTTAAGCATGGTCGTGCGGGTGTACCGATGGAGGTCATGGGACTCATGTTGGGAGAGTTTGTTGACGAGTACACGGTGAAAGTCGTGGATGTATTTGCTATGCCACAATCGGGAACGGGTGTGTCTGTGGAAGCGGTCGACCCCGTATTCCAAACCAAAATGCTCGACATGATGAAACAAACTGGCCGACCCGAAATGGTTGTCGGTTGGTACCACTCTCATCCCAGTTTTGGATGTTGGCTATCGGGTGTTGACATCAACACCCAGCAGTCGTTCGAGCAATTGAATCCGCGCGCGGTGGCTGTCGTTATCGATCCTATCCAAAGTGTTAAGGGTAAGGTTGTTATCGACGCGTTCCGATTGATTAATGCCCAGATTCACATGCTGGGTCAGGAGCCCCGTCAAACAACATCAAATGTTGGACATCTGAACAAGCCCTCCATCCAAGCGTTGATTCATGGCCTTAATCGGCACTATTACTCAATTGCCATCGCGTACCGAAAGAATGAGCTCGAAGAGCACATGCTACTGAATCTGCACAAGAAGCGATGGATCGATTCTTTGGCGGTGACAAACTTTGAGCATCACTCTCATAGCAACGAGGAGACGGTTGCATCTATGCTCGAGTTGGCGAAGGCGTACGATAGCGCGGTACAACAAGAGCAGAAAATGACTCCGGAAGAGCTGATTATTGCTCGAGTTGGCAAGCGTGATGCGAAGAAACATCTCGAGGCTGATGTCGCCAAGCTAATGAGCCAGAACATCAACCAATGTCTTGGAACTATGCTGGACGTGGTTGTGTTTACTAAGAAGGCTACCACTTCTGTTGTTCCCCCTGTCCAACCGATGGATATGGAGCTCTTACAATGAAGCTAGGCTCGGGAGGCATATTAAGTAACTCGTTTGGAATCTAATTAAATGTGTTGCGCGAATGCATCTTGCCTACTGAAACTCATAGCTTTCAGATATCTCCTTGGTCTTAGCGTCTGCGCATGTTGACTAAACATTGCAAGAACATGCTTCAGTTCTGCAGATTACGTTGGGTAGTGTGGTATACGTTACCTATAACTTCCCCCCAAATCATTCATGGATTGAGCAACTGTTTTCATGAATCTGAGAAAACAAAGGATTCTGTGCCAGGCACCAGTTTGTAAAGTACCTGCAGAGCACATGCTGCTATGTACATTTACTCTTCCCTCCAGCACCATAGTTTAAGAACCTATCACAAAGAATTAAGGCAGAATCTAGCGTGTCATAAATCAACCGGTGGTGCTACCAGTGGTCACTCTATATCGATCTTCACACGATTTTGAAGGAAAATGACCACTGATACTTCAACCAGTTAAATCCGAAATCTACTACGGTCCTGTTGACAGATATCAAACGAAAAACAATCCGACGAGATGAAGTTCCCAGTAGATGCTCATTAGACAGCATAAATTTCATCTACGACATCTGCGAAGTTCTGTAAACAAATCTTTCTCTTGACTTTCAAAGAGGGAGTAAGTTCATTCTTCTCCACGGTGAAGTCGCGTTCCAGCAGACGCCACTTCTTCACTTTCGCAGCATTACTAATCGCAGTTTCATTAGCACGAGCCATTCCCTCTTCGAGATACTTGGCCCACTTCTCGTCATTGATTGCCTCGCTAGGGAAGGTGAGCGCCGGATTCACGTCCTTCGATATTCCTGTCAACTCTCCCTTCTCGTTCAGGTAAGGAACCAGTAAACAACTCACAAACTTGCGTTTGTCGCCCACTGCAAACGCCCGAGCAATACCAGGAATCGCATTAACAATTGCGTTTTCCGCAAGTAGCGGCGCTACGTTCTCTCCCGCACTAGTGATCAATAGTTCCTTCAGACGACCCGTTATACTTACATACCCGTCTTCATCGATACGTCCGAGATCTCCCGAATGATAAAATCCATCCTCATCTAGTACTTTCTTGCTTTCTTCTTCATTCCCCAAGTAACCCATGAAAATATGTCTCGCTCTGAAGCACAACTCTCCTTCACCTGTAGAGTCAGGATTATAGACTTTCGCTTCAACACCTGGAAAAGGTTTTCCTGAAGTTCCACGTTTGTATGCGCCTGGCATGTTCGAAGTGAGGGGGCCGGTCGCCTCGGATGCGCCGTATAAGTCATAGATGCGCATGTGCAATGACCGAAAGTAGTCATCTGTTATCTCTAGTAATGGCGCAGTCGAGTTGAAATACATACGGCAGCGGTCGAGGCCAAGAGCTGTACGAATAGATGAAAACACGTAGCGCTCCATTAGTGTGATACCGTACGGCAGTGGCTCATTTTCGTCCTCCGCGTCGCATGCAGCAGCGCCAATACTCTTGGCAATGTTTGAGATTAGTCGTGCAACAGCGCCGCGTGTGGCACCAATGGCTAACATTCTTTCACGAATCTTCTCCCAAACTCGAGGAACGCCGAGGAAAAGTGTCGGCCTCACTTTGCGAAGCGTATCTACCAGTGAACCGCGCAATGCATCTTCTGGCGCAATGTGAATGCGTTGGTCGGTCATGACACCACCGCCGATATCCAAGGTGTTGGCGGCAATATGTGATGCGGGAAGATAACTGACTGCCACATCTTCATCAGTAACCGAAAGCAGCTCCTTAACAGCGTAGACGGCAGCACAGAAATTCGCATGACTAATCATCACCGCTTTTGGCATTCCAGTCGTTCCTGAAGTGAAAATTAACTTGCAGCAATCGATTGCCTTCACTGAATCAAGTCTGCTTTTCATTTCGTCGTTATACGAATCTACGTCCGAATCGCCCAGCGCGATAAACTCGTTCCATGACAAGATATAGTCCTTGTGGTCCGGAAATTCAGAAAGATCAACGTCAGACCCCCAGTAAATGATGGTGCGCAACGACGGACATTGCGGCTTGGCTGAAACCAGTTTGAGCAAATCGGTTTGTGAGCTCGCAAACGCAACAGTACACTGCGCGTTATTCAAAATGTGAGCCACCACGTCGACGTGATTCGTCACGTATATTCCGGTGGGAATCGCAGCGGCTAGCACGGTGCCAACATCGGCGATGAACCACTCCAATGAGTTTGCGCCGATAATGGCAACACCATCACGTGGCTTCACATCGAGGGAAATCAGGGAGCGTGCGGCGGCACGGCTCATTTCAACAAACTCGAATGCCGTGATCTCTTTACCGTCCGGAGTTACATACTGAACGCGGTTCGGATTACGCTCGAGTGAGTACTCAATCTCTCGACCAAATGTGACTGCAGGCTTCAACTCGTTGCCAAGTAACCCACGTTCCACATTGAGGGAAGATGTGTATGTGCGGGTCGAGGCCATGATAGATCTCGATTCAAGGCAATTGTTTTTGGCTGATGGAAGTCAACAAGATGAAGGTGAGCGCAGTCAAAGAGAAAACAGTGAATGGCTGAGGTCGGGTGAGAGGCACTGTATCAGGTTTAGACGCGTGTGTATGTTGCGGGTTTCTTTTATAATTGAAATGGGAACGATGTAACTCACTTGGGGAGGTACGTGTACCAGTTCTGTATAATTTGCCAAAGCAATGGCACCAATTATATTGAGTTATTGAATAGGTGATTCGGATTCACTTCCATAATGGAGCGATGTGCAGTGTGGGAGATGGAGAATACTGTGCTGTGAATTATATGACGCAGTGATTGGAAATACGGTTTACTATGAGAGTCGGACGCACGCACTCTCACCCTCCATCCATCCCCCTCTTCAACCGTGTGCATCATGAGGAGTGGGCGAGGAATAAACCAGCAATACTTTCATAATCATCATCGCGGTAAGGTGTTTGAATGCGACCTTCGTGTTACGTGTACTGTAGTCCACAGCATGTCAGCAAGAATGGTTGCGCACTTCCAAACCGAATCTTAGTTCATACCGTATAACAAACAGGTAGAATAAACGTGACGCTCGAACTTTCACTCGAGTTGGTCAATTTGAAGCACTCAACGATCCACATACTACTTGGCATGTCGTTGCTCAAAAAATTCCATCAAGGTCACTGCTGTACCAACGATTGCACCGACAACACCGAATACAAATATTAGCCAGTCCTTCACCTTTTCCCCCCGCGATAATGTCCTACCATACACAGTAACGTGGAAGTATGCAGGTGCTGAGTACGCCAAACAAGACGCACCCATAGAACCGACTAATGACTGAAACAAACCAAAATTTGCACCGGCGCATATGGCAGTTATCGCTGTGCCAAGTACCACCGTGATTCGAAACATGATTTTCCAAGGCTCTACAATAAACCTTTCGCGCCTTCCTGTCGACTGAGGCATTGCATCATTGTTATTATCATTACTGCCGTCTCCACTCATTAACTGCTCCTCCTCGGCAGGCGCTACGTCGCTGTCTTCGTTTTCAGTTTCTTCTTCTGTTCCATCTGGTCGTGTAATAGTGAGTGCAGTATGACCAGCAGCCGCTTTGTTTGATTCTTCCATAAGTTTCAATCGGGCTTTTCGCTTTTCTTCGCGTTTCGCCATCCAAACCTCCAACAATTGGAACACGGGAACAATTTGCAGTGGGTACGTGAATAAGATCCCCAAAATGAGAACAACTTTCACAATATTCACAATAGGTGTTTGTTCAAAGTTGAGAAGGATAATAGATTTAGTACCGGCACCAAAAGTCATGTACCCGAGTGTGCCGACCGTCATAAGCACAGAAGTTAGAATAAACAGCGCCGTTCGCAGAACAAACGGAAATTGAGAGGGGTCCTTCATAGATGTTTCTACCGGGATAACGAGGCCAATGCCTTCGAGTGCGGCGGTCATTTGCCCGAAGAAAAGTGGATATGTGCCCCAACTTGCATAGTTTTGTTGCCATGTGAAATGCTTGCCAATATAGAATACAACGGCAACGAATCCAGTAAGTAATGCAGCATTGGCAAGAACCGAAAAAGGACCGAGGGATCGAATGGACTTGAGCATCGCGGTAGTCAACAGCAATGGTACGGGAATAAACACGTAAGGCCATGCGGGTTGGTTCCCTTTTCTCAGCAAGTCGTGCACGGTTTGTGAAATGAAAATCAGGTAACCGACGCAGTACCCGAATTGGGTAAGCATAAGCGCGATATTAACCAAGTATTCCAGTGGTCGACCGCCAACAAAACGCGCAATATCTCCATAGGTCGGCGGTTTTTTCGAATTGGGGCGCGGAGGCATGCTGCTCTTCACATCCACTAACAACAAGCAGCAGTGCTCGGTGATGAGTGCTATGAGACAAAGTCCAATAACACCACGCACGAGTCCGGCTTGTGCAAACGCGTATGCAACGTACATAAAGTTGAGGCCGATGAAGGCCTTGAGCATGTTGGCGACATCGGTGAAGATGCTGCTTTTGGAAGACCGCGGCGCTGCAGATATTTCCCCTTCCGCACTTGCAACAGCCTCACTAACAACCTCGTTCGTTTCAGCCATGACGATGGCCGGGCCTCGGGGCGCACGCTCGGCAATCATCGCAACAAAATGAAAAATGGTACAGCATGAAATTGCCCTTTGGTAATTTACTGTAAATCTACCGCGTCACGTTCTTCCGATGAATTGATCAATCGTTGGTTGGTCGCCTAAAGCATCAAAAAAGGACATGCTCTAGGGCACGTACCGCAGCCGATTGCCCGCGTAATCGAGACCCATTCGCAGAGTAACAAATGAATCCACAGGCATGTTCGTCACATAGTTTCAAGGAAAGTCTATTTCAAATTCGTAAAATCAAGGGCCTTAATACAGACTAACTCTGTTCGGTGTCTTCCTCCCAGTTTACGAAGGTGGAGACTCGAAACCTTCTCCGTGAGGCGTACTGTAGAGTGCACTTTTTCTTTATCAGCTCTCTTGTAATTCTGTTCGATCTAAAATGCATGTGTCGTGGTAAAGACTTTTCTTCTCATAAGACAAGTATTAGAATAATGTAGTACTGCAATGTGTGTTTTATATATTCATGTATTTGTCTGTAGTGAGGTACGAAACGCAAAACTGATAGTGTAAATGAAATAGATTTATCCATCACCTGCACTGCGGAAAAAGCTGAAGAAGCAAATGTGAGAAAAATACAAATAGTTTACGTAGGATAAAGAGTTTTTTGTTTTCTTTAAACCTTTTAAGAATTTAACAGAACACAGGATTTCAAGTAGAAATATCCAATGTCACAGAACCTATGGATTTCTCTCTCAATTTGTTCATGATTTCTAATTTAATGGAAGTATAAACTAACAAATAACATTCATCGCGAACGATATCTGCAATTCAGCTGAATTAATATTTGCAAGTTAAACTGCTCAACGAAGACTCGAATCATTCTTCTTCTGGGTATTTTAAATAAATCAAACGAAGATTGCAGACTGTAATCTTCTGAAATTAGTCGAAAAGTGAACTTGTAAGAAAGCTGTAGCAAAGAATTATAATGTAATTTTTCGAGAAATACTGGACGATTCAAATGCTTGAATTAATTTACATGAGTATTTCATGGCAAGTTCTCTTACAGTTGATTCAAAAAATTAAATTAGATTTCTGATTTATCGCAAATTGGTATTAATAACCAATTTACTAGCTGTATTCTCGTAAACAAATAATCAATATTCGTGATGATACGAGTGAAACTTTCTTTGATGCAGCACGGGATGTTCTATGAAGAAGCTCGAAAAGAATCCAATCATATAGACAATACATTATTGGATTTTTTGTACAGATCATTTACTAGGATTTAGTAAAACTCATAAAGTTTTTGTATTCAGCCCTATTTTCGATAGGACCTATATCTAATTACAGCAATCAATTGTACGAATTTCTGCATTTTTCAAACTTTTGCCAAGAATATATGATTTCTACTGTGACATTCTATTCGAATTTTGGCATTCAGTATTTCTACAGATGGTATCATTGTTTTGTATGTACCCTCTTTGCCAAATTTCTACAAAAAATCGAAATGGAATGAGTCCAGGAACTGTGATGAAAATATGGTATCTCTACCTCTACCAATCCAGTTGTTTATCTGCTGTCCCCACTCACTTCTTCGAAGTTCCATAAGCATTATATGGTAACAGGATTCAGTATGCGAGCTCTTAAGTTCATAAATCCACTTTACCTAGAAAGAATTTCTAACGCAACGTTTAAACATCTTCCATTCGTTCGGTGCAATGTCGCTTACTTGCAAACCAGCAAAATCGCTTGCGCAAGCCTTCTTATCATCACTGCACCTGGAATCAGTGAGAAAATCTTATTCTTGCTTATAGACTTCCAATATTTCCCTACGACGTTAAAGTGCAAGACAGGAATACAGAGCTTTGGAGCCTGTGACATTAACTGAATACTGCCTTACAGTCTTTCCAGGCAAAAATACAAACCGAAATTTCTTCAAATATATATTACATTAAGAGACAATTCGAGTCATAGTACAAGAAAGAAAAGATTGGCCACTACTTTAGGTATGAAAAAGAAAAACCTCATTATGCAATATAAAATCGGAAAGAATATTTTGGGACATCTACGAAAAGATGATAATACATGGCATTTTTTTCGTGTATATTACGCATCAAACTAAACGGTTCCAGTCGTTCAACTTTAGAATTGTTTAAGTTTCGCACAATATATACAGTAAACAACATGAAATTCTGTAGGTGTATGCCATTTGCAATGAATTAATATTTCCAGAAAATTTTCCTTTTAAAATTTATATTGTTGGCTCAAACAAAAATTTCCAGTTTTGCGTTTTAAGAAATCTCATCTAGAAACGGAATCTAAGCGAAATGTTTGCAAGTAAAGATATTTATCTTTTGTTACTTGACATAATTCAAAATTTTCAGTAGACACTAAAGGTTTTTATTCATGTAGTTTTCGACTTCGAAAAATATTCAGTTGAAAATAAAGTGGAAAGCAGTTTCAAATGGTAATAAGTTTAAAATGGTCTGTCTATACTATGATCTACGCAAGTATATGAATCGCAATTACTAGACCTAATCCTATTCGTTTCCAAAATAGACACTGTTTTTGTATACTCTTGCTGTTCTCTAGCTACCATATTGATCGTAAGACCAATTTAATAGATGATTTTAAAGTGATCGATTACGTAATATTTAGCGGAGCATGAAATTTCATACATAAATCTTGCATGAATAAGTAAGCTATCATTGAAGTAGCTTTTGTTCCTTTCAAATGGTTTTTGATGCCGTAAGTCTTTGAACAGGAGCTTAGTTTTAGGTTCATACAAGCTTAGTCTTAAAATATTTTTGATGGATCCAGTTCCCGCTTTAGGATCCGACAAAATGAAAGTAAACAAAAGAAAAGGTAATGTACTGTCTATTACACCAGTCCTGAAGGAACCGTGCCTCTTTTATTTGTTCTTTGTCCTATTTTGAACATCATGTACAGTATAGTTTTCTTTACGGAAAATATATAAAAAAGCTTTCAGATTATCAATGAAACAGAGAAAGGTCCACTTTTAGATCGAATATAATAATTAATTCATACGATATTATAAATTTTTTATGCTATTCATTGATATTCCATTTGATCTGTTACTACTTCTTGACTGTTGATCACCAAGATCAGTAAACCTATGAAAAGATTAAACAGACAACATGATTACTTGTGATGGAAAAGACTGACGGTATTATTTTTTGGATGATCCGAAATTATACCAATACCAAATGACCAACTGATCTCAAATGTTGCTATTTTAAAGAAACTCTCGCAACTTCGAAAGTTTCCACAGAATGAAAAAGTAGCGCGAATTACAAAATTCCGAAAGTTCTGAAAACCTTGTGAATCATTGCTAGATTTGGGTTTCACATTTCGCATAAATTACGCTGGGCCATAACGAGTCAGCAATACTCGTTCGCTTTATGGAGTATAAGAAGAAGACGACTTTAGTCATTGGCGTAGGTTATGGCATGACTCGGTACTACCTGTAGTTGGTTAGATAGTTTACATTAGGGGTATAATGCTGCAGAAAGTGGTGGATGGTCTAACTGCAAATAGAACTATCAGCGCCTCATAAATAAATTATGCACCTGTAATAGTTCATTACACTTCTTGCCACTGATTTGTCATAGTTCGAAACTTTAGTCGTCAATTTCCAGTAGATAGATAGTTCAGAATGGAAAAGGAAAATTTTTGAACACTTAGGTATATTCACAGATTAGCTCCTGTGAAACCAACACCATACTTGCTTAAAATAATCGATTTTGAATCTCTAATAACAAGGACAAGTGCCTGCTTCGACTTTCATAACTATTTTCTACAGATAATTACATGTACTACGTGCTCAATCAGATTTTCTGAGTACAATCAGTAGCTCTAGAGCTGTGAACTATAATTAATAGTGCTTCGAAGAGCAGAATTCAGGAAAATTGTTCTTAGTTCGATGCTCGTTGCTTAGAAACGAGATATCATGCAAGTGTTGATCCCTGGATCACCTAGTTTACGCTCTGATGCAGATAGTATAGGTAATGGAGATGGGATCATCTGCAAATTGATTTTTCTCTTTTAACGAGGATATTTGGCATACCGACTATAATTAATAATTCTACTTCAGCGTGTTGAACTGACAATCTCGTACAGTACTTGAGTAGGAAAACCTCCTTTTCATTTATTCAAACTCGCCGCAAAATAATCAAAGATAAGTTCATGATGATGGCATCGGACTGGAAGAGCCCGATTATGAGCGATTCAACTCGAATATGTTTCTGTTGCACAGTTTCTTCACCGGTATTGGAAAAAAAGCAGAAATACTGTAATGAATTCAGGAAAAACGTCATGGCAGACGAAGTAGAGCCAAAATGTGAAGGCCAAATATAGATTGGATCATCAATCGAAGGAGATCAATTTTTGAAGCTGTCGTGATCATAAAATAATACAGGAGTGCTTGACCGTTGTATGAGACAGTTCGGGCTACAACTATTTTAGCTGCATACATGACTCAATGAATTGTCGCATTTGTTCAGTTTTATATGAAAGAAGGGTACAACGATGGCGAAGAAGACGAGTACAGAGCTCAAAACTATATCATAGATAGATGCTGTAACAAAAAATGTTCCGTTAAGGAATGAGAATGAATGAGAGTAGAGTGCAAACCTTAGTTAACTCGAAGCTGCTCATGGAAAATTAAAACATCTTTCAGTTTAGAAATATTACACTCCATTATTCACGAGCAGCCTTTTTGGGACATTAAGAGAATTGTGATGGTTTACCAATCGTCGAACTGATTCTATCTCGTGTAGTTGACGCTCCCTGAGTTTTTGATTTCTAGTACCCAACAAGAATTAATTGAGTTTTAGCTGATTTCTCTCAATAGTTTGAGAACTCTTGCAACGATTTAAGGATTTTTGAATACACTGCTCTGATTTTTCAAGCTCTCGAAGCGAGTTAGTTCTTTTAGTTCGCTCCAGAGTAATCTTGAATAAATTTTTTGCTTTTATCTCCTTTATTGAAAAATTTCGAGCTAGATTACAAATTTACGATTAGCACTAAGAATTACTTTATCCAAGTAGAACGAACACGGGGCTACCGCTACTTGTTTTCGATCGCCTTTTTAATTTTTATCTCGTATATCTTCTCTCTGCCAAGTAGAGCTAACTATTTGAACTATTGGTAGCATAATGAATTAGACCAGGCAGTGAATATCTGGCTCGTCGTATTAATGGAAGCCTGAACAAACTTCGAGGGAAATCTATTAAATTCTACTCATTAAGGTTTGATTATTGTGCACAATTCCATAAGATTAGGAATAAATTACAGTGGTACTTACCCAAATATTTCGAAGCCGTATAGCCTACATGAAAAATAAAACCTTCTCTATTTTTCAACATTATTATTGTCTAGGATAAAGCCATCAAATTAAATTGTTAAGTAAGTTCGAAAGGTGATCTTGGGTTAGATAAGTAGTACGCCAAGCAAATGTGTTCCTTAAAATTGCAATGGTTGAATTTCTCGTTTTTGTGAGAAATTTCAACATTTCTTTCAGCAGTAAAATTTGTAACACTGACACAAACAAACTGAGAGCGACATTTTAGTTGGTGTTCAGATATTTTTTAACAATGTGGTCAAAGCAGTGATGTTTGCACTGAATCACAGCTATGAGATACGTTTTTGATAGGAAGTGGTGTGAAGAAGTTGAACTGAACAGATAAATGTAAATCAAAAAGTATAGTTAGATGATCAGCACGCCTATTCTGAAGCACCGGAGCACAATAGCAAATTTGAGCTTGAAAATCTTTGAAGATATTCGTTTTCATAGGTATGGTATGAAACGGCTCTATTCAATGTGCTGCATTTAATGCAATCAATATTTGCGTATGGATCCTAATAAACTTGTTGTACGAAAAAGTATTTGCTTTAGCATGCCTTGTACAGCTGTTTGACTCAATCAGAACTAGAGATCTTTTTGATAAATGTTAGTTAATATACTCGGAAGTCTTGTTTTGTTACATATACACTGGATATCGAACATTTCCGGGAACTAGCACTCTGGATTCTAACAGTGTATGAATGTGTGACAGTATTTGAGCAATCGCATCTCATGTCACTGGTGAATTTGGTAAAGGGTGTGCTCGATAACCAAGTTTCTGTTTCTGTATGCGCTTAATATTTACTGTCACGAACATTTTTGCGTGTTCGCTGGATTTAATGGTGTTTCGCTACTTTCGGGCATGGCTTTTTTTACTGGTTTGCTACAATTCTCATTTTGCTAGACATTTGATAAGATAATCAATTCAGTTCATTCCGCGCTAAACGTACCTTCATGGTTAAAGATGTAATGCTGGATGCTCAATGAGTACTGTTCCTCCACTACTAGCAAGAGCAAAAGATTCATCAACTAAATAAACTCAGATCAGCTGTGATTATCTTGATGTACTCGGAAACCTGAGCGCGTAGCAGACAAATGGGCGCCTCGACACGGCGTTACAAGAAACTGCAAAAGGGAAAGGCTTTCTCTACAGTGATGGGAGTTACTGTTCAAGGTAACGCTGAATATGAAGATCAATTGAATCTTGGAATTAAAGACAAGATCACATATTATTTGTGACCGCGTCCTGTAATTTTCATGACAGATTGCAAATTTCTCACATTCTAGT
>JAAUYH010029159.1_pt1 | contig 22598 bp, 21 predicted proteins | sample 7278061 | NCBI WGS metagenome assembly JAAUYH01 (sample SAMN14350203, study PRJNA611818) | marine sediment metagenome | isolation source: surface marine sediment (0.6m) | place: French Polynesia: Moorea | collected 2018-08 | reverse complement strand
TTTAGTCTACTTTAGTAGACTTTGTCTATGAGACTCGGAATTTATTCCGAGGCTATCTTTAAAAAGTTGGGTTTCCTTACGTCAACCCAACCTACACTTAAGTATCTTTAATAAAAGGTGATTGAAATGAACGATAAATTTCAAAAAGTAGAATGTAGCGATAATGATGTTATTTCTTTTCCCGGAGACGTAACCTACAAAATTCGTAAATTTCAAGATGCACTTTATAAATGTTTGAAAGCGTCGATTGGAGAAGAAATTATAATTCAATTAAATTATGAAGGTATAGATATAGATCCACATACATTACATCCTGATGGTTGTTGGAAAGCTTATAAAGCTATATTCAACGAAGGTATCGACTGTGAAATCTTAAACTTAGGTGCGAAAGATTGGAAAAATGCTAAATTAAAAATTGCAGTAAATCTCGAAATATATACAGAAATTACACCAGAAACAACAATTACCCAACCCGAATCACCTCTTGATGAACTTCGTCGTCAAATCAGCGAAGCTACTTGATCATAAATTTTTCGTAGGGTGTGTTAGGATTCGCGTAACGCACCTAAAAAAATGCAAATGCTTTAATAAACTTGGGACGAGTTAACAAGAATATACACAAATTTTTAACAGGATAGATAAAAATGCAAGATGACAAATTTCAGCCAATAGATTCTACAATCGAATATCGAGATGGTGTAATATCAGGTAAAAATTTTCTATGCAAAGTTAATGATTTTTTCAAAACACTGGAAAAATCATATAACAATCTTTATAACTACTTATGTAATCATTTTGAAAATCAAGGTACGATTCCAAAGTATCTTCCCGAAAAAGAACAGACTAAATTATTTACAGAAGGTATGGAGTGTGAAATATTGGGAATTGATGGTAAAGGTTGGAAAAAAGGTAAATTCAGAATTAAAGTCACTCTAGAATTCTGTCCAGACGAACCAGAAATTACGGAATCAGAATCACCTCTTGATGAACTTCGTCGTCAAATCAGCGAAGCTACTTCATCATAAATTTTTCGTAGGGTGCGTTATGGGAATGCTAACGCACCGTTAGCGCTAATTCAGATTTTTAGTCTACTTTAGTAGACTTTGTTTATGAGACTCGGAATAAATTCCGAGGCTATCTTTAAAAAGTTGGGTTTCCTTACGTCAACCCAACCTACACTTAAGTATCTTTAACAAAAGGTGATTGAAATGAACGAAGAATTTAAACCTCTAGAATGTAACGATGATGATGTCATCTCATTTGGAGAAAATACATACAAAATTGATAGATTAAAAGCAGCGTTAAATAAATCATCAAATAATAACCTAGCATATAACTTAAATCAACAATTAAATGGTTACAGAGTACTTATTGGTTCTAAACCTTCTCAAACCTGGTTTAATGAAGGAATAGACTGCAAAATTCTCACCCTAGGTTCTAAAAGATGGCGAAAAGGAAAAGTCAAATTTAAACTCAGTTTTGAATTCTATGTGGAAGAAGATGAAACTGATAACAACCAAAACTCAAACAACAGCGAACCCGAATCATCTCTAGACGAATTGCGTCAACAAATAAATCAACTCAATAACAATGAATAAAAACCCTCGCATTAACATCCCCAGCGCAGTTAGAAAATACGTATTCCAACGAGATAAATATCAATGTCAAAGCTGCGGTAAAACTGACTTAGAAACTAACCTTTCTATCGACCATATTATACCCCTAAGTCGTGGTGGTTCCAACGACATAAGTAACCTACAAACCCTCTGCTTCAACTGTAACCAAAAGAAAACAGATAAAATAGATTCCCGCTTCAAACGCTATTTTGATTTATAAGAGGTTATTTATCAACTGAACGTTAATACTTAACAAGCCAAGTTTCTATTGAGATGGTATCAAATACTCTTATACTTAGTCGATGAAAAACCCAGTTTCTTTCATCCCAAGATACCTTAAGATTTACTTGATTAATATAGCGGTTTTGGTTGAGTAAGGTACACAAATTTTACCTCATTCCTTTCCCCTCTCCTTTTCCCCCTCTCCTTTTTCCCCTCTCCCATTGGGAGAGGGGTTAGGGGTGAGGGTAGGAGAGGGGTAGCTTTACCCGGGGTGAGGTTCAGACTCTATTCCATAAAGCGTGAAAACCACTATAGTCTTTAAAAATCTCATTCTTCACTCAATTCAAAATCAACCCGTGCATAAATCTCTCGCAATGAAATTTCAAAATCGATAACATCCAATTTCAAAACAGCATCTTCCCCTTCATATTCCTGAAAAAGCCATTGTACCTCTGCTTTTTTCGTAAATTTTTCCACAGAAAAACTATACTGGTCAATCATAATATATTCTTGCAAATCAGGAATAGAACGGTAATATTTAAACTTATCTGTTTTGTCATAATTTTTAATGGGATTAGATAAAACTTCCACAATTAAACATGGATTAGTAATAGTTGTTTTCCCTGTTCCTTCATAAATAGGCTTACCCTTAACTACTATTACATCAGGATAAGTATAGATACGATAACGAGGAATCCATAACCGTACATCAGCCATGTATATATCGTAAGTTTGTCCTTGCACAATCAGGGGAAACTTTCTGCAAAAATCAAGTGCAATTTTATTGTGGTTAGTTGTTCCTCCTGTCATCGGTATAATTTCTCCATCCCTATATTCACTTTTATATTCAGCCTTTTCTTCTAATTCCAAATATTCTTCTGGAGTGTAATAACCCTTTTCTGTTTGTAACACCATATTTAATTACCTCAATAATTTACCCTATTAATATCCACCCACATTTATTGAATCTCTTACTTTGTACAGCTGCATCAGAAACCGGGTTTATAGGAATATTTATCTGTAAAAACCCTACTTTTTATTTATAAACCCGGTTTCTCCTTCCAAGATAGATATGATGTCTCTTACTTAAAATTGTAAGTCCTTTCAAGGTGAGGTAAGAAACCGGGTTTATAAGAACATTTATCTGTAAAAACCCTACTTTTTATAGTGTTTTTCCGTTGAGTAAATTACATAATCAATTCTCACCCCTTCCCCTCTCCATTGTAAATCCTTTTAAGCTGAGGTAAGAAACCGGGTTTATACTCATATCTTGCACCATTTTCAACAAGACCAAAAAAACCGGGTTTCTAAACGAAAAATTAAGGTTTTGAGACTGAGAGATTTGCAAGAAACCCGGTTTTTAGCCTAGGTGCAAGATGTGTGTATAGGAATATTTATCTGTAAAAACCCTACTTTTTCTTTATAAACCCGGTTTCTCCTTCCAAGATAGATATGATGTCTCTTGCTTAAAATTGTAAGTCCTTTCAAGGTGAGGTTAGAAACCGGGTTTTTTCTCCACTAAGTACAAAATTTGTGATTTTTCACCCAAAGAAACCCGGTTTCTCAGACTTGACAAAACCTAGAAATTATGCTATTATGGTAAGTTTATGTATAGTCTAAATTACTCTACAAAATCCCTTCGCACCCGTTGAGTAAACCGCAATTTCTCCTCCAAAGCCAGCCAATCTTCCCTTTCAATCAACCCCATTAACTCATCCAAATGGTAACGATACTGTTGTAGGGAAGCTAATAATGCCTGTCGATTATACCGCGCCATCATCACCCCCAACTCCGGATTTCCCCCACCAACCCGACTGGTATCCCGAAACCCGGAACTTGCTAAATTTTGGGCTAATTGTAAAACTTCCCCGTCATTTTCCCCCATACAAGCCGCAATTAACGATGTGCTTACCATCACAGGTAAATGGGAAATCCAACCCACAGCTTGGTCATGTGCTTTTGGGGAACAATGATAAATATTAGCCCCCAACTCAGCGATTAACTCCTCCATCACCTTAACTGCCCTTGTAGGCGTTTTTACCGTTGGTGTTAACACATAAGGTCTGTTAACAAATAAATGCCGTAGCGCCGCTTCTATGCCACTGTCCGCCGTTCCCGCCATCGGATGCCCACCAATAAAATTTTCCCACTGGGGAGCAAGCCCCTCTACTATTGGTGTTTTTACCGAACCGACATCTGTAATTATACAACTTTTAGACAAATGAGTAATTAATTCTGTAAATTTGGGAATAATAAGTCCGATAGGAGTGCAAATAAATACCACATCCGCTGGTGCTAGCAGTTTCATGTCCACAGAGGCTTGATCTACACAGCCCAAGGCGATCGCCTTTTCACAGGTTGATGGACGGCGACTAACTCCAATAACATAATGTCCATGACATCGCAAATCAAAGCCTAATGAGCCACCTATGAGTCCTAGTCCTAAAATTCCAATGTTCATGAGAGTTAAAAATTTCCCTTTTCGATAATTCCTGCATACTTTAGCAATGATTTAAGTTGGTATCCGGTGAGGTAGCGTTGATGACTGAAGTAGCTTCGATTACTAAGGTAGGGTTGATGAATGTAGAAGAGTTGTTAGCAAAATACGAAGAGGGTTTAAGAAATTTTAGTAATGTTCAATTGTCTGAAGCTAATCTAAGTAGTGCCAAAATTAGTGAGATTAATTTAAGTCATGCTAATTTAAGTGTAGTTAACCTCAGTGGCGCAAATCTCTACAAAGCCAACTTAAGCCATGGAAAATTGAATGTTGCTAGACTGCGGGGTGCAAATCTAAGTGAAGCCATCCTTAACTATGCCAGTCTCAACGTTGCTAATTTAATTCGTGCCGATCTCAGTCGTGCCCAATTAAAAAAAGCCTCCCTGGTACGGGCTGAGTTAATTCGTGCCGATCTCAGTCGCGCTTGTCTATTAGAAGCAAATCTCACCAGCGCTGATTTACGTGAAGCTTCCCTCAGACATGCCCTGCTGCGACAAGCCAATTTCAGCGAGGCATTTTTGGCAGATGCGATCCTCACGGGAGCAAACTTAGAGCAAGCTTATTTCAATAATACCGATTTATCTCGCGCCGATCTCAGTGGAATAAATGCCCGTCAAACTGAATTTCAACAGGCTAATCTCAACCGCGCTAATTTGAGTGGCGCTAATTTGAGTGGGGCGAATTTGCGCTGGGCTGATTTAAGCGGGGCGAATTTACGCTGGGCTGATTTAAGCGGGGCAAAATTGAGTGGTGCTATCTTAACCGGGGCTGACTTGAGTCATGCCAATTTAACTAATGTAAGTCTAGTACACGCCGATTTAACTGAAGCAAGGCTAATTCAAGCAGAGTGGATAGGGGCAGATTTAACAGCAGCTACTTTAACAGGTGCTAAACTTTACGCCACTTCCAGATTTGGGTTAAAAACCGAAGGCATGACTTGTGAATGGATCGATCTTAGCCCCAAAGGCGATCGCTCTATCATTCAATATTTTAATTCCCAAGACTCCCAGGAATTTTTTAATCAAACTCCACCCACAATCCGGATTATTGTAGATTCCTCCTTGGATCACGAAGCCAATTTTGCCCTAGCCGGTGCTTATTACCAAATAGCCCAACAGTACCCGGAATTAAACCACCCTCCCAGTCTAGAAATTGGCGTGCGTCGCACCACAATTACTTTCCGTGTAGAAAGCGATATTGCCCTATTGGCTACCGCTTACATTGCTATTCTCCCCTTGCAAGATGCCGCTATCACCCAGAAAAAGATTCGCAATATGGTCAAGAGGATTTCTAGGGAAGATGTTGTTCGTTTGGGTATTAAAGACCCCGAACGAATGAAAAAGTTAACCTCTGTCTTTGAGGGAGCAATGGTTACAGCAAATGCCATTAAAGAAATGAAGAAAATTTTGGCGATTGCAGCCAAATTAAGTTTCTTTCAAGCCCCATCTCAGACAATTGTTACCAATTCCAGCGCTCAAAGTTTGATTTTATATCATAATCCCCACTTTGGTAAACACTTGATGCCTTCACCCACTGTTAACCCTACAGCTTTTGAGGAGATTACCAAGGAAACGGAAAAATTACTTCTACCTTCTTTAAGTAGGGTTATTGATTTTATTAAAGGTTTTCATTATATAAACCATTAAGTAAGTAACCATCATCAACTACGTACACCAGAACAAATGAAAATGGGCAGGGGATATTTTCTCTGTTCCCTATTCCCTATTAGACATCTTTGGAAAAAAAGTAAAGACGTTGCAATACAACCTCTCTACAAGGGTTTTGGATAACGCATATTTAATTTTCAAAGATGTCTATTCCCTATTCCCTATTTTCAAGCTAGGTGAGAATAAACATAACGACAGTTAGCAAAGGTAAATATACCTCAAATTCTTACCAATGACAAATGACAAAACAAAAAAATAAATGCTCCCAAATTGTAGTAGGGGCGGGGTTTCCGCGCCCCTACGAATGATACGATTGGTAAAAAATTGACGATTGGGATATTTTGTATTTGGAACTCTATTAGTTGATAATCATAAAGCAAGTAAAATGGAGTGAAATATGGGCGGTTTTTTCAATAAAATGATAGGTAAGACTCGTTATGTAGTCTGTCGTCTGTTTGTACATTTATCAGGTTCCGAAGTTGCAACAATACTCGGAGTATTAAACCGATCAGCTCGTTCTGCAATTGACGCTGAGGGTGACTTGGAAGTTTTAGGAGAAGAACTAGTAGATATATGCCAAGCCTTATTACAGTACGATGATTACTGGACTTCTGCTGCTAATGAAGGAGAAGTATTTTGGGATGAAGGAGAAGCAGGAGACTATGTAAGTGACCTGTTTACTGATTCTGGAGAGCGTTATCTGAGCGAAGTAGATTTTAGTTCTACTTATGATTACGATCAACCTTTATCTATACCTGTAACGGGCAACGTAATTGTTATGATTACCGTAGCTTATGAGGGAGAAGTCCCGGAATTGGAAACAGATTTGGCAAATATTGCAGCCTTGAAAGATGGCTTAAAAGCCCTGATAAATTTACACTACAAACAGAAATTGCGGGCAATTCAGGTACACTTTTCACCAGCTCAACTGGGTGATGAATTGACCAATGACCAGTTGTTACAACATTATTCGGAATTGATTCCCCTGTAAATTGTAGTCCAGAATGGCAGCAATCACTAATCCGTTTACAACAGGTCAAAAACCATAAAATCAAACCACTTTTGACTTTTGACTTACCCTACGGGGGGTTTCTATGACTTTTGACTTGTTTAGTAGGGTCGTCCGCACTTAGCAGGGGCATCTAAAAATTGTTAAGCTCCAAGGTAGGAAAATAGTAAGATGATAATGACGATTTTGCGTAAATTTACAGTTGTTTTTTTAAGTCTAAGTTTGTGTTTAACTACAGTTGCTTGTGGTGGTGGAGAACAAACTACTTCCTCAACTCCCAGAAGCACAAACACTAGCAATACCGTTACTAATACTAGGTTAAGTGATGGTCAATATCCAGTGCAGCAAGCCAGCTATAATGATGCTAACGGAGAATATAACCTGTTTTTAATCAACAGTAACCCACCCAATTTTAGAACCGATAAACTACAAATGGCACGGCTGACTGACGAGGAAATCAAAGAAGGTAAAAAAACTTTCCTCAAAGTAGACAACGGACAGCCTGTATTATATTTGACCGAAGACTTCAAAATTGAGTACGTCCACAATGTTACCGAGACCAGGAATAATCCCCAAACCGGACAACAAGAAACGGTGATAGTCCGGCAACAAAGTAACTTTTGGGCACCTTTTGCTGGCGCTTTGGCTGGTCAGGCAATTGGTAGTCTCTTGTTTAGACCCCAATACTATGTACCACCCGTGTATCAGCCGGGAGGTGTAATGACTGGCTACGGCGGTTATGGTAATACCTATGATGTCGCAGTTAATCGCTATCGGGAACGTTATAACGCCCCACCCGCTGCGGTCAAAAATCGCACCGCTTTCCGTACTACAGGCTCCATTAGAAAGTCATATCCTAGCAGTTCCGGTACAAGCACCAACAAACAGCGTACTGGCAGCGGTAGCCGCGCTACTGGTTCCGGCTTTGGTAGCAGTACCCTCCGACAGTCCGGTAAATCTAGCTCCACAAGGCGTCGTTCTGGTAGCAGTTTTGGCAGTGGAGGTAAGTCACGCCGTCCATCTGGCTTTGGTAGCGGCGGCAGAAGACGCCGATAAAATGCCACAAAACCGCATATTACTCTCGTTACAAGGTTTTACCTTGTAATGTACCCTCAGGAGGCTCTGCCTCCCATTACTCTCACTCTCGTTACAAGGTTTTACCTTGTAATGCACCCTCAGGAGGCTCTGCCTCCCATTCAGCCTGGAGGCAGCAGCCCCCAACGGAAGCGTTTCTGGGCTGCTGCCTGGAAACGAGTATAATGTCGGGGTGACGGTTAACTATGCTACAGCTACAGGGGATTGCTGCCAGCGTCCAACCGCTTTGCCAATTACAGCTAACTCTTGCATTAAGCCGTCAAAACGCTCTGGTGTCAGAGATTGGGGACCATCGGATAAGGCTTTACTGGGATTGGGATGCACTTCAATCATCAGGGAATCACAACCAGCGGCAATTGATGCCATTGCCATAGAAGGTACATAGGATGCCCAACCCGTACCATGACTGGGGTCCATCATAATCGGCAGGTGGGTGAGCTGACGCAAAACAGGAATTGCCGATATATCCAGAGTATTACGGGTATACTGGCGGTCAAAGGTACGAATTCCCCGTTCGCACAAAATGACATTCGGATTTCCCGATGCTAGAATATATTCAGCTGCCATTAACCAGTCCTCAATGGTTGCTGACATTCCTCGCTTTAACAGCACAGGTTTTGGTTGCGCTCCCACTTTCTTCAGTAGGGAGAAATTCTGCATATTTCTCGCACCTACCTGGACGACATCAGCAACTTCGACGATTTTGTCCAAGTCCTCAGCATCCATCACTTCCGTGATAATACCGAGTCCACTGGCTTGGCTTGCCGTTGCTAACAACTCCAAAGCACTTTCCCCATGTCCTTGGAAAGCGTAAGGAGAAGTCCGGGGCTTGTATGCCCCACCCCGTAAAAACTTGGCTCCCGCAGCCTTAACACGCCGCGCCGTCTCCACAATCATTTCTTCATTTTCCACGGAACAAGGACCAGCCACCACTACCAAGGGATGGTTTTCTCCAAACACCACAGGACCTTCGGGAGTGTTAACTATTACCTCCGAAGCTTCCCCATGGCGAAACTGGCGACTTGCCCGTTTGTAAGGCTTCTCTACCCGCAAAACTTGCTCAATCCAAGGGCTAAATTCTTGAATTTGCAAGGGATCTAAATCAGCAGTATCTCCAACCAGACCAATTACTACTTTATGTTTACCAACAATTTTTTCTGGTGTCAGACCCCAATTAGTCTTTAGTTCCTCGCTAATGCGGTTGATTTCCGCTTCAGGGGAACCTATTTTCATTACTACAATCATGTTAATTCCCTGATAATTAGAGTTGCTTATTAAGTAATCAGATGTTGTACTAGGTTTAATTAAAAACCGCGTTAATTATTTTTTGTTGTATTTTTATTTTTATTTATTATTTATCATCTCTTTGCTTACAGATAAATAGTTACAAGTAATAAGTTTTATTAATGTTATAATTAGCGCCCAGTATTTTCGCTACTAAGAATTGGGTATAAAAATTATCATATATTTTGAATTAGTAATGTTGAAGCTGAAAATTCCATCCCTTCAACATTGAATTTTAAATCTACCCAATCCTGCAAAAGTTTATACCTGAGCGCTAATTAATTATGCTTTTTTTTGCCGAGTTTCACGCCAAGCAGCTACCATCCTTCCCCAATTAACGGTGAATTCCTGCCAACCTAACAAACCACCCTCTCTATTTTCATCCCAGGAAGCAGAGAGAACCCCATAACTGATTCCCAATACACCTAAACCAAAAAATCCCAGATTCACCAATAATACGGCAATGGGAGGTGGCTTGATATCGGCAAAGGAAATCAGCAAATAGCTAGCAACTAGGGTGCTAATAGCTAAGAAAGTAGGCACGCCACAAAAGCCAATCACCCTCCTAATCATCCTCTGACTTACCACTTTGGGAATTGCAACTTCTTCCTTGGTAAATCGAGGCTTTTTAGCATCTTTTTTATCCACAGATGCTTTGGTAGTGCTAACTGGTTTAGCCTTTGTTTTTGTTGGCTTTTGGCGTTTCTTATTCGGCTCAAAAGGTAAACGACTATCGTCAGATTCAGCAGACATGGGCAATAATACCTATCCTCGGATGCCAAGACGACGAATCAAGGCTTGATAATGTTCTCGGTCGTGTTTTTGAATATAAGCTAAAAGACGTTTGCGCTGACCAATCATCTTTAACAACCCCCGACGGGAGGAGTAGTCTTTCTTATTTGTTCGCAGGTGGTTACTGAGGCGTTGAATGCGATCGCTTAGCATCGCAATTTGGACATCAGCAGACCCAGTGTCAGTCTCGTGAACTTGGTATTCTGAAATTAGTTCTTGTTTGCGCTGTTGCGTCAGAGCCATGGTTCCATCTATTTCTTAATTGAATTTATGCAGCAGTTTCCCATGATATCACAACTGATTGGTGTATGGTGAATTACCTCTGAAGAAACTTATAGGAAATAGGGAACGGGGAACAGGGAAAGGGAAATAGAGAAGAATAGGCGGCCCTCAAGGGGTGATTTTACTCAACTTGATTTGCGCTTTGTTCCATATAGCTTAATAGCCAATTGGCGGCGGTAGCTCTACGAGTTTCCCGAGGAGTAAACTCACCAATTTTGTAACCTTTAAAACCAAGTTTTTCTTTAACTATCTGTTTATATTCTTTGGGTATGGAACGAGTCAGTTTCATCGTTGCAGGACGACTTTCCAGAAAATTCGGTGGTTGCGGATATTCAGAACTCCATTCTGGCGAGACTTTGGTTGTATCCCACTGTTGTGTAGACTCATTGTAGCGATAACCGAGATAATGCCACACTAGTTGCACAACTGTGGCATCATCAATTTCATCCTTCAGTATTGCCCAAATTGTGTCTGTGTTTAGGGGTGGTAGGTTAGACATAAAAGTTGGGGAATGGGTAATGGGTAATGGGTAATGGGTAATGGGAATTTTTATTATTTTCCTCTTGTTCCTACTCCCATAGCTGCTTGTCTTCCCCTTCTATCACACTTTCCCCAGTTCCCTCAACCGCAATTAAAGCTTAAAATTTGATATCAGCTAAAATATCCCCAAGATTGAGTAAATACAAAATTTCGTACCAATGTCCCAGCTAATTCGCGCCCATGTATTTATTTCCGGACGAGTCCAAGGGGTAGGCTATCGCTTCGCCACTGTGGAAACCGCTAGCCAACTGGGATTAAGCGGCTGGGTACGGAATCTTACCGATGGTCGTGTGGAAGCAGTATTTGAAGGTTGGCATGATACTGTGGAAGAAATCATCCGCTGGTGTCATCAAGGACCGCCAGCAGCGGTAGTCAAAGATGTTGTGGTTGAATATGAACAGCCAGAAGGCTTGCACAGATTTGAAGTCCATAAGTAGGGGCACGGCGTCGGCAAGATTACTCTATACACACCAGAATTATGGATGCCGTGCCCTTGGACAGATTTGAAGGTTACTCTATACACACCAGAATTATGGATGCCGTGCCCCTACAGGATATTGCATCCAACCGATAACCTATATTTTTTAATTGCAAGTCCCCAAATCTCAAATCCAAAACCTACAATTGCATCAGATGATAACCACTAACTGTAAAATATGACGGTTGTCATCTGTGGCGGATTGTGATTGAACGTTATACCTTGCCCGAAATGGGCAATTTATGGACTGATAGTTATAAACTCAAAACTTGGTTGGATGTAGAAATCGCTGTGTGTGAGGCTCAAGCTGAGTTGGGTTATATTCCCAAACAAGCGGTTGCAGAAATTAAGGCGAAGGCGAATTTTGACCCCAAACGAGTTTTAGAAATTGAGGCTGAAGTCCGCCACGATGTGATTGCATTCTTGACAAATGTCAACGAGTATGTAGGAGATGCCGGACGCTACATTCACCTCGGTATGACTAGTTCCGATGTCCTGGATACGGCATTGGCATTGCAAATGGTTGCCAGTCTAGATTTAATTTTACAAAGGCTGGAAGATTTAATTGGGGCAATTCGTCAAAGGGCGAAGGAACATAAAAATACGGTGATGATTGGACGTTCTCACGGTATTCACGCCGAACCTATCACCTTTGGCTTTAAGTTGGCTGGGTGGTTAGCGGAGGTATTGCGCCATCAAGAACGGCTTAAGCTGCTACGCAAAACCATCGCTGTAGGTAAAATTTCCGGTGCAGTGGGAACCTATGCCAATATAGAACCCAGGGTAGAAGCGATCGCCTGTGAAAAACTCGGTCTGCAACCTGATACGGCATCTACTCAGGTAATTTCCCGCGATCGCCATGCTGACTATGTGCAAGTTTTAGCAATACTTGCTGCATCAATTGAGCGGTTTGCGGTGGAAATTCGCAACCTGCAAAAAACTGATGTGTTAGAAGTAGAAGAATACTTTGCTAAGGGTCAAAAAGGTTCTTCCGCTATGCCTCACAAGCGTAACCCCATTCGTTCGGAAAGGTTAACGGGAATGGCACGGATGATTCGTAGTTATGCGGTGGCGGCGGTAGAAAATGTAGCATTGTGGCATGAGAGAGATATTTCCCACAGTTCGGTAGAAAGGGTGATGTTGCCGGATGCTTGCATTTTGACTCATTTTATGATTATAGAGATGACGGAGTTAATGAGAAATTTACTCGTTTATCCCGACAACATGGCGCGGAATATGAACTGTTATGGGGGCGTTGTATTTAGTCAGCGAGTAATGCTGACTTTGGTGGAAAAGGGTATGGGTCGCGAAGAAGCTTATAAAATCGTCCAGGAAAGCGCTCATACGGCTTGGAATCAGCCAAACGGTAATTTCCATGACTTGATTGCCAAAGATGCCCGTGTAGCGGAAAAACTGTCACCAGCAGATATTGAAGCTTGTTTTGACCCCCAGCATCATCTCCAGCATTTGCAACAGGTTTATCAACGGTTGGGAATTTAGGGGAGTTTGTAGGGGCGCAAAGCTTGCGCCCACAAGGCGCGGAATTTGTAGGGGCGCAAAGCTTGCGCCCAGAAGGCGCGGAATTTGTAGGGGCGCAAAGCTTGCGCCCACAAGGCGCGGAATTAGGAATTACAAAAAAGAATGCGACAGATGGTTGCTAGGGGCGCGGTTTCCGCGCCCCTACAATTGGATTTGTTGCAAAAATTTTTTGATTTGGTATAACTCATAACTCATAACTCATAACGTCCTCAACAAGTATGGAACATCACAAAATTTCTGTTACATCTACCCAATCATACTGAATAGATGTTATGACAAAGTTATGTATGTAAACAGGGTTGTGCATCCTACCGTTGAATTTTTTGTTGCTATCTTCTGCAACATCGCAGGGTACATATAAATACAAGTACTCTTGCCCATAAATTAGCGTCTAGGTACCCTTATGATTGAAATCCTCGCCGCACTTTCTGCTTCCGCAGCGGCAGGAATCAGAATTGCTCTACCTCTTTTAGCCATAGGACTGTTACAGGGTAACAGCCTATGGTCACAAATGCCCATTTTATCTGGTATTTCCTCACCGGTATTGTTGGTGTTGCTTACTAGTTGGTCTTTTGTGGAGCTATTTGCCGCTAAAAAGCTCCTCAGACAACGGATGCTGCAAATAATAGAATTATTATTTTCTCCAATTGTAGGGGCAATTATGGGGTTAGCTGTAGCTTCTGCAACACAAAATCTCCATTGGCTAATTGCCTTAATTGGGGGTGTATTTGCATTTGTCTTGCAACTAGTTCAAGTAGGCTGGCTCTATCGTTTACATGGCTTACCCAGTTGGGTAATAGTTGTGCAAAATGCCTTGTGCGTTGCTCTGGTGTTATTTGCTTTAGATGCACCTTGGCAAGGAGGATTAATCGCTCTGATGCTACTTTGGTTAGCAGTCCGGAATGCTAAACGCTGGTATCAATGGTATTGGCAAAGTAGAAGGAAAAATTGAATTTTTCCTTGTTTCCTTCTACATAATACCAACCATATGTAGCAAACCGTGACCAGTGAGCATTTCAATCAGCAAGGCAATAAAGCCCAACATGGCAATTCTACCATTCCAAACTTCTGCGGAGGTGGTAATTCCCCATTCCCAACGCTCTGGGGGATATATTTTCACCTTTTTCTTCATTTGAAAGGCTTGGGATAATTCTAGGCTGGGAGATTCCAGTGCATCAATTACCAAGTCTGCTAGTCCTTGAATAAAGGCTGGATGGGTATTCAGTGCGGGTACGCGACGGAAGTTATGAATTCCTGACTCTTCGGCGATCTCCCGATACTCAATATCAATTTCTTCTAGTGTCTCGATGTGTTCGGAGACAAAACTGATGGGTACTACCACCAAATTTTTCACCCCTTGTGCCCCTAATTCCTGAATTGCATCTTCAGTGTAGGGTTGCAACCATTCTACAGGACCCACACGACTTTGATAAGCTAGGGAGTGAGAATTGGGTCGATTGAGGGTGCGCATAATTAATTCGGTGCATTCCTCAATTTCTTGCTGGTAAGGATCTCCTCCTTCCTGCACATAACTCTTAGGAACCCCGTGAGCGCTAAAAAAGATATGCGCTTCGTCAGGATTGGGTAACTGGTCTAATTCTTGAGCGATTAATTCCGCCATCGCTTGCAGATACCCCTGTTCCTTGTACCAAGAAGGAATTACCGTGTATTCGAGTTGTTGAAGTTTCGAGTTCTGTTGCCAAATTTTCTCTAAAAGCCGGAAGCTCGAACCACTAGTACTAATGGAAAATTGGGGGTATAGAGGTAAAATTACCAGCCGTTCTAGTTCATCTTGGGTAATGCGGGCGATCGCCTCTTCTGTAAAGGGATGCCAGTAACGCATACCGATGTATATTTTGGAATCCATCCCCAAGGCGTTTAATTGTGATTGTAGCGCCTCACCTTGAGCCTCAGTAATGGTTCTGAGGGGAGAGCCACCACCAATTTTTCGGTAATTTTCCTGAGATTTATGAGTTCTCCTAGTAGCGATAAACCAGGCTAGGGGCTTTTGCAACCACCGGAATGGTAGACGAATAATTTCTGGATCGGAAAACAAGTTGAATAAAAATGGTCCTACATCCTCTAATTTATCTGGACCACCAAGATTGAGTAATAATACGCCTACACGACCCATAGCAGTTACAATCCCCCAATTTTTTTCAGATTTTTTACTAATGTTAACAATATATCTTTATTAAATATATAAGTTAACCTGAAGGAATAAAGAAGTGGCAACAATTTTCCGGGATTTAAGTTACCTTTATCAATGGTTGTATGATGGTATTTCTCGTTTAGCAGCACTGAGTGTAGGTGGTGAAGCACGTTTCCGGCAGCTTGCTTTGGATGGCTTAAGAATTCACTCAGATAGCAAAATTTTAGATTTATGTTGTGGTAGCGGTCAAACGACACAATTCTTAACAAAATTATCACAAAATGTAACAGGTTTGGATGCTTCTCCTTTATCCCTGCAACGTGCGCACAAGAATGTGCCTCAAGCAGAGTATGTGCAGGCTTTTGCAGAGGAGATGCCCTTTGCAGATAATAAGTTTGATGTTGTGCATACAAGTGCAGCATTACATGAAATGAAGCCAGAACAATTGCGAAAGATTCTCAAAGAAGTATACCGTGTATTGCAACCTGGTGGAGTATTTACCTTGGTGGATTTCCATAATCCCACGAATCCGCTGTTTGTACCTGGGTTGTGGCTGTTTTTCTGGTTATTTGAGACGGAGACAGCTTGGCAATTGTTGCAAACTGATTTACCTGGGTTGTTAAAGGAGACTGGGTTTGGGGTGGATGAACCTAAGTTGTATGCGGGTGGGAGTTTACAGGTTATTCAAGCACACAAGTAAAGCCAAGAGTAACCATGTAAATTAACTCCTAAGAAATACTCTTAATAGGGAATAGGGAACAGGGAGTAGGGAACAGGGAATAATAGTCTAGCGCAAAAACGGGGCTAGTCAGAGGCTCATATCTTGTACCTGGGTTAAAAACCGGGTTTATTACAAATATTTTAATCTCAAAACCCTTATTTTTCCTTGATAAACCCGGTTTTTTAGGTTTTGTTGAGAATGGTACAAGATGTGAGAAAACCCTAATATTTGGTTTATAAACCGGGTTTCTGACAGTGGTGCAAGATGTCAGTAAAAAGATATTTTTCCGAAATAGATAAGTTAGGAGGTGAATTTATATCACAGTCATAAAATAAAAACATCAGGGAAAACTTATGTTTACTCCAACCAAAACTGTTATTTCTCGTCCAACGTTACGTCTTGGTAGTATAGGTAAAGATGTTAAGGATTTGCAGAAGGTTTTAAATGTTACTGTTGCTAATAATAGTATAGTAGTTGATGGCATATTTGGTTCACAAATAAAAGAAGCTGTCATCGCTTTTCAACAGCAATATGGTTTAGTAATGGATGGAATTGTCGGTGCTAAAACTTGGGCAATTATAGATACTATTGAAACTGATGAAAAGGACGCAAATACTCTTCCAATTCTGGGTCGTTGTAGCAAAGGTTCTCATGTAGAATATTTACAAGGACGTTTAAATGCTATTGGTTTTGGTCCTTTGGGAACCGATGGAATATTTGGATCAACCACAGAGTCAGCTGTGAAAAAGTTTCAAGAATTCTATAATTTGGTTGTAGATGGAATTGTTGACAAAGCAACATGGGCGAAATTAGAAACCATAGATGTTTAATATTCCCTTAATTTATTTAATATACTCAGATATTCTTTGTTTGTTTTGTTAATAAAAATGGGTTATTTATCTAAGTTAACGGGATTCACAAAGAGTAAGGGCACGGCGTTTGTTAAAGTTTCGTTTTCAGGCGAAAATTATATGATGCCGTGCCCCTACTGATGATTCAAAAAAAATTTTGATTGCTCCGCAACTCTATACTAAAAGAGGGAAAATAAAAGAAGGGTAGAGGGAAAAAGGACTAAAAGCTACAGGTTAGCTGGAGGTGGTATTGATACTTTAGTACAGGGTTCGTTTTATTTGTTTGAAGAAGCATCTAAATATAACGAGAAGTGAGTTAACAGACGCCAGGAAGTAGAACTCCTTAAAACAGACAAGAGTATCGTAAATAAAATATACTTCCTTTAGATTCGCCAAAACTAAGAGAGCTATTTTATGTGTGGCATAGTGGCATTGTTTTCAAACGAAGAGCAAATTGCAGAGTCATCTTTGAAACTAGGAATGGATTGCTTAAAGCATCGAGGTCCAGATGGACAAAAGTTTTGGATTTCTCCTGACCACCGAGTTGGTTTAGGACATACAAGACTTAGTATTATCGATATTAATCATGGTGAACAACCGATTGCGAACCAAGATAAAACTCTACATATAATTGTCAACGGAGAGTTTTATGACTTTGAGCGTATACAAGATGATTTGCGACGATGGGGATATAAATTAAAAACTAATTCCGATAGTGAGATAGCCCTTCATTTATATAATGAGTTTGGGACACAATGCCTACATCATCTTAGAGGTGAATTTGCTTTTGTTCTTTGGGACGAACGTAATGAATTACTTTTTGCAGCACGAGACCGTTTTGGTATAAAACCCCTTTACTATAGTAATTATCAAAATACTCTTTATATAGCCTCAGAAATCAAAGCTTTACTAGCTGCGGGAGTTCCAGGTTCTTGGGATTATGAAACTTTTTGGCAAACTGAGTGTGGTATATTAGCTCCAGACCGGACTCTATTCACTAATATTTATCAAGTACCCCCTGGTCATTTTCTCATAGCATCTCATTCTGGAATAAAACTGCAACGTTATTGGGATTTTGATTATCCCCTAACCAATGATTCTTTATCACAAAAAACTCCATCCGATTATATTGAACAGCTTCGCTATACATTAGATGAAGCTGTAAAACTACGCTTAAGGGCTGATGTACCAGTTGGTTGTTATCTCAGTGGTGGTCTTGATTCATCTACAGTTTTAGGAATAGCAGCAAAACATAGTGCTGAACCAATTCAAGCATTTACTCTTGCTTTTGACCATGAAGCTTATGACGAAGAATCATTTGCTCGTGAAACAGCAACAAATACAGGGGCTAATCTAAATATTATTCCTATTCGGCAATCTGATTTAGCTGAAAATTTTGCAGATTCAATTTGGCATTGTGAAAGTTTATGTATTAACGCCAGTACAACTGCTAAATATCTGTTGAGTCAATCTGCTTCAGATGCAGGTTATAAAGTTGTACTTACAGGGGAAGGTTCAGACGAAATATTTGGCGGTTATGTTCATTTTCGCCAAGATATGTTGCTCTATAATCAACAAGACCAGGACGAGGAAACAGTTAAAATTTTACTAGAAGATTTAAAGCAGAAGAATAAAGTTTCGGTGGGTGTGTTTTTGGCGGAGGATAATTCAAATGAAGCTTTGAATACTGTTCAACGTTTGTTAGGTTTTGTTCCATCTTGGATGCTAGTTTCTGCTGCGCGATATCTCAGGTCTGTTCCTCTCTATTCACCAGAATTTATTGCTAAGTTTGACCAAAAAGATGTATATCGTATCTTTTTTAATTATATCGATGTACAAGGACAACTTGCTCACAGAGAACCTGTTCACCAATCTCTTTATTTGTGGTCTAAAACTATCTTACCTAATTACCTTTTGCGAATGTTAGGTGATGGTGTTGAAATGGCACACTCTATTGAAGGACGACTACCCTTTTTAGACCACAAAGTTGTGGAATTAGTTCGGAATATGCCTGTTGCATTAAAAATTCGTGATCTGACAGAAAAATATGTTTTAAGGGAAGCAGCAAAGCCGTTCATAACAAAGACAATGTATAATCGTCAAAAACATCCATTTCTGGCTCCCCCCTCGACTTTGAAACCGAATGAACCATTACAAGAACTCGTCCAAGATACCCTGCGAAGTTCACTCATGTCTAGCGTACCTTTCTATAACCATGCAGCAGTAATTAATTTGCTTGATCAATTACCAACAATCGATGAAAGCAAACGCTCTTCTTTAGACGTAACTTTGATGAAGATGCTAAGTACTTACTTTCTTCAACAAAGATTTGGACTAGTCTAATTCAAAACAAAAATCTCCACCAACGCCATCAAAGTATCACTCAAGAATTTTTTTGAGTTTATCCAATGCACTAACTTTTGACTTAGAGATTCTTTTTTCTAATTTTCGTAAATCAGATTCTTTTCTTTCAGAACTTTCTACCACTAACCATCTTTATTCAACTCCACCATAATTGCTTTTTAGAGGGTGTTTGAAAAGTCGGGTATGTTGCAGGTAAGCTCCCTCGGTATACGCTGTGAATAGATATAGCGGTTTTCACTTGAGTGTAGGTGCGCAGCGACTTCCCGTAGGGTGGTACACAAATTTTACCTCACCCCTTCCCCTCTCCTTAATAAGGAGAGGGGTGGCTTTAGCCGGGGTGAGGTTCTGACTGTATTCCACAAGCGTGAAAACCGCTATAGTAAACAGCACGCCTGTAAGTGGTATGAGTAAAGCTTACCTCAGCAATCTGACCCGCAACCAATATGAATTTCTAAGTGACCTGATTCGGTGAAGCAAAACCCGGTGGGTTTAATGTAAAGATTTATTAAATTAAGAAAAAGAGCCTTTTCCTGACCAAAATAGCAAATGACTGATAAATTTCTTCATCTTCGGGCAACGGAATTTCAAGGTTTACAGTGCCATAATTTTTTGCTAAAATGTAAACATCCCTGGTCTACCCTGCAATTTTTTTTGTGATGATTTCCTGACTTAATAGAGGGTGCGTTAAGATTTGAGATTAACGCACCACAATATCACTGATAACTAATTTAGGTTGTATATTCAGCGTTAATCTTCACATATTCGTAACTTAAATCACAACCCCAGGCTGTAGCGGAACCATGACCATTACCAATACTGACGGAAATTAACACAGTATCCTCTTTCATGTATGCACCTGCTGCTGCCTGTTGCAGATACCCACTCGCCGCTGCCCGGTCGAATTCTAACGGTTGACCATTCTCCATTAACAACAAATCTCCTAGTTGAATTCGCAGATTTTCTTGGTCAAACTTCACACCTGCCCGTCCCGCAGCCCCAGCAATCCTGCCCCAATTGGGATCTCGTCCAAAAATGGCAGATTTTACCAGGGAAGAACCAACAATGGTTTTAGCTACCTGACGCGCTGCTTCCTCATCATGTGCCCCCGTAACTTGTACTTCCACCAAACAAGTTGCACCTTCACCATCACGGGCGATGGCTTTTGCTAAGTGCTGACACACCGCTGTTAACATCGCCTCTAATTTTTCGGCATCCTGCCCCATTTCGGTAATTGCTGGGGTGCGAGATTGACCATTTGCCAAAGCGATTAAACAATCGTTGGTACTAGTATCGCCATCAACGGTGATGGAATTAAAGCTTCTATCAGCAGCACGACTTAACATTTCTTGCCATAAATGGGGAGAAACTGCCGCATCGGTGGTCACAAAAGCCAACATAGTCGCCATATTGGGGTGAATCATCCCCGAACCTTTAGCAATTCCCCCAAGCCGCACCGGGCGATCGCCTATAGTTGTTTCTAAGGCTATGGATTTTGGCACCAAATCTGTGGTGATAATTGATTGGGCTGCGGCATCAGAACCGGTTTGTGAAAGAGCTGCGACTAATTTGGGAATTCCCGTGCGCATCGCTGACATTTTAATTCTTTGACCAATCACCCCGGTAGAAGCCAGGAGAATCGATTCTACAGGGATATTTAATTCCCCTGCCAATAACTGGGCACTTTCTTGGGCATCAAGAACTCCTTGTTCTCCAGTTGCAGCATTGGCTTGTCCAGCATTACACAAAATAGCACGAGCATAATGCTTTGTCTGCAACCGTTGACGACAATAATCTACACAAGCTGCCCGCACTTGGCTGGTAGTGAAAACACCAGCGGCGATCGCTTCCACATCCGACAATATTAGCGCTAAATCCGGCAATCCCGAAGGTTTCAACCCAGCAGTAATTCCGGCAGCCTGATATCCCTTTGGTGCAGTCACTCCACCAGAAATTTCTTGCCAATCTGGCATTATTCTTCCCCCACGACTTATGATGTTTGTCAGGGGATTATATCAATCTTTTGTGCCCAATCTTTCATTCCCGTCTCTCGGAAACCACTGGCGGGATTTTAACGACTATTACTGATAGTAAAAAAGAAAAAAGAGAGCCACTTGGGCAGCTCTCCAGATCATCAGGGTGCATCTACTTACCATAATATAGCACTATAAGTGTGTGGGGTCAAACCCCTTTTTTATTTTTTTTGAAAAAACAATTGCTAAGCAGTCAGGGGGATAAAAGTAGGGGCGATGTTACCTCGCCCCTACAGCCTTATCAATCCCCACAATTTTTCCTACCTTACCTACTTATATATATAAATCTTGAGAAAAAATAAAAAGAAATAAAAAGAGAGAGCCACTGGGGTAGCTCTCCAGACCATCAGGGTGCATTCATTTAGCATACTATAGCATTTTTTGTATGAGGGGTAAAACACTTTATTTTTTGTTTTCTTGGGAATCTTGCATTTCCCAGTTTCAGTTTCATATTTACTACATTGGGGATGTAGCCGTAGCCTACTTACAAAAAAGCCACGACCTATCTACTCATATCTTGCACCTACACCCTAGAAGGGTGAGGCTATACAAGCAAAACCTGCCTACGCAGGTTAAAAATCCTAATTTTTCGTGTTGTTGATAAAAATATATGTTTATTAATACCATAAAAAATCAGTATTAATACTTTGGTGTAAGATGTCAATCGAGGGTGTAGGGTAAGCAAGGGCAGAGTCTTGAAGACGTGTTAGTAAACTTGATAATATAAATAAGGCAGGGAAAGACAGGGAATTAGAAGCTAGCAAAATTCTTCCTTATCCTTGCAAACCCCGCTTTGTCTTTGTCTTTGTTACAGCAGAACACTAATAATCTTGATTTTTGAAAAAAAGGAGAGCCACTTGGGCTGCTCTCCAGATCATCAGGGTGCATCTCTATAACACATTATACACTTTTAGGGCTGAGGGGTGTCACCCATTACAAAGAAAATTTATGTAAAGATATTGTGAAGAAATCAGCATGGTTTGGATTAAGGAGTGAGGAGTGAGGAGTGAGGAGTTGTTCCAGACGCGACATGTCGCGTCTGTACGGAGTTGGGAGTTAGGAGTTACTCCCTTCTCGTTCTAAGATTACCTATAAAAATTTCTCCCCCTCTTCCCCCTCTTCCCCCTCTTCCCACTCTTCCCCCTCTTCCCCCTCTTCCCCCTCTTCCCCCTATGAATGGGTCTGACTCAATTCGGTAATCTTCTAGCGGGACAGGAGTAGGAGTGAGGAGTGAGGAGTGAGGAGTTGTTCCAGACGCGACATGTCGCGTCTGTAAGGAGTTTGGAGGTTGGAGTTTTTAACTCTTAACTCTTAACTCTTAACTCTTCACTCTTCATTCTTCACTCTTAGAGTGTGTTTATAAATAAAAGCTAAAAACCAAAGAAACCGGGTTTCTATGAGTCGGTAACCGATAATCAGAGTATATAAACCAAAAGAAACCCGGTTTCTCGACCCTCAC
>JAAUYH010232042.1_pt1 | contig 22602 bp, 23 predicted proteins | sample 7278061 | NCBI WGS metagenome assembly JAAUYH01 (sample SAMN14350203, study PRJNA611818) | marine sediment metagenome | isolation source: surface marine sediment (0.6m) | place: French Polynesia: Moorea | collected 2018-08 | reverse complement strand
CGGCTTCTGGGGGCCGAGGTGATCCCGGTGACCTCCGGCCGCGGCACGCTTAAGGACGCGATGAACGACGCGCTACGTGATTGGGTGACCAATGTGCGCGACACGTTCTACTGCATCGGCACGGTGGCGGGCCCGCACCCCTATCCGGCAATGGTGCGCGATTTCCAGGCGATCATCGGCAAGGAAGCCAAGGTACAGATGGCCGAGGCCGAGGGGCGCTTGCCCGACACGATCATTGCCGCGATCGGGGGTGGATCGAACGCCATGGGTTTGTTCTTCCCGTTCCTCGACGACAAAGTGGTGCGCATTGTTGGCGTCGAAGCCGGCGGCAAGGGCGTGAACGCCAAGATGGAGCATTGCGCCTCGCTGACCGGCGGGCGGCCCGGCGTGCTACACGGCAACCGGACGTATCTGCTCCAGGACGATGACGGGCAGATCCTCGAGGGCTTCTCGATTAGCGCGGGGCTCGACTATCCCGGCATCGGGCCCGAGCATTCCTGGCTGCACGAGATCGGTCGCGCGGAATACGTGGCGATCACCGACACCGAGGCGCTCGCGGCGTTCCAGCTTTGTTGCGAGACAGAGGGCATCATCCCGGCGCTCGAACCCTCCCACGCGCTGGCCCATGTGATGAAGATCGCGCCGGACCTGCCAGCTGATCACATCATCTGCATGAACATGTGCGGCCGCGGCGACAAGGATATCTTCACCGTCGCGCGGCACCTGGGCTTTGATATGTCCGGCCCCGAGGGGCGGAGCGTCGAATAGGCCTCCCGGCGCAAAGGTGAGTCCGGGCGGGCCTTCGGGTCCGCCCCGTGCGCTGTCCGGCTGGCGCGCGCTTCGCCGCGCCGCCCTCCCATAAACCCAGGTTTAGGCGTTTATACCCTCCGGCGGATGCGGGCCGGGGTAAACGGTGGTGCAATGGATCGGCGCAGGGAACGTCGGCCATGCCTGGGTCACGCCCCGTGCACAGGGCACGTTGGCGAGAAACCCAGGAGACAGACATGAAGACGCTTTTCACGACCACCGCCGCCGCCGCGTTGATTGCCGGTGCGGGACTTGCCCAGACCTTTGCCGACAAGGTCGTCGCAGACCTTCAGGACAATGGCTATACCTATGTCGAGATCAAACAGGGGCCGACCCAGCTCAAGGCGGAGGGCATCCGCGGCACCGAGAAGATCGAAGTCATCTACGACATCACGACGGGCGAGATCCTGAAACAGGAGGTCGAGACCGCCGAAGCGGACGAGATCGGGCTGAGCGGGGTGGAATTCGACCGGCGCAACCGGGATTTCCTGGACGACGAGCGCGACGAACTCGACGATGACGACGATGATGACGACGACGATGACGAGGAGGATGACGACGAAGACGAAAGGGACGACGACAAGGACGAAAAAGACGACGATGATGACGACGACGAAGATGACGACGACCGCGGCGACGATGGCGGCGACGACGGGAAGGACGACGAGAAGGACGACGAGGAAGACGACGACTGAGCGTGCGTTCTTGAGAGCCCGCCCCCGGTCCGCTAGACCGGGGGCGACCCTTTGGAGAGAGTCCATGCGCCGTCTCGTCCTCGCCGTGATCCTCTGTCTTGCCGCCGGACCGCTATTCGCGGCGGATGCCACCCAGGCCTGGGTGCGGAAGCTGCATTCCGACGGCTATTCCGAAATCACCGTGCGGCGGACCTGGCTTGGCCGCATCCGGATCACCGCCGAAAAGGGCGAAATCGAGCGCGAGATCGTGCTGCACAGGGCCTCGGGCGAGGTGTTGCGGGACGTGTCGCGGCACGAGGATGGCTCTGTCCGGTTTCCGTTCGCCTTCGACGATGAAGAACGGGAGGATCGCCGGGACAAGGAGGACGAAGAGGACGAGGAAGACGAAGAGGACGACGACGAGGACAAGGACGACGACAAAGACGACGACAAGGACGACAAGGACGACGACAAGGACAAGGACGACGATGACTGACCTCGGTCGGCGGGTCCCGGGAGCGGCGGTATGAAACGCTTCTTAGTTCTGGCCGTGGTCTTGTGTGTTCAGGCGGCCTGTACGGTCATCTTTCTGTGGGATCTTTTCAGCAGTCTTTTCGGCCTGCGCGCGGCCCCGATCAGTTGGCAGACCCGCGAGCTTCTCGAGATCGGCGCCGCCCTGGGCCTGCTTCTGGGTACGGCGATGGGGGCGGTGGTACTGATGCGCGCGCATCGCCGGACCGCGCGGGCCGAGGCCCAGTTGCGGGTCGCCTCGGGGGCGTTCATGGAGCTCTTGCAGGAACGGTTCGACGATTGGGCGCTGACCCCGGCGGAGCGGGACGTGGCCCTCTTTGCCTTGAAGGGCATGAGCATTCAGGAAATCGCGGGGCTGCGGGCAACCTCGGAAGGCACCGTGAAGGCGCAGACCAACGCGATCTACCGCAAGGCGGGGGTGAACGGGCGGCCGCAGCTTCTCTCGCTGTTCATCGACGACCTGATGGGCGAGGCGCTGGTGCCGGTGCCGGTTGAGTCCTCGGCGGAGGTGTCCTAGCTACTGTTCCTCGCGGTCGAGCGCATGCTCTTCCAACACCTCCAGCGGTACGATCTGCAGCGCGCGCAGGTGCGTGGCGGCCAGATGCACCTTGGGTGCGCAGCCCTCATCATGGGCCTGAAGAAAGCGGCTGGCGCAGAGGCACCACTGGTCCCCCGGTTTCAGCCCGGGGAAGTTGAACTGGGGCATCGGGGTCGAGAGGTCGTTGCCCACGTATTTCGAAAAGGCGAGGAACTCGGCGGTCATCACGGCACAGACCGTGTGGCTGCCCTGGTCGGCGTCGCAGGTGTCGCAGGCGCCGTTGCGGAAAAACCCGGTCACCGGGTCCTTGGAACAGCTGACGAGCCTGTTGCCGAGCACGTTCAGCGACGGATCTTTGTCGATGCTCATGATGCGTCTCCCTCGCGGGATCAGCTAGTCTCACGCGGGCGCCAGTCCACCCAGCGGCCGTGAAAATCGGCGCGTCCGAGGGGGATTTTTCGGTCGCCGGGCCAGAGCCGCAGGGAAAGGCCGGCGCCGGGGGTGTCGTCATCGGCCTCCATGCCAAGCCAGGCGAGCGGGGTGTCGGCAGTGGCCCGGGCGCCGTGGGTCTCGATGAGGGTTTGGGCGCGGGATTGCGTCGCGGGCGGGAAGTATTGCCAGGCGATGGTGTGGTAGATCAGGTGGAGGTGGTTCTGCGGGGCTTCTTGCAGGCGTTTTTCCAGCCAGGGGGCGGCGTCTTCGGCGTCGACCTTGGGGTCGGCGATAGAGAGGGCAGCGCGGGTGCGGGACAGGCGCTCGGGCTGGTCGGGCCAGATATAGGCGGTGAGGCGCAGGACATGCGCCGGGTCGGTGGGATCGAGCGGGGTGAGGTCGGCGCCGCGGCGATCGGTGATCACTGGGGCGGCGCGTGGCGGGGCGTCGCCGCGCCAGTCGGGGGTCAGGGTGAGAACGGGATTGTCCGGGGCGAGAGTCCGGGCCGGGGTCTGCAGCGCGAAGCGGTCCCAGTTGAGGTTCAGCCCGGCGCTGGCGCCGAGTTCGGAAAGCACCATCGGCCGGTCGCATTCTGCGGCGAGCCAGTGGCCGGCGGCAATCAGGACAGCGCTCCGGCCGACCTCGTTGGTCTGCGGCGGGCGGTCAAGCCAGCCTTGCAGCCTGTCATCATGGGTGGCGAGCGCGGTTTCGACGGCCTGCCAGAGGGTGGCGTCGTCGGGGGCCGGATTCGGCGGGTAGAGCGCGGCAAGGGACGGGTCCGTGCCGTCGAGCACCAGCCCATGCAGCGCGCCCATCAGGCGCAGAGGCACCGAGGCGCCGCTGGAGGTGATGTCTCCGGGCCAGGTCAGCAGCCGGTCGGTGAGCGGTGTGCCGGGGTGCAGCCGGTCAGCGGTCAGGCGCAGGAGCCGGGCGGTGAAGGGAGAGCCAAGCGCGGCGCATGTCTCGGCCTGGTGGCGCAGGGCGGCGCGCAGGCTCATCGGAACCTGTCGACGAGGCGCTGCAGGGCGCTGCGGGTGTCGGGCTCGGGGTCCGGCGCGGGTGCCGGTTTCGGCGCAGGCTTTTCCGGTTTCGCATTCGGCTTGGCCGCGCCGGTGCCCGAGCGGGGAGGGGCCATGCGAAGCGCGACGGCGTTGAGAAACCGCGCGCTGTCGCCCGCCACCAGATCCGCCGCGCCGTCGCTGATCCCGCGCAGAAGATCGTCGAGCCAGTCGGCATCGGCCTTGGCGAAATCATGCAGGACATAGGCCGACACGAGGTCCTTGTGACCCGGGTGCCCGATCCCGAGGCGCACCCGGTGATACGCGTCGCCGATGCTCGCATGGACCGAGCGCAGCCCGTTATGCCCCGCGTGCCCGCCGCCGGTCTTCACCCGGCATTTCCCGGGCGCGAGGTCGAGCTCGTCGTGGAAGATGGTCACGTCGGCCGGGTCGAGCTTGTAGAACTTCATCGCCGCCGCGACGGACTGGCCGGAGAGGTTCATGAAGGTTTCGGGCTTCAAGAGCAGGACCTTTTCGGAGCCCAGCCGGCCCTCGGACACCACGCCCTGGAATTTCGAGCGCCATGGGTCGAATCCGTGATCCTCGGCGATACGGTCCACGGCCATGTAGCCGATATTGTGGCGGTTGCGCGCGTATTTCGCGCCCGGATTGCCGAGACCGACCAAGAGCTGCATCCGTCACTCCGTCTGGGTGGACTTTGGGGGCCGTGCCCGTACACTCGCCGGAGGCAAGGTAAGGACAGCACGCCGGGGATGCAACGGCGGGCAGATGTGAGGGGCAGGGCGGCCGGTGGCGAAATTCGAGATCGACGGTATCCAGTTGCGCATTCCGGGGCGGAGCCTGCGCCCGGCGCTGATCAAGTCGCTGGAGAACGGGCTGTACGAATGGAACGAGGCGAAGGCGCTCAAGAAGAACCTCAAACCCGGCGACCGGCTTTTGGAGCTGGGCGCGGGCGCGGGGTATCTGTCCTCGCTGGCGGCGCGGGTGATCGGGGCGGAAAACGTGGTGGCGGTCGAGGCCTCGCCGGACATGCTCGAGGTGCTGGAGTGGAACCTCAAGCTGAATGATGCGCGCGATGTGCGCATCGTGCATGGCGCGGTGATGCCCGAGAGCCATACCGCCGATACCGTGAGCTTCTCGGTCCACAGGGCGTTCTGGTCGTCGCGCGTGGTGGAAGGCAAGCCGCCGGAAGGCGCGCGGGTCGAGACGGTGCCGGCGCTGCAATTGCCGGCGCTTCTGGACGAGGTGCAGCCGACCATCGTGATGATGGATGTGGAAGGCGCGGAGATCGATCTCTGCCAGAAGCCGTGGCCGGACTGCGTGCGGCTGGTGATGATGGAGATCCACCCGGCGCGGTATCCGCAGACCGAGCTGCAGCGGCTTTTCGACGGGATGTCGCGGAACGGCTTCACCTATATGCCCTGGGGCACGCGGGGCGCGGTGGTGGTATTTCAACGGATCGTTCCGGGGGCGGTGACGGAGGAGCGTTAGCGCGCTCGAGACTTGCGCAACGGAAGCCGAGGCGGAGGCAGCCACGGGGGCCTGGCTGCCGCTGGCCCGGCGCCTTCGGCTTGATTCCGTGACCCGCGCGAAGAACCGGCCTTCAGACTCTGGGCCAATAGGTTATCGGCCAAGTCAAAAGAAAACGGGGCCCGCCGGGCCCCGCTTGTGTCTTCGAAGACCGGTCGAGGATCACTCCTCGGTCGCTTCGGCTTCCTCTTCCTCGTCGCCCGCGAGCGGCACCTCGTCGGCGGCCACTTCCTCGGCTTCTTCCTCGTCCTCGGACTTCAGGCCCGACGGGGCCGAGATGTTGGCGATCACGAAGTCGCGGTCGATCGTGGGCTTGGTGCCCTCGGGCAAGGTCACGTCCGAGATCGTCACGGTGTCGTTGATGTCGAGACCAGCAACGCTCACAGTGATCGATTCCGGGATCTCGCCGGCGGTGACCAGCAGTTCGATCTCGGGGCGCACCACGGTCAGCACGCCGCCCTTGCGCAGGCCGTCGGACTCCGACTCGCCCTCGAACTCGACCGGGATGAAGAGCTTCACCTTCGAGGTCCGCCGCAGGCGCATCAGGTCAAGATGCGTCGGCAGGTCCTTGACCACATCCCGCTGCACGCCGCGGCAGATCACCCGGACGTCGTCGTGGCCGTCAACCTTGAGGTTGAACAGCGTCGACAGGAAACGGCCCGCCTTTAGCTGTTTCAGCAACTTGTTGTAGGGGATGTTGATCGGAAGCGGATCGACACCGCCTCCATACACGATACCTGGTACCAGGTTGTCACGGCGTGCTTGACGGGCGGCCCCCTTGCCTGTCCCCGTTCTCACCGTGGCTTCAAGATCTGGAATCTCGCCAGCCATTGGCTTTCTCCTTAAGTGAGAGGGCATCCTCCAAGGGTGTATGCCCCGATGAAGCGCCGCGTATAGGGCAGAACGTTCGCGATGGGAAGGGGCGATTTGCGGGGTTCACCTTGGCAGGGCACAGGTGCGCGGATAGGGTCGCGCGGCGGGCCTTCGTGCCCCGCTTGCGGAGGTCTGTTCATGTCGCTCTTGCGCGCCCTCGCGCTGTCCCGCGCCCCGGCCGCCGCGCTGATGGCGGTGGGCGTCTTGTGGGGCGGGTTCGCGGCGCTGGTGCCGGATATCAAGGCATCCGTGGGCGCGTCGGACGGTGCGCTGGGCCTGGCGCTGTTGATGTCGGCGGTGGGCGGCATGCTGGCGATGGCGGTCGCGCCGCGGGTCGGGCGCGCGCTGGGGCGCTGGGCCTTGCCGGTGGCGGGCGGGACATTGGCGGTCGCGTTTCTCTATCCGGCCTTCGCGTGGAACGTGCCGTCGCTGGCCGTCGCGATGTTCGCGATGGGCGCGACGGTGGCGCTCTTGGATATCTCGGCCAATGTCGAGATCAGCGCGCGCGAGGCGGCGTCGCGCCTGCACCTGATGAACGTCAACCACGCGATGTTCTCTTTCGCGTTTGCCGCCACCGCCTATGGCACCGGGCTTGCAAGGCAAGCGGGGTTCGACCAGGGCGATGTGTTGCCGGTGCTGGCGCTGGTGGGCGCGGCGTTCGCCCTTTTGATGTGGGATCAGAACCCGTCCGCGCCGGAGCCTGCCGGAGCGCAGGACGGCATCACGGCGCGCGCGCCCTGGCTGGTGATCGGGCTGACCGGGGTGATGCTTTTCGCCTCGTTCATCGGCGAGAACGCGACCGAGGCGTGGTCGGCCCTGCATATCGAACGCACCCTGGGTGCGGCCCCGGGCGAGGGCAGCCTCGGGCCGGCGATGCTCGGCTTCGTCATGGGGATCGGGCGGCTTTTCGGTCAGGTCGTTGCGGAGCGGGTGGGCCATGCGCGGCTGATCTTCGCCTCGGCGCTGCTGGGCATGACGGGCACGCTGATCCTTGCGGGCGCGCCCTCGGTACCTGTCGCCGTGTCGGGGGTCGCGGTGATCGCGCTGGGGATGGCGGCGGTCGTGCCCTCGGCCAACTCGATGCTGGGGGCGCGTGTCACTGGAGCACAGCGCGCGCACGCCCTGTCGCGGGCCTGGATGGTCGGCATCTTCGGCTTCTTCATCGGCCCGGCAATGATGGGCGGGATCGCGGAGCTGGTGGGCCTGCGGATGTCGTTCGTCGCGGTCAGTTTTGTCGTCGCGCTGATCCTGCCGGCCGTGGTGCTGTTGCAGCGGCAGCCGAAGCCTTAGGCGGTTCGCGGGCGGGCGCGCCGATGCGCGTCTTCACGATCAGTTCTGCTGCCAGCGGCCCTCGAAATCCTCCGGAACCAGCAGGATGTCGCGGCCCAGTTCGTCGATCGTGCGGCGACCGCAGAGCGCCATCGAGACGTCGAGTTCCTTGTGGATCACCTCGAGCGCCTTGGTCACGCCCTCCTGGCCCATGGCCCCCAGCCCATAGATGAAGGCGCGGCCGATATAGGTGCCCTTGGCGCCCAGGGCCAAGGCCTTCAGCACATCCTGGCCGGACCGGATGCCGCTGTCGAGATGCACTTCGATCTTGTCGCCCACGGCATCCATGATCTGCGGCAGCATACGGATGGATGACAGCGCGCCGTCGAGTTGCCGCCCGCCATGGTTCGACACCACGATCGCATCCGCGCCGACCTGTAGCGCCATCTTCGCGTCCTCGGCGTCGAGGATGCCCTTCAGGATCAAGGGACCGCCCCACAGTTTGGCGATCTCCTTGACGTCTTCCCAATCGAGTTTGGGGTCGAAGCTTTCGGCGGCCCAGATCGACAGCGACGAGAGATCGCTGACCTCGTCGATATGGCCGACGATGTTGCCGAAGGTGCGGTTCCTGGTTTTCGCCATGCCCGCGATCCAGCCCCATTTCGTCGAGAGGTCGACGAGGTTGCGCAAAGTCGGCTTCGGCGGCACCGAGAGGCCGTTTTTCAGGTCCTTGTGGCGTTGGCCGAGAATCTGCAGGTCGAGCGTCAGGACCAGCGCCGAGCAGCCCGCGGCCTTGGCGCGTTCGATCATGCGCCGGGTGAAGTCCTTGTCGCGCATCACGTAGAGCTGGAACCAGAACGGCTTGGTCGTTGCCTCGGCCACCGCCTCGACCGAACAGACCGACATCGTCGAAAGCGTGAAAGGCACGCCGAAAGCCTCGGCCGCGCGGGCCGCCTTGATCTCGCCATCGGCGGAGTTCATGCCTGTCGAGCCCACCGGCGCGAGCGCCACGGGCATCGCCACGTCCTGGCCGATCATCTGGCTCGCCGTCGAGCGCCCGGTCATGTCCACCGCCACGCGCTGGCGCAGGCGGATCTGGTCGAAATCGGAAGAGTTCTCGCGAAAGGTCTGCTCGGTCCAGGAGCCGCTTTCGCAATAGTCGTAGAACATCTTCGGCACCCGGCGATGTAGAGGCGCTTGAGGTCTTCGATCTCGGTGATCACGGGCATCGGCGTGCTCCTGGGCGCATTGGTCGAAACCAGTTACCAATCCGGCCCCCGGCCCGCAACGTTCAGATTGCCTCAGTGGGGACGGGTTTGATCTGTGTCTAGGACAGCGCGGTTGCCGCCGGTCACGGTGCGATGCAGGCGGTCAACGGGGGCGCGGCATGGGCATCATCACCATCGGTATTCTTGCGAGCCTTGCCGCGGGGCTGATGACGGGCGTGGGCGCGATCCCGGTGCTTTTTGGCCGGACGATATCGCGTCGGATGAACGATACGTTCCTGGGCTTCGCCGCGGGCGTGATGCTGTCGGCGTCGTTTTTCTCCTTGATCCTGCCGGGGATCGACGCGGCCGAGGGGCTTCATGGCAGTGTGGTCACGGCCGCGGTCATCGCTGCCGCGGGCATCGCGCTGGGCGTGCTTGCGGTGGCGGTGCTGAACGAGGTCCTGCCGCATGAACATTTCGTGCACGGGCCCGAGGGCGGTGATCCGGGGGCGCTGGCGAAGATCTGGCTCTTCGTGTTTGCGATCACCATTCACAATTTCCCCGAGGGCCTCGCCGTGGGCGTGGGCTTCGGGGGCGGCGACGTCGCGAACGGGATGTCGCTGGCCACCGGCATCGGGCTGCAGAACGCGCCCGAGGGGCTGGCCGTCGCGGTGGCTCTGCGCGGGCAGGGATACGGCAGGGTTCACGCCTTCCTGATCGCGGTCGCCACCGGGCTGATCGAGCCGGTGGGCGGCGCGCTGGGGGTCTGGGCGGTGCATGCCTCGGCGCTCCTGCTGCCCTGGGGGCTGACCTTCGCCGCGGGTGCGATGCTTTACATCATCAGCCACGAGATCATCCCCGAGACCCACCGGCATGGGCACCAGAAGGAGGCGACGGCGGGGCTGACGGTCGGGCTGATCGTGATGATGATGCTGGACGTCACGCTTGGGTAGTTCGGAGTCGGTCTTGCAATTGATACGATATCGAACTATATAGTGCGATATCGTATCATATTGGAGGCAAAGCGATGACGGTTTCCAGACGCAAGTTCATTGGTCTCGTGGGCGGTGGGATCGTGCTGGCCGCGGGGGCCGGGGCCGGCGGGTTCCTTGCGACCCGCACGCCGACCAAGGCGCTTGCGCCCTGGGAGGCGGCGGGCGGCTATGGCGACCCTCGGCTCAACGCGCTGTCCTTCGCGCTACTCGCGCCGAACCCGCACAACATTCAGCCGTGGCTCGCAGAACTGGACGGCGGCGACGCGGTTCTGATCCACCGTGACCAAAGCCGCGTGCTGCCCGCAACCGACCCCCATGACCGGCAGATCACCATCGGCATGGGCTGTTTCCTGGAACAGATGGTCTTCGCGGCCAGCGGCGCGGGGCAAAAGGTTGACCTGACGCTCTTCCCTGCGGGCGAGGACGGGCCGGTGGCGCGGGCGATCTTCAACGAGGGCGCGACGCCCGACCCGTTGGCCGCGGCGATCATGGACCGGCGGTCCTACAAGGAGGTCTTCGACGCCCGGTCGCTGACCGATGCCGACGTTGCGGCGGTGGCGCCGCACGCGACCATCGTGACCAACCCCGACGGCGTGGCACAGCTGCGCGAGATCGCCACCGGCGCCTGGATTGCCGAGATGGAAACCGATGCCACACTGAAGGAGAGCATCGACCTCTTGCGCATCGGTAAGGCCGAAATCGAGGCCAATCCGGATGGGATCGACCTCGGCGGGCCATTCTTCGACACGCTGAAACTGCTCGGCCTGGCGTCACGCGAGGCGGCGATGAACCGCGACGATCCGAATTACCAACAGGCGGTGCAGGGCATGGTCGACGCAGTGGCCTCGGCCCCCGCTTTCACGGTGCAGGTGACCCCGGGCAACACCCGCGAAGACCAGATCGCCGCGGGTCAAAGCTGGCTTCGGCTGAACCTCGCGGCCACGGCGGGCGGGCTCAAGCTGCGTCCGGTCAGTCAGGCGCTGCAGGAATACCCCGAGGTCGCCGAGTATTACGATCGGATGCACGCGCTCTACGCGCCCGATGGCGGTACGGTTCAAATGCTCGGGCTTCTCGGCTACGGTCCGCAGACGCCGCGCACGCCGCGCTGGTCACTGGAGACGCGCCTTCGGAATGCCTGACGAGCAGACGAGCCTGTATTTCTCGGTCTTCCTCGAGATCGGGATCATCGATCAGATCGGGCGGGCCTTTTTCGAACGGCGTCTGCCCGACGGATTGTTGACGTCGCATTTCGGTGTCGTGAGCCACCTCAGCCGGGTGCGCGACGGGGTCACGCCGCTGGACCTTTCGCGCGCCTTCCAGGTGCCGAAGACGACGATGACGCATACGCTCGCCGGGCTGGAGAAACACGGGCTTGTCGAGATGCGCCCGAACCCCGACGACAGGCGGTCGAAACGGGTCTGGCTGACGGAGGCGGGGCGGCAGTTCCGTGACGATGGGATCTCTGCGATGGCCCCGGTGATCGATGAGATCGCCGACCGGTTCCCGCAGAAAGAGGCCGAGGCGCTGCTGCCGCGCCTGACGGCGTTTCGCGAAATCATCGACAGGCTGCGCGACGAGATCGACTGAGCCTAGACGAAGGTGAGGTCGAGGCCGGGCAGGTCCGCGCCCTCGATCCGGGTCCGCCAGCGCTGGCCCTTCGCGATGGGGCGCGCGTCGGTGAGGGTGCCGGTGGTGACGATCTCACCAGGTTGGATCGGGCCGGCGCCGGGCATCTTGGGGATTTCGCGCACGAGATGGCCGAGGGCATGGAGCGGGCCGTCGAGGACGTCCGCGCCGGTGCCAGTGTGCTCTTCGTCGGGGCCGGTGAGGGTGAGCTTGAAGATCTCCAGCGCCTTCGGGCCATCCGCGAGAACCTCTGCCGCCGGGCGGCGTTCGCCGAGCCAACAGGCGCCGTGCATGCCCATCCCGGCCACCCCGTCGGGCGCAGTGATCTTCCAGCCGGGGTAGAGTGACATTACCAGCTCGACCCCGTGGGCGACCCAGTCGATACAGCCCACGATGCCGTCAACATCCATCCCTGGCGCGGGCGTCGCCTTGAAACCGAAGGCGATTTCGGGCTCGATCCGCAGCTCGGGCAGGTTGGGCAGAGGGATGCGGCCATCCTCGGGGATGTCCCGCACCGTACCGTCATACATCCACCCCCAGAACGGCGCATCGACGCCGTAGAGTGGCCAGATCTTGCGGTTGGTGAAGCCGATCTTTCGGCCCACCAGCCGCTCGCCCCGCGCCCGCCGCAGTGAGGCGATCTCGTACGCGATCGCGTAGCCGTCGGCCATCGACAAATCCGCGCTGTCGCTTAAGGGCGCGATTTGCGTGCCGGCGTCATAGGCGGCCAGAACCGTCCGCGCCGCTGTTTCTGTTGACCCTGACAGTTCACCGCTCCTAGTCTTCCCGTGCTACCGGCATTAAGCGCAAAGGGATAACGCATGGCAATCTCGATCGGCAATGGCGTCTTGGCGCCGAACGCTCAACGGCGGATTCACGGAGACCGCGAGACCTACGCTGACGGCACCGAGCTTTTGGTGTTCTTTCGGCAGGAGTCCGGCCCGCCGGGGCTGCTTTTGCGGCTGCAACTGGGCGTGCCACATCGGGTGGGCACCCGCCCGTCGACGCGCTGGGTCACCTTCCACACGCAAGGCAACTACGACGACTCCGATCTGCCGCGCGACACCGAGCTGGCGAGGCTCCGCCTGGAAGCCATCGGCGCGCCGCCCGGTGCCCCGTTGCGGGCGGTGGTCTATGTCGAAGAGCCCGACCCGTCCGAGCGGCGCTACAAGCTGAACGTGTCGCGCCGCGGCAAGACCTGAGCACTCGCGCTATGCCCGGTGCGCGCCGTCGGCGAGGGTTCTGACGAAGCCGAGGATTTCCGCGGGCGGTTTGCCCTCGGCGATCTGGGCGACAATGGCAGAGCCGACAACGGCGCCGTCGGCGACCTCGGCAATGGTCTGTGCGGCCTCTGGGGTCTTGATGCCGAAGCCGACGATGACCGGCAGGTCGGTCTTGGCCTTGATCCGGGCGACCTCGGGGCCGACATCGGCGGCTTGCGCGTTCGCGGCCCCGGTGATGCCGGTGATCGAGACGTAATAGACAAAGCCCGAGGTGTTCTGCAGCACCTTGGGCAGGCGCTTGTCGTCGGTCGTGGGGGTGGCGAGGCGGATGAAATTGAGGCCGGCCTTCTGCGCCGGGATGCAAAGCTCGTCATCTTCTTCGGGCGGCAGGTCGACGATGATGAGGCCGTCGATCCCGGCGGCCTTGGCGTCGGCAAGGAACTGGTCGACACCACGGTTATAGATGGGGTTGTAATAGCCCATCAGCACGATCGGGGTGGTGTCGTCCTCCGTGCGAAACGCGGTCGCCATGTCGAGTGTCTTCTGCAGGGTCTGCCCAGCTTCGAGCGCGCGTTGCCCGGCGAGTTGGATCGTCGGCCCGTCGGCCATCGGATCGGTGAAGGGCAGGCCAAGCTCGATGATATCGACCCCCGCGCCCGGCAGCCCCTTCACGATCTCCAGCGAGGTTGCATAGTCCGGATCGCCGGCCATCATATAGGCGACGAACGCCTTTCTTCCGGCGGCGTTGAGCTCGGCGAATTTGGCGTCGATCCGGGTCATGGGCAGGCCTTGTCAGTTCAGCCCGCCCGATGTGCAGAAGTTTCCGCGGAAAGGCAATACTGGCGCGTGCCGGTCAGCCCTCGGCGGGCGCGTCGCAATTGACCATCCAGGGCACGCCGTAGCGGTCGCGGCACATCCCGAAACCTGCCGCCCAGAAGGTCGGGCCGAACGGCATCACCACCTGGCCATTCTTGGCCAGGCGCGAGAACACCCGGCTGGCCTTTTCGACGTCGTCGAACGCGGTCTGGATGTAGAGCCCCCGGGGCGCCTCGTAGGTGCCCTGCAGGTCGTCGGAGGCCATGATAAGCCGCTCGCCGATCCGGACCCGGCCATGCATGACCTGGCTTTGCGCCTCGGGCGGCATGTCGCCGGCCATCGGGCTGTCGGCCACGGTCTGCACCGCCTCGACCTGGCCGCCGAAGACCTCGGCGTAGAACTCCAGCGCCTCGGCACAGGTGCCGGGAAAGGTGAGATAGGGGTTGAGATCCATCGCGTGGCCCTCCTTTGCTCAAGTCTACCCGGGCGGGCATGGCTTGCGAAGGGGCAGCGCGCACCCTAGAAGGCGCGCGACCAAGCTGAGGAGAGCCGGATATGGGCTTCAAGACCGGGATCGTGGGGCTGCCGAATGTGGGCAAGTCGACGCTGTTCAATGCGCTGACCCGCACGGCGGCGGCGCAGGCGGCGAACTTTCCGTTCTGCACGATCGAGCCCAATGTCGGCGAGGTCGCCGTGCCGGACGAGCGGCTCGATACGCTGGCCGAGATCGGCAAGTCGAAGCAGATCATCCCGACGCGGATGACCTTCGTCGATATCGCCGGGCTGGTGAAGGGGGCCTCGAAGGGCGAGGGGCTCGGCAACCAGTTTCTGGCGAACATCCGCGAGGTGGATGCCATCGCCCATGTGCTGCGCTGTTTCGAGGATGGGGACGTCACCCATGTCGAGGGGCGCGTCGATCCGGTGGCGGATGCCGAGACGATCGAGACGGAGCTGATGCTGGCCGATCTCGACTCCATCGAGAAACGCCGGGCGGGGCTGGTGCGCAAGCTGAAGGGCAACGACAAGGAGGCCGCGCAGCAGGAGCGGCTCTTGGTGGCGGCGCAGGCGGCGCTGGAGAACGGGCAGCCGGCGCGGACGGTGGAGGTCTCGGACGAGGACGCGAAGGCCTGGAAGGGGCTGCAACTTTTGACGACGAAACCGGTGCTTTACGTCTGCAACGTTTCTGAAGACGAGGCGGCGACGGGGAATGCGGCGTCGAAGGCGGTGGAGGAGATGGCGGCCGAGCAGGGGGCGGCGGCGGTGGTGATCTCTGCCAAGATCGAGGAAGAGATTGCGCAGCTTGATCCGGACGAGCAGGCGATGTTTCTCGAGGAGCTGGGGCTCGAGGAGGCGGGGCTCGACCGGCTGATCCGGGCGGGGCACGAGCTTCTCGGCCTGCAGACCTATTTCACGGTCGGGCCGAAAGAGGCGCGGGCCTGGACGATCCGGAAAGGGACGCTTGCCCCCCAGGCGGCGGGGGTGATCCACGGGGATTTCGAGCGCGGGTTCATCCGGGCCGAGACGATTTCGTATGATGATTTCGTGGCCTGCGGGGGGGAGAACGGCGCCAAGGAAGCCGGGAAGATGCGGGTCGAGGGGAAGGGGTACGAGGTGAAGGACGGGGACGTCCTGCATTTCCTGTTTAATGCCTGACAGGGCGGTGTCCTAGCTAGAACACCAGGCTAAGTCTCTGATATCGTTTGTGGTTGCGCTAACAACGGGTGGGGACGGTGCGGTGACTCCGGGGCGCCGGGCCGGGGACGGAATGCGGTCGGGTCGGTTCGAAGTCCGGCGCATCCGGCGTTCGACGTCGCGATCCCGTCGCTGACCGCGCCTGTTGGAAGATGGGTGCGAGCACCCATCCTACGCTTGCCGGCCGACGCCAACGACATCGCCGAACCCGCCGACGGCTCCGCATGTGGCGGTGCTGGACCGCGTGGCCATGCCGGAACGGCGCGCCGCCCCGCCCGACACCCCCTATTGAAGAGTGAAAAACGCTTTTCATCAATAGGTTGCATGGCTGTGCGGCTTGATTGACAAGCCGCGCACGCATGCCCTCTACTGGCAGGATATTTTTCCCTGCCGCCTGCGCGGTGCCAGAAAGAGGATTAGCCAATGCCCCGTTTCGCCCGAATTGTCGTCGCTACGCTGAGCGCTGTCTTCGCGCTCGCTTGCTCCGCTGCGCTGGCCCAGACCCCGCCCACGCTGCTGACCCCGTCCGACGAGGATGCGGTCATCCGCAACAACCTCTGCCTCGGCGATCTCTGCCCCTCCGATCCCACCACCAACTTCGTCGACGGCGTCGCCTCGTCGCTCCTGATCATGGACACCCGCACCCGGATCGACACGATCGACACCTCCGATGATGAAAATTTCCCGGGCGACGACTGGTCGCTCCTCTTCAACGATCCCGAGCAGCGCAGCGATGGCGGGATCGACCGCTTTTCCATCCAGAACCGGACCGAGGGCACCACGCCGTTCCAGATCGAGGGCGATGCGCCGTCGAACGCGATCTTTGTCGAGGATAGCGGTGAGATCGGGCTGGGCACCACGATCCCGCTGACCAACATCCATATCGTCGACTCGGCCAATCCGGGCATCCGGATCGAATCCACCTCCGGGCAGACCGCGGACTGGCTGATGAATGTGGGCAATGACGGGCTGGCGTTGGTCGACATGGATGCCGGCCCCCGGGTGCCGGTTCTGATCGCGAACGGCGCCCCGAACGACGCGCTCAGGGTCGCAGCCAATGGCGATATCGGCATGGGTTTGGACGGGCCGGAGGGCAAGCTGCACACTATAGGCTTGGGCACGCAGAAGGTCTATTTCGAAAGCGCCGACGGCGGCGCGGTGCAGGTGCGCTTCCGCACCGACAGCGAGAACCGGCGGTTCCTCGCGGTGGACAACGGCGACAACGTGAAGTCCCAGATCATCTTCAAGGACAACGAGATCCAGTTCACCGGCCAGACGGACAGCGGCGCCAATCTCTGGCTTGCCATCGGCCCGTCCGGCATCGTCTCGCAGGGTCCCACCTGCAACCCCGGCCCGTGTGATGCTACCTTCGATCCCGACGTGTTCACCGTGCCGCCGCTGAAAGAGCGCACGGCCTATATGTGGGAGCACCGGCATCTCTGGGCCGTCGGGCCGACAAAACCCGGCGAGCCGATCAATCTCACCCAGAAAACCGGGGCGATCCTGCATGAGCTGGAGGTGGCATATATCTACATCGAGCAATTGCACGACCGGATCCAAGAGATGGAAGCGCGTGACACTCGGCAGGATGTGCTGAACGCCCGGTTGCTGGCCAGAATAGAGGCGCTCGAAAGGGAGTGATCGGCTTGTCGAGATCAAGCCGCCCTTGCCCTTCAAAACGGCTGTGTTTTGGAGGGCAGGGACACCCCGCGGTTCCTTTTCAACGCCTGACGGGGAGGTGTCCTAGCCAAGACGCTATGTTAAGACTCTGATCTTGTTGATGATTGCGCCAACAACGGGTGAGGACGGTGCGGTGAATCCGGGGCTCCGTCCCCAGCCCGGAGTGCGGTCGGGTGGGTTCGAAATTCGATGCATCCAACGATCAAAATCGGGCCGACGGCGCTGACCGCACAGATCGGAAGAGGGGTGCAAGCACCCATCCTACGCTTGCTGTCATCACCGGATGATGCGGAATACCTTGGGGTCGATGCTGCCAGCGGCGAGGATGCCGCCCCAGAGCGCACCGGGGACGCCCGGGCTCGCGACGTCCTGGCCGGCGAGGTAGAGGCCCTCGATCGGGGTCCTGGCCTGTAGCGCGTCGCTCATCACCCGTTTCGGTGTGACGTCCAGCCCGTAGAAGGCGCCCTCGCGATGACCGGTGAAGGTGACGGTGGTCAGCGGGCTGGAGAGCTCGCGGAACACGACGAGCTTGGCCAGATCAGGGAAATAGGCTTCGAACTGCTTGAAGATGGTTTCCCCGGCCTGGCGCTTGAACGCCTCGTAATCCTCGCCGCGCGCGCCGATGGGCCGGTCGGCCCATTGCGCGACGGTCGACCAGTCGGTCCAGACGAGCATCTCGCCCATATGCCGTTGCCGCGGACCTGGGTCATGCGCGGGGTCCTTGAGCGAGGCGAAGGACACGAACATGCCGGGTGGCACCCCGCCGGGGGCGTCGGTCCAGACTGCATCGACCTCGCCTGTCGGATAAAGCCAGTGGTTCGCCCGTGTCGCGCCGGCCTCCTCGATATCGCCCTCGAAGCCGAGAAACAGGTTGAAATGCGCGATGCTGGGCGACAGAGAGCGGATGTCGGCGATCCAGTCCTGGTGCTTGGTCTCTTTCGGAAGGAGCTTGTCCACGGTCTCGCGCGCGCCGATGTCCGAGACGACGGCATCGCCGTAAATCTCCTCGCCATCCGCGGTGCGGACACCGACAACCCGCTCGCCTTCGAAGAGCAGCTCGTCGACCCGGGTGCCCGCCCGCGCGGCGCCGCCGGCCTTGGTGATCGTCGGGATGATGTGCTCGGCCACCGAGGACGCCCCGCCCACCGGATACCACGCGCCGCAGTCCAGGTAGGACCCGGAAATCAGGGCGTGTATCGCGAAACTGGCCTTGCTGGGCCGTCCGCCATGATCGCCCCATTGCGCCGCGAAGACCGCGGCGAGTTCCGGGTTGTCGGTGAGGTCGTCGATGACCTCTTGCGTGGTCCTCGCGCACCATCGTTCGAAGGTACTGCCGTTCCACCATTTCATCATGTCGCCCATCAGGTCCGGCATCGCACGGGTCGGGAAGATCTTGAGGATGGCGTCGCGCCCGTTGCGGAGCGCGTCGGTCCAGGCCTCGATTGCCTTGGCGTCGCCGGGGAAGCGCTCCTTGAGGTCCATTTCCTGTGCTTCGTAGGGGCGCGACAGCGCCAGGGGCTTTGCATCTCCGATATGCAGGATGTCGTAGATCGCGCCCATCGGTTCGAGGTCGATGGGTGTGTCCGAGAGCCAGTCGAGAAGTTGCCGCATGTGTTCGCCGGGCGCGACGCCGCTGAGATAGTGGATCCCGACGTCCCATTTGAAGCCGTCGCGCGAGAAGCTGTGCGTGAGCCCCCCGAGCACATGGTGCTGCTCCAGCAACAGGACCTTGCGGCCGACCTTCGAGAGCGCGGCGGCGGTCGTCATGCCGCCCATGCCCGAGCCGATGACGATGGCGTCCCATGTGGTCTGGGCGGGGTGTGTCATATCGAATCTCCTCAATCTCATTGGCAGGCTGAAAACCGCACGGCTTCCGCGAAATCGGATGAGGGATTTTACATCGGTGGCGCCGGGCGGCCTTGATGAGCATCAATCCGGGAAGATGCGGGTCGAGGGGGAGGGGCATGAGGCGAGGGACGGCGACGTCCTGCGTTTCGTTTTCAACGCCTGACGGGGAGGTGTCCTAGCTAGGACACCATGTCAAGCCTCTGATTTTATTGATGATTGCGCTAACAATGGGTGGGGGCGGTAAGGCGAATCCGGGGCTCCGCCGGGACGGGCGCGGGGTCGGGTCGGTCCGAAGTTCGGCGCATCCGGCGTTCGACATCGCGTTCCCGTCGCTGACCGCACCGGTCGGAAGATGGGTGCGAGCACCCATCCTGCGCTTGCCGTGACGTCGCCCGTCCGGCGGACCGGCCCGGCTCAGTCTGCGGGCCGGCGTCCCGGCGCCCCGAGCGCCGCCTCGATCTGCTGCAGGCGGGTGTTGAGCTGGGCATTCATCGCGCGAAGGGCCTCGATTTCCTGCTCTTGCGCCGCCGTGAGCCGTTTGACCGCGCTGAGCTCTTCGTGCTGCCGGGCGATATAGATATGCGCCACCTCGAGCTCATGGATCACGCCGCCCATCTTCTCGGTCATGTTTATCGGGGTGCCGGGCGAGGTCGGCCCAATGGCTTCGAGATGCCTGTTCTCCCACATGAAGGCGGCATGGTCTTCGATGGACTGCGGGGTGAAGACCTCGGGATCGAAGGTCGCGTCGCAGGGGCTGGGGTTGCAGGTGGGGCCCTGGGTGACCAGCCCCGAGGGCCCGACGGTCATCCAGAGATTGGCGCCGCTGTCGGTCTGGCCGGTGAACTGGATCTCGTTGTCCTTGAAGATGATCTGGGACTTGACGTTGTCGGCGTTGTCCACCGCCAGGAAGCGGCGGTTCTCGCTGTCGGTGCGGAAACGCACCTGCACCGCGCCGGCATTGCTGCTTTCGAAATAGATTTTCTGCGTGCCTCCCCCCCGCGTGTGCAGCTTTCCTTCGGGCTGGGATGTGCCCAACCCGATGCTCCCGTCGTCTTTGATGGCCAAGGAGCCGCCAGGAGAGCCGGATTCGATGCTCACGGGAACGCTGATGTCGCCGCCGTCATCGTGGCGCAGGGCGAAGCTGAGCCTTGCGCTCTCGAACGTCCATTTCTGATTGACGCCGAAATCGTTGCTCTCGAGCCGCAACTTGGCGGTGCTGGGATCGACGACATGCAGCGTCGTGTCGGGCAGCGCGGTGTTCACCCCGATGTCGCCGTTGGCGGACACGAACAGCGCGTTGTCCGGGGCGCCGGCCATGATGGTGACGGGCGTCGTCGCGGCGGTCATGTCCTCGATGGCGAACCGTTCCAGGCCATTGGCCACCTGTTCGTTGATGGTGATCCGCCAGTCGTTCGTCGGCGCGTCCGCGTTTGTCGAGGTGTCTTCCAGCAGGATGCTGGTGTTGGACCCCATCAGGCGCAGGGCCTCGATATCGAAGGTCTGGTCGATCGCGCAGCCGTTTCCGATGCAGGTCTTTCCGTCGAGCACAGAGCTGTCGGTGACGAACAGATCGGCATTCCCGCCGATCCCTCCGGAAATCTCGACACCGTTCGTGAAGCTGTCCTGTGCGAAGGACGGCAAGGCCAGCGCGAGAGCCAGAATTGCGCCGCTTGTCGTTGTTCGAAACATCTTCGACTCCCAAAATGGTTTTTCCCAGCGCCGCCGATCGACCCGCTCGAGCGTGAGACGCAGCGAAAGGGTCTTACGGCTCCGTCGTCGCCAAAACAGTAGTTCGTTGATTAATCGATGTAAAATTTCTACCCAGACGTGCAGCCGGGCCTCGATTACCCGCTGCGCATCGCAAGCCGCCGTGAGGGTGCAGGGCCCGTTTCCCACGATGACGGACCGCCCGCATCGCGATGATCAGGTCCGTGCGTTTGTTGTCCGATAAAGGTGCCAAGCCGGACCACCGTGATCCGCCGAGGCACGTGCCAAGCCCGTCAAGCTCCGGCCAGGCGGCGCGCTCGAAGAGGCCGGCGCAGGACCCTGCGCCGCGGCGCGCGGGTCAATTCTCGGTTTCTTCCACGAGATCCTCGACGCGTTGGATCACGCCGCCTTTCACGACGAAGGAACCGGTTCTGTAGAATGGCTTGGGAATGTATTCTTGGGCATCGCTGTTGAGCCCGGCATCCCTGGAATAGTCGCGGTTCTTGATCAGCTCGTCGGTCGCGGCGCGCAGTTCGTAGCGATAGACGCCGTCCACGGCCCTGGCCCCGGACAACTGGAACACGGGCGTGCCGCTCTTGGCGAAGATATCCGTCACCTCGCCTTCCGGGCTGGCCACGCGCATCAGGGCATTGGACAACCCGATCCAGTTCTCGAACCAGACCGCGTTGGAACTGTTTCTCTGGATGGGCTCGGCGGCCTGGCCCATTGTAGCCAGGCAAAGAAACACAAGGGAAATCGCCATTCTCGTCACAATCATCCGGGCACCTCCTGCAGAAGGATCATGGGCCGCGCCGGCGCGGCTGGGAGAGGTTTGCACGGAACGGTGACGCATGGCAAATCCGGCGCCGCCGGACGGTCCTTCGCAAACGTAGCCGTTTGTTGCGTGCACGTGCCGCTTGCGGGTCTGGTGCGCCCGGAGAGGGTCTCGGCCGCGCGTTCGTGGGTGGGGAGGCCGAGCGTTTCGGCCCCGGTTTCGGCGAAGAAAAGATCGGGTCGGGCGGCGGGCGGCGCGTGGCGTGGCGCGGGTGACGAAGACAGGCTTTCGCCAGATGGCGATGTCCAAGGGTTGTCATTTGCGTGTCCGGTCACGGGCGTGGCGGTCTTTTTCGACATGCGGATATTTTTCTGAACGATCCGCGTTCCCGACACGACCCATGGGTGTCATACAGATCACCGGAGCATCCAGATGCCACATTTCAGAAACTTCCACGGCGCCGCCTTCGACTTCGCACCGGTCGAACCGGCAGAGGCCAGCAACGAAAAGGGCCTGCTCGTCGATTTCACCATCATCGGCGCGCGCGTCGGCGCGGAAGATACGGCCGACAGCTTCGTCTTCATCGACGAGGACGGCCCCGGGTTCCCCGATGACGGGTTCGACGCTTTCATCCCGGCGCCCGCCGACCTGCCCGCCCCATCACCGGCCACGACCCCGGTCTTCGAAGACGATCTGATCATCGGCGCCACCGCCGAGACGATGGCCGAGGACCAGTTCCTGTTCTGAGACCCGTACCGGCGGCTGGCAATCGCCGTCGGCCCGAGGGGAGAAGGACGCCAAATCCCTTCTCCGTCAAGACAAGCGCGCCGGAAGCGGCGGTTCGTGACCGTTAGCAGTCACTCTGCCCACGCGAGATTGTCAGTCGGCCTTTCGGCTGAGAAGTGGTACGCGCCGCGGCGGCCGGCAAGCGGGACGGAGCGGACATCGAATGGCGGGCGAGGGCGTTGGGTTTAGTCGTACTCGCGATACAGTGTCACTTCACCAGTCACCAGCCGCCTGATGAAATCGCATCCGTTTTGCGACGCGTTGAAATGCGCCCACACAGCCTTGGCGAATAAGTCTGGTGCTGCCAGTGCGATGAAGTCGTTCAGGTATGATGCATCCCTGTCCTCGATGTCGCCAAGCAAGCGGTCGACCGCCACAGGCTCTTGCGCGTCGATCCAAGTGAGCTGCATTGCATAGGCCGTGTATTCATGATCCACGAGACACCGCCCATTTTCACCCGCCGTCTGCCTGAAAAACGCGTGGCTGAGTTCATGCACGATGAGGCTTTCGAAGAGTTCCTCGGACGGTAGCCGACCCAGAAAGGTCTCTGCCGGCACCGCCTCCGCCAGTGTG
>JAAUYH010232881.1_pt1 | contig 22603 bp, 24 predicted proteins | sample 7278061 | NCBI WGS metagenome assembly JAAUYH01 (sample SAMN14350203, study PRJNA611818) | marine sediment metagenome | isolation source: surface marine sediment (0.6m) | place: French Polynesia: Moorea | collected 2018-08 | reverse complement strand
GGGCGCAGGCGCAAATCGGTGCGGAAGACGTAGCCGTCCCCGGTGATCTCGCTGAGAATGCTGGCCATTTTGCGGGTGGCGCGGACGAGGGCAGAGCGGGCCTCGTGGTAATCGGCGGCCTCGTAGCGCTCGCCGTCGAAGAGCACGATGAGGTCGATGTCGGAGGAATAGTTGAGCTCACGTGCGCCCATTTTGCCCATGGCAAGCGCGACCATGCCGGCGGCCTGAGGGATGTCGTCCTCGGTCGCGCCGGGAAGCTTGCCGCGGGCGATCTCGGCGGCGACCAGGGCGGTCATGGCGCGGTGGGTGGCGAGATCGGCGAAATCGGTGAGAGCGCCGGTGACCTCTTCCAGCGGCCAGACGCCGCCGAGATCGGCGAGTGCGGTGAGGAGGGCCGTGCGGCGCTTGGACTGGCGCAGGCCGGGGCGGAGGTCGGTGTCGGGGATGTCTTTGGTGTCTTGCAGGATTTGGGCGAAGGCGTCTTCGGGGGAGCCGTCGAGGGTCTCGGCGAGCCAGTCTTTTTCCTTTTCCATCAGACCCTTGAGGTAGGGGCTGCATCCGGCGGTGCCTGCGAGGAGGTCTTTGATCTCGGGCGGCGCGTCAGGGAAGAGGGCCGCGGCCTCGGCGCCGCGTTCGGGTTCGAACGGGTGTGGGCTGCGGGAGAGGCGGGACGCAAAACTCATGGGGCGCAGGGTGAGCGCGTGCGGCGCGCGGGGTCAAGGTGTCAGACGGGCGCGGTGTCGCTCTCGGCGGTGTCCTGGCTGAAGGTGTTGCGCCATGTGCCGTCGCGGTTCTCCCAGATCGAGCTGACATACATCGTCTCGGGCGTGGTCTGTCCGGTGCGGGTATAGGTGGCGCGGTAGGCGATGAGCGCGCGGCCAGGGCCGAGGGGGAGGAGGCGCGGGTCGGTGATCTCGTAGCTGGCGACGGTGGGGCCATCGGCGAGTTGGCCGGTGTGGTCGTCGCGGGTGGCGAAGCCGGTGGCGTAGACGCCGAGGAAATCCTCTGTCAGCAGGTCCGAGTCCGTGGCGGCATCGCCGGCGGCGAGCGCCTGCCAGACACGGGTTTCGAGGTCGAGGAAGAAGGCGAGGTCGGTCATCGGGGGGAGCTTGCAGGACGCGCGCGCCGGGGGCAATAGTCGCGCCATGAGCAAGAGTCTGAAACGGGTGCGCGCGGCGCTGGAGGCGGCGGGCGTGGCAGCTGAGGTTGCCGAGATGCCGTCGGAGACGCGCACGGCGCAGCAGGCTGCGGACGCGGCAGGCTGCGCGCTCGATCAGATCGTGAAGTCGATCATCTTTCGCGGCGAGGCTTCGGGCGCGGCGATCCTGTTTCTGACCGCGGGCGGCAACCAGGTGGACCCGGGCAAGGCAGGCGCGGTGGCGGGCGAGGCGCTCGGCAAAGCGGATGCTGCGCTGGTGCGGGCGCAGACCGGGTTCGCGATCGGGGGCGTGGCGCCGGTGGGGCATCTGAACCCGATCCGGGCGTTTTTCGACCCGCGGATTTCGGAGTTCGACGTGGTCTGGGCGGCGGCGGGCACGCCTCGGCACATCTTTTCCATTTCGCCCAAGGCGTTGCTGGACTTGTCGGGCGCCGAGGTCGCCGACTTCACCGTCTGACTGTCAGCCCGGCGGCGCGGCGCCAGTCCAGACGACGCGGCCCAGAACGGTGACGCCGCGGCCATGGGTCAGCACGCGCGGCGGAGCACCGGCGGCGCCACCGATCACGAGGCCGCCGCGTTCGATCCAGTGCAGATAGGCGAGCCGGTCCTCGCCTTCTTCGCGGAAACACCAGGGCTCGGCCCCCTCCCCCCTCGGCGCCGCGCTGTCCACCAAGGCCAGAGCGCCATCGGGCACGGCGGGCGCGAGGAACGACCGGTCGACCGCGACGAAGAACAGACCCTCGGGCGCAAGCCCCTCATCGGCGAGCCAAGCGCGGGAAAACGCCATCGGGCCCATGCCCCGCCGCCCCGAGGCCGCGTGATAGGGGATCGGCAGGAAGCCGGAGCGCAGTCCCTCGGCTCGGCCGAGGTCTCCGCTGTCGGGATCGGGTTCGGCGAGTTCGCGCCCTGGCACCTGCCCGGGCCGATCCATGCGGAATTCGAGCCCCAGCGCCTCGGCGATCTCGGCGGCGCGGTCGAGGCTGGGGGACTGCTGCCGCTCAGGGTCGAGAAACCCGCGCAGCGACCAGCGGCGCAGGCCGACGCGTTCCTCGAAACTCCGCTCGCCGACGCCGGCCTTGCGGATTTCGGCGCGCACCAGCTCTCGCAGCCGGTCGGTGGGGGATGTCTCGGGGCGGGGCGTCACGCAATGGATGCTGCACCAATTCGCAACCCCAGGAAAGCAAACAAAATTCCTTGCACTATCGCACTTGCATAATCCACTGAATGCGCGCACTATGGTGCACGCTACGCGAATGAGTTCAGGATACGACGGCGAGCGGGTGAGATGGGTGATACCGACTATGTACAGATTTTTCGCAGCGCGCGGGCGCATCTGGCCGCGGCGCGGGCCTGTGACGCGCGCTATCGGACGAGCCCGGACCAGAGCACAAAACAGGCGGCGACCGACGCTTACGTGCGCGCGGTGGAGGCGTTGGTGACGGATCTCACGCAATTGGAGGAGGCAGGGATTCTCGACCTGATCGAGGTGAATTTGACCGACGGCGAGACTCAATAGGCGCCAAACGCCTCCTCTTCCTGCGGAAATTTTTGAACTCAAACCTCTGTTTTGAAATGGAAAAACAGGGAAATGTAAAAAAGTTTCACATTTTCCCTTGATCTCGGCTCCCTTATTCCCAATCTAGGTAATGTGAAAGACATTCACATCGACCCGCAACACCAATCTGGAGACACACACATGAGTTCCGTCGCCACCTGGCCCTCCCAAGCCGAAACCTGGCTCGACGCCCGCGGGAAAGGTGCCTGGATCGCCGCAATGGTCCTTGGCTTCATCCTGTTCTGGCCCATCGGCCTTGCCCTTCTTGCCTACATGATCTGGAGCAAACGCATGTTCAACGGTTCCTGCGCCAAGCGCACCAACAGCCACGTGATGACCCGTCACCGCTTCAAGTCCTCGGGCAACGTGGCCTTCGACAACTACAAGGCCGAGACGCTGCGCCGGCTGGAGGAAGAGCAGGACGCGTTCGAGTCCTTCCTGCAGCGCCTGCGCGAGGCCAAGGACAAGGCCGAGTTCGACCAGTTCATGGACGAGCGCGCCAAGTCGGCGAAAGCCGATGACGACAACGGTGAGGCGCAGCCCGCCTGATCGCCCACCGTTCCCCGCGGCCCCTGCCCCTCCCCTCAGGGGCCGCACCCTTTTTCATAGGTTCAAGAGAAAAACGATGTCCGCCACCTATTCCCCCTCTGGCCTGCCCGACCCCGAGTTGCATGCCGAGTTCTACGCCGACGTGACGACCAAGCGGTTCATGGCCTGGGTCATCGACACGATCCTGACGGTGCTGATCTGTGCCGTGATCGTGCCCTTCACCGCCTTCACGGCGCTGTTCTTTTTGCCCGCGCTCTACCTTGTGGTGAACCTGATCTACCGGATCGTGACACTCGCCGGGCGCTCGGCCACGCCGGGAATGCGCTTTATGGCGATCGAGTTCCGCGACCGGGACGGCAAGCTGTTCGACGCCGGTTATGCCACGCTGCACACGCTGGGCTATGCGGTGTCGGTGGCGATGGTGCCGCTGCAACTGGTGTCGATCGTGCTGATGCTGATCAGCCCGCGCGGCCAGGGTCTGACCGACCATGTGCTGGGCACGGCGGCGGTGAACCGCGCGGCCCAGTTCTAGCGTTAACTCCCCGTTTCTGGGGGACTTGGCGGATCGGCCTGCAGTTGTTAGGCTTTGGCGTAACAGTCAACCGGTCCGCCCATGCGCCATACCCTTCCAGTCGCGCCGCAGTTTTATGTGACGGCCCCCCAACCCTGCCCGTATCTCGAGGGCCGGATGGAGCGGAAGCTGTTCACGGCGCTGCAGGGGGAATATGCCGAGCGTTTGAACGATACCCTGTCGAAACAAGGGTTCCGGCGGTCGCAGAACGTGCTTTACCGGCCGTCCTGTGCGGAGTGTTCGGCCTGTTTGTCGGCCCGGGTGCGGGTGGCGGATTTCGCGCCGTCGAAAAGCCAGCGCCGGGCGGAGAAGCGCAATTCGGATCTGCGGCGCGAGGCGACGTCACCCTGGGCGACCGAGGAGCAATACGCGCTCTTCCGGGCCTATCTCGACAGCCGGCACGCCGATGGCGGCATGGCCGACATGGACATCTTCGAGTTCGCCGCGATGATCGAGGAGACGCCGATTCGCAGCCGGGTGATCGAGTATTCCGCCAAGGCCGGGGATGGGTCGCGCGAGCTGGTGGCGGTGTGCCTGACGGATGTGCTCGATGACGGGCTCAGCATGGTCTACTCGTTCTACGATCCGGCAAGGGCGCGCACGAGCCTTGGGACCCACGTGATCCTCGACCACATCCGCATCGCGCAGGAGGCGGGGTTGCCCTACGTCTACCTCGGCTACTGGGTGCCGGGTTCGCCCAAGATGGGGTACAAGGCGAATTTCGCGGCGCTCGAGGTCTACAAGAACGGCGAGTGGCAGGATATCGGCGACCCCGAGGCGCATTCCTCGGCCACGCATCCCCTGTCGACCGACCCGATCGCCGAACAGGTCGCCCGGATCAGCCTGCCGGACTCGCGGCCCATCAAGACCTGATGCAGCGGATCGCGACCGTCGCCCTGGTGGTGCCGGATTACGATACGGCGATTGCCTTCTACGTGGACACGCTGGGGTTCGAACTGCGCGAGGACGTGGACCTTGGCGAGAAGCGCTGGGTGGTTGTGGCGCCGAAAGGGGCCGGGACGGCGCTGCTTCTGGCCCGCGCGGTTTCGGACAAGCAGACCGCCGCGATCGGGAACCAGACCGGCGGGCGGGTGGGCTTCATCCTGGAGACCGACAATTTCGCCCGCGACCATGCGTCAATGCTGGCCGCGGGCGTTGCATTCGAGGAAGCCCCGCGCGCGGAGCCCTATGGCACTGTCGCCGTCTGGCGCGATCCGTTCGGGAACCGCTGGGACCTTCTGGAGCGGGCGGCGCCGTAGCGCCACCGGCCGGATCAATCGAAGCACATGCTCGCGATGAAGAGCTCCTGGCCGCCGTAGAGCACCAGGTCGATCGGCGCGTTTCCGCGGTAGCCCAGCTTGGCCTCATAGCCGATCTGCACGCCGCCGGCGTTGAGGATCGGCGGTCCGGGGCGCACCTCCATCTCGACAGGATCGCCATTGGAATCCGGGATGATCTCGCCGTTGATGCGGCGTACCTCTCCGATGAATTTCGGCGGCTGCACGTCATTGGCGGCGACATTCTCGTAGCCGCCGAAGTCGCAGAAATTGAAGCTGACCACTTCCGAACCGCCCTCGATGGCGACCAGCAACGAAGCGTTGCCGAGCCGGAGCGAGATCGGTTCGTCGAAGCATTTCTGCGGGTCCACCCGGGCAAAGCCGCCCGGAACCGGCGCGGGCGGGTTGGCGGTTGAAAAGAACTCCACGATCTTCATGTCGATCTCCTTGCCGCTTTGCAGGGTGATCGAAGCGTCCTGGAACGGCCCTGTCCTCGCAAACTCCTGAATGCTCACGCATTCGCTGGCCTGCACCGACTGGGCCATTGCCGCCGACAGCACGGCCGCCGTCAAAATTCCCCTGTTCATAACTTGTCTCCCGTTTACTTGCTTTATGAAACACCTCCTTCCTACAAGCGCGGGGCGCGGGGCTCCTATGCAGGGTTTCCATACCTTCGCGCGCCCGGCGAGCGCCCTACGGCACCCGACCAGACACAGCGGCAAACAGCCAGGCGAGCAGAGGGTCCCGCCCGGAAATCGACGCGTTCACCCGCAGCGAAGCGGAGGAGAAGGAGGCGGCAGGCGCGCTACTGGATGCAGATCCCGAAGATCTCCAGTTCGGCGCCGCCATAGACCACGTCGGTCAGGTCGTCCCTGCCGTTGAAGATGATCTTACCGTCGGTGCCGCCGGGCACTTGTTCAAATTCGATCTCGATCCCCACCTCGCGGCCATCAGCGTCCGGGATCGCCTTGTTATGTGCCCGCGGCGTGTCGACGAGCAAATCCGGCGGCTCGATCTCGCGCGCGCTGAAGTTCTCGATCGGGCCGCGTTCGCAATAGGTGATGTTGACCCGCCGGGCGTCTGGCCGGTCCTGATCGATATTGAACCTCAGATTGACATGCGTCAGGCGCATGGCCTCGGGCCCCTTGTTACAGGTGGTCTGGACCATGCGCGCCTCGCCGAATAGCCGGTCGATCTGGCCGGTGGCGGCGTTGCGCGCGTAATGCGGTTCGACCGAGACGGTCAGGACCGTGTTGTCGCTGAGTTCGTATTCGCCGCCACGGTATTCATCGACCGTGATCTCTTCGACCTCCAGGAAGGCCAGGCATTCCGGGTCCTGCGCAGTGACCGGACTTGCGACCGCAAGGGCCATCGCAGCAGTGCAGAGCATCGCAATTGATTTGTTCATCGAATTCACCCCACGTCACATTCAAACGCTCCGAGCCTGCCATGGCGTGCGTATTTGTCCAAGCGCCAATCCTCGAAAGAAAATTCCAAAACCCGTGCCGCTCGCGACATTTTCCAGGCAAATCCCTGTTGACGCCCTCTGCCCTCGCCCCTAGTGTCCCGCGCACGCACGAAGGAGCCCGGGGACATGGACCTCATTCTCGTAGTGGTAGGAGCAAGGCGCATGGGCCGGTAGACCGGACACCCTTTCAGGACCCCATGCGCCCCCGACTGACCTCGGGGGCTTTTTTGTGCGAAACGTGATGACAGATGGAGCAAGGCACATGTCACGTCAGATGACCGGAGCGAAAATGGTGGTTCAGGCCCTGAAGGATCAGGGTGTGGACACGGTATTCGGCTATCCCGGCGGCGCCGTGCTTCCGATTTATGACGAGATCTTCCTTCAGAACGACATCCGGCATTACCTGGTGCGCCACGAACAGGGCGCGGTGCATGCCGCGGAGGGCTATGCGCGGTCGACCGGTAAGCCGGGAGTGGTTCTGGTGACATCCGGACCCGGCGCCACGAACGCGGTGACGGGGCTGACGGATGCGCTGATGGATTCGATCCCGCTCGTCGTGCTGACGGGCCAGGTGCCGACCTTCATGATCGGCAATGACGCGTTTCAAGAGGCCGACACGGTCGGCATCACCCGGCCCTGCACCAAGCACAACTGGCTGGTCAAGGACACGGCGGACCTGTCGGACGTGATCCACCAGGCGTTCCATGTGGCGATGAACGGCCGGCCGGGTCCGGTGCTCGTCGACATTCCCAAGGACGTGCAGTTCGCAAACGGCAACTACACCCCGCCGAATAAGGCGCGCACCAAGCATTATACGCCTAGGGTCAAAGGCGACCGGACGAAGATCGAAGAGCTGGTCGCCCGGATCGAAAAGGCCGAGCGGCCGGTTTTCTACACCGGTGGCGGGGTGATCAACTCGGGCCCCGCGGCCTCGCAGCTGCTGCGCGAGTTGGTGGATGCGACGGGCTTTCCGATCACCTCGACCCTGATGGGGCTTGGCGCCTACCCCGCCTCTGGCAAGAACTGGCTGGGCATGTTGGGCATGCATGGGCTCTACGAGGCGAACCTGGCGATGCATGGCTGCGATCTGATGATCAATATCGGGGCGCGGTTCGATGACCGGATCACGGGCCGGGTGCAGGACTTCTCGCCCCATTCGGTCAAGGCGCATATCGACATCGACCCGAGCTCGATCAACAAGGTGATCCCGACCGAGATCCCGATTATTGGTGATGTCGGCCACGTGCTGGAAGACTTGCTGAAGATCTGGAAGGCCGGCGGGCGCAAGACCAACAAGGACGCCGTGCAGCGCTGGTGGCACCAGATCAACGACTGGCGCAAGGTCGACTGCCTGGCCTTCACCGAGTCGCCGAAGTCGATCAAGCCGCAGCATGCGGTGGCGCGGCTCGAGGCGCTGACCAAGGATCATCCGAACCGGTTCATCTCGACCGAGGTCGGCCAGCACCAGATGTGGGCGGCGCAATATATCGGGTTCGACGAGCCGAACCGCTGGATGACCTCTGGCGGTCTGGGCACCATGGGCTACGGGTTTCCGGCCTCGATTGGCGTGCAGGTCGCACATCCGGATGCCCTGGTGATCAATGTCGCCGGCGAGGCCTCGTGGCTGATGAACATGCAGGAGATGGGCACCGCGGTGCAGTACCGGCTGCCGGTCAAGCAGTTCATCCTGAACAACGAGCGCCTCGGCATGGTGCGGCAGTGGCAGGAATTGCTGCATGGCGAACGCTACTCGCATTCCTGGTCCGAGGCTTTGCCGGATTTCGTCAAGCTTGCCGAGGCTTTCGGGGCGAAGGGGATCATGTGTTCCGATCCGGCGGACCTCGACGACGCGATCATGGAGATGGTCAACTTCGACGGGCCAGTGATCTTCGACTGTCTGGTCGAAAAGCACGAGAACTGCTTCCCGATGATCCCGTCGGGTGAGCCGCACAACAAGATGCTTCTGGGTGAGGATGCCTCGACCCAGGATGCCATCGGGTCGAAGGGGGCGGTGCTCGTATAGGGGGCTGGACTCTTGGGGGCTCTGCCCCCAAACCCCCGCGATATTTTTGGCCAGATGAAGAATGGAGCGGCAGGCATGTCCCCACTGAAAATCAAAAAAGGCACCTCGAAGCATTCGGCCTATGACCTGCGCGATTATCATGAGCAGGGGTTGGAACGGCATACGCTGGCCGTGGTCGTGGACAACGAGGCCGGGGTTCTGGCGCGAGTGATCGGGCTGTTTTCCGGGCGCGGGTACAATATCGAGAGCCTCACGGTCGCCGAGACCGATCACGAAGGGCATCTCAGCCGGATTACCGTGGTGACGACCGGCACCCCGAGCGTGATCGAGCAGATCAAGGCGCAGTTGGGCCGGATCGTGCCGGTGCATGATGTGCATGACCTGACCGTCGAGGGCGCCTCGGTCGAGCGGGAACTGGCGCTTTTCAAGGTCGCGGGCGAGGGCAATGACCGGATCGAGGCGTTGCGGCTGGCCGAGATCTTCCGCGCCAATGTGGTCGATTCGACGCTTTCGAGTTTCGTCTTCGAGATCACCGGCACGCCGCAGAAGATCGACGCCTTCGCCGACCTGATGCGGCCCCTGGGTTTGAAGGAGATGGCGCGGACCGGGGTGGCCGCGCTAGCCCGCGGCGGGGAGTGACCCGGCGGCCGCCTGCAGGGTCGCCGTGTCGGCCAGATGCAGGGCCACGGCCGAGAACATCGCCACGCTCGCCACCAGCACGAAGCCGTGCCAGATCGTGTTGTGATAGACCAAGCGGTTGCTGAGGTAGAACACGACGCCGAGCGTGTAGAGCGCGCCGCCGACCAACAACAGGCTCAGCACCGGACTGGACATCTGCGAAAACAGCGCCCAGCCCGCGAAGAGCCCCGCCCAGCCCATGCCGAGATAGAGCGCGATGGCGAACCAGCGAAAGCGTTTCGGGTCGGTGAGTTTCAGGCCCGCACCCGCGAGAGCCGCCGCCCAGACGCCCGCAAGCAGCGTGCTGCCGCTGCCTGAGAGCAACGCGAAGGGCGTGTACGTGCCCGCGATCTTGAGATAGATCGCCGTGTGGTCCAGCCGCTGCAAGAGCCAGGACCAGCCATCATGCCGGATCATGTTGTAGAGTGCCGAGAACAGGATCATCGCGAAAAGCGTCACGCCATAGATCGTGATCCCAAGCACCGCCGCCCCGTCGCCGCGCCAGAGAATCGCCAGCGTGATCAGAACGGGCACGGCCGCCAGCACCGCCACGATGCCCAGCACGTGGATCACCGCGTCCGACCAGTATTCGGACCGGCTGTAGTGCGGACGGTTGGCGTTGAACCAGGACATACCCAGAACATAAGCGCGGACTGGTTAACAAACGAAGGATGACGTTGCGGAAACGGCTTTGGCCGTGCGCGGTTCCGCCGGTGTCAGTGGCTAGCGCGGGTGTCTCGCGCCTCGCGCAGAAGGGCCGCCGAGTAGATGAAAAGAGCGAGCCAAATCAAAGGGAAAGCGATGGCCCGGGCGGTGCCGAAGGGCTCTCCGAAGACGAAGACGGCGATCAGGAAGATCATCGTCGGCGCGATGTATTGCAGGATACCGATGGTCGAGAGCCGCAGGAGCTTCGCGCCATTTGCGTAAAGCATCAGCGGCACGGCGGTGACCACGCCACAGCCGAGGAGCAACCAGGTGTCGGCGGTCTGCACAGCGAAACTGCCGCTTCCGGAGCTGGCGGCCCAGGCGACGAAGGCGACGGCCGCCGGGGTGAGCATCAGCACCTCCAAGAGAAATCCCTGGTTCGGACCGATGGGCAGGGATTTCTTGAAATAGGCGTAGAAACCCCAGGTGAGCATCAGGGCGACGGCCACCAGCGGCACCTGGCCCGCATCGACGGTCAGCACCACCACGGCGGCGGTGGCCAGCGCGATGGCGAGCCATTTCGCGGGGCTGAGGCGTTCTCCCAGCAGCACCCGGCCGAGGAAGACGCTGAAGAGCGGGTTGATGTAATAGCCCAGCGCGGCCTCGAGCGCCTGGTCGTTCAGGATCGCCCAGATGTAGACGCCCCAATTCATCGACACGAGTGCCGCGGTCACGGCCCCCATCGCCAGCATGCGCGGGGTCCGGAGCGCCTCCATGAGGTCGCGTGTGCGGCCCAGCGCGAAGAGCACCGCGCCGGCGACGGGCACTGACCAGAGGACGCGGTGGGCCAGGACCTCGAACGGTGAGAGATGCGCCATCAGCTTCATGTAGAGCGGCAGGAACCCCCAGAGCCCGTAGGCCGAGACGGCGAAGACATAACCGCGCAAGTTGTCGCCGTTTGTGTCCATGGGCAAAGGAGTGTCTCTTGGCGAGGGCATGCCCCCGCCCTATGCCGATCCGGCCGGCGGTGCAATTCTTGACGCAAATCAAGTCGCCAAACCAGCCGGCATGGCATCCTTCAAAAAATGAAAACATGAACCCCCGGAAAGGTTTGCCATGGCAGAGACCCCCACAGATACGGCCCCGAAGCCTGACAAATCCAGGGCGGCCGAGGATGAGACCCATGTGCCCGAGATGGCGGAGGATTTCGAACACACGCTGCGGCGGTTGACCATCGAAAAGCAGAAGCTAAGGGAAAAGGACTTCGGGCTTTACCGCTGAGGCCTTGGAAGAAGAAGGGGCCCCTCGGGAGGGACCCCAGTTTCGCTGATTAGGCTCTTTCTGTCGTACCGCCCGGTTTCTGCCTGCGGCCTAATCCGCGTCAAGGGCGAGCGCACCCGCCCCGGATGAGGATGGGCAAGGACCGATCGTCCGCCCCCACCCTGTTTCGTCTAAGCAGCCCTCCGAGCCGCGGGGATCGGTCCCTGGGTCTGGAAATCGGCCGAACCGGTGTGGGCCCATTCCTCGGTCACCAGAAGCGTGATCGTATCGCCCTGATCGGATGTGAAGATCAGCGGCCCTCTGTCGAGGTCCCCGACCAGGGCGGCCGGGACTTCGAAACTGCCTCGGCCGAACCGAGTGCCCAGATGCTCGGACACCATGAGCACCAGATCCATGTCGGCCGTTGCCCCGCTGGGCGAAACTATCTCGCCACGTAAGAGAAGCTCCTCCATTCTCTCATCTCCTCAACTACCCCCGATTGTTGCAACGGGGGATTTGGCAGGGGCCTTATGCCCCCACGCTGTTGCCCACCTGTCGTTTTCGATGACACGCGGCGTCGCCCTCGGCAAGGGAATTTGGCCGCTCAGCTGCATCCCGAGGTCGCCCCGCAGGTGTTACACTTCATGCAGGTGCCGTTGCGGACCAGCGTGTAGTTCCCGCAATCGCCGCAGGGGTCGCCCTCGTAGCCCTGCATCTTCGCCTTCGTGCGGGCGTCGAGTTCCAGGGTGCCGGAAGCGATGGCGGTGGTGGTCGTCGTGGTGGCGATGGCGGCTTCGGCGACCTCGGGGACCAGCGTTTGCAGCGTGGCCATCGGGTCGCCGGCGCCGTTCAGCGCCACCGCACCGGACTGGCCACCCTGAAGCACAACCAGTTCCTGTGGCACGCGCTGGCGGGTGAAGCCGGCGGAGGCCACCTGGCGCAGCACGTCGATCGGGCTGGCGCCGGTGCTTTCGGGGATTTCGGTGAAGTTGCGCTTGCCCTCTTCCTCGCCGCGGCCCATCTCGTCGAAGGTCGGCCCCTCGGGTGCGACATGGGCGAGATCGGTGCGGTCGAGGTAGCTGACGGCGAGCTCGCGGAAGATGTAGTCGAGGATCGAGGTGGCGTTCTTGATCGTCTCGTTGCCCTGCACCATGCCCGCGGGTTCGAAGCGGGTGAAGGTGAAGGCCTCGACGAATTCCTCGAGCGGGACGCCGTATTGCAGACCGACCGACACCGCGATGGCGAAGTTGTTCATCATCGCGCGGAAACCCGCGCCTTCCTTGTGCATGTCGATGAAGATCTCGCCCAGAGTGCCGTCCTGGTACTCGCCGGTGCGCAGGTAGACCTTGTGTCCGCCGACGATGGCCTTTTGCGTATAGCCACGGCGGCGTTCAGGCATCTTCTCGCGGTGCGACTTGACGATCTCCTTGACGACCACCTTTTCGACGATCTTTTCGGCCAGTACGGTCGCCTTTTCGGCGGGCGTGCCGGACTCGAGGATCTCTTGGGCCTCGTCGTCATCCTCGACCAGTGCGGCCGCCAGCGGCTGCGAAAGTTTGGAGCCGTCGCGGTAGAGCGCGTTGGCCTTCACGCCGAGCCGGTGCGAAAGCTCGTAGGCGGCCTGGCAATCCTCGATCGTGGCGTCATTGGGCATGTTGATCGTCTTGGAAATCGCGCCCGAGATGAAGCTTTGCGCAGCAGCCATCATGGTGATGTGGCTGTCGACGCTGAGGAACCGTTTGCCCTTCTTGCCGCAGGGATTGGCGCAGTCGAAAACCGGGTAGTGGACCGGGTCGAGATGCGGCGCGCCTTCGAGCGTCATGGTCCCGCAGACATGGTCGTTGGCCGCCTCGATATCGGCGCGGGAGAAGCCCAGGTGGCGCAGCAGGTCGAAGCCCGGATCGGCGAGCTTTTCGGCCGGGATCCCGAGGGTGCCGGTGCAGAACTCCTCACCCAGGGTCCACTGGTTGAAGACGAACTTGATGTCGAAGGCCGAAGGCAGTGCCGCCTCGATCTTGTCGATCTCGGCCTGGCCGAAACCGTGGCCGATCAGGGCTGTGTGGTTGATGCCCGGCGCATTGCCGAGAGTGCCATGACCGACGGCGTAGGACACGATCTCTTCAATTTGGGAGGAGGAATATCCGAGCGTCTCCAACGCCGCCGGCACGGAGCGGTTGATAATCTTGAAATATCCACCGCCCGCGAGCTTTTTGAACTTCACCAGGGCAAAGTCCGGCTCGATACCGGTCGTGTCGCAGTCCATTACCAGGCCGATCGTGCCGGTGGGCGCGATCACAGTGGCCTGGGCGTTTCGGTAGCCGTGCTGCTCGCCCAGCGCCAAGGCTTCGTCCCAGGCTTTCGTGGCCAGGGCGGGCAAGGCGGCGTCGGGGCAGTTGGCATGGTCGAGCGCCACTGGCTTGACCGCGAGGTCTTCGTAGCCGTCGGTCTTGCCATAGGCGGCATTGCGGTGGTTGCGGATCACCCGCAGCATATGGTCGGCGTTCTTGGCGTGGCCCGGGAAGGGGCCGAGCTCTCCGGCGATTTCAGCGCTGGTGGCATAGGCGACACCGGTCATGATCGCGGTGAGCGCGCCGCAAAGGGCACGGCCCTCGGGCGAGTCGTAGCCGTAGCCCATGTTCATCAGGAGCCCGCCGATATTGGCGTAGCCGAGGCCCAGGGTCCGGAAGTCGTAGGAAAGCTGCGCGATCTCTTTCGACGGGAATTGCGCCATCATCACCGAGATTTCCAGCGTGAGCGTCCAGAGCCGCGTGGCGTGAATGTAATCCTCGGCCTGGAACTGCCCGTCCTTGTAGAAGGTCAACAGGTTCATCGAGGCGAGGTTGCAGGCCGTGTCGTCGAGGAACATGTACTCCGAACACGGGTTCGAGCCGCGGATCTCGCCATCCGCCGGGCAGGTGTGCCAGGCATTGACCGTGTCGTGGTACTGGATGCCGGGATCGGCGCAGGCCCAGGCGGCATGGCCGATCTGCTCCCACAATTCGCGCGCCTTGATCGTCTTGGCGACCTTGCCGTCGGTGCGGCGGGTCAGCTTCCAGTCCTTGTTTTCGGCCACGGCCTTGAGGAAGGCGTCCGTCACGCGCACCGAGTTGTTGGAGTTTTGACCGGAGACGGAGTTGTAGGCTTCCGAGTCCCAGTCGGTGTCGTAGGTCGGGAATTCGATCGAGGTGTAGCCCTGACGCGCGTAGTCCAGCACACGCTTGACGTAAGTCTCCGGGATCGCGGCCTTTTTCGCGGCGCGCACGGCCGTCTTGAGGCCCGGGTTCTTGGCCGGGTCGGTAGCGTCGTTCAGATCGCCATCCCACTGGCCGATCGCGGCGAAGATGTCGTTGAGCTTGGCTTCATGGGCCTTCGAGCCCGCGACGAGGCTCGCGACCTTTTGCTCTTCCTTGACCTTCCAGTTGATGTATTCCTCGATATCCGGGTGATCGGCATCGACGATGACCATCTTGGCCGCGCGCCGGGTGGTGCCTCCGGACTTGATCGCGCCCGCCGCGCGGTCGCCGATCTTCAGAAAGCCCATCAGGCCTGAGGACTTGCCACCGCCCGAGAGGCTCTCGCCCTCACCCCGAAGGTGACTGAAGTTCGTGCCGGTGCCGGAACCGTACTTGAAAAGGCGCGCCTCGCGGACCCAGAGGTCCATGATGCCGCCGTCATTCACCAGGTCGTCGGCGCAGGACTGGATGAAACAGGCATGGGGCTGCGGATGCTCGTAGCTCGACTTGGACTTCGTCAGTTTGCCGGACTTGTAGTCGACATAGAAATGCCCCTGGGCCGGGCCGTCGATGCCGTAGGCCCAGTGCAGGCCGGTGTTAAACCATTGCGGAGAGTTCGGCGCGGCGCGCTGGGTGGCGAGCATGTAGCGCATCTCGTCGAAATAGGCGCGGGCATCTTCTTCCTTTGTGAAGTAGCCGCCCTTCCAGCCCCAATAGGTCCAGGCGCCGGCGAGACGGTCGAAGACCTGCTTGGCGCTGGTCTCGCCGCCGACGCGCTCGTCCTCGGGCAAGTCGGCGAGGGCCTTGTCGTCTGGGACCGAACGCCACAGGAACTCCGGCACGTCCTTTTCGCGGACCTTCTTCAGCCGCGCGGGCACGCCCGCCTTGCGAAAATATTTCTGCGCGATCACGTCGCTGGCGACCTGGCTCCAGCTGGTGGGCACCTCGACATCGTCGAGCTTGAAGACCACCGTGCCGTCCGGATTGCGGATTTCGGACGCGGTGGTCGTGAATTCCAGATCTGCGTACGCATCGAAACCTGCCTTGGTAAACTTGCGTTCGATTTTCATTGTTAATAGTGCCCCGTCGTTTCTTCGTGTCGCTTCCCCGCCGACCCGTCTTTGACGTGGCCCGGCAGACCTTTCACCTGCCCCCGGGAAGGCACTCTGAGACAAGCAAACGTGATCCGACGCGCGAGGCTGTCACCTCACCCTGCCCGCCAAATCACCTGCGGGCGCGCGTCTTTGGATGTCCGTCCCCTGCCTCGTGAGTAACCACTATATGTTGTGGCTTGCCCGTCGGCTCACACAACGTGACGTAGGTTGGGCGGGGAGGTCAATGAAAAAATTTGACCTCTGGGGCACTCTTTTTCGTTGACCTTGGCGGGTGGCTTTGTCTGGAGACGCTAAAGTTCGATTCAGATTTGTGACGTATCCACAGGCGGTTTTTGGCCTATTTCGCGACCCCCTTCAGGAAATCGTTTTCAACGCAGCGGCTTACCGCGCGAAGCTTCGAATCGGCGTGAGCCCTGTGGAGAATCGCTGTGGACGTTATCCGGCACGGATCCCGGATTTACGCTCCGTTGCGCGAAAAACACGGGCCAGAGCGACGACTGTGTGAATCGCCCGGTTTGTCGCCAAGAGAATCAAGTCAGCGACATCCGTGGATGGCGCGGTGCGGGCCTCGGGCGCGCCTCGCGCACAAGATATGGGGCGCCGTCCGACGCTGCGGGCGGCTGCCCGCTGCCCGGGGCAGCACGCGGCGACCGGAATTGATTTCGAAAAACCCGACGCGTACTCTTGTACCAGTTCAGCACCTGCGCCCCCGAGCGCCCATTTTCAGAACCGCTCATAGAGCCAGCAATTATTTGGAGCACCAGATGAGTGTCTTCGACTTTCCCCGCATCAGCTTTGCAGGCACAGTCACCCTCAACCCGGGCACCGCGAACAACGACGACTATTCCGGGGCCATGAAAATCGCTCCGGCGGACGGGTTTTCCGATCTCAGGACCGGGCAGAACTTTGCGTTTTTCGACTCGATCAACGTCCGGCCACGCACCCATGGGCTGAGCGACGCGGACTGGCTGGAGTACATTCAACGGCAACAGCCCATCGATCCCGCCAACGCTTCGCCGAATGGCAAGGAGATCCCGTCGGAGTGGAATTACTACGGCGACATGACCTTCGATGCGACCCCGAAAGTCGTGGGTGTACAACTCGATGCGGCCTCCGCGCCGCTCACGACCATCGACCCGAGCCAGCCGCTGTCCGGGTTTCTCGGCCAGCAGGTCAACCTCTACGGCAAGCTCTGCGACGTGAATTCCGAGGGCTCTCCACCCGCGACCCAGGTCTTTCTGGGCGGGCTGGAGTTGCTGCTGCCCGGCACCGATGGCCAGGGCATTCTTGGCCAACCGAACAAGGGCGCCTGCCAGTGGATCTATTTCACCCGAAACGTGAACCTGGTCGCCGACGAGGGCGCGGGTGGGTATTTCTATCACGTGATCCACACGACCGACTGGGCGCTTCCAGGAACGGCGCCCGATAGATTCACGGGTTATGTGGTCCGCTACTACATCTTCGCCAAGCACAACTACACGACCGACCCCGCCGGGATCGTGAAGCTCTATGACGCCTCGGCGAAGAACATCTTCGCGCCCACGAACAAGGCCGATTTCCAGATCGTGGGATCTATCACCCCGCTTCTGTCCAACGAGACGATCTTCAGCGGTCCAGTCGGGCGGCTCCTGATCCAAATGACGCCGAATATCGCCACGCCATCGAAGAACAACAATGTCGGGGGAGGGCCGATCGCGATGGCGCCCGCTGTGGTTCACACGGATGCCGATAGGGTGAGCGTGGAGTTCCTCGGGACGTTTTCGGAGAACTACAATGACAGCACCTCCGTGACCTGGGACACCCCGGACCAAAAGAACCCGAAATTCGACGTGGGCGACGTGACGCTGCACTACGCCGACGATAGCGGTGATTACTCCGTCGCGGTCGACTACAAAGACATTCCCGCGGGCAATGCGCGCGGCTGGATCTTCAACTACCCGCTCTCGGCCTTCAAGACCGCAGCCGGGCAGAGCCTGTCTACGGTGAGCACCGATGGCACCTTCCACGTCACGGCCGCGAAAGCGGATGGCGGGACCACGCTGAAAGAGACCGACTACCAGGTCGTCTCGAACGCGCAGTCGCTTTATGCCGAGCAAGACTATCCGGGCCATCCGGGGTCCGGTGACAACAGCACGCCCTTCGTGAACCAGGGCTATCCGGCGGGCGAGGTGAGTTTCGAGCTGTACTATCGTGGCACAGCGGTCCCGGCGGCCTCGGCGCCCGATGTCACGCTCTGGTCATATCAATCCACGCCGCTGATCCCGGGCCAGCCGAACCCGCAGCAACCACGCACCCGCATCGCGACGAACATCAAGCCCGGCGACCCGGTCAAGATCGACACCAGTACGCCGGGCAACCGGCTGTTGACCTTCGAAGTCGAGGGCCAGGGTGCCGACAGCGCCACCGGGGAGCCGCCCGAAAACTATGGGCTATATGCGATCACGCCACCCTTCATGATTCTCTGCAACAGGATGGCGATCAGCATCCGGATTCTGCCCAACGACGATTACTCGCAATTCTATGAGGACGCGACAGCAAGCCCGCCGATCGCGAGTGACAGCCTCACCTGGGACGTCGTCTATCAGCACGTCCTGAGAACCTATTACCTGCTCTTCCCGACGATGCAGCGCTATTTCGATCTTTCAAGCGAAGACCAGGTGCGCGCAAGCATTCCCGATATTCGTGAAACCACCAAGACGGGTTCCTGGATGAGCACCGGCTACATGCCGGTCACGCGGGATCTGTCGCGCAGCCGGCGGGACCTGCTGTTTTCCTGGTTCAACCTTGTGGAGCCGCCCAGGGGGCGCTGAGAGAAGTGGTCGGGGCGGCGAGATTCGAACTCACGACCCCCTGTACCCAAAACAGGTGCGCTACCAGACTGCGCCACGCCCCGACGCCCGCTGCATAACGGCGCTTTGCGAAGTTGAAAAGCCCTAAGACCCGTCGCCGTCGCAGGGCCAGGCGGCCTTGGTTTGGTCGATCGCCGGATGGCGCAGTTCCGAGCCGGCGGTGACGCCGAGCATGCCGGACATACCGCCGTTGATCTCGAGCACGTACTGGATATCGTCGCCGCCCGGGATCAGCGTACGGTCGAGCGGGACGGCATTTTCGTGGACATGGCGCACGACTCCATCGGCGCCCATGAAAATCATGTCGAGCGGGATCAGCGTGTTCTCCATCCAGAACCCGACGCGTTGTGGATACTCGTAAACGAACAGCATTCCCGCCGAAGCGGCCATCGCGGGACGGTTCATCAGGCCCAACGCGCGTTCTTCATGGTCGTCGGCGACTTCGACCGTGAACCGCGCCTGGCCCCAATCGCCACGCAGGTCGACGCGGTTCTCGGCGCACTCGGCAAAACTCGCTATCGGTATAAGGGCGAAAACAGCCGCCAGCACAAAGTTTTGGATCACGCGCGCGCCCTTAATACCGTATCCCATGCCGCCACATGCGCCGCCATGCGACCGCGATTGCCATCGATCACCCGGATCGCAATCGCCTCGCCCGGTTGCAGATCGGCAAGGCCCGAGCGGCGCAGAACCTCGACATGCACGAAGACATCCTCGGATCGGCCGAAGACATTGGCGAAACCGAACCCCTTGGCCTTGTCGAACCATTTCACACGCGCGGGCTCGAACGGAACCTCCGAGAGCGAGAAGTCCTCGGTGTCGATCGGGATATCTGCCAGGACCGGGCTGCCGTCATCCTCGGGCGGCTCGATCACCAGCACCTCGGTCGCCTGCACCCCGCGGGCTGTCTCTTGAACGTAGAGTTCGATCCGAGACCCATCCGCAACCGAGCTTTGGCCGAAATTGCGCAAAACATTGGCATGCAGAAGGATATCGGGTCCGCCCTCGTCGGGCACAACAAACCCAAATCCCTTCGTCGGATCGAACCATTTCACGAGGCCATGCACAGGCTCGGCCACGTCATTTCCGTCTGTCATAATCGTCTTTCCGTAGCGCAATAATGCGCGAGAGTGGTGCCTTAGTCTTCACAGAGACAACGGCAATTGCCAAGCAGAAATCTTAACTTTGTTAACAACGCACACCAGCGGGCGTACACGAGGTTACGGGTTCAACCGCTGGATATCCCACGCAGATTCGAGATCGGCGCGACGCCAGCGGAACCGGTCGTGAAGGCGAAACTCGCCCTCGGCCCAAAACTCCATCTCCAGCGGCCGGATGCGGAATCCGCCCCAGTTCGGCGGCCGTTTCGGGTTCGCTCCGTGCAGCACTCCCTGCTTGGCGGCCTCGGCCACCAGGGCCGCGCGCGAAGTCAAGGGCCGCGACTGTTTCGACGCCCAGGCGCCAATCCGACTGCCCAACGGCCTGCTGGAAAAATAGGCATCCGCGACCGCGCCGTCTTCTTTTTCGACAAGCCCTCGCACCCGAACCTGCCGCTTCAGCGACTTCCAGTGTAGCACAAAAGCGGCCTTTCCGCTGGCGGAAAGCTCCTGCCCTTTTGCGCTGTCATAATTGGTATAGAAAACAAAAGCATCCGGTTCGAGGCCACGCAGAAGCACCATCCGGACGTTCGGCAAGCCGTCGTGGTCGACGCTTGCGAGCGCGATGGCGTCGGGATCGGCGGGCTCGGTCGCGCGTGCCTCGTCAAGCCATGCCTGGGCCAGCGCGAACGGGTCCTCTCCCGCGAAAATTCCTGTGCGTTCCGACATCCGCCGCGCTCCGGTGTGATCAGCCCTACGTCGTTACTTGCGAAACAACACCGTGACAAGCCCGCCGCCGATGCCGAGCGGTGCCCTTGATGCGCCCGGGTCTTTGGCCTAAACGACCTGCACTCAAGACGCGAGGGGCGGCAGATGGGCACAGAGTTGATGGCGGGCAAGCGCGGGCTGATCATGGGCCTCGCCAACGACAAATCCATCGCCTGGGGCATCGCCAAGGCCTGCGCCGAGGCCGGGGCGGAACTCGCGTTTTCCTACCAGGGCGAGGCGCTGAAAAAACGCGTCGATCCTTTGGCGGCGGAGGTTGGGTCGGATCTGGTACTGCCGTGCGATGTCAGCGACACTGAGAGCCTCGACGCGTTGTTCTCCACGCTCGCGGAAGAATGGGGCAAGCTCGACTTCGTGGTTCACGCCATTGGCTTTTCCGACAAGAACGAACTGCGCGGGCGCTATGTCGACACTTCGGCCGCGAATTTCCAGATGACCATGGATATCTCGGTCTACTCCTTCACCGCCGTCTGCCAGCGCGCCTCAGCGATGATGCCCGACGGCGGCTCGCTTCTGACGCTGACCTATTACGGCGCCGAGCGGGTAATGCCGCACTATAATGTGATGGGGGTCGCGAAGGCCGCGCTGGAGGCCTCGGTACGCTATCTCGCCGAGGACTTGGGCAAGGACGGCATCCGCGTCAACGCGATCTCTGCGGGGCCGATCAAGACGCTGGCGGCATCCGGGATCGGCGATTTCCGCTACATCATGAAGTGGAACGAGTATAACTCACCCCTGCGTCGCAACGTGAGCATCGAGGACGTGGGCAACTCTGCCCTGTACCTGCTCTCGGATCTCGGTTCCGGTGTAACTGGCGAGACGCACCATGTTGACGCAGGCTACCATATCGTCGGGATGAAGGCGGTCGACGCCCCCGATATCACCAAGTCCTGATAGGAACGCGCCAAGATGGAGCTGACGCACATCCTGGCCTTCAACCTGGCGCTTTTCGCCGCGATGATCAGCCCTGGGCCGGCTTTGCTGGTCGCGATGCGGGCGTCGGTGGCGAGTGGCCGCGCAAGCGGCATGGCGGTCGGAGCCGGGCTCGCGACGATGGCCTCGCTTTGGACGCTGGCCGCTTTGCTCGGTCTCGAGACGATCTTTCTGATCGCGCCCTGGACATATACAACGCTGAAAATCGCCGGCGCGCTCTACCTGCTCTGGATCTCGGTGAAGACATGGCGCGCGGCCCGGCTGCCCCTAGATCAGGACACCGATACCCGCGCCCGGTCCTATGCCAGCGGCGTGCTGGTCAATCTCGGCAACCCGAAATCTGTGCTCTTCGCCGCCGCGGTGCTGGTGGTGATCTTCCCGCCGGACATGGCCTTGCTCTCAAGCTTGACGATCTTCGCCAACCACCTCGTCGTCGAACTGATCTTCTACTCCAGCATCGCCATCGTGCTCAGCACGCCCGCGATCCGCGACCGCTATCTGCGCCTCAAACCACTTCTCGATCGCGCCTCGGCACTGATCCTCGGCGCTTTGGGCCTGCGCCTAATGCTCGACCGATAAAGGAGCCTGCAATGACCGACCGCTTGCCGCATGAAAAAGGGTTCCACGTCAGTTGGGACCAGATCCACCGCGATAGCCGCGCGCTTGCGTGGCGGCTCGACGGGCGCGGGCCGATGGACGGCGGCTGGAAGGCGGTCGTGGCGATCACCCGCGGCGGCATGGCGCCCGCGATGATCGTCAGCCGGGAACTCGACATCCGCACCGTGGACACGATCAGCGTGAAATCTTACGATCACCAGACCCAGTCCGCACCCCGCATCATCAAAACGCCAGACACCGATCTTGTCGGCGATGGCGAGGGCGTTCTGGTTGTCGATGATCTCGTGGACACCGGCAAGACCATCGAGGCCGTGCGTACCGTCATGCCCAAAGCGCATGTCGCCACCGTCTATGCCAAACCGATGGGCGAGCCGATGGTGGACACCTTCATCACCGGCGTGAGCCAGGACACCTGGATCTTCTTTCCCTGGGATATGGCGCTGCAATACGTGGAACCCTATCGGGGCCGCGATTGAGCGCGCCAATCAATCCCGCGCTTCTCGGCACCGCGCCTCCAGCGGTGATGGAGGCGACCCGCTGGCTTGAAACCGCGTCGCCGGAATTGCCGCTTATCAATGTGAGCCAGGCCGCCCCCGTGGACCCGCCGCCCCTGCCCCTGCGCGAGGCGATGGCCGAGGCGGTCCTGCACGACCCCGGCACGCATCTTTATGGGCCGGATCTGGGGCTGCCCGAGTTGCGGTTGGCCTTGGCGTCGAAATGGTCCACGGTATATGTCGGAGAGGTGACGGCAGAGCAGGTTGCCATCACGGCGGGCTGCAACCAGGCC
>JAAUYH010195857.1_pt1 | contig 22622 bp, 21 predicted proteins | sample 7278061 | NCBI WGS metagenome assembly JAAUYH01 (sample SAMN14350203, study PRJNA611818) | marine sediment metagenome | isolation source: surface marine sediment (0.6m) | place: French Polynesia: Moorea | collected 2018-08 | reverse complement strand
CATTGCCCAGAAAGCCAAGGTTAGCCTGGGCGACCTCGCCGAGACAGTCTCGATGTCATTAGCCTGACTTTTTGTGGCGAGTCCTCCCAGACTTATTGAGAAGGTTCCTCACCAAGAGAAGGAAAGGGAAAAATCACCTGTGTAATTAATTTTGTTTAGGCACTTATTATTCCCATTGGCTACAATCAACAGGTTTTTGGGGATCGGAAGTTTTGTCTTGTCGGAGTCGATCTATATATTGCTGATTAGCTTGTCGATCGACTATCCATTTCCTTTGCTCTCGATCCCACTCCCCTTTATAAATAGCGTGATACCAGTAACAAGCGGATTTAATTTGAGAGGGAGAAAGATGTTTGGCATCAATTAAATTGGCACGGAACAGATTAGCTTTTTCAAGGTTAGCGCGATGAAAATAAGCATGAGAGAGTTGAGCCTTCTCCAGGTTAGCATTAGAAAGGTCGGCACGAAAAAAGTAAGCGTGGACAAGATTAGCACCACCAAGATTAGCATGGGCAAGGTTAACATGATAAAGGTGAGTATCTTCTAAGTTAGTACCTTGTAGATCGGAACTGTGAAGATCGGCATGAGAAAGGTTACTCCTTTCAAGATGAGCCTTTTCGAGATGAGCATTATTGAGATGAGAACTTTCCAAATGAGTATGTTCGAGGTGAGCATTATTGAGATGGGAGCTTTTCAAATTAGCCTTTTCGAGATGAGCTTGTTCGAGATGGGTATTCTTGAGTTGAGAATTTTCCAAATTAGCCTTTTCGAGGTGAGCTTGTTCGAGATGAGTATTATTGAGACGAGATGACTTTAGACTTTTATGAGCTTTGACCAGTGTTTCTAAAGCAGAAATAATTTGAGAGCACTTATTCTTTAAAGAACAATCTTGAACTAATTTTTGAGCAGCCACTAGTTGGAGTTCGCGCCATAAGAAAAAGCCAGACACAGTTGTCAATAAGCAGGTAAAAATAAGCAAAGTAAAGCTATGATTACGAAGCTTTTTGCTACTTCTAGGGGATAAATCTTTAGCTAATTTAGATCGATCGATCTTCATTTGAACATCACCAATCTTTTTAGGGAGATACTGAAAAGGATGAGGACTGTAGTTAATTATACTCTATTTTTTTAGCTAGAGGGAAAAGGTTGACAATTTGCAATGAGGAGATGCAATCGTTCATCCGTCTAAGTAGAATTTGTAAAATTCAGATGTTTTTAACACATAATCTTTATATAGCCAGGAATTTAGGCATTATAGAATACTTGTAATTAAGATATTTCATTTTGATTAAGAATGTTTATTTCCTCAAAAAACTATCTAGTTTTGCTTTTATCAGTTTTGCTTATTTATGGTTGCAATGCCAATACTTCGGAGCGAAATACGACTCAGAAGATAAAAACTGCTTCCCATACACAAGCAAGCCAAGCAGAAATTCAAGCCACAAAACCCCAAGCAAATCCTTTTGAGAGTAAAAACTATCCCCAATCTGACTGTGGAGATCCTTTACCTCAAGATGAAGAATCCTATCCAGTCACCTATTATCCTGTCTATGCTGAGAATGTAGGTAATAACCTTAATTTAATTCGCTCTCAGTTGTGCCAAGATGCCTTTGCTAAAGTTCTACCCGATTCGGCAAAAGTAATACAAGTAGCATCATTTCGTAGTCGAGAACGAGCAGATTTGTTTAGGCAATTTTTAGCTCAAAGAACTAGCGGTAAAGGATTAGTCGGAAAACCTTCTACTATAGGAGTTGCTCCTTAACTTGACAGAAAAATTAGTTAAATATACTGACTATACTAGTAGTCTGTTAAGGTTGACAATTAACTAAAAGCCGAAACCTTGATGGGATTATGTTATTCAGGGAAGCGATTAAAGTTCAGAAAGATTAATATCCTATCGCTCCCAAATCAGGACTTAGCAAGTTTTGATTTTTAAAACTATTTATACATATGTCAATTTGTTCTTCGGTAAGATGACCATCTTTCATTAAATATTTACAACGCTCTTCCATCTCTGAATAATTAGATTCCTTAATTACACTTAAGTCAGATAAAAATGTTGCTTTATCTATCCAGCCTGCTTCTTGAGCCTTATCTGTACTTTTAGTGAGTGCTTTGGCTAATTTTCGGGCAGATTTTCTATAGTTGGGATAATTTTCCTTGATTTCTTCCGGACTTCTATTCCATAAAAAATAACAAGCTTGTCCTTGAATAACTTTATCCCTTTCACTAAGCTGGAACAAATCTGTTTTAAATACTGCTTCACAAAATTGTAATTGTGCTATCTGTTTTTCAATATATGCTTCTGCGACAGAAAGGGTTTTTTCTTCTTGTTGTTGAGCTTTTGTAACCATGCAACCCGTTAAGTCAATTAAGACCAGTAAAAGAACTAGCTGAAATATTCTCTTCATGCTTACTTCATAATTCATCACCTTTAACTTGACACATTTATAATTCATATGTAGCGATCATTGTCACTAATAATAAGTGAAATGAACAACAGCAGAAGTGAAACAAGATTTAACTGGCTATCTGGATTGACTTGATTCTTGGGAATTTGAAAAAGTTCTATTTATCTATCGTTGGGGTTGTTCATAGAGGAGTGTGAAATTATTGGAGGGCATATCAATTTTTTCCTTGAGATTTAGCCTGTATTTTTGTGCAGACAAGGTGATATCTGCAATATCCTTAAGTCCCCATTCTGGTACTCCATAGGAGATAAGTTTTTTATCAAATTCTTCGTTTGAAGTTGTTGTATACTTACCATCTACTTTAAATGGGCCGTAAATAAAGAGAGAGCCACCATTACGTAGTAGGCTCGCTGCACACTTCATCATTCCATCTGCAATGGAAATTGGAGCAACTTGGAAAATATTAATGCAAAATATAGCGTCAAATTTTTTCCCTGCTACACTTGACCAGGTTGACGGTTGAGTTAGATCTAACTTGATGGGAGGATAAACATTTTTAGCTTCTGCCTTTTGGTTCAATTGTCTGATGTTTTCAAATACTTCTTCATTTTGATCTGAGGGCTGAAAATTAAGTTGCTGGAAATGATTTGCGAAGTAGTTGATGTGCATACCACTACCAGAAGCCAATTCTAATACTTCCCCTGGATTTTTGGGTAGTCTTTCCTTGAACAGTTCCAAAATTGAATTGCGATTGAGAGCTCCTGCCCAAGCCACATAAGGACTTAGTGGATGTGGGTCGAGTGGTGGTTTTTCTAATGGCGACATTGGATACTTACTCCTTGATAATTGAAGGTTTTACAAATCAAAGCTAGGAATCCTAAATTCACTATAGAATAAAGCTCTTGCCAAAGTAAATTCTAAATTTACTCCAAGATTCATCCGATGAGATAACCAAAAATCTAATGATAAAACTGTTGACTATGAAAACGGGCATAACGACCATGATGAGCAAGTAATTCTTCGTGAGTACCCGATTCAACAATTTTTCCCTTTTCCAGAACCAAAATTCGGTTAACTCGGCGTACTGTTGCCAAACGATGAGCAATTACAAATACGGTTCGCTCTTCCATAATGCGCTCTAAAGCCTCTTGTACGAGAGCTTCTGATTCTGAGTCTAAAGCAGAGGTGGCTTCGTCTAAAATAAGAATGCGGGGATTGAGAAGTACGGCACGAGCGATCGCGATTCTTTGTCTTTGTCCTCCTGAAAGGTTTACCCCTCGTTCTCCTACATAAGTATAGTAACCTTGGGATAGAGCAGTAATGAATTGATGGGCATTAGCAATTTTAGCTGCTTCTTTTACCTGTTCTAGATTAAATTCTGTTTGACCAAAAGCAATATTCTGGGCAATTGTACCAGAAAATAGAAGAGTTTCTTGAGGTACTATGCCTATTTGTTTCCGTAAACTTTTGAGAGTAACATCTTGAATATTAATACCATCAATTAAGATTTTTCCTCGATCGAGATCGTAGAAACGGGGTAATAAATTGACTAGAGTCGATTTTCCTGCACCAGATTCTCCTACTAAGGCAATGGTTTCTCCTGGTTGAGCCATTAGGTTAATATCTTGGAGTACGGGTTGCTCTGAATTATAGCTAAAGTTAATCTGACTATATTCTACTTTTCCTGTAACTACAGGTAGTGGGATCGCGTCTGATTTTTCAACTATTTTGGGTTTAAGCTCCAAGAGTTCAAAAATGCGATCGATGGAAGCTTGTCCTTGTTTAAATTGATTATAGTTAGCAGTAGTAATGGAAATAGGATTAATTAATAAAGCCACTCCAGCTATATAACTAACAAATTCACTACCCGTTAAGTTTTCTTGACTAATTTGCCAACTACCCAGGAAAAATAGAAAAATAACACTTAAAGCTTCCAAGAAACCAACTACCACAAACTGAATAGCTTTAACTTTTTCGGCTAATAGTTTTGCTTGTCGATTGGCTTCTGCTTCTTGAGCAAAACGTTCAATTTCATAATCTTCTGCTGCTAAAGCTTTCACTAAGCGAATACCACTAAATACTTCTGTCAGTAAGGAAGATAAATTAGAGATTTTGTTTTGACTACGGCGAGAAAATTTTAGTAATTGTTCCCCAAAAATACCAATTAAAACCGCCATTAAAGGAGCAACAACAAGAGTAGCTAAAGTTAATTGCCAGTTGAGATAAAACAGATAACCCAAAACTACAATTAACTGCAAAATGCAAGGAACAAATTGATGAAAAAAGTTATTAACTACTTCCCCAATGCGATCGATCTCTTCTGTTAACCGATAAGCTAGATCCCCTGTTTTAGCTACTTCAAAATAATTGAGACTAAGCCTTTGTAGATGAGCATAAACCAATTGGCGTAAGTCTAAAGCAATCTTTAAAGCTGCTTTTGCCATTAAAGTATCTTGTCCATACTGTACTATACCTTGCAGTAAAAAAGCGATCGCTGCTGCTATAGCAAGATGCGCGGTTTTGTTGATATCTCCCTGTCCAATAGAGTTGGCTATTTTCCCTGCTAATTGAGCGAGGATGGGCCAAAAGAAAGTATATACCAGAGTACAAACCAAAGCTTGAGTAATGGTAGGAAGTTGGAGACGGATATAGGGAATAAGTTGCCAGTAACTAGAACGATTGTTCAAATCTATTATTTAGTAAGTCTTGGTAATAGATATGTTATCGGATTTGGAACGAAAGCAAAAGCAATGATTATAGCCAGGGAATGAATTCCCTGTCTCAGTATATTAAGTCCGTTTAAACGGACTTTAGGTTTAAGCCATGAAATTGATTTCATGGTGATTTATAAGCTGAAACCATTTAATCAATTTAATGCTTAGTTGAATTGCTCATAATATATATAATTTAGGCGGATCGTCATTATGTTCAATTCTTTCTAGTATAGAAATCGCCGTATTTTGTTGATGATGAATTTTTTGATTGTGGACATAAGTAATCGCTTTATCTAATTGTTTACCACCTAAAGAAAAAACTCCGTAACCTTCTTGCCAAATGAATTTGGGAGGAGCGGAAAAATTTTGATTTAGGTAATGTGAACTACTACCTTTAATACGTTTAACAAATTCTGCGATCGCAATTTTCGGAGGGATAGAAGCAATGACATGAACATGATTTTCTGTACCATTGATAGCATGAATAATACAATTTAACGAATCAGCCTTGCTAACAATATAAGGATAAAGTCTAGCTTCACGTTTACTATCAATTAACGGTTGTCTGTTTTTTGTTCCCCAAACCAAATGATAATACAAACGCCATAAAGCCATATTGATTCAATTGCGATTGCTCTTGCCTAAAACTAGACACCCAGTCAGAGAATAAATTCCCTGACTGATATTTTAAGTCGGTTTAAACCGACTTGGTATTTAAGCCATGAAATTGATTTGATGGTGATTTTACATTCTTTCAATGACGGAAATACCTAATAAAGATAATCCTAACTTGATAGTACGAGCAGTTAGATCTGCTAGAACTAAGCGAGAAGTACGCGATGGTTCATCTGCTTGTAAAATAGGACAGCGATCGTAAAATTGATTGAATTTTTGACTTAATTCAAATAGATACTGACAAAGGCGATTAGGCAGTAAATCTTTCTCTACTTCTGTAATTACTTCTCCTAGTTGCAAGATATGTTTGGCTAAAGTAATTTCTGTTGCTTCTTGAAGCAGTATTTGTGTATCTGTTGTCAACTTGGTAAAGTCAATATTCCCCTTACGACTAATCCCCTGGACTCGCACATAGGCATAAAGTAAATAGGGTGCAGTATTGCCTTGGAGAGCCAGCATTTTTTGATAACTAAATTTGTAGTCGGAAGTACGATTTTGACTTAAATCAGCATATTTTACGGCACTGATGCCAACTACTTGAGAAACTCGATCGATAAATTCTTCTGTTTCTTCTCTTTCTTCTTGTTGTAGTCTAGTTTCTAAATCTTTACGGGCAAGAGTAATAGCTTTATCTAGTAACTCTTTTAGTTTAATTGCTTCTCCAGAGCGAGTTTTTAATTTTGTGCCGTCTTCTCCTAAAACTAAACCAAAGTAAGCGTGAATAAATTGGTGATTTTCTGTAATCCAACCTGCTCGTTTGCCTACTTGAAAAATTTGAGCAAAATGGCTTCTTTGTTCTGAACCAACGGGATAAATTACCTGTTGCACTTTATCTACATTAACTCGATAGCGAATGGCAGCTAAATCAGTTGTGGCATAGTTATAACCTCCATCAGATTTCTGCACAATTAGAGGTAGAGGCTCTCCTTCTCTGTTGGTAAAATCCTCTAGAAAAACACATTTTGCTCCATCGCTTTCTTCTAGCAAACCTAGTTTTTCTAACTCAGTTACTATCTCTGGTAAAAAAGGATTATAAAAAGATTCTCCTCGTGCTTCAATTTCAGGAGAAAGTCCCATCAGATCATAAATCTTTTGGTAAGAACGACTAGATAATTCACAGACAATTTTCCAAGCAAGTAGAGTTTCTCGATCTCCTGCTTGCAGTTGAACTACCGAAAGTCGAGCAGCTTCACGAAAGTTTTCATCTTCGTCAAATCTTTTTTTTGCCTGGCGATAGAAGGTGGATAACTCTCCTAAATTTAGTTCTTCTGTGGTTGTCAAAGCTTCTGGATAGGCTTCTTTAAGATAGGCAATGAGCATGCCGAAGGGAGTTCCCCAATCACCGATATGACTAATGCGTAAAACATCATGACCTACAAATTCCAGGATTCGCGCTAAACAATCCCCAATAATAGCTGAACGCAAATGACCAACATGCATTTCTTTAGCAACATTAGGACTAGGATAGTCTACTATTATTCTTTGAGGCGATCGAACTGGTTCAATTCCCAGGCGATTGTCTGTTTGAATAGTAGTAAGTTGGGTTGCCAGGTAGGTAGGTTTAATCGTGAAGTTAATAAAACCAGGCCCTGCTATAGTGGGAGTCTCACAGAAATTATCTACTTTAAGATTCTCGACTATTTTCTCAGCTATGCTTCTGGGGGCTATTTTAAGTTTTTTGGGTAGAGATAAAGCCACATTAGATTGATAGTCGCCAAATTTGGGATTGCTGGCGGGGACAACTAAAGGAGCGCTACTAGTTAATTCTGTGCCAAAAGCTGAAACTAAAGCTTCACTAACTGATTTTTTAAGCTGTTCGAGTAAAGATTGCATACTGTGATAATTCTGCCAAATCTAGAAGTTTCTTGATTAATAAACCCAATAGGAGTATAGCAAGGGAATTGCCAGCCTCCTAACTCCTAAGTCTAAAGTTCTAGAATAAATTAAGTTTCCCGCCTTAGTTAAAAGTCGTAATATCAGAATAAGCAAAACATATAGATTTTAAGTAATTACGTCAAATCAGAAAGCGCGATCGACTGTCTCAAACTAACAAAGGTAATTTACTAAGATTGTTTAAAGGTTGTATATACTTTGGAAACTTGCTTGTATTATAAATGACATATGAATAAATTAACTCTTTGTAGTTATTCTTATGCACTTACCTCAACTACCAGGCTTGGATCGCTCTTCTAGCCAATTTCTGTATATGCTTCTTTTTATGCTCATCATCATCAGTTTTCTTTAGAATATAAGCGATCGCCTGCTTATCTGCTGACTAAATTTTGGCTTAATTAGTCTAAGAACAAATTTACTTATGCTCAAAATTTCTGCATTAAAATCACTTTTTTCTCATAAAACTCCTTTGGCATGGTCACAGTTATCTCACCAGAAAATCCGCTTATTAATAGCAATTACAGGGGTTGCTTTTTCTAATATTTTAATTTTTAGTCAGTTAGGCTTAAGAGCATTATTATTTGATGGGATTACTTTAGTTCCAGAAAACCTTAATGGCGATCTTTTTCTCCTTGCTAAATACGCTCGCAATATTAGAAGAAGTTCTTTTCCGTCAATTTATCTCTACCAAGCAGATGCTATTGCTGGGGTGGCTTCTGCTAGTCCTCTCTATACTAGTGAGGGAGGATGGGTCAATCCCCAAGCTTTAGAGTCATCAGAGACTAATTCCCAAGATACTAATTCTTATGCTAGTTATGTCAAAATTTTGGTCTTTAATACTGCTCAACCAATTTTTACATCGCCAGAAATTAATCAGCAACTAGAAAAACTAAATGCTCCCAATAGTATATTATTCGATCGCCTGGGACAAGACCAATTAGGAGAAGTTCCTCAGTTATTTTCTCAACAAGGAACAGTAACCTCTCTGATGGATAACCAAAGAATGCAGGTAGTGGGATTATTTAGTATAGGTAGTACGTTTTGGGATAGAGGACATATTATCATGAGCGACTGGAATTATGGTCGTTGGAGGGGTCAAGATAAGTTGGACAAAGCATCATTAGGGATTTTAACCTTAGAAGCAGGAGTCGATCCGCAGCAAGTGATCGAAATTATTCAAAATAATCTGGGGAGTGAAGTCAAAGTTCTCACAAAAGAAGAATTGATCCAAGGAGAAAAAGACTACATTGCTGAATTTCCTGAAGGAAAAATTCTTAACTTTGGTGCTGCTATTGGTTTTATTGTCGGTATAGTAATTGTTTATCAAGTACTCTATACTGATGTCAGCGAACATTTACCTGAATACGCTACTCTAAAAGCAATGGGTTATAGCGATCGCGCTTTACTAGAAGTAGTTTTACAAGAAGCTTTAATTTTGGCAATTTTAGGTTTTATTCCTGGTTTTTTTGCTTCTTATGGTGTTTATCAATTACTCGAAGCTGCCACCAAAATTCCTCTAGTGATGCGAACTGATGTTGTTATCCAAGTATTTATTTTAACTATAGTTATGTGCGTTCTTTCAGGCGCGATCACTGTGAATAAACTCCGTGCTGCCGATCCTGCGGATATTTTTAGGTAATAATGGGATGCTTGATAACTACTACATAGCTAAGCTGAAACTCTATTAAACTCTAAAGTAGAGTTAATACATCTTAAAAAAAACTAAATCAGTAATCTCAAACCCGCTATCAGCAATAAAACTAAAGTAATACGTTTAAACATAAGGGATTTAATTTTTGTTGCTAGCATTATTCCTAACCATAACCCCAAAGCATAACCAGGAAGACTATAAATAGCAAACCTACCTACAGATACAGTTATGTTTCCATGCCAGCCATGAGCGATCGCTGCGAGGGAAGAACTAAAGAAAAATAAAGCAGTGAGATTGCCTTTAAACTCTTCGGGAGTCCAGCGACGACAATTACCATAGACAATTAGGGGAGGACCATTGATTGTATAAGCTCCGTTAAGAATTCCCGATGTACCACCAGAGATATATGCCCACAGAGAAGATTTTAAGCTAGGTAAAGCAAAATCGAACCAATCATAAAGAACATAACTGACAATTAAAATTCCTAATCCTTTTAAAGCTATAGCTTCAGGAATGCGATCGAGTAAAACAATACCTATCGGCGTAGTAATTAAAGAAGCAATGGTTAATCTTCCAACTTCTTTGAAGCTACAATCACGCCGATGATAGTACCAAATGACTATATTGCCGACAATACAGACTAGAGTAACTAAGGGTACTGAAGTGTGCAAACCCACAACTCCAGGTAAAAAAGACATAGCAACAATGGAAAAGCCAAAACCAGTTATGCTTTGAGCCAAAGCTGCCAGCAAAATAATGCTGCTAACTGCAATATATTCATTACCGTATAGATTCATCTATTTAAGAATGAGAACTGGACAGCGAGATAGACGTGCTACCCTTTCTGCCACTGAACCAAGTAAAAAGCGACTTACCCCCTTACGTCCATGGGAAGGCATAATGATTAAATCTGTCTTAATCTTTTCAGCATAATCAACAATTTTTGTACTGGGATCGCCAATTTCAACCTGAATTTTAATGCCTTCATAGCCCATTTCACTAAGCTTATTTTGCAGAAATTCTTGAACTTTTTGTTTGCGTTGCTTATCTTCAACAGGATCTTCCGTAGCAACGGGATACTCTTGATTTAAGGGGGTAAGAACGTGAATTACCACTAGAGAGGAAGTATCTTCAACATATTCTCTGGCAGGAGCGATCGCTTGATAAGATAATTCAGAAAAATCAAGGGGAACTAGAACGGATTGTTTTCTAAGCCAACTCATAATTTCCTCTACTTATTTTCAGAAAGGATGTTGTCTCTGCTAGCATTCCACCAGATGTGAAACTATTCTATAGCTACTTAAATGATAACAATGTTGAATTAAACAACTTGTACTATGGATTGCTCATCACTGAAAGATAGCCAAGAAGGTTTTTAGTCGATATCAGACTAAATCCGATTAACGCAAGTATACTTTTAGCGATATAGCGAAAATACTTCCGTCTTCTCGCGATCATTTAAGAATGAGAACTGGACAATGAGATAAACGTACTACCCTTTCTGCCACTGAACCAAGTAAGAAGCGACTTACTCCCTTACGTCCATGGGAAGGCATAACGATTAAATCTGCCTTGATCTTGTCTGCATAATCAACAATTTTTGTACTGGGATCGCCTACTGTTACCTTAATATGAATCCCCTCATAGCCCATGGCACTGAGCTTATTGTGCAGAAATTCTTGAACTTTTTGTTCCCGTTCCTCATCTTTGAGAGTATCCCATAAGGCTGCGGGATCGGCTGGATGCAGGTGATTAAGAACGTGAATTATTTTTAAAGATGAAATATTTTCCACATATTCTGTAGCAGGAGCGATCGCCTGATAAGATAATTCCGAGAAATCGAGGGGAATTAGGACGGATTTCTTTTTAAGCCAAGTCATAAGTTTATCTCCGCTTATTTCAATACAGGTTCTCTGGTTTCTATTACCTCAGGTAGCATGTCACCAGATTTGAGACGAGTCATATAGCTATCTAAATCTCTAGCAATCACACCAGATAAAAGAAAACAGCCCAAGAGATTAGGTAAAGACATCGCTAATACTAAGATATCGCTAAATTCGAGAACTAGATCGAGATTGATAATTGAGCCGATAAAGACGCAAGTTAAAAATATACCTTTATATATATTGACAGTGCTGTCCCCAAATAGAAACGCCCAAGCCAATTGTCCATAATAGCTCCAAGAGATCATAGTCGAAAGAGCAAATAAAAATCCTGCTACAGCAATTACATAGGGAAACCAGCTAATTACTGTCTCGAAGGATGCTGCTGAAAGCTGCGCTCCATCGAGATCGACAGCTGTAGGATCGGCATAAACCCCAGTTAAAACAATGACGATCGCTGTTAAATTACAGATACATATAGTATCGATAAAAGGTTCTAATAAAGCGACTACACCTTCTCGAATTGGTTCGTCTGTACGAGCAGCAGAATGAGCGATCGCTGCTGTCCCGATGCCAGCTTCATTAGAAAAAACTGCCCGTTGAAAACCAATGACGATCGCGCCAATAGCTCCCCCTGCCAATGCTTCTGGATTAAATGCCGTTCTAATAATAGTAGCGATCGCCTCAGGAATGGAAGTGAAATTAACGAGCATTACCCAAAGGCAAGCTAAGGTGTAAATCACCGCCATTAATGGCACCAAAATGCCTGCGACTGAGGCAATACGCTGAATTCCACCTACAATTACTAAGCCAACAGCAACCGTCAACAGAATGCCAAACAACCAATCATAGTTAACAAAAAAGGGAATTACATTTGAGACGGCTGCATAAGCTTGGTTAGATTGAAACATGTTTCCTGTCCCTAAAGTACCAACGGCACAAAAAATAGCAAAGATTACTCCTAAACCTTTACCTAGTCTCCTCATGCCAATGGAAGATAAGCCACGGGAAAGATAATACATGGGCCCACCTCCAACAGTACCATCAGGCTTGATAATGCGGAATTTCTGACCAAGAGTACATTCTGCAAATTTACTTGACATTCCTAAGAAGCCAGCTACCGTCATCCAAAGGGCTGCACCTGGTCCTCCCATGCGAATTGCGATCGCTACTCCTGCAATGTTACCAATACCGACTGTACCAGAAAGGGCTGCTGCTAAAGCCTGGAAATGAGAAACATCCCCTTCATCTTCTGCATTATCGTATTTGCCTTGCACGACATCAATAGCGTGTTTAAAGGCACGAAAATTGATAAACCTCATTCGTAAAGTGAAGAAGATGCCTCCTGCAATTAGCCAAAGTACAATCAAAGGCATTCCATTTTCGCCACCAATTTTGAAGTAGAAAAAGACATTAAGAACATCAATGATTTTTTGAAATATGGCTTCGAGTGTTCCTCCCAAACCAGTAGAATTACTTTTTTCTTGGGCAACAGCAAATGTAGGTATTAAAACTATAAATAAACCAGTTAGCCAATAATATTTTCTGAAGCTAAACAACATTTTCTTCATGTTATTATTACTCAAATTATATTTTTTTTCGTGATACCTTGACCTTCTTTTTGTCCTTAAAACAAATAGATTTTCATGTCAAAATATATTTCTCAGTAATTTACAGCTTTTTGTTGCTAGAAAATGTTACCAGCTATACTTCTTTGTAAATTCATACTAAATCCTATATATATGATATTAAAAGCTATATCAATTCTCTAAAGTAATAAGAGACTTCGTACAGGGTAAAAGTCAGAAGTAATAATAAATAAGAGTCTGCAAGCTTTAATACTAATATTTTTTATTGATCGATAAATCTGTATTGAAAGTTTTTTTCGTAATAATTTTCGGAATCTCGATCAAAAGTAATTAGTAAAAAACATAGTTATTAACAAGCATTAAATAGCTGGTAAATGATGTATTTTTACTTCAGAAATATAAGACTTTAATAATTATTTTTGTTTTTTTAAAGGTGAAGCGATCGCACAGTACCTAACTCTGTGCGATCGCTAAAACTCTGGTTAAACCAATAAAATTTCAGCAGTACGATCGACTAAATCTTTAAATACTTGCTGAACTACAGGATGTACCAACTGATAGTTATAAACATTTAATCCCATAGCTAAAGCAGGGTCATTTTCTAGAGCCTTTATGCCAAAATCAGCGAGTTTAATTACATAGGGTAAAGTACTATTGTTTAGGGCTTGAGTGGCTGTCCAAGGCACAGCACCAGGCATATTCGGTACGCCATAGTGTACTACTCCTTCTTCTACATAAGTAGGCTGACTATGGGAAGTAGGACGTAGAGTTTCAATACAGCCTCCTTGATCTACAGCTACATCAACAATAACCGAGCCAGTTTGCATCTGTGCAACTAACTGGCGATTGACTAAAGTAGGTGCATTTCTGCCTGGTATTAATACCGCACCAATAAGTAAATCTGCATTGGGAACAACATTTTCAATAGTTGCAGCATTACTGTAAAGCAATTCTACCCTAGAACCAAATAGAGTTTCTAAATAAGATAATCGCTCCACATTAATATCAAAAATCTGTACTTTTGCCCCCATACCTACAGCAATTTGAGCTGCTTCTGTACCAACGACACCTCCACCTAAAATAGTGACTTTTCCCGGTGACACTCCAGGGATACCACCTAATAAAACTCCTCTTCCTCCCTGTTGCCGTTCTAAAAAGCGTGCGCCAAACTGTACCGCCAGTCTACCAGCAATGATACTCATCGGGACAAGTAGAGGCAAAGTGCCGTTGAGTTCCACTGTTTCATAAGCGATCGCTGTGACACCGCAGTCAATTAAATGTTCGGTGAGCGATCGACTAGCTGCTAAATGCAGATAAGTAAATAGCATCTTTCCTTTCTGCAGATACTGGTATTCTGCCTCTAAAGGCTCTTTCACTTTAATTACCAGTTCTCGATCCCAAGCATCCTTTGTCTCTAGGATAATAGTCGCTCCAGCTTGTTGATAATCTTCATTAGTAAATCCCGAACCGACCCCAGCCATAGTTTCCACAAATACCCTATGTCCACGATCTGTTAAGACACGAACGCTAGCAGGAGACAATCCGACCCTAAATTCTCGATCTTTAGTTTCTTTTGGTACTCCAACTTCCATAAATAACCTCCATATGATGAACAATTAATAAATGACCTGGATGCAAGGCTTGCGCCCCTACTACACTCTCTAAACTTGACTCTTTAGAGCTTCTTTTAAAATTGCAACTATTAAATCTGCATCGGTTTTCGTCAAAATTAAAGGAGGAGCGAGAATAAGTACATTAGAAAAACCAGGGATAGTAGCACCATTGCGTCCAATAATCAGACCTAATTCTAAACAACGAGAAACGATTGCCGATACTTTAGTTGCTGCTAGGGGTTCTTTAGTCTGCTTATCTGCTACCAATTCGATACCTAAAAGCAATCCTTTACCTCTTATATCTCCTACGTAGGGATGATCTAAGAGGTTAGATAATTTTGTTCTCAAATAAGCTCCTATTTTAGTTGCTCGTTCCGATAACTGTTCGGTTTCTAAAATTTCGATGTTCTTTAAAGACAAAGCAGTAGAAGCAGGATTACCTCCATAGGTATTGATATGACGGAAATGAGAAGTAGAATCAGTTTCATCCAAGAAAGCTTCAAAGATATGCTGTTGAGTAATTGTTGCCGATAGTGGTAAATAACCACTAGTAATACCCTTTGCCAGGGTGATTATGTCTGGCTTTACATTCCAGTGTTCGTGTCCAAACATTTTACCTAAACGACCGAAACCACTAACAACTTCATCGAAGATAAGAAGAATACCATATCGATCGCAGATATCCCGCAGCATGGGCAAATATTCATCGGGAGGTACAATGACACCACCACCAGAAATAACTGGTTCGACGATAATAGCAGCAATAGTTTCTGCTCCTTCATGCACGATCGTACTTTCTACCGAACTAGCGCACTCAATATTACAAGAGCCATAGGTTTTACCAAAGGGACAACGGTAGCAGTAAGGGGGATGGACTTGAAAAAAGCCTGGTACTAGAGGCTCATATCTAGCACGTCTTTCCGCTTGTGCAGTAGCACTCAATGCACCCATAGTATTGCCATGGTAAGCACGATAACGAGAAATAATTTTATATCGCCAAGAGCCATTTTTACTTATTTGACTGTAATATTGACGCGCAATTTTAAATGCTACTTCATTTGCTTCTGAACCACTGTTAGAAAAGTGAACTTTGCCCTCAAACTTCAGTAGTTCTAATAGCTTAGCTGCTAGTTTAATTGCAGGAGAATGGCTCATTACCAGAGGAAAATAAGACAGTTCAACAAGTTGTTCATGAGCTACTGATGCTAGCTCTTTCCGTCCGTAGCCGATATTCACACACCACAATCCTGATACTCCATCTAAGTATTCTTTACTTTCCTCGTCAGTAACGTAACAGCCTTGTGCTTTATCTATGCGTTTGGGTGGAGTGCGTTCGTATTGCTTGTGTTGCACCATTGGATGCCAAAGAGATTGCACATCCATTTGGGTTAAATTCATTGGTTCTTTAGAAATATCTAGCATCTTATTACCTCCTATTAATAAATGATGGGAAATTCTGAAATTTTAGATGCACGTTTTCAGCCCAAATTGACCAAAAAAATTGTCATTTTTGGGTAAATAGATGTCTATTAACTATGAAAAATAACGCCAAGTATATCTAGATATATAGAAATACTTTGGCAGTATTAATCTAGTTAATACAATCCTAAAGATTTAAAGCTTTATTAAGTCAATATTTATAACTGAGTGCTAATACTAGAACTAACCTCAAACTCAGTCAGACTAAAGACAATTAGGGGAACCAACACCACTTCTGTTGATCAGGTGTTTATGTAGTCTGCCATACTTGATAAATAGTCGCCAAGGAGTGCAATTATTGCAAAGAAAACGTTGATAAACCACGGCACTAATGTTGAATGAAAAGGTATTACATAGGAGTAACTTAACTCTATACCTCAAGTATATATAAAATTGATTGCGATTGTTCGTTCATCACAAACATTTACGAATTAATGTTATGAAATCTTCAATGAATTTTAACTTTAAGAATCTATAATTTCGACCAAAAAAGATAAAAATAACAGCTATAAAGTGCTTTTATTCATTTTTTTAACTGTTTTACTGCTTCTAAATATTGAATATCTTTTGAGGATGTAGGTTCAATATTAGAATCTAGCCAAGGGGAATTCATTGCATTCACCAATATATCTGGTTCAATTCCTGAAGCTAGGATGTCCTGTCCGCTGGGAGTAAATAGCTTACCTAAAGTGACGACTAAAGCTGAACCATCTGTCAGAGGTTGAATACTATGAATGAATCCTTTACCAATAGTAGGGACACCGACAATAACTGCTCTTTTATAGTGTTGAAGCGAACCTGCTAACAATTCTGCTGCACTAGCAGTTCCCTGATTGACTAGCACAACTAATGGCTGTTCTGTAAGCTTTATTTGACTAGATTTGAGAGGGGGAAGATCGATTCTAGTTGCTGCTGTTCCAATTTTTAAGTCTCCTAAAAAAAATCCAGCCATTTCTACCGTAGCTACAACCGAACCACCAGGATTATTCCGCAAATCAAGAATTAGAGCCTTTGCTTCTTTAAGATTATTAAGTGCATCTCTCATTTCTTGCGGAGAAGAATCTAAAAACTGACCCAGATAAATATAACCAACTTGCATATTTTCTAGATCGATTAACTTAGTGCGAATAGTAGGAATCGAGCGAATTATTACTCGTTTTAGCTTGACAACAAAAGTTGAACCATGACGATCGATCCTCAAATTTACTGTAGAATCTTCTGCACCTCTCAACTTCATTCCTGCTTCAGCAAGACTGAGATTATCGGTAGAAACTCCATCGATGGCAATTAAGCGGTCGCCCGTTTTCAAACCTGCTTCTGCTGCTGGTGAATTAGGTATGGGGGTAATAATTCTTAGTTGTTCTTCCTCATCATAATCAAGGGATAGTAATTCAGGTAATCCGACACCGACATAATCATTACCACTATTTTCAGCTAAGAAACCAGCAAATTGTTCGGGAGTTAGAAACCGAGTAGCCCGATTGCCAAGGCGACTTAGTACAGAATCGATCGCAGTATAAGCTTCTTCTTTAGTAGCGTATTGACGAGCAAGAGTTTGTTTTTTTACTTGCTGCCAATCTAAGCCATTAAAACTGCCGTCTAAATAGTTTTTTTCAACAATCTGTAAAGCTTCTGTTACTAGTTGATAGGGAGTGATTGGGGATTCGTCGTATGAAGCAAGAATAATTTTGGGTGTAGTTGTGTTTTTAGCAGATACATCAGCTATAACAGTCTCACACAAGATTATATTAGTTGCCGAAACTAAAGTTACACCGATTCGGAAAAAGTTCATTTTTGAAGACAACTTTAGTGATTTTGCAAATATTCTTCTGCCATTATTTTAAGTCGATCGCTTTCAAACAGATAATTGTCTGTTAGATCCCGCATTTTGATCTGAGGCTTAAGAGAATTTTTTTGAGCTTTTTTTTCTCTTCTTTCTGCTTTTCTTCAATTAATTGTCTGTAGGGGCGAAGGGCATTCGCCCCTACTTGTTAATCTTGGTAAGCTTCCATTCCTTCGCAAGAACAAACTAAATTGCGATCGCCATAGGCATTGTCAATCCTTCCTACTGTCGTCCAGAATTTATGTTCTTTAGTCCAGGGGGCAGGATAAGCTGCTTGCTCACGAGAATAGGGATGATTCCACTCTCCACATATTAAAGATTCTGCAGTATGAGGAGCATTTTTAAGCGGATTATTTTTAGAATCGATTTTTCCAGAGGCAATAGCTTCTGCTTCTTGGTAGATAGAAATCATCGCATCGCAAAAACGGTCTAATTCTTCCTTGGATTCGCTTTCGGTGGGTTCTATCATCATAGTACCGATAACAGGCCAAGAAACTGTCGGAGCATGAAAACCATAATCCATCAACCGTTTAGCAATATCATCTACTTCCACTCCTGCTCGTTTTTTGAGAGGACGCAAATCGATGATACATTCGTGAGCCACTAAACCAGATTCCCCTTTAAATAAGATGGGGTAATAGGATTCAAGACGCTTAGCCATGTAGTTAGCATTGAGAATAGCTGCCTCAGTTGCTTGTTTTAACCCTTTTGCTCCCATCATAGCGATGTACATCCAAGAAATAGTCAGAATACTAGCACTACCCCAAGGTGCAGCCGAAATTGCCCCAATAGATTGAGAATTATCAGTGGTTAGAGATGTTGCGGGTAAAAAGGGTATTAGGTGAGCAGCTACCCCAATAGGTCCCATACCAGGCCCTCCACCACCGTGGGGGATACAGAAGGTTTTATGTAAATTGAGATGACACACATCTGCGCCAAAATCTCCAGGGCGACATAAACCCACTTGAGCATTCATATTTGCCCCATCCATATAAACTTGCCCACCATATTCATGGATAATCGAGCAAATTGTGGTTATTTCTGACTCAAATACGCCGTGAGTGGATGGGTAAGTCACCATTAGAGCAGCTAATTCATTACTATGCTTGGCTGCTTTCTTTTGCAGATCTTCTAAGTCAATGTTACCATCGCGATCGCATTTAATAGCTACTACTTTCATGCCACACATTACTGCACTGGCAGGATTGGTACCGTGGGCAGATTCGGGAATTAGGCAGATATTACGCTGGTTTTCTCCTTGAGAGAGATGATACTGGCGAATTACTTGCAGTCCCGCATATTCTCCTTGAGAACCAGCATTCGGTTGCAAAGATATACCTGCAAAGCCTGTAATTTCTCCTAACCACTCTTCTAAGTCGGCAAATAATTTTTGGTAGCCTTGAGTTTGGGAGATAGGGACAAAAGGATGAATATTACCAAATTCTTGCCAAGTAACAGGAAGCATCTCGGCAGTAGCGTTTAACTTCATCGTACAAGAACCCAAAGGAATCATCGAAGTAGTAAGAGATAAATCCTTAGTTTCTAGCCGATGTAGGTAGCGTAATAATTCTGTTTCCGAATGATAGCGATCGAAAACTTGCTCGGTAAGATAGCTACTGGTACGGATTAAATTAGGAGGAATAGAAGTAGATCGAGCGATATTTTGTTGAATATCTTCTAAACAGGGTAGATTTTCCTGCCCTTCTACCACAGCAAAGATTTGCCAGAGATCGACTACATCTTGCTCTGTAGTTGTTTCATCTAAAGAGATACCAATAGCATCCTTGTCTAATAATCTTAGATTAATCCCAACTTTAGTAGCAGCTTGAGTAATAGCTTCAGTGCGATCGCCAGTTTCTATCCCTAGGGTATCAAAGAAAAATTCTGAAGTAATGTTGTAACCCATTTTACTTAAACCTTCTGCCAAGATTACGGTTAACTGATGCACACGAGATGCAATCCGCTTAATTCCTGCTGCACCATGATAAACCGCATACATCCCTGCAATTACTGCTAGTAAAACCTGTGCCGTACAAATATTACTAGTCGCTTTATCTCTACGGATATGTTGTTCGCGAGTTTGCAAGGCTAAGCGTAAAGCTGGCTTACCCTGGATATCTTTAGATACACCAACAATTCTGCCTGGAACTTGTCTTTTATACTTTTCCTTGGTAGCAAAATAGGCTGCATGAGGACCCCCATAACCTAAAGGTACACCAAATCTTTGACTACTACCCACTGCAATATCAGCCCCAAATTCTCCAGGGGGAGTAAGGAGGGCAAGACTAAGAATATCCGCAGCTACCGTTACTAAAGCTTTCTGTTCGTGTACCTTGTCAATAAATTCTTGATAATTATAAATGGTGCCATCTGTAGTAGGATACTGTAGTAATGCACCAAAAATATGTGTAGAAAAATCAAAACTACGATGATCGCTCACAATAATCTCAATATCAAGAGGTTTAGCTCTAGTTTTAACTACTTCAATAGTTTGCGGATGACAGTCTTGGGAAACAAAAAAGGCATTAGCTTTGGTTTTGCATAGACCATAACTCATACTCATCGCTTCTGCTGCTGCTGTTCCCTCATCTAACAAAGAAGCATTAGCTATTTCCAAACCAGTTAAGTCAATAATCATAGTTTGGAAGTTGAGCAAAGCTTCTAATCTACCTTGGGCAATTTCTGCTTGATAGGGAGTATAGGCTGTGTACCAACCAGGATTTTCTAGGATGTTGCGGAGAATGACTGGGGGAGTAATGCAATCATAGTAACCCATGCCAATAAAAGAGCGATCGACCTGATTGAGAGAGGCAATTTCTTTTAATTTAGCCAGAGCATTATATTCACTTTCGGCTGCTGGTAAATTTAGAGATTTATTAAGACGGATATTGGCAGGAACAGTGCGATCGATCAACTCATCTAGGCTAGAAAAGCCTAGAATAGTTAGCATTTGTTCGATTTCGGTTTTATTTACACCAATATGCCGTGTAGCAAAATCATCTGTTGCTAAAAATTCAGAATTTTCTAAAATAGTTTTTTTATTGGTAGAAGTTTTGTGATTATGAGTAATATCTAAATTAACCATAGGAAATTGCCATTCAGAAAAATGGTGGTACATCGAGTTAATTATCCCGTGAGGCTACCACCGATTTATTTATTATGTTGTAACAAACCTTAGCAAATTTATGTTTGGTTTGCGATCTACTAGTCGCCCATCGACTCTAATTATCGGTCATCTCCTCTAAAGTTACGTCTTCATAGAGGTCTAGAAAAGATGCAGTTAGGTTAATACTTTGCAGCTCAAAAGTTTTCCCGCTAGATGTATAAGTCTGAAATAACCACAAACCATCTGCATTACGACGAAAAACCTCTACTCGTTGGTTTTTGCTATTAACTAACACATATTCTTGCAGGCTTTCTAAGGTTTGATAGTCGTTGAATTTATCTCCTCTGTCAAAAGCTTCCGTAGATTGGGAAAGAACTTCAATAATCAGTTTGGGAAAACTTTTATAGGTAGGCGTTTCTCGATCGAGGAGAGCGCAAGTAACAAAAATATCTGGATAATAGAAGCAGTTTCGCTTTTCGAGACGAACTTTAAGATCGGCAAAGTAAGCTCTACATTCCGATCCTCTTAAGTGATTACGAATTAAGAGAGCAAGATTAAGCGCGATCGTATTATGAACGTCAGTAGTTCCCGCCATGGCGTAAACTTGCCCATTGATATATTCATGCTTAATTGGGCTTTTTTCCTCTAACTCTAAGTATTCTGGAATAGTAAGAGGATGAGGATCTGATAAAGCAATCATGACTGATTTTATTTAATTTGCTGAAGTTTGGGTATTTCGCTAGCAAGGATAATTTTAACTTTTCCTTGCTCATCACTAATGACAATAGACTCACCTTTTTGGCGATGGTTTTCGATCGCTTTATCTACTTCCACTATAAAAAATTGCATCGATCGATAAAATTAAAACAGGTCTTTTGCCTGATTGTTCTCTTTTTCTTACGGGATTAAGATTAACAAAATAAATTTCTCCTCTTTTGATGGTCATGTTTCGGTTAAACCATCCATTTCGGTACTCAGAAACTCTTGATTAATGGCATTCATTTCAGCTTTAATTTCTCTATCTTCAGCCATTTTTCGTAATTGTGTCGCTAAATCGCCATTAAAATCAAGCTTGCTATACTTAGCTCTACTTTTAGTGAATAGCAAAAAATCTAATACTTCTTTAACCAAAAAGTCAGGAGCTTGTTCTATTTCTTTAATTAATTGTTCTTTTTCATTCATAATAATGAGCTACTTGATAAGCTAACATAAACAATTAAAGCCTGAAAGTAAATCATCTCAGAATATGACACAAGAAAAATCTTCACAATCACTCGTTGTTAGCGGTAGTAATTCAGGACAAATAGGACAAGCTGGTGGCGATCTGAATCAAAGTCAGTACAATACTCAGGGTGGCTTAGATCGACAATTATCTATAGCAGAAGTTGTTGAACTCATAGAAAAAATTGAACTTTTATTTAGTTCTTCAGATTTAGCTGACAAGCAAAAAAAACAAGCACTGAAACATATTGACTATGCAAAAGACGCAGTTCAAGAAGAAGAACCAGACAAAAAGACTGCTGCAATAAGTTTACAGAAAGCCACTAAAGTTCTGAAAGAAGCCAATGAAACTTTAGGTGCAGGTAAAAGTCTTTGGCAGAAGTTAGAATCAATTGTTAAACCATTAGCCATTTGGTTAGGCACTTGGTTATAGGGCAGGGCTATTTCATTCTCACCAGCCAGAGAATAAATTCTCTGTCTTATACCTTAAGTCCGTTTAAACGGACTTGATATTTTAGCCAAGAAATTAATTTCTTGGTGCATT
>JAAUYH010028359.1_pt1 | contig 22623 bp, 13 predicted proteins | sample 7278061 | NCBI WGS metagenome assembly JAAUYH01 (sample SAMN14350203, study PRJNA611818) | marine sediment metagenome | isolation source: surface marine sediment (0.6m) | place: French Polynesia: Moorea | collected 2018-08 | reverse complement strand
GGAAAAACTTTTTGAAACTTCTGAGCGAAACTTTCAGAAAGAAAGAACAATCTACATACATAGTAAACTGTTCATCACGAACCATATTTAATTTTTCTGGATCTATATTTGTCATAAAAGCAGAAAAGTCAGTTTCCGATACTTAAGATCGACCTATTTACGGTATAGTTACTTATTTCCACCTTCATCTAACATTGAAATGCTTATGACTTCCAGAAGTTCATGTCATATTTCCCCTACATAGTATGACCAAAACAAGACTCATTGAAAAGGTAGATTATTTAACAAACTGAATTTCTTCAAGGGAAATAAGTGAGGTAACATTCTTCGGGTTTTCTTCGGCTATATAGGTGAATGGTATCCTTGTATTTCACAAATCGATGAACACTGTACTTACGAAAGAGCACAAAATTTGCAATTGAGTTAATATTCGTCATCGAACTTGTGTTGTTCCATAGACCAAGCTCGAAGGGTAAGAAGCAACATTGATTGATTACTTCTACACCTCGCATCAGCAAGGCGCCAGGCAAAAATTATTTCGATTTTACGACAAACGCTTCGAATTCCTCCTGTCATGTTCATTTTGTTAGCAGTATCGAAGAGAAACCTTAAAAGAATGGTCTATGTAGATGCAAAACTTTCAGAATCAGTGGTTGCATATTTTCAATGAGAAGCAGAAATGAATTTCTACTTATTTCAGAGACTATCCCCGTCATCAATTACATCTTATCGCATTATTTTTTTGGAAAGAATTGAAGTTTGTCAAGCTTGCGGATCATTCACGACAGTTCCCATTTTCGAGATAGAGATATTGTCCTTTCAAAGAGTTGTGCTGTGTGCACACAGGCCTTACAACTACTCACGATATTTTTCAAATAGATGTAACGAGGGCAATCGTTGCATTCTGCCGACCAAATATTAAAAGTATGACTACAATTGAAGTAATCTTGTCCGTCATAGTCGTAGTTTTCGTGAGACACTCCTTCTAATCACTACGAGGTCCCGAGCCCTCGTTTGGCTGTGACTACGAAATTGGTAAAATAGTTGCTTATGCGCCGAGGCGCTAACAATAACTGCAGCCGAGGCGATAGTAACCCTAGAGTAGAGAGAGAAGAGTTGGATTTGTTGCACGAATATTACCAACTCCGGCTACCGCCCTCGCGACTACGAGTCAGGCTGGTGTAGCTTTTCAGTTGTTGTAATATTCGACGATTTTTGTATTTTGCCCGAGAACGAGTGTGTAGAAATTAGCCGATATAATTGCTAATCAATTACATTACGCTGCATATAATTAATTAGTTACTAAATTATAAATTACTAGTTTCGACAGTCATACCAAGAAATCCGCACCATATTCATTACAGTGGATGCCCGTCATAAAGCCTCCGAGGTGGAGTTTCACGAAATATAAAATTTTATCTTGATCTGCTGAGCCTCTCCTAAATTGTTCGGTAGTCTTCGTTGATGGTATATAAATTGATCTTCCTGTACTCTGAATTGGCGATTTCTATAAATGGAGATTACATCAAATACAACTTACAGCTATATGGCTATGAACGTTAATTTGACTGCAAACCAGAAATAAGGCCATATATGGTCAAATTAACTGTTCTATTATTGGAAACACAAGATAGGTGCTCCCGTTTTTGTTCCGGTCACGGTCAATACTGTATGATGCGCTACACTTGAATTTAGAATGTGACAACATTTCATGTTGGTCCCCCAAAAAGATAGGTGAACCAAGGCCGAACGGTTACCTATTCCTTTCTGCAAGTACGAAATTTCTTGCGAATCTGTTGGACATTAAGTTGCCGGCATACCAACCAGAAGAATAATTCAGCAATCAAATCCTAATTTAAATGAAAACAGAGCTTCAATTCTCAAAATTGTGAACTAACAAATAATCATTTAGAGTCGGAATTCTACAAAAAGAAAAATGTTTTAGAAATGGTATGCTTTGGTAGACGATCTTCCGAGCTGCAAAACTGGCGTTGGATTCACGTTTTATATGCAATGAAGCTGAATTTGAAAAGCTAGTCGAAGTTTTGCTCATCATACGTAGAGCTTTGAGCGTTCTAGTTCACGATAAGAGTTGAAATCTACGCTGCTGAGTTTTGAAAGATAAAGATACAGTCATGCTGAGAAATCTTTACATTTGGGCTAAAATAAAGACACCTTTATTTCAAAACAAAATATCAAGTTGATGTAGTAAAGGTCGCACCGAATGATCCCATCCCTTTCGTCATCAACGTGGAAACCTGAAGTTGAGAAGCCAAAGATGGCCGAACATATTCTAGTTCAAAATTAAGTTGTGAAACAGCGACCGAACTGTCAACCGATATTGTAATCTGAATCATAAAGCTATATTTTACAAAAACAAAGAATCTATAAAACGATGCCAGGTGGTTAACTGTGAAGAAAACTTATATGTAGAGTAAAAACACTTTAAGCGGTCTCGCTAGAGTGGAAACGCGAATACTTTGCTAAGAATGGAACATATCTGTTCCGTTTATCGAACAGGTTTCCAGTGGAATTCTGTATTACCAAATTACGGTCAGGAACTCTAATTTAATTAAATATTTGAGTACAAAGTTCATCGCAAGACGGAAGCGTCACACAGTGTATGTCGCCGTTCAACTGCATTCCTGTTCTACCATTGATGAGGAATCTGGCCACAAAAGCTAGTCGGTTACGATTGTAGTACAGAAATCTGTAGGTAAAACTATTAGGAACGATATCTGGGTAGTGATAAAAATTTTTTTAATCAACTGCCACCTTCCATATCGTCTATGAGCTCGAAGAAGGTTCTAGGAAACGATTTTGCACTTCTAGTGGTCTTATTCCATGTTGAATTATGTGATTCTGCAATGCCGAATAACAGCTGAAACTTTGTTCAGTTCGGTTAAGTAGTTCTATCCTTTCATAGGTATGCCGGTTAAAGATAGTCTACATACTTGTGAAAATTAAGAAAAACCAGTTTACAGATTAATTCATAGAAACGAATACTAAGGAATCATTCAGAATAGATTCGTCAGAACATAATGTTTTATATTTTGTCGATATTTAACCCTCGTCGAGCTCAAATAAAAATGCGGTCGAATATTATTACTCTTCAGAAGCTACACCAGTCTGACGCGGAGTCACGAGAGCGGTAGTCGGAAGAGGCAATATTCGCACGACTTTTAACGTATATCTATCTACACTGAGCACTACTTTCGCATCGGAGAGTGTAATTATTCACACCGCGGCGTGTAAACTATCTGACTGCAATCGCCTAATCACAGCTCAGCGAAGACTCGAGGCCTCTTTTTGATTGGAAGGAGTCTTGAACCCAGAACTACAATATGACTCGCAAACATTTCCAACTTTATATCACACATATTTTGGCACATCGATTGCTTTGAGATTTGAGGGACTGAGATGGTCCAGGGTAGCTCACAAATCTGAAGTTGTTTAGAATCTGTATTCTTAGCTGATTAACTGCATTCATCGTTACCGAACTCAACTTTTTCTTCTCATCATGTTGACTTCGATTTCTCACTGAAGTCATGAAGTTGAATAGCGGAGCATACATACCGTGCAAAAGAAAATTCGACTGATCCAAATTTATCATTGACTCCAACCTGAATAAGGCAAATCTACCATTTCAATAATCATCGATCCTGCAAACATTAAGAGTTTCGATAGATCACGTGACTCTTAAGCGCCTTCAGATTAATTTCCAGTGACATTTTAAAATAACTAGATTGATACTTGAAAACCTGCAGACGTTTACAGCATATGCAACCTAGTTTTTGATTTAGTCTAACAACGCAGTTTTTCATTGTCACTTTTCTTTCCTCGAAATAAGCTTGATTTGATTATGTACAACACGAGATGACGATTTAGTCATCAGATCGAATCCGTCGATAATATTCGAGCTACATCTAGCTCGTGTGTACCGTTGCTTGCCTTCATATAATTCTTCATATAGTATAATTATTCAAATTTGTTTTATGTTTTTCTAATAAGCTTGAGAACTGTTTTGGGGATTGTTTATTCATTGCCATTCCTTTTCTGCCAAGATTTTCCAAGGGAAGAACCGTAGACTGTCCCTTCGCTTGTCTCAATATTGGCAGTTTTACAGTGCTCCACTATGTCTCAATAGATTTGCTTGAATTAGAAGTGCGGTGTGATGAATATTTTGTCGTAGTCTGCTATCTGCGACGCGTTCAATTGTTTTTTATCCTTGTTGCTCTTCAATTATTTTCGTATCTAAATTCTTTCAGCACATGATCGTAACTATTCTTCATGGTCATATTGGAAGCGGCACTAACAGATGTTGATTTAAGCAATATTGGCTTAGTACTGGACAGAAATAGTGTGATTATTTCTGTTTGTTAGGTCAATGGATAATTCGGAAGACATTTTGATAGCCGATAGCGTTCAAATCAATCGTGTATCTATCCGATTCTGTTTTTCGATGTACACTGGAGAGTCCGATCTTCTTACCTCTCGATTTGACTACGGACCTCCAGTAGCGATTAAGCCCCGGAGGCATTCATTAAGTGTATATCGGGAAAGGGGGCATCACAACTGGAGTGTCAATGCCCCTAACCTGCGGAATCATCATTCTGTTTCACATGATCACCAGTTGAAGTACTATTGACGTCTTGAACACGCACAAGTGCGCTCTAAACTCATTCCACGAGGAATATTGGGAAAAAGCTCAGCTACCTCTCTTCCAAAACAACTGTTGTCTAATCATATTCTTACTAGTTGCCGTGAGCAAATGTCCAGTAATACGGAAATGGCTACTTTGAGCGAAACTATGAATGTTAATATTTTGAAAAAAGCCTGTACAAGTAGCTAGAATGCCGGCCTCATTCTCTCAAATTTCGGAATTGTAGGGAGGAAAAATTCTGTGAAATATCGATACTTGTTTGATTTCAGCTCGATCCTTTGTTCACAGGATAGCTTGAAGGCATAAATAATTTCTTTCACCCTTGGAGACATGCCATTCGATTTGAGGTAAATTTTTATAATAGTACTGTTGTCAGCCAAAACAATATGTCATACTTTATCGAGTGACTTCAGAAAAGATTCTGTGTGAACAGAAGCATTGAGAATCTCAATTTGAAGTCGTTACTTCGGAAAACACACATTCGAAATTTTAATTACTTTAGAAGCGTCAAACATCAAGCTTCAGATTTACAATTGACGACAAATTTTTTCGGTATTGCATTTCCACAACAACAGTGAAACCCCAGCATCTCGCAGTCATCCCTTGTTTTACCGCAGCATCCCCGTCTCAAAAAAACCATAGAATTGTTCTACCCGTGTCATATAGCTGAAAGTCCATCCGCTAGAACAATAATCGGTTCTGCATAGCCAGAAAGTCAACTATACATATCGAATGAAGATTTTAGATCAGTTCAGCTATGCAATTCACCCCACTTCCAGCATCTGGTCGTCCAAAAAATAAATTATAGATCGTAACGCGCCCGATGAAGGTCGGATATGCGAATATAATCATAATTCTTTGTTTTCAAATCCAAAAACCACTCTATTTCATGATCAAAAATAGAAGTTTGCATATATTTGCGAAAAGTCTGCCCGAATTAATCTGTTCCCAATTAAAACTGGTACATCTAGCATTGATAGGTCTTTGTTGAAGAATTTTTTCTATGGCCAAAAAGTGACTTCAAAGCGAACTGAGCCATATTCCCAGGAAAATGAGGTGTCGCGAAGACCATAATGTCTTGCAAAATTTATGAGTCCTGTCCAATCGCTCAATTGATGAACCCGCCTAATTTAATGAATTCGAATGTATTTCCAGCGACTCATTTGCAATTTATCCCGAAATAGAACAAATGTCGCTATACGCGTTCGATTGCATCTTCGAGCAGAGTAAAAACAATATCATTATATAAAAAGAGAATAGAACTTTCCTAGATGCTAATGTAACAAAGAATATGAAAAAAGAGATGCCACTTTAATGGAACCCATTTCTCAGTCGTTTGCTGAGTTTACATGATTCAGCAACGAGATATCTGATGCAATCGAAGAATACTGGAGACAGTATTGTTCCATGAAATAGGTATTGAGAATCTATTGGCATTGAAACAACGACGAACGTATAGTTGAAAGAAACTTGTAGTCATAAATTTGCCAGTAGCATTTCTTAATACAAAACTGATCCCTTCGTTTGCAGGTAATACTCCCCTTTATTTTATCCCCGACAAGGTAAGTAGAAGGTCTTAAATAAAAATCAACGTCCGGAGGTCTAGAACCAATCTTCAAATTTTCGAGAAAGATCGAAATTGCGGATGCAATAGTTTCACCTTATTCGATTGAAATATATCGAGGATTTGTTGCCGAACTCAGATAAAATTTAAGTTATTCTACTAAATCTACTCGTATTGATGCTTTTCATCAATCACTACTGCCACTATTCTACAGTTTTCATTCATTGCCTACCTATTTTTTCGATTAAATGCTTCAATGAAGAGAAAAAATTTCTATTGGAAGTGTTTCCATAACTAGCAAGAATTTCTACGCAGAAAGGTGGCGATGCAAGTTGATTACGACTTTGGATCGCCGAATAGCGGCACGTTATCTTCCAAAACATGCGTTCTTGCCTATTCTCGATAGAGTATTTAAATCAAAATTCTCAATCTGATTTTTGGTCTCAATTGCTGACAATTGCAGTCAACATTTTCTAGGATGTTCAATAAATGAGTAGTACAGCCCACACTAATTACCTTCTCCAAGTATTCAAAACGAGGTCACTTGAAATTTTTTGGATATTTAGTCCGTATAAATATAGTACCAAATTAGCACACTACCTACAGAACCGTGAACAAGAATGTTCGAAAAAGTATTATGCGATGCCATTTTTATGATCTCGTACAAATTCTATATAGAATGGAGTTGTTGCTCTGTTTTTTCGATTTCTACCGTTCAGAGTGGCTAGAACTAGTGCATTTAGGCCAAGGTATAAGGATCAATAGGCTCTGGACAGATTTCGAAATAGAAGTTATAGCAGTTCTACAAAATGAAAAACATGCACTGCTCAAAATCGAACTAAGTAGATGAAGAAGATATAGAGTAACATTTTTCAGTAATTTTTCCTTTGATCTGTAGTACTCTTTCAGAAATCTTGATCGCAGACACGCATTTTGTTATTTTGTCTTCAATGTCGTATGAAATCGTTAGTAGTTGAATCGCCAATCAAATTGAAAATTTTGAATCAATTACTTTCCGTGCACTTTAGATGAAATCACGCTGATATACGACTCGAAGAGGTCTTAAAGTTATTTTTTCTTGAACACTTTTTGATCTGAGCATCATAAGGCAAACTCTGAATTTTTGTTGATTTTTAGCCAGTTCAGTCATTGCCAACAATGTTTGATTAGATGAAGCTATACTATTACAATAAGGATCTATTCTGTAAAAGTGAAATCAATCATATCGTTTAAAACGATAATGTTATTCCGCAACCGGAATACAAATTAATCCAATTCCTGGATTTAATTGAAATAATAAGATTCTTTTGGAGTTCTTTAAATTAGATACAAAATTTGAATGTTACAACTCTATGTATTTGTAAGCACGATGTGAATGTAGATCTAAGACAAATGGAATGTAAGCGCCAAGATCAACCGAGAAAATATTAAGTTTGCTGAAAAGATATTTTAAAAGTCCTTTCCCCTAGACGCACTTCAACAATAAATAATTTCTCGACTGCTAAAAAATAGGCTGGAATCATAAACAAGCAGAAGTCTGTAAAGGCTTTGGTTCGAGGCAGCGTTGAAATTGGGATACTGTATGAATCAATGAATAGGGTAAAAACTATATTGAACTGGATGTGGGACATGTTCGAAGGAAGATTGTTGAATCCAGCGCGAAATACAGAATAATCTGTAAGAAACAATATCCTAGTGAGCTTCGTTACAGGATACGGAGTATTTCCAATTCAATAAAGTTGAAAATTAATTTCCAATACAGATCAATCAATCAATCTTTCCCTATGCAAACTCCCTCAATCATTCTTATCTTTCATATTGCGAGTGAGCACCTACAATACAGCAATATGTTTGGATGCAATAAAATCTCGCTTCTAATATTTACAGTACAGTAATTCTCGCCAATTCACGTTGTGCTGTTCATTATCTCATCGATACAGCACTAAGAGTCTTGTTCTAAACAGTGCGTTGAATGCCCGCCTACATCTACCTCTCACCCTCCCTTCCTTCCTCGATACACAAGTCCTAACGTGGATGACGATTCACTGGGAAGATATTGCAGTTAACGAACTTGGTGATACTGTGCTGTACCGGTACTGTAATAACGGGCCAAGAAACCCAAACAGGGATCTGAAAACCTACAGCACTGGGTGAATATACATACAGTAAGGTAATTTCAAGTTAAAAATAAATTTCCAGCATGTTATTGATTGTAAAAATTTAATCAAAATTGATAGGAGCATCCAAATTTGCGTTTATATGGTTGGTCATTCGAGATTATACAGGGCGGCCACTCATTTGTCCCTTCTGAACTGCGCTTCCCCCGCACACCAAACAAAACGCCACCGTTTGTCGAGGCCACATCACGCCAGATTATTCAGAGGACACGAAAGCCCTGCGTCTACTGAGGCCAAACCTCGAGGACACTTATTTCCTCGAGCAACTGTGTTGTGCCCAGCCTGTGTACCCGAGCCTTGACTTCTCTGTCGCCTTTTGATGGCGTCGCGAGCAAAACGCTTGCGAACGTCGAACTCCAATTCAGATGGCGCCGCGTCGGACGGTGAGGGAGAAGTGAAAGGCACACTAGAAGTTGGCGCCGCTGAGCGCAAGCGTGAATTAGAACGCAATCGACGGAATCTTGTGAACACTCGCTTTGCTGAATTGGAAGCTCAACTAGCTCGTCTTCCTGGAGCTCCGAAGCGAGTGTACCGTCGTATTGACAAAGAAGTTGTGTTGAAGGATGCGACTCAAGCGTTAGCCTCGCAACAGCGAGACCTGGAGTTAAGCAACAATAGACTGACGACCATGACCGCAGAAATTACGACTTTACGATCCGAGAAGCTTGAATTGCGCCAGGACAAGTCCTACTTACACAAGGAGTTAGCGAACGCCCGCGCCGAGAATAGAACGATCGCTGCCGATAACATGTTACTGTGGCAAGCACTGGTGAAAGCAGGTGCAGTGAAAAGCTCCCTACCGACTGAAATCTCCAAAGTACCCGTGAATGTCGTTTTTGGTTCCGAGAATACTTCCACTGACACTATGCCAACGTGTAGCTCGCAGCAGCCACCTTCGTCCAACAGTATCCCAGACTTTACGCCTGTTGATATGTTCAAAGGCTTGGATCTCGAGCAGTCTACGCACTTAACGTCGCCGCAAACTGGCTCTGGAGATGCAGGTCATACTGCAACGAACGAGTGTGACGAGTTTTTGAAAGTTAGCGAAGGTTTTAACGCAGGACAGCCGAATAGCATACTAGCTCAGTTTGCACTTGACCTACCCTACCAACGATCCGGCACGTCAAACAATGCGCATCCGGATATTGCTCCGTGTGGTTGATTTGACTCTAGTCAAATAGTTGTGATTTAGAACAAGCCCCCACCCACAATTCCGCCTGAGTTTGAGTACCGTACATGTTTGAGAACTAAACTGAATGGTTTCCCCAATGAACATGATCGATTCATGTCCTTCCTTGTGTATACTGCATTTGCTGAAGTAAGCAAAATGAACTTTATGATACGGTATGACTGGTCGTTTGCCAGTTGAGATCGGACATGGAGGAGCCGACATCGAGTTGTCAAACACGAATGTACTGTACAAAACGAGTGTGCGAATAACTAGTATCTATCCAGACATCTGCTGTCCAAAGGCGGCGACGCCCTGCTCATTGGGCCAACTCCCACTGTGGGTAAGCGACACTCTACCCGAAAAGTTTAGAAATTGCACTCAATACTTGCAGCTTTTCCAAATCACCGAGAAATAGAACACCAGATAGCGCAATAAAAAGTAGAAGCGCAGTAGTATTGACTGTGTTTTGCAGTTTCAGTGACAAAGGTGAACCTCTTAACCATTCGACGAGTAGGAACGTCAATTGCCCACCGTCCAGCGCCGGTATCGGTAAGATGTTGATCACTGCGAGATTCAGACTGATAACTGCGCAAAATGTTAACAGTGAAGCCGCATCATTCCTCGCCAGGTCTGCTCCTAAAGAAATCACACCGACCGGTCCACTCAGCTGTTTAGAAGTCGCGCTGAAGTTTGAGACGAGTGCTTTCAATCCAGCAACAGTTTGAACAGTTAATCGTACCACTTCATCGTTCGTAGCTTTCATTGACGCAAGCACTGAAGGTGGTCGAGCACGCATGATGTTCACATTTGGAACAAGTGAAACACCCAACGCTGAGCCACCATCAGGTGAGCAGCACTTTGCTTTCACTTGGAACAGCATCGGATGATCGTCTCGTAATAACAAAAAGTTCATTACTTCACCTTTCGAGGTGCGAATTTTCTCCGCTACCTGTCCTGCATTATCCAGTGATGACGGTATTGTCTCGTCATCAACTTTCAATATGATATCGCCTTTGCGCAATCCAGCTTGTTGGCCAGCTCCTTCTTTGACATCACTAATAAGCACGCCTGGGGAGAAGTCGTACTTCGGAATACCAACGGTTGAAACCGAAGTAAAAATTGATGCCCACGCGAGTAGCACATTCGCAATGACACCAGCGGAGATGACAATGGCACGTTGATAAATGGGTCTGTTTTGCAATAAGTCAGGTGAGTCATCAACAATTTCTTCTTCCGTTTCTTCATCGATAGTTGTTCGTTCAGGGAAGGAAACATAGCCACCTAAAGGTAGAGCTCTTAGACTGAACAGAATTCCATCAGGTGAAGTCCATTCCGCTAGTGTTGGTCCGAACCCGATAGAAAAGTTTTCAACACGAATATTCTGCCATCTTGCAGCAAGGAAATGACCGGTTTCATGAACAAACACAATGAAGCCGAGAACCAAGATACCGACACCCGTACTAGCCAAAGACGAAAGTGGTCCTAGTACAGCTTTCAAGCCTGCAGCACCATCCGCCGAATGAGATTTAGGGGAACCCCATCTTTCACGTAGCGATTCCAAGTGAGAAGTGAATAAGGATGAGCGTGCGGGAGTGCCAGTGACCCATGGCCGAGATGATACGGAACATCTCCGATTCAATCTGTCAGGCCGTACTCGCCCGAATGATGCATTAACTCTGCTCAGAGAAGGAGAGATGCTCGAAACAAATGCGGGCGGCATGTTGGACCAGGCAAAAGCAGCAGGATGGGTTTCGGGAGAGGAATTGTTTCAGAGAGGGGATTACTGTAGCGTGGGTGGATGAAATGTCGATGTGAGGTTGAGGCGTAATTCGAGCTCGAGTGTTCAACCAATTAAACAAATTCGTTAGAAAGGTCATCGCTCGATACTGGACCTTCCCAATTTGGGCACTTGTATTTTGGCGCGGATCTCGCTGTTCACGACTAACACCCAAACAGTGTCAGAATCCGATAGAAGATGCATGCAGATTTCCTTATGCCGACTGCCACAACTACGCGACAATGTTGCATCAAGTAGGCGTAAGCCAGGCAAGCTCTGCTCGTCTATCGGTTCTGAATATTCGTGATGCTTATGATGGCGTGTTGCTGATATGTATGGATACCATCGCCAATGCGACTTGTAACATTGTATTGAGAGGAGCATGGAGCAGTACGCGCGTCAGTGTTAATGATGTTGTGCGTGTGATTCGCACAAATATCGATGGAACCTTCATGGAATGGGATACTCTTGAACAGTTTACCGATTTGGTTGTGGTCGATGATGAGCGCAATTTACTAATTGTTCATCCTGATGTATTGATCTCAGGTTCATCAATAGCGGATTCTGTGCAGTGCCCACGCAAAACTGTTTTACTGGTGAGAAATCCTGGTGCTGGTGGTGCCTTGTCTAGTGCTGCGTTATACGGAAACTTAATCCACGAACTCTTCCAAACTGTGCTCGTTATCTTAGCCGAGAAGCCTCATCTTCCAGTAATGGATCTTTTCTCATTACCCGAGGATATACTGGCAGATAAGGCCGGAAAGTTGTATGAACTCAATGTATCGACGAAAGACGCTCTTGCTGTTCTTCACGACGCTTTGCCAAGGATTCACGACTGGTTCACCAAATATTATCAACCCGTGGCGTGCTTGCGACCACGGCAGAAAATGCGAAGCTCTCATGTTCGTGCGGATGAAGTTAGAATTGAACATGTTCGAGATATCGAAGAACTAGTTTGGAGCCCTGTCACAGGATTGAAGGGAATGATTGATGCTACGGTCGATATGACCCGACCGGGAAAAGCTTCCTCTATCGGTATACTCGAGCTCAAAACTGGTTCGGCAAAGAGCGTGGCGCATCATGCTCAAGTCGCATTGTATAAACTTTTATTGTCGGATAGGTACGAAGCCACTGTGACTGATGGTCTTGTAACCTATATTCCATCAGGTCATCGCGCCCTTAACGAATCCAAGGAATGTGGCCTCGGAGCGTACAACCGAAATAACCCGTCGAAGAAAGAGTCGCCTTCCGATACTTTCGTCAACTCGCATCGCGGAGAGCTCGTCGGACTCGTGATGCAGCGCAACCTCATTGCTTACTACGCTAACCCGCAAACTGATGTTTTTGAATTGCCTCCTGTGCTAGCTCGAGCTGAACGAATGTGCAGAAATTGCTTTGTGCAAGAAACTTGTCTCGTGCAGAATAAACTCATGGAGGATGGCTCGGTCGAGGCTATGGCAGATGAATTTGACCAAGAATTGTTCAAGAAGCAAACGAGCCACTTAAACGATGCACACTCGAAATATTTCCAATTTTGGCTAGCAATTCTGGCTGCCGAAGAGGCCGTCGTCATTCGGCCTCAGAAACGTCTTTGGACAATGACGGCGAGTGAGCGAGAAGCAGAGGGAACCTGTATTGCGAATCTGAAACTTATTCCGAATAGCAACACGTCTGCAATGTGTTCTCAGAACGTTTCGTTGAGCGTCGACGGTAAGCATGTTCAGTGGTTCGCCAAGCATGAATTCGCAAACGATGGTTCGAGAGAACAAGTACGGTCAAAGATTTCTGCAGGAGATTACGTACTTTTGTCTGTGGAGAAAGTAATATCTGATGAGTCGGGTCGAGGCGTCACATCGGCATCGACTACTACATGGAAACCCGCCCTTACGAACGGGTTCGTTCATTCAGTGTCGGAAGAACAAGTTGGTGTACTTGTCGAACGCAACATGACAGCGTGGGCGCGAAAGCAGCGCTTCCCATTAGAACGACTTGTGTGGCGTGTTGACAGTGAAGAAATATTCGCATCGTACCGTACTGCAAAGGCGAATCTCACTCGACTGTTCATTCTTCACGGAAAAGATGATGATAAACATAGTCGGTTACGTAAGTTGATTGTTGACTATGAAAAACCGCGGTTCTTGTCGTCATCAATACCAACAACCCCAATCATGAACAGTTGTATACAAAAGTTACAATCTTCCGGTGTAGAGCTTAATAATGATCAACGGGAAGCTTTGGAATTTTTCGAACGATCGCTCGATTACATGCTCCTCCTCGGAATGCCTGGTACGGGGAAGTCGACAACGTTGGCTGCAATCACGATATTCGCTGCATCGCAAGGGAAATCAGTCCTTCTTTGTTCCCACACCCACTCTGCCGTTGACACGGTTCTATTGAAGCTTCTTGACCTTGGATTCGAGAACTTTGTGCGTATTGGACGAGTGAGTAGTGTAACCGATTCACGCATAGAAAAGTTTGTTGTAGACCCGCATGGGGGGAAAACTGTGGAAGAGTTGGAAGACGCTTACTCAAAACCGTCAGTGGTTGCCGCGACATGCCTAGCGATCAACAGCCCTGTTTTTTCGAGGCGTTCTTCATTCGATATTGTCGTTGTGGATGAAGCGTCACAAATTTTGCAACCCATAAGTTTAGGCCCAATTCTGCTTGCTGAAGACAAATTTGTTCTTGTTGGTGACCATCACCAATTGCCGCCGCTATTGCGCGCTCGAGACCCCTTCGCAAAAGGAAAGTTGGCATCGCTTCCTGAAGAGAAGATCGCGAAGCAGAATGTGTCTCTGTTCCGTCGTTTGTGCGATGCACACCAGACCGGGGTTGTAAGCCTGAAGATGCAATATCGAATGGCACAAGATATTATGAATTTATCCAGCAAGCTTGTGTACAACGATGGCCTCCAGTGTGGCAATGAACAAGTTGCGAAACAGAAATTACAAACTGACAGGCAACTAATCGATGAAGACACAGAACCATGGCTGAAGAGTTTGCTCGATCCTGAGAATCGGGTGGTGTTCGTCGATATGGATTCGAAAGGCAAAGGAAGAAAGCTGGAAAGGGTGAGCAAATGCGAGATGAAACATGAAACGAAAGACGTTGACGAGTCAAGAAAGAACTTGGAGGAGTTAAGAGTAATAAGTAAGGCGATTCGAAGTTTACGTGCGGCAGGAATCGAAGGCGGAGAAATTACTGTGTTATCGCCATTTCGAGCACAAGTCGAACAGTTTCGAATTCAATTCAAGGACGACCCAGTTCAAGTGTACACTATCGACCAATATCAAGGACGTGACAATGAATGCGTATTTGTGTCTCTTGTTCGCTCGGGCGTCGATGAAGATGTCGGTCCGTTGCTGAGAGATTGGAGGCGCTTGAACGTGGCCATAACGCGAGCGAAGAAAAAGTTGGTACTGGTCGGATCGCGACAAACCCTTCGGACGGCGGGTGTGTTTATGTGCAATCTACTTGACATGTTCAAGTCGTGTACAGTAACGCCGAGTTAATAAATGTGAAAAAGATGAAGAATCAGAAAGTTAGATTCACCCACCATTAGTTGAGTTGGTCTCGTTGGTGAGATGACGTCCTAGGGGATCTTGGCGACAGCGACAGTGCGGATCGCACGGACCTGTGGCTACCAGGTTTGGTAGCGCGTCCTCGCTCATCTTCGTGTGGCGATGTCCCGTCGATCTTATCGCGATAGCCAAGATAGCGGTTACGTCGAGGTTCTGCTGAACTGATGTGTAGTTCGTAGACCGCTTTATAGCGAGCAGCAGCATCGGCTTGTGCCTTGGTCGCATCCGCCCGTGTCTGTAACGACTCGGGTTGCTGTACCGCAGCACGGTTCCGATTCGGGGCAGCGGCGCGATGTTCTCGCATTAACTTGTCGAGTGCATTCGCGTTCTGTGCGACAAGGCGCTCTAATTGTTCAAGAGGGCGCACGGCGCAGTCGCTTGATGCAACATCTACGTTTGATACTGCTGCAGATAAGCGGGCTGATAGTAATTCAACAAGAGCCGCGAGTTCAGCATCATCCTCATCCCCTTTCGATGCTGAACCTAGAGTTGATATCGTTTCAGGCCATAGAGAAGGAAGTTCAGACTGGGCAGTAGTATAAGTGGCACCTACCGCAGAGATGCTCTCGCGCAACGCTCGAACATCTTGGACAACGGATTGCCGCGGTGGTTGTTGTACTGGTGGTGCGGCAGATTGCGCTTTCTCCGCAGCGCTAGCAAGCAGAACCAATCGATGACGTCTCGTAGCGAGAGCACGAGTCAGAGCGTCAAGTCTGACACGGAGGTCCGCGACAGATGTGAGTGCTTCTGCAGTTGCCTGCACGGCACTAGCATGTCGAGTGCGCGAGCGGGCGGCCAACTGTTCTGATACGTCACGTCTGGCTTTGTTAGAGGCTCCAAGCCCCACAGCTGGAGATTCGGTCTTGCGTGAGGCGGCGATATCGAGCAGGGGTGCAAAATTGTTGAGAATTTTCTGTGCAGCTTCGGTGTCGGCCATAGTTGCCTTGTCGGCGGCTGCACGCGTTTCTGCAGCTACGGTTAATGCGGCGTACAAATTGCGACGTTCGGCGGTAAGCGCAGCCGAAACCGACGGTGTAGCATTGGGTGGCAGTACCTGTTCAGGTGTTGGTAAAGATTTCCGAACATTACGGCCGCGTGCAACAGCGGTCAGCGAACGAGCAAGAGCAGAGCTGTCAGTGTCAAGAGGATCTATTTCAGCGAACGCGTCAGGTGGTGCGCCAGCACGCGCACGCTCATCCGCTTTCGTAGCATGAACGGCAAGAGTATCACGCAGTGCTCGCAGACGCTCAACCCGTTCTCTTGCAGCCGTGATGGCGGTGGCTCGTGCATGTTTGGGTCCTTTATCGCGAAGCACTGGAGCGACGAATGTGGCGGCATGCGCAGTGGCGGCGGACGGTGCTTGTTCGCGATAAATCGTAGCTTCCGTTTCAGTGAGTTCACTACTAGGAGGAAGGCGACCGACGGCAATCGCATGGAGCAGAGAAGTAGCACGCGGATAACCCAACATCCATTCGATTTGCGAGTTGTCCGATATTGGAACGCCAAGTTGTATGAGGGAGGTGCACAACGCGTCAACGCCTACCTCGGGTGTAGTCACTCCGTGAGAGACTTGCGCAGTCATTTGGTCACACTCACCCAGGCAATCGTCTTGCAATCGATTGAAATCTACACAGTATCGGTGCGGGCACAATACGGTACACCTACAGTACAGTAGAAGGAAAATGTGGATGTGGGAACAGGGATTTGTGTAGCACTACGTACAGTACAAGTACGGTAGTACTACACCGTACATCACCAGTTCAGTTACAGTATGGATTCGTATTACTGTAGCACTGCAATACATGTTTTGGTAACTAATTGATTACGTTTCGTTCTGTCGGAGATTATTCGTAATTTAGTGACTACATATGTACCATACTGTACGGTACTGTACATACAACACCCTAAATTCTCTACTTGGGTAGAACATAGTTCTACCAGTACCGCTGCGGTAGTTTACCTAACTTAATGCTTCATTTCAATGAATCCCAAAGCAGGGTTCAACAAAGTAAAGAGAGAGAGAGAGAGAGAGACCGAACGAGAAGATAGGTCAGTCTTATTGGATTAATCGTCATCATCTCGCTCACCCACAGGTTTGTATACCACTTTTTCTTTCTTGACTTTGTTCCAATCGGTCGACAGCACTTGTCCGCCCGACTCCGAGTAACTCTTCATCATTGCACGACGAGTATCTTCGTCAGACATCTTATAAATTTCGCGGAAGGCGCCCATCGCAGAATCATCCTCCTTATAATCCTTCAATTCCTCGTTCACCTTCTTATTCCATTCCTTTTGTTTCTGGGTCAATCTCTCTTGCCTCTTCTGCGCAAATGCACTTGCACGAACTGACGCACTCGCAATATCTCCATCCTTGTCAAGAGAAATCCATGATTTCCCTGCAACACCCTTGGCCAGACGAATCTCTACCTTGTACTTCGATGCTGACCACGACGACGACGAAACATTCACTTCATCAAACAACTCTTTGTCCATTTCAAATTCTGGCTTTCCCGGTGTCACCAAACGAATATACAACCGTTGCTTTTCAAACTTCACCTCTGACGCATCTTTGTCTACTCCTTTCGCGTACAGATCAAGCGACACACGAGTAGGATTCTGATACCAATCCATCTTCATATCATTCGCAACTATACCTCCAGTTCTAGCTGCTTCTGCGATTGGTGCTACCATCTGATCCGTCTTCGCCCGAGCAGCAGCACTTTTCTCTGCGGTTGTGCGAGCATCTTCCAGAGCCTTATTTTCGTCTTCTTTCTTCTGTGCTTTCTTTGCACGCACGTCCGCGGCAGCTATCGAACAACGCTTTGCACCATCGTTGTATGTCATCCGAACTGCAAGATCTTTTTCGAAAGAAGCCGCAGCACGATACGACTTAGATGCTGCGCTGTACGCGCCCATCTTCTCATGCGCCAGCGCTTGCCAGTAATGAGGCTCTGGGGCATTCGGCGCAAGCAAGTTCGCCCGTTCAGCCGCAGCCAAAGTCTCTACAAATTTGTCCAGCTGTGATAGGGAGCTGGCGCGCTGACAAAGAGTTTGCACAAGGGTCTTGTCAAGAAGTTGGACGGCCTTGCCGAAATCGTCCGCCGATTCCTCCCAGTTACCATGCTCCACCGCCGCACCTGCCCGATTAATCAGCTCGCGCGCTTCTGTACATGCATTCTCCATCTGGAGCGTAGTAGAAGCCATGTTCACACCTCGAAGTTGATTTCAGTTGGAAAGCCAGGTACCGGAAACTGGTAGAGAAGTTGGATGGTGTACTCCAGCAAGGAAAATGGACTATATTTTTTGCATGAAAAATTGGCGATGGATCACAAAAACATAAGAGAATATGATTGGTCTAGAAATTTCTAATTCCAACTTTTCTCGACTTCCACGTTCGCTTACAGCCACATTACAGAAGTCGACGGCGACGTTATCATACTCGCGAAATTGAAGCGGGTTCGCCGTCGGTCGGCGATACACTATTGCAGGTGTCTTGCCCTCTTACCAGTGACAACGCCTGAGCTCAGCTGACAAGAAGCTCAACATAACAAGATGGGTATCGATTTGGAGAAGGGAGGAAGGATCAAGAAGGGGGGACGTCGTGCGCCTGTGTCGGAAGACCCCTACCTGCGACTGCTCGTGAAGCTCTATCGCTTCCTGTCTCGTCGTACTGATGCCAAGTTCAACAAAGTTGTTCTTCGACGACTGTTTATGTCGCGTACTTCTCGCCCACCGGTCTCACTCTCGAAGCTGAATCTACTAATGGCAAAGAATGAGGGCAAGACAGCCGTGGTTGTGGGCAAGGTGCTTGACGACGAGAGGCTTTTGGATGCTCCGAAAAAACTTTCTGTCTGCGCGTTGATGTTCTCGAAGACAGCGCGCGCGCGTATTGAGAAGGCAGGTGGCGAATGCTTGACATTCGATCAATTCGCAACGCGCTCGCCGCGTGGCGAAGATGCGGTGCTCCTCCGTGGCCGTCGCCACGCTCGCGAAGTATACCGCCACTTCTTCGGAGTTGCAAAGAAGGGCCATGTCAAACCATATGTGCGTTCGAAGGGTCGCAAGTTCGAGCGCGCTCGCGGTCGCCGCTCGAGCCGTGGTTACAAGAAGTAAGCGTGGGCGCGGTTGGTTGGTGGTGGAAAGTGGCTGGTGTTTATCGTAATGGCGTAGATGGAAAGACAAGACATGGCACGATTCTCGCTAGTGTGCGCTTAGAAAATGAGTTGTTCGACCGCAGTCACCAGTGTGGTGACAGCTACTGACCAAGAAGTGTAGATCAACACCCGAAACTAAACACTCGTGCACTAAATTCGCAACCTAGCTAATAATTCTCCTCGTTCCTTGGGTGGTAGTAGAGGTGATGGTACTACATTCAAAGAATCAGTGAATCGAAGTAGAAAAGGAAGGATATAGATAGGTAGATGATGTGATGTGAAATCAGGCAAATACTACACTGCTTCTCTAATTCTGTGCAATCACAATGTTCCTTGAAGTTCATGTCTGTTATTCTGCCCTCGGTCACAGTTACGCAGAAAGTCTCACTCAAGGTTTCCACACAACCCATACCAGCACAGTGGCCAGTATTACCCTCTCCTCTTTATCGACAACAAGTTGAAAGTGAGTGACTGTTGAGGGTCGATCAAGGGGCATCACGGATATTTCGGATTGGGTCTGGTGATGAAGAGAGAGAACAGAGATATGTCAGGATGTTGTTCTGCTATGTTTTCTTACGTTTCGTTCTACACTTCTCAACTCCACTCTGCTCCGCTACACGGTTTACAATGAACGAAATCGGTGGGATTAAAAGATTCGTGGTCACACATTAATTTTTTGTCGCTTTTATTGACGTCAGACTGCTGCCTATAACGTAGTAATCTATCCCGCCACAAACCACTGTGAATCGCTTATCTATACGTGCGTTAGTCACTGTGCCATCACCACCATCGTCACCAACATGTTTGCGTTTGCTACATGTACTCCTGTTGCTTGGCGCCGTTCGCGAGCTTCTGTATCTGTATCACGCGTTCCTCGCTTTCACGTCAGAGCCAGTCAATCACCACCACCGCGACCACCAGGAGACGGGCGAGGTTCCGAGTTCGAAGGCGCGAATTCGAATGACGAGAACACGGACTGGGATAAGAGTTGGAAAGACTTTAAAACGACGTCAACTCAGAAAGGAGGAACTTTCGGAATAAAGGAGACCACCGCAGCCAGGAAACCATCCGCACCGCCTTCTTCTTCAAGTGAATCCGAACGCAACAAATACAAGGCTGAGACTCGACTCGCCGACGCATGGACATCCGATCGTGCGTTTCTACTCGCTGCGGTATTGCTCGGGGTGGTGGCGGTGTTTTACGCCTCAGTTTTGCTGACTTCCGCTTGACGACGCGTCCCCCGTGGCGTAGAGTGCCGTGTACATACGGGCTAAGCTTCGAAAGCCTCGGGGGTCGCCGTTTCGAAGCAAGTTTCCGGCGTCGCAGTTCAGGGGTGAGTCCGGCTCCGGATGCGCTAGTAATACCAAGATAGCTCGTAGGGTTGCTTGTAAGGTCCACACGGGACTCCACGCCGCTTTCAGGATATCTAGGCAGATTTCGCCCGATGTGGGGTGCACGTTTGGATGAAATAGTCGTGTTGTGAATTTCACCGATGGCGGATAAAGTGGGTATTGACCTGGTACTTGAAGCTCCACTTTGAACCGTCCCCCCGCGTATGGTGTGCCCGAAGGTCCAGCTATCCATCCTCGCCAACGATAAAGATTCCCATCCACTGGCGCAAGTGATAGTTCGCCACCACCGCCCTCGCGCGCTAGTTCTTGGTGTTCTTTGAGTAGGCGCTTGGCCATTGTGTGACGAACGATGAACTTGGGTTCTACAAGACCAGTTGCCTTGGTTTTCGAGTGCTGGGTACCGCACTGTAGTGTCCAGTAACTTAACACTGTTGCTGTTGTTAGGAGAACTGTCCGTCCATAATAATAATCGATTCCGTCACAAAAATAGTGTTTGTGGACTGAATACGAGGCGCACTATTTACAGACTTGTACCATTCAATAGCAGCGCCCGAATTTAAACTGATTTCCTACAGGACAGAAGCTGTACAGTGTACCGCAGTAATCCGCAACCTCTGTCTGTGATGATGCAAGAGTTTACTTGTCGACGGTGTCGAACCAAGCTGTTTACTACCGAACAAGTCGCGCATGGAATCGATGGCGGTACGGATGGAACAGTCGGCAATGTGAAAACTCATTGGGCTCGAGCTGCCCGTCGTGATATCAAGCAATGTACTAGCGTGTTTACAACTGAAGCACCCGAGTGGGTTGGAGACGTTCTAACTGGGCATTCGGGGCCGTTGAATTGTCCGAAATGCGGTACGCGAGTCGGCAACTTCAATTGGTCGGGCTCAACATGCTCTTGTGGTCGTTGGGTCGCGCCCGCATTTCAATTTCCATTATCAAAAATCGATCGCCGAGTGGCCATCGACTTGGTCGCAATCTCACGTACCCCAGCAACCGCTGCTGCAAGTGTTATCGCAGTCCCGCAACAGAAATGAGGTGCATCGTGAAAATATTGTGAAGTACACTAGTACCAGCATCTCAATCGAAACATTTACTTTTTCAATTCCATTTGTCAGCGCGAATAAATAAGCGGTGCGCCCTTCTATTGTACGAATTGCGCAAGGCGACCAAGTCCTGCTCTTTCCATCGCGGACCCGAGCATCGTTTTGCCGAGATAGGCGCGCATTTGTTCCGTCGCATCCTTGTTGCATTTGTAATATCCGACAATGTTCGCACCCGACAGCACAAGCGCGATAACAACGATAACCAAGTAGCTAATATCAAACTTGAGAATACAAACAATACCGAGAAGTATCCAGATGGCAGGGAATGCGTAGAGCCCACCCCAGAATATTCTCGAGTCTGTAGTGTTGATACTTTCCCGGTCCGGAATCGATTCGAAACGCCAACCATCGCGAGTCGGACCCTCTTCATCGTCATCGTCCAACGCGACATCGTGCCACCATCGCAGACCAACAAGCAGTCGCCCAGACACATTTTTCACGGTCCAAAAATCGAAGGCGAGCAGTGTGACTGTCGTTACAAACTCAATCACGAAAGAGTTTGTGAACCAGCCCAGTAATAGGTATGAGATGATTGCTCCAATTTTGAAGGCAACATGCGCAATTGCGACACTTGGGTGTGCGCTTTGGCGAAGAATTTCTTGCACTGCACCACCGCCACCAGATGAAGACCCTCCAGTCGCCAGAGGCAGCGCATCGGGATGGGCTGTATTACCCGATGTGGAGCCCTCGGCCTCATTGGAGTTCACATTCAAGAACTCGCCAGCCTCTCCTTTCTCCGCATCCGCAGCTGACATTTTTTCAGTTTCCTGTGATGTTGGATCGTGGTGCTATTGTGTAGTGCGTGGCCATACCATACAGTAATGTAACCCTTAGTTTCAACCTTAGAAACTGTGACAGCTGGTTTCTGCATTTTGGAAAGGTGTTGTTTACTGTGTTCAATTGTGTTTCTGATTCTACAACTATAATAGCCCCCCAGAAGTTGGGAATACCTTGCTGTACCGGGGTGCTGTACCGATACTGTCCTGTACTGGTGCTGATTTATTGGTGCGCGTGCTTTTCTTTTCACAGTGCCTACGGCGAGCGTGATAATATCGGGGTTTGGTTCTATCATCTT
>JAAUYH010011291.1_pt1 | contig 22630 bp, 14 predicted proteins | sample 7278061 | NCBI WGS metagenome assembly JAAUYH01 (sample SAMN14350203, study PRJNA611818) | marine sediment metagenome | isolation source: surface marine sediment (0.6m) | place: French Polynesia: Moorea | collected 2018-08 | reverse complement strand
GATCGCGAGATGTCCAATCTTGAAAAAACCGAATTGCACTTACTTTTGTTTTTCCTTCAGCATCAGCACCAGAAGCCTGAAAAGGTACTTGATCTTCGAGAAACCTGGCTTTACTTTCTCGACGAGATAAAGTTACACCCAAACCTAATTCCTGCTGAGTTTTTTCTACTATTAGTTGGCGAAAACTAACTTCGTAATATCGCGAGTCAGATTGGATATCAAGAACATTGAAAGGCTCTTCAATAACTTTATTCTCAGAAATCCCATAATTTAAAGATATGCTACCGTTACGGGGATTAATTGGTAACTTGTAGTGAAAATCAAAAGAATTACTACCATCAGTATTTTTATAGCTTCCACTTATGCTGTCGCCATAGCCCAACAAATTAGTATCACCGACCTGAATTTGACGACGGAAAGTACCAACACTTGGAGAACGTGCATTATCTAAGACCAAAGAAGTTTGAAAAGTATTTGCTTCTTGAATTTCTATCTCTAGTAGACTTTCTCCCGGACGAGTTCCAGCAGATAATTTTGCTGAAATATTTTCGATTAGGGGATTAATTTGTAATAACTGTAAAGCTTTTAATAACTTTTCCCGATTTAGGGGTTTCTTAGTCGATCTCGCAAGTCTGCTGCGGATATAACCGCGTTTAAGTTTTTGATTCCCTCTAACTTTGATATCTTCTAGCTTCCCTTCAATAACTTTTATTTCAACCACACCGTCTTTGAATTTCTGTGGTGGGATAAAAGCCCCGGATGTAATATACCCCTTACTTATATAGATCTGAGTAATTTCCGATCTAACTTTAAATAACTCTGCAATTGTTAAGGGACGGTTGAGATAAGGTGTAATAATCTTGTCAAAGTCTTTTTGTTTAAGAGCAGTATTACCAGTAATGACAAATTGTTTTACGGTTATTTGTCGAGAAGTATCACCTGGTAAAGTAAATTCTGGTTCTGACAACCTAGGTTTTGGTAATAAATCTTCTGGTGGTGGTAATGGTTGTGGTGGTTGTGGTTCTTCGAATGGCTTATTTGGAGACGGTTCAATATTTCTTGGGGTAATATTAATATCCTGTCGGTTAACATTTGGGTTTTGCACTACCTGAGAATTTACTGGCTTTGATGAGGCTAAGCTTGCAACCACGACTAAATTCAAGCTTAGACAAAGCTTACAAACAATAAATCTAAATTTTTGTGTAGTAATTTTCACAAGCACTCTTTCAAAAGCCATTCAATTAAAGTGCAGATACAAATTAAAGCGGAGATAATATTAAATCTAGAAATCTTAATCCCAAACTTTAACAAAACCAAGGTTCATGTTTATTTAAATACTTAAAATAGAAGAAGTAATCAGTATAAACTCTGATTTAATTTCAAGCTTTATTTATTCACCTAAAGTAAAATTATCATTGAAAAGCTAAACTACACTTTATGTGAAATAGAAGCTGAAAGGCTAATTAACAGAATCATTCATAGAAATCTACACAAAATTACTCGAAAGTTATCAATGATAGGGTTGTTTGTACCCCAGTTCAAAGGTCTACTAGAGTAGCTACAACTAATAACCAAGAATCAAGTCAAACATTAATTGTGGAAACCTCCCACTTGATACGTAATTCCAAGGGAGAAATTGAATTGATAGCTCCAGCTAATTTTGGGAATAATAAATTTAACACTGTCCCAACAACCTGTGCTTCTGTTCGGCAATTACATTTTCAAAGTTAAATTTTCAAATTTACATTTTCAAAAAACTAAAAAAATATATCCTAAACAGATTTTTGTAAGTTTCTAAACATAAATTTAAACAGTCTTTAAAAAATGTAAGTAATCTCTGGGCAGACTCTAAAAAGAAACATTTCTACAATATTAGTAGATTTCAAAGGATAAAAATCTTAAACTTCATAACTCAAAACTTTACTATTTCAGGTATCAAAATCAATAACCACAATCTATCAATCTATAATTTAATATTCCCTTTAGCACTAGTCTTTTTTGAATTTACGGGTGTAAGTGATGAAAAAACAAGTATTTATTGGCACTTTAAGTATATGTACTTTTTTAACTAGTTTTATATGGATATACTCTAAAAGTGCTCATGCCGTTATCTTTCAACCACCACCTGACGAAGGAACTCCGAGGGAAACAAAAGGAGGAGCATCCCGTAGAGATGTGAAATTTGTTCCACCTCCTCAACGTCAAACTCCTAGTCGAACTTCTAGTGGTGGTTCTCGAGGTAGTCTATTTGCTCCTAAACGGGAAAATGGAACTCCAAAATCTGGTACCGGAGGAGTATCTCGTGGGGATTTATTTACCCCAAAACCAGGAAATGAAACCCCTAAATCCGGAACAGCAGGAGGAGGATCTCGTAATGATCCAACATCTTCCAGTTCTCAAAATATCAATCCTCAATCTAGTGTAATTTCTCCTCGGACAATTTTACCGCTTTTACCTCAAACCTTTTTTGGTACAACAGTCTCTGAGCGACCTAACATTTTTGTTTATTTACCTGAGTCTACAGCACAAGAAGCTATTTTTAGCTTTAAAAATGCTGCCGGTAAAACCTTGCATCATGTGAAAATTCCAGTTTCGGGTAAGGCTGAAGTTCTGGCTATAAAAATTCCCACGAGTTTAGAGTTGGAACAAAATTACAAATGGTTTTTAGCATTAAAGGTTAATAATCAGCTTACCCCTAGAACACCTTACGTCAATGGTTGGATCAAGCGAATTCAACCAAATTCAGAATTATTACAGGCTATAGAAAATGAAGATGGTCTTAAACAAGCAAAAGCTTTTGGCAAATATGGTGTATGGTACGACTGCATAGAAACTTTAGCAAAACTGCGCGTTCAAAAACCCAATGATAAAATTTTAGATAAACATTGGTCAGAGTTGCTAGGTTCTGTTGAACTAAAAGATATTGACAAGGCTCCTATCGTAGCTCTAAATAATTAATTCAAGTTTACAAGTTCATAAATCAATAAATTTCAGTAGCACACATTAAAACTATGCCCATAACAAGCTATTTAATCGTTTATGGTATCTTTTGCTAGAGATTTTTTTAGATACTTCTAGGAAAGATTTCACCAATTCTTATTCTCTTTAAGTGATTTACTAATTTGAGGAGAGATTGTACGAATTTAGAATTCCAAAACCATAAACTGTATGAGAATCAACTCGCAACAATACATCAGATATTTAAAACATGATCAAGGATACATAAATAGTGTTAAAGATATATATTTCTAGGATATACATTTCTAGAATATATATTTTATTTTTTTTCAGAGACGGGATATGTCTCGTCTCTATAGTTATAAACTTGACTGTTCCCTGCTCAAAATAGATGTATGTGGCAGAAATTTAAAGCTTTATTTAGAAAAACTCATAGTGTTTTTATTATTACCCCAAGTGTTGCTCTTGTCGTTTCAGTTGGACAGGCAGTAGGACTATTTAACTTAGCAGAATGGGCAACCCAAAATCAATTTTTTCGCTGGCGCTCAACAAAAAAATTAGCTCCGGAAGTTGTAATTGTCACTATTGATGAACAAGATATTCAATTTGTAGGTAAATGGCCAATTTCAGACCAATCCCTCGCTCAATTATTAAAAAAAATTCGCGTACAAAAACCCCGCGCCATTGGTCTAGATATATATCGAGATTTACCAGAAGGAACAGGAAGAGAAGAGCTTGTACAAGTTTTTCGTACCACTCCAAATTTATTTGGAGTTGAAAAAATAACAGGAGAACGAGTCAAACCACCACCGGAATTAAAAAAACGAGAGCAAGTTGGTTTGGCAGACTTAGTATTAGATAGCGATTTCCATGTACGACGAGCCCTACTAACTGCTGTTGATAAAGAAGAAGAAAATACTCTCAAAGCAGGATTAGGAACCATTGTTGCTTTAAAGTATTTGGAAAAAGAAGGAATTACTTTAGAAAGCATTGACCCCCAACGACAAAAATTCCGGTTAGGTAAACAAATTTACCTACCCTTACAAAATCTAGAAGCTGGTTATCGGGATAAAGATTTAGGTGGATATCAAATTTTACTTAATTGGTATGGCTCGGAAAAAGCCTTCGTAAGGGTGAAGATGCGGGATGTTTTACAGGGAAATATTCCCAAGGATATAATGCGCGATCGCATGGTGTTTATTGGTTCAACTGCTGCGAGTACTAATGATTTTTTTAGTACCCCCTTTAGTTCTTCTTGGCTATCGGAAACAAGTCAGACACCCGGTGTAGCTATTCACGCTAATATTGCTTTACAATTAATCCACGGAGCAAAAACTGGCACAGCTAACTTAAAAGGTTTTTCTGGAAGTGATTTTCTTGTTTGGATCATTTTTTGGTCTGCCATTGGGTCTTTCGGTACTTGGTTTTTAAGTGCTAATTGTACTCAAAAATCCCTCATCGGAGGCAATATACTCTGGGCAACTGCAGGTATTAGTATAGTCTTTCTGGGTGGTACCTATTGGAGTTTTTTAGGTGGACTATTGGTACCGGTAGCACCCACTTTAGTTGCTTTTATTGGTAGTACGATCGCCACAACGAACGCCTATAAGCAGCAGAAACTCGAAGAAACTAATAGCCACTTGGAAATTGCTAATACTCAATTACTTGACTACTCGAAAACCCTAGAAACAAAAGTCGAAGAACGAACTCACGAGTTGCTCAAGGCGAAGCAAGCTGCAGAGGTTGCAAACCAAGCCAAAAGTGATTTTCTTGCCAATATGAGTCATGAATTGCGCACACCGCTCAATGGCATAATTGGATATGCTCAGGTTTTAGAGCGTTCGCCAAGCATTACAGATAAAAATCGAGAAGGAGTTAGTATCATTCATCAGTGTGGTTCCCATCTCTTGATGCTGATTAATGATATTTTGGATCTTTCAAAAATCGAAGCCGGTAAATTAGAGTTATTTCCCAGCAAAATTCATTTACCAGGTTTTTTAAATGGGGTTACAGAAATGTGTCGGATTCGGGCACAGCAGAAAGGTATTTCGTTTGATGTCATTCTGGATCGAAATCTACCGACTGCTGTCAATGCTGATGAAAAAAGATTGAGACAAGTACTAATAAACTTGATTGGAAATGCCATTAAATTTACTGATAATGGTGGAGTAATTTTTAAAATAGATACTATTAAAACTATTACATCTAAAACTTTAGTCACGGAAAATAGAGATATAGACAGTAAAGAAATTGTAAACCCCTCACCAGCTTGCAATATTCGTTTTCAGATAGAAGATACAGGTGTTGGAATGTCACCCGAACAATTGGAGAAAATTTTTCAACCTTTTGAGCAAGTAGGTGATGTTGGAAAGCGTCCTGATGGTACAGGTTTAGGATTAACCATCAGTCAAAGAATTACGACTTTGATGGGTAGTCAAATAAAAGTCCAGAGTCGTTGCGGTGAAGGAAGTATTTTTTCGTTGGATTTAACGATGCCGATCGTTAATGATTGGAATACACAAGAAGTAGTATCACAACAACAAAAAATTACAGGAATTCGGGGTACCCCACCTCAAATTCTTATTGTTGATGATGACAATCAGCACTGTTGCATGTTGAGTAATTTACTACAAAGTATTAGTTTTCGTACTTTGGAAGCAAGTGATGGTTTACAAGGTCTAAAGTTAGCAATTGGAAATCGACCTGATTTAATTTTACTCGATTTAGTCATGCCGAATATGGATGGCTTTGAACTCATGGTTAAACTTCACGAGAATCCCCAAACAACCTCAATTCCTATTATTGTCTCCAGTGCAAAAGTGTTTGAAGCCGAGCGTCAAAAAAGTCTAGAAGCAGGGGCAAAAAACTTTTTACCTAAACCTCTACAAATAGAGGAGTTACTTAATGCATTACAAACCATACTAAAAATTGAGTGGATATACGAGCAATCGGAATTAGCAAAACCATCTTGGAAAGAATCACAGACTTCAATTCCTGAAAGCAAGTTAATTTTGCCATCCCAAGATATTTTGCAGCAACTTTATCACTTGGCAATGATGGGTGATATCCCAACTATTGAGGAAATACTAAAAGATGTTACCAATCAGAGCACAGAATTTATTGTTTTTACCAAAAAAATTGGAGAACTTGCAGCCAATTTTCAAACTAGAAAAATACGTAATTTTCTTGAGCAATTTGTCTTAAAGGATTCACCACAATGACGATCAAACTTCTTTCCAAGCCCAAGTATATCCTTTTAGTTGATGACAATCCCAATAATCTCAAGGTGTTATTTGAAGCTATTCAGGGTCATGGTTGGAAGGCTTTGATGGCAACAAATGGAGAATCAGCAATTGAACAAGCAGAATATGCCAAACCGGATTTGATTCTGTTGGATGTTATGATGCCTGGAATTGATGGATTTGAAGCTTGTCGCAGACTTAAAGCTAATTCTGTCACTCAAGATGTACCGGTAATTTTTATGACTGCTTTATCGGACACTACAGATAAAGTCAAAGGTTTAGAAATTGGTGCAGTTGACTATATTACTAAACCATTTCAACAGGAAGAAGTAATTGCCAGATTAAAGTTACATTTAAATTTATCTCACCTTACCCATACTCTTGAACAAAAAGTGGAGGAGCGGACTGCTGAATTAAGCAAATCTCTAGAACAGCTACAAAAAACTCAATTACAATTGATCCAAAGTGAGAAGATGTCTACTTTGGGACAGCTAGTAGCAGGTATCGGTCATGAAATTAATAATCCGCTTAACTCAATAGTTGCAAATACATTCCATGTTCAAGAATATACTAGTGATATGCTTGAGGTACTAAACCTCTTCCAAGAAAAGTTTGCTGAACTAGATCCAAATATTGCTAAATTGTTGGAGAAAATTGATTTAGAGTTTCTCAACGAGGATTTGCCAAGCTTAATAAAATCAATGCAACACGGGGTTACTCGCTTGGAAGGTATTAGCCTTTCTTTGAGAACTTTTGCCCGTTCCGACATTTCATCCAAGGTTGAATTTCAAATTCATGAAGGACTTAATAGTACTCTAATGTTACTTCAGCATCGACTTAAAAGTAATAAAGATCGTCCCGAAATTGAGGTTGTCAAAGACTATGGTGATTTACCACCTATCACTTGCTATCCTGGACAGATAAATCAAGTATTTATGAATTTAATTGCCAATGCAATTGATGCATTTGAGGAACTCAATTGTAATCGCTCTTATCAAGAAATCATTGCCGATCCAAATATTATCAATGTAAAAACAAGAGTGAGTGACGAAAAAAATACAGTTACAATTTATATTAAAGATAATGGTATTGGTTTAAACCCTCAAATACAAGATAAAATTTTTGACCAAACATTTACTACTAAGGCTGTTGGTAAGGGAACTGGTTTAGGATTAGCAATCAGCCGTCAGATAGTTGTGGAAAAACACAATGGAACTATCGAATATAACTCAATTCCTGGTCAAAGTACGGAATTTATAGTTACCCTACCTATTAGTTGATTTTGTGATTTTTGATTTTTTAGTCTTGATATTTAGAGTTATTAATTTACCAGGATAACTAATTTACTTAGTCATACCATAGTGAAATATTATGCAAGTTTTTATACTGACCGATGTAGTCGTAAATCCCAATTGAATTACATTTAATTAAAAATAAGGTATTTTAGTAAGGTACAAATTAAATAAAGTTAATGACAGTACAATTAACTTTAGAGACAACAAGATTAAATTTACGTCCCTTATATTTGTCAGATTTAGATTCACTGCAAAAGGTAATAAGCACACGTGATATCGCTGATACTATGATTTCTATTCCTTATCCTTATCATCATAGTGAAGCTGAAAGATATATTCGCAAAAAGATTTCTGAGTTTGAATCGGGTAATTCTGTAACTTTTGTTATTGAACCAAAAGGGAACAATTTCCTCAGAGGTGTGATTGAAATTCGAGAAATTGAACTGGAGCATTCTCAAGCAGAATTAAGTTTTTGGTTAGCGGTTGAATGTTGGGGGAAAGGTTATATGACTGAAGCGTTAAAACCTGTGTTAAATTTCTGCTTTAACCATCTACATCTGAACAGAATTTATTCTTATCACATGACAAGAAATTTAGCTTCTGGTCGGGTATTAAAGAAAAATGGGTTTGTGCAAGAAGGAATTCTGCGTCAACGGGTCAAGAAGTGGGGTGTATTTGAAGATGTAGTGATGGTTGCAATACTATATAAAGATTGGCAAAATTAATAATTACCATGTCAGACTATAACTACAGTTGATATTTTATTGTTTAAAAGTAATTAACAACAGGTTTAGTAAAAAATTTTTGTTAGTACGTACCAATTTATAACAAAAGACTTTTTTAGATTGCAGTCGTATTTGTGCATTTTTAAAATTGGCGATGGCTTCGGCTATACCCTACGGGCTTATCGCATCAAATTAGCGATCGCATAATAATTATTATTTAATTGTATGAAATTTATACAAGTCCTAAATATAAGTTGGAGCTATAAATTAGAACATCTGATACAAGAAATAACTTATTCAAAATATAAATTCATTTAAATATACACTTAAAACTTTTTTAAGCCCGTAATGTATATTTTTTTTAATTATTTAATTGGGCTTTGAAGATTCTTTAACAATTATGACTGGAATGCAAAATTTGCATTAGTTTGAAATGAAGGCGGCAATTTTACTTGCCGAACCCACACATAAAATGTGTCCCATAGTTTTCAAACATAGTAGGTATACAAGAGTGGCTATTCCTCTTTTAACTTATTCTCCTTCTAGTCAAAATCAACGCGTACCTGGATATGAAATTCCAAATGAAGAAAAACCCAGGGTTTATTCAAGTGAATTCTCATACAATCCCAAAGAGATTAGTGAGTTAATTTGGGCTGCATACTATCAAGTATTTCACGAACAACAGATGCTGAGTAGTAACCGCCAATCATTCTTGGAATCTCAGCTTGCATCGGGTCAGATTAATGTAAAAGACTTTATCAGAGGATTAGCACTTTCCGATCCATTTCGCAGACTGAACTATAACAGCAACAATAACTATCGTTTCGTAGAAATTTGTTTTCAACGTCTTTTAGGTCGTCAAGTTTACGATGAACGTGAAAAACTTGCTTGGTCAATTGTGTTAGCAACCAAAGGTTTGAAAGGTTTTATTGATGAATTATTAAATAGTGAAGAGTATATGACCAACTTTGGTTATAGTACTGTTCCTTATCAAAGACGACGTATTCTACCTCAACGTTCTCATGGCGAATTACCCTTTGCTCGTATGGCTCGTTATGGGGAAGACTACCGTAATAAACTGCCTAAGTCTAGCTTAGCTGCTGCATTTAAGCCTAAATATGAGCTTTCTGACAAACCCATTGTTTTAGGTTTGTTAGCAACTTCTGCAGCTTTGATTATTGCTGTATATCTATTACCTATACTTGGTTTATTACCAAAGCTGGGTACATTTTAGACATCTAAACAGTTACTTATTAACGATGTGGACAAACCACATTGAAATATCTGTTAAAGATGTACTTTCATCTCTTCATCTGTGCTTCACAAATTGAACTGTGAAGTCTATATTTCTCTTACAGAGACGCGGTGTTTTGGATCTAACTTCAGATCATGGTATCGCGTCTCTAAAAATTATTTTGGGCTGCATAACACTACGTAATTAAGTTAGAAGATTTTAGATAAGCAAAAAACCAGCAAAATCTAGCTTTTTCAGCAGAATTTATTATAAATTGGCTTAAATCTACTACTTTTGTGGACCCACGCTATGAGACTTGGAATCCATTCCAAGTCACTTGTATGTTTGACAGCTATGTTTGATAGTCTTTGTAAATACCTGGTAGAAAAATTTTCTGATGATTTTGCAACTTGGTTGTTAGGAGAACCAATCAGCTTAACCGAGTTAAGTCCCAAAGAACTTTCTCTGGAACCAATTCGCGCTGACGCTCTGATATTAAGACAATCCGAAAAACTTGTTTTACAGGTCGAATTTCAAACTCAACCCGATCCAAAAATTCCCTTTCGGATGACGGATTATCGTTTGCGAGTATATCGCCGTTTTCCCGATAAAAAGATGCGTCAAGTGGTGATTTATCTCAAAAAAACCAATTCTGAAGAAGTTTATAAAAGCAAATTTGAGCTTGAAGAAACCATACATCGTTTTCAAGTCATTCGTCTTTGGGAGCAACCAACAGAAATATTCTTGCAAACTCCCGCTTTACTTCCATTTGCAGTTCTAAGCAATACTGAAAGTAAGACTAGCACTTTGCAGGAAGTTGCAACCCGAATAAATAACATCAATGACAAAAAAATCCAAAGCGATGTGGCTGCATCTGCGTTTATTCTAGCTGGGTTAGTATTGAAACAAGAGGAAATTCAACGTTTACTGAGGAGGGATATTATGCGCGATTCAGTAACTTATCAATTGATTAAAGAAGAGGGTGCTGAAGAAAACACTCGAAAAATTGCTATTAATATGCTCCAAGAAGGAATTTCGATTGAATTAGTTGCAAAAACTACTGGTTTAACAGTGGAAGAAGTGCAGCAATTACAAAGCACTCAAGTTGATAATCAAGCTGAGTAAATATTACTTACTTATTTTTTTCTTGTTTTGATTGAGATTTCCAGTGTGTTTGGTATGCGCTGGATTTTTTTGTGAATAGTGTGTGCGATCGCTGTAGACTGAGCTGCAAGAGGAGGAGTTTGATTTGAGTAAGTTTTATCTTGGACTATATGGGTAAAATTAATTTGTTGCTTCGTTGTTTGTGATGGGTAATTTTAAATCTTGCTCCCAGGATCTTCTAAGTTTACAATTATCTACTAAATTGGACAAATCTTCTTTAATTTGATTTCTCACACTAGCACTATCCTGAAGCCTAATAGACCACTCTGCTTCCCAAAATTCTTTTGGAAGTAATTTGACAATAGTTAAAACATGTTTCTTTACTTTTTTTGACTCAAATACATCTACCAAATCTAATTCCCATGCATATTTCAAGCGTTCAGAAATAAACTCATTCAATGCATTGATATTCACTTTCTTCATAAATGTATTATCTTTAGCCCATAATTCCGGATAGTTATCTTTGATAACTTGCCACATAGCACAAAAAATATCAACTAAAGAATCTTCATCCTCTTCCAAGAAAGTAAAAACACTTTTCAAGTATTTGATAGATTGCTCTATTGCAGCTATTGGAACTAACTTTTGCCCTTCTTTATTGTATGGCCAATCTAGCAAATCTTTAAATGGACTTGTATCTAAATCATTAATATCTCTGAGTGTCGGAGATGTGTTTCCATATTTTACACCTGCTTTTAAAAGACGATCTTGTAGTTGTTTTTCATTTAAATTAGCGATTATAGCTTTAACATTATTTGTAGATACTTTAACTGCTTTATTATTTATGACTATAAACTGAAATGCTTGCTCTTCAAGAGTAGCATCTAGCAAAGCAACAACAAGCACGGGTAAATCTTCTGAGGAATAATCTGATAGACCATATAGACGGTGTTGTCCATCGACTACATAAGCACAAGGTTTATTATTGAGTGAAAATTCAATTGTTCCCCATTGCAATTTCTCATCACATCCATTATAGATATTAATTTGTTCGCCAAAACATTCTCCTACTTTTTCTTCTAAAGAATTAAATTTTACTACCCCTTCTTCAAACGCCAAGAGAATATTATTTGGAATAGTATTCTTGGTATCCGATTTCACAAATCTAGTAATAGATTTTCTTCTCGTCTCTCTTAATAATCTTTGAATACCTTCTGGTGAATCTTGAGTTCTTCGGACTTCTGCCCACTGCTTGATATCTTTTACGAGAGCATTAAATATAAAAAAAGGAGTAGTATTTTCATCACCTCTTTGTCTCACACGACAACCAAAGTAAATTTTTTGTTCCATATTAATATCCTAATAATGATGTAATGTTAGTAATTTATTCCGGTCTATGTTCATCACAATAAGCTTGAATATTTAAAAAGTGCCAACTATCGTTAAGATTCAGTCTGCCAAAATTTAATTTACCTACAGTTGCAGCTTGTTTGTTGCATACACTGCAACTATAATTACTTTTACTTAATAGCGCTACTTTATAAGTTCTTTGCATCTCATAAGAAAAATTTGTGTCATTTTTGTCATTTACTAAGCATATTTGTTCATAATGAAAGTCACTAGCATCAATATAGTCCTGTTTGCTTTTGTTGCAAAAACTGCAAGATATTTTGAGATTAAAATCTTCCGTTGCACCTCCCATTGTTTTTGGCCATAAATGTTCAATCTCTATTTCTGCTTCTGTTTCATTTAAATATTTGCCACAGATATAACAGCGTAGTTCATTTCTTGACTTATAATCTCTAATTAGCCGTTCTCTTTTATTTGGTTTTATTTTTTTACGTTTTGCTTGAAGACAAGCCTGTAATAAAGCAAATAATTTTTCAGAACTTTCTTCTGGGATATGAGTGTTTTCTATAATAAAACGTCGAAGTTCCTGATTAAATTTTTCAGGTGGAAATTCGTCAGTTTGATATTTTATTCTTAAATACTCAGCAGTATTAATCAATCTCCTTAACAAATAATTAATACTACTTTCGTAAACTATTTTAGTGAATTCACCATTTGCCATCAAACCTTCATCAATTCTTAAAATAAAAGATTCTGGTTTTTCGTAATCTGTATTTTTGTAATCTTGAGGGAAAATTACTTTTAAAAATTTGCGTAGCTCCTGACCAGGATTACTATCATTCTTCGATAACATAATAATGATTAACAGATGTAAAAATTATTTGCTATTTTGGATTGTATCAAGTGTAACAAATTTGTCACAAGCTTTTCATTACAACACAAATATCTTCAATGTTGGTAATCACGAAATAGTTGAAAGCCCTATCTTCTTTGGTTCCACAAAATTCTCCTTAAAATCCATATTTTTATTTTCAAAAGTCCGAATCCAAGCTAAATCTTTCCGAAGTTGAGCGCGTTCTACTTTATCAAGACTTATGCAACTGTTATAAGTCCTGTCCCACTGGGATTAAACATGGACACATCTAAAAATCAAAACTAGTACGCATCAACCCGACCCAAATCGTATCATTATCAGCATTATGTTCTGGATTAGTAATCGCCAAAAATCCAGGAGTGATAAATATTCTGTCGGTAATTGGGTAGCGATAAGATAATTCAAAATGCAAAGAAGTATCTTCATCTTGACGTTCTACAACATCATTATTAGTCACTTTGGGAGGCATACCAAAGACAAAACTTAATTGACTACCCAACTTACCTAAATCTTTTAAGGATGCTGTAACAGCCCAACTCCAGATATCTGCATCACTTCCAGATGAACCACTAAAACCACTAACGCTAGGAGAAGTCTCAGCATTAGCTTTAAAGTAACTTCCCCAACCTCCTAAAATCAACTTATCATTCAATTTGTAAGTAAATTGCAAACCAAAAGCATCTGAGGAAGTTGCAGTATCACCACCAAAGGGTAATTGAGCAAATTCGCTACCTTTATTCCCCGTAATATTAACGGTTGAACCAGGGTCTGGTGCATAGTAACGACCGTATGTTAAAGCAACACCAACTTTATCAGATGGGGTATAGGTTACCTGAGTTAATGCAGTATATTGACCATTAAATAGTCCTTCATCTGGATTGCTACCAGAAGTTGTTAAGTAACTGATACCTGCAGCTAACTCATCGGTGAATTGATAGTAAGCAACTGCACCCGCACCAAAAGCAAAGGAATATATCGGACTTTCACCACCAAAATTAGATATTGAGGAGACAGGATTAAGAGCGGGGAAAATTCGAGTGGGGAAGTCTGCAGCTGGCGCGATCGCAATTATCCCACGTTCGCCAACGGGAAATTCATAAAACAGGGTACCTAAAGTGATATCGTTACCAGTGTTGGTTGCACCAACCAAGCGAGTCATATCCGTACCAGTGAAATCAGCACCAAAGTTGCTAACATTTCCTCCTTGTATTCTGGCTCGCAATCTATCTCTACCTGTAAAACTGGTATCAAAACTGAGGCTCGTTCGTGCTGATAAAGTCGGAATTTCGTCTAACTCTTCTGTGGGATTTTCATTTGGAGAAACAGCTTTGCTATTACCAAAAGCGCTAATTAAATTAAAATCTACAGTACCCCGTAAAACAGTTGTAGGGCTAAACTGACGTTCTTTAAGAAAGTTAACTCGTTCTTCTATATTATCTATTTTGGCAGTAATATTTTTTAGTTCTGTGGCAAATTCTGTTTGTAATCTTTGAACAACTGCTAATTCTTCTTTGTCTGAAAATCTATTATTTAAACTGTAAATTGAACGTCCAATTTTTAGTAAACAAGCATTTAAAGCTGCTGCAAACTCATAACGAGTCATTACTCGATTACCGTTGAAAGTTTTTTCGTCAGAACCAGTAATACAACGGTATTTTTCTACCAAACTACGTAGCGCTTCATAAGCCCAATCTCCGGGGCTGACATCCTCTAATTCATTAACATTAATAATTCCATCAAATCTAGGAGGCTCGCGATATCTTGGAGTTTGTGATAATAATCCAGGAAAAGTAGAATTTTTCTTTACTTGAGATTGTGAATTAAGAGATTGTTGTGAATTAAAAGATTGTAAATCGGAAACAGTTTCAGAATAATTGTCTTTTTTTTCCTGCGCTAATACCGGAGATAAAGTTAATAAACCATAGCCCAGCATTACTGAAGTTAAATTTTTTAATATAGCAAATTTTTTCATTTGAATATTTTCAATAATTTATTTATCGTTCATAACTTAGAGTATTTAGCTCTAGCTCTTCGGCTTAGAAAACTTTTTATAACAATTACTAGTTAACCATTAGCAATTACCCATTACCAATTACCTAATAAGGACTAACCTTGAACTCATTGTTAATACTTTCAATGACTTTCTGAGTTACATTTTCGGGAATTTTTGTATACCCTAACTCTTCATTAAAACTTTGACCCTTAGTTAAAATCCATGTTAATAATTCCTTACTTGCTGTGACTGTATCTTGGTTGGGATACCTTTGACGAAATAACAGCCAAGTCAAACTAGCTAAGGGATAACCATCTTCTGGGTCATTAATATTTTCAGTAGTAAAGTCTTCCTGGAATTTGATATTAGCTAAGGCTTTCTTCGTTTCTTCCAAAGTTGGTCTAACATAACGTCCAGATTGATTCTCAATCCTAGCGATGGGTAGATTATTTGTTTGAGCAACATTTACTTGAACATAACCAATAGCACCATCAATTCGCCTAACTTCTCCTGCGACTCCACTATCTTGAGGATGACTAGAAAATACTTCAAATCCCCAATTTGGTTTTCTACTCGCTGCTATTTTGCCATTAGTAATTTTTTGTAAATATTTGCTTAAAATAAAAGATGTACCGCTACTATTAGAACGAACAATTACTTGAATTTCTTTATTAGGAAAACGAGGATTAACTTGTTGCCAGTTAGAAATTTGACCTGTAAATATTTTTGCTAACTTATCGCGAGACAATTTAACATTAGTAGTTACATCTTTGAGATTATAAACAATAGCTAATGCACCTCCCCCCGTTGGTACCATTAACAAACCATCTTCCATCTGATTTTGCTCAATTGGGGTAGGAATGAAAGTGCTAGATCCAAAATCTACAGATTTGTTAATAAATAACCTAATCCCACCCCCACTACCAACATCCGTATATTTAAACTTTTTACCTGTTTCTCGCTCATATTCTGTTTGATAACGTTTGTAGAGAGGTTCGGGAAACGAAGCACCAGAACCTCTAAGAGATTGAGCAGAGACAGGATTGGTATGAGAAACAATTGTAGCGATCGCAGTCAGTGCTACTACTGCTACAGGATTAATGATTGTACAGGTTTTCATGAAATGCTTTGAAAGACTGAATTTTCTCGGCGATCGCGAACATTTGAATTACGAAGGTTTGAATTATGAACGTTTAAATTTGTGGATAATTACTCGATCGGCTTCAGCAGGAATTTCAATCCAGAAATCATCATCAATGACAAATTCATAAAATAATGCACCTATACGCGTACTTCGCCAGCTGCTAACAATTTTCCCATTTGGTACCCATCGCCTGAATGCTTTCATGATATTTTCAGGAATAGCACTGCTGTCTACTTCTTCGTCAACTTCAACAATTGTTCCATTGGGAGTCGCATCTACAACAAATTGAAAACCTTGTTGGTTTTGACCATATATTTCATAGACCATAGAACCGTCCGATCTCATTTCTACTCCTGCTTCTGTTGCTTCAGATCCAGTAACAGTTTTGACAGAAGTAATAACAGTAATTGGTACTTCTGAAAGAGGTATTTTTCTTTCTATTCCTCTTATTCCTCTAGAAGCTTGAGCGATGGAGAAACTTTCTCTCTGTGGTAAAGGTTGAGCTTTTACATCATTGAAAGAGATTGAAGAGGTGAGAATAGCTATTCCTGTAGCGGTTAAAATTCTGTGGGTTAAAACTCTGTATAAGTTAATTGTAGAAATCATTTTTAGGATTTAGATTATTAGGATAAAAAATCAATTTTAATTAGCGAGATTTCCAGTCCATTTCAATGGATTATGTATGACTAACACCACGTACACTAAGCGCTATTAGACAGGGAATAAACTCCCTGACGGTTCTGGATGCTAGTTGCGATAACAAATGGTAATTATTACAGCACCATTTATCGTTCATTGCAAGATAATATGCCAAACCCAAAATTCTTGTAGAGACGCGCCAGAGGCTTCGCCGACGCCGCAGACTCTGGCGCGTCTCTACATCCCATAGCGGACGATCGCGTAAAACACTTTCTATTAGCCGTTCCCTTTTTCTCAAATCTTGCACCTAGAAGTATAAATAACTAAAAGTAAAATTAATGGTTATTAATAAGACTTTTTTTCAAGGTTTCTTTAGTCCTCTTTTAGAGGACTTTGCCTATAAGCCTGGGACTTTTAGTCCAAGGTGGTCAGGTACACTGAGTATTATTTATTTAAGCGATTTTCTTGGTGCAAGATGTGAATTTCCCTACAATATATTTGGAAGTCCAACCTTCTTGGGTTCCACAAAATTCCCCTCAAAATCCACAGTTTTGTTTTCAAAAGTACGAGCGCGAGCTAAACTTTTCCGAAGTTGAGCTAGTTCTTGCGTATCTTGGGTACCACCCAGAATATATACCAACAACTTTGCTGCGAGTTCCCGTCCAGCAACTAGTACTCGCTTTCGATTCGGATCGTACAAAACCCCATACCACAAAGATTTCGGGTACTCCATCCCGCTAAAACCACCTTCCCGGTCAAACTTAGTCAACTTCTTGAAAACATTTTCTAAGGAAAATCCTTTTTTGAATACCAATATTCCCAAAGCTTGTGCTAACGCAACTTGACCTACAGGACGGAAAAGCAGATTTCCTTCACCACCACCATCCTTTTCAAAACTAAAGCGTCGCAAACTCGGTGTCTGTTCATATTCCAGCAATCTGTAACTAGATAAACTCGCTAAATTATCGAAAAATTCATGAAAATGTTGAATCCCTTCCTCTAATTCCTCATCTTCAGGTCGTAGAGGAATCAAACCTTTATCTGAAGGTTTCCATTGGGGATATCTATGTCCTAAATATTTTTCGGACATCTCTTTGAGTGCTTGTAAGGTGGTTAAAACCGTAGATTTTGCTGCTACTGTAGCACTATTCCAATTTACTCGGGGTTTTCTATCTTTCTTTTGTTCCAAAAGCGGATGACTTACAGCAATCTTTCTGGCAACAATGGAAAATCCATCATCTTCATTTAACTGTGCTAACTGTCCTTTACTTAAAGGTGCAGCCATCAAATTAACATGAACAAAGGTTGACCTTACTCGTCTTCTTGCTTCTTCGCGGGTTTCCCCTGTCGCAACCGCTGAAATAAACTCGATTCCAATCTTTTCTTTGGGTAATTTTCTTAAATAAGCCGGAGAGATCTGATACTGTTCGATTAGATCGTCGATTGCGATCGCACTTCCGTAGGGAGATTTATCTTTTTTGTAGCGTTCGAGTTTTTGGGTTTTCAGTAACTTCATCAAACCCTGTACTCCCATCAATCGATGTTGACCATCCAAAGCATAGATAGTAACGTCATCTTCGGAAACATTAAGCAAGCCAAAATTACTATCTTTACCTAAGGGTGTGAATTGGGTAGTAGATTTTTTGGCGCATTTCTTCTTATTCCATTGCTTAGCTTTAGGATTATCTACCCAAGGTTGGTTGATAACGACCAAAACTGGGGGGAACTTATGATGTTTTCGAGATGCTAGATACTGTACTAATGGTGCTTGACGCGACCAATCAAGGGGACGCTGTTGAATTTCATCAATACTATCAGCGTCAATTTCGATATTATCTGTTGCAGGATTATACTTATGCTGTAGTAATGGTAAATGAGAAGCGAAATTAACCCGATTTGCAAACCATTCCAATGTGACAGAACCTACATAAGCCTCAGTACCACCCATCTGAGTTTTTTGAACTATCAGTTGTTCATCTCCGGAAAAATACTCATCGAATAGAGAAGCAAGTAACTTATGATTACGTTCTTCTGCATCATCATACTGACTAAAAATATCGGCGATGGGATCGGATGCACTAGCTATCATATTAATATCTTGAAGTTAAAATCCTGACACAGATTAAATATATAGAAAATTGAGACATTATAAATTAAGTTTTTAAAAACCTTAATTTATGTAATACTAGTTTTGCCCTTACTCAGATAAATTCCAATCAATTATTTGAGGGGTAACTAGAGAATCCTTGTATCGATATTTGTTTCCCTTGGTTAGTGTAACTTGGTGGATTATAGCAATCTTCATAATTATTAGGACATTTTTCTTTTTCCGGCTCCCTTTAAAGCAAAATATAATGTTCCAAATAATATGTTCTTTGCTATAAAACAAGAGTTTCCCGCTTGACTTTGCAAAGTTGTATTTTAACTAGAGCAAAGCTTGAGTGAAAAATCCTCTTTTTAGAGAAGGGTTTGGGAGGATAAAAATTACTATTTGTTTCCTAACAGCGTAAAAGTTTTAGAAACTTAACTTACGCTAATGCACTTTTAAATTTTTTCAACCTAAATTTTTAGACTTAAATTTTTAGACTTAAATTTTTTAAGTTCAACTTTCCAGCTTAAACTTTCCAAATTAAACTTTCCAAATTAAACTTTCCAGCTTAAATTTGTTTAACCTTAACTTGTCCAATCCTACAAAAGCAGTTAAACCCAGGACAGACCAATGACCACAACCCAACAAAAAGAGAAAAAAAGTCAAAGTCAGCGGACTGTCGCAGATTTAGTAGAAGACATCCAGAGTCTCACCACAGAAATCCAAGAATTATATTGCTTAGACGAGGTTCCTTGGGTGATTGGATATTCTGGTGGTAAAGATAGTACCGCGACCTTACAACTAGTTTGGAATGCGATCGCGCAACTACCACCGGAAAAGCGCACCAAAACGATACATGTAATTACCACAGATACCCTGGTGGAAAATCCCTACGTTTCCCAATGGGTAAAGAATTCTTTGAAGCAAATGAAAGTAGCAGTTGAGGAAAAACAATTACCTTTTGAACCTCATTTACTGCAACCAGAAACCAAAGATACATTTTGGGTGGGTTTAATTGGTAAAGGTTACCCAGCACCCCGGGGAAAATTTCGCTGGTGTACCGAACGTCTGAAAATTAGTCCCTCGAATCGGTTTATTCGCGATGTGATTCGTACCAATGGTGAAGCAATTTTGGTTTTGGGAATTCGTAAAGCTGAGAGTACCAGACGTGCGAACAGAATGAAAAAATGGGAAGAAAAACGAGTCCGCGAGCGTCTCAGTCCCAACATGAATTTACCGAATTCCTTAGTTTACAGCCCAGTTGAAGATTGGCGCAACGACGAAGTTTGGCTATATCTCATGCAGTGGGAAAATCCTTGGGGGTATAGCAACAAAGATTTATTTACCATGTACAGAGGTGCGAGTGCAGATAATGAATGTCCTCTAGTAGTAGATACATCAACTCCAAGTTGTGGTAGTTCTCGGTTTGGTTGTTGGGTTTGTACCTTGGTGAGTCAGGATAAATCATTATCAGCGATGATTCAAAATGACGAAGAGAAAGAATGGTTACAACCCCTACTAGATTTTCGTAAAGAATTAGACATTGAAGAAGGTCGTAAAAGAAGAGATTTTCGCCGTAGAAGTGGAGATGTTCAACTGTACGAACGCAACATAGAAGGTGACATTTCCGTCGAACCAATTCCGGGTCCTTACCTTAAAGAAGCTAGGGAAGATTGGTTAAGAAAACTTCTCACGATGCAAAAACAATTGCGTAGTACTGCGCCGGAAAATATGCGCGATATTACTATAATTACCACAGAAGAATTGAGTGAAATTCGTAGGATTTGGCTCGAAGAAAGACATGAGTTTGATGATAGTGTACCCAGGATTTATCAAGAAGTGACTGGAGAAGAATTTATCGATCCCCGACCTGGTGCTGACTACAGTTTACTAGGTAGTGATGAATGGGCGGTATTGGAGGAAATTTGTGATGGCGACGGAATGCATTTAGAATTAATGGCGAAATTATTAGATACAGAACGTCAATATCGTAAAAAATCTCGTCGCGTGGGAATTTATGAAGCATTAGAAGGTTGTTTTAGAAGTAGTTCTCGGACTCCAGAAGAAGCAATAAAAAATGCTCATTTCAAAAGAGATTTAAAAGATGCTGTTGATAAAGGAGACGTCGCAAAAGTCAAACAGCTAACTTTGGGAGATGCAGTAGAACAAGAGGAAAATGAAAGTAAAGTTCCGGATTGGGCGAGTATGAAGTTTAAGAAGAAAAAGAAGAAATAAGAAGTCAGTAGTCAGGAGTTAGGACAGACCGCGCTCTAACGAGCGTTAGCGGAGCGGGGCGTAAGCACAGCAGGAGTCAGGAGTCAGAAGTCAGAAGAAGTTTATTATCCGGATTACCAATTACCAATTACCCATTACCAATTACCAATTACCAAAGCATGAAATTCCTCGAACTAGTCCTAAAAAACTTCGGACCATATTCTGGCGAACAAGTTATTAATCTCGATCCTAAAACTGACGATGAAAATTTACGTCCAATAGTATTATTGGGTGGGATGAATGGTGGGGGAAAAACCACCTTAATGGATGCTATTCGTCTCGCACTTTACGGTCATCGCGCCCAATGTTCTACTCGGGGTAATTTAAGTTATAGTGATTTCCTTTCTCAATGCGTTAATAGTCACGCCCAACCTTTTGAGAAAACCCAAATTGAATTAGCTTTTGAACATATTGAAAATAACCAACCTGTAAAATACAGAATAGTTAGAAATTGGTCCAAACAACCTAAAGACGGTAAAGATAGTTTGGGGATTTTTGGTGAAGAAGATAAAACTTGGGGTATTGATACTTTAACTAATATTTGGGATGAATATATTGAAAATCTTTTACCATTAGGTATTTCTAATTTATTTTTATTTGATGGTGAACAAGTTAAAGAATTAGCAGAACAGGATGTTCCTCCTGCAGCAGTTACTGAAGCAATTCGAGCATTATTAGGTTTAGAATTAGCCGAACGTTTAGCAATTGATATTGATATATTAGTTAACCGCAAGCGCAAAGAATTAGCAGATACAAAAGATTTAGCAAATCTCGAAGAAATTGAAGCACAATTACAACAGTTACAAACAGAATATGATGTAGAGACGCGCCATGGCGCGTCTCTACAGGAAGAATTAAAAACAGCAGAAAAAAATCAACAATCGGCATTTGATAAATTTGTTTCCGATGGTGGTAAGATTGCTGGTGAACGCGATCGGCTGGAAAAACAAAAAGTAGCAAAAGCTGATGAATTAGAAAATGCTCGCGAATCAATGTCCGAACTAGCAGCGAGTGCTTTACCCTTGACATTAGTTGAAGACCTATTAACACAAGCACAGAGACAAGGGGAAAAAGAAGTTAAAATCCAACAAGCCCAAATGGCGCGGGAAATTTTAGAAGAACGAGATAAACGTTTACTTGCTTGGATTAACCAACAAGAAGTTTTAGCTACCAAAATCGATGAAATCAAAAAATTTCTCGAACAAGATGTCGATACATTAAATTCTAGTTTTTTACAAGGACAAGCATCTTGGTTGTTAACAGACGCCGAAACTTTGAGTCAACTGGGAAATATTCTTTACTATTTACAAAATTCAGAAAAACTCGCCAAACAACAACTTACTAGTCTAAAAAATAAAGAAGAAGAAATTATCAACCTCGAAAGACAAATCCAAAGAGCAGCAGAACCCGAAGAATATAAAAAATTAGTGACAACACTTCAAGAGTCACAAGATAAAGTTGCTCAACTCAAAGCCAAACTCGAAACAACAAATCATCGACTCACAGAATTAGCAGATAGCATCAATAAAACCAAAAAAAGCTTACAGGAATATAGCGTTGAAAATATTGATCGCCGAAATCGAGAACATATCATAGCCGCATCAGCAAAAGTTCAAGAAACCCTGAAAATTTTCCGGGAAAAACTTACATTACGCAAACTCAACAAACTTGAAATTGAAGTAACAGAATGTTTTCGTTACCTACTCCAT
>JAAUYH010208134.1_pt1 | contig 22643 bp, 21 predicted proteins | sample 7278061 | NCBI WGS metagenome assembly JAAUYH01 (sample SAMN14350203, study PRJNA611818) | marine sediment metagenome | isolation source: surface marine sediment (0.6m) | place: French Polynesia: Moorea | collected 2018-08 | reverse complement strand
TGCGGTCGAGCTGACCGGCGACGACGACGGCGAGGCCCTCGACAAACCAGCCAATCTCCTCTGCGCCAGTGAAGTCGCGTGTTGGGTTTCTCTGGCCGTGGTAGACGTGAGCGAGCTCGTGCACGGCGATGTCGAGTACGTGCTGAGCATCGTCGGGATCGTGTCCGCAAGCCTCCTCGGACCAGGCAGAAGGGGAAAGGTAGAGCAGAAAATCAGCTACGCCCACGCCAACCATCCAGCACTCGGTTTCAATCCCCCATGCCGGCGGGAACGCCGCGTCGAAGCTCGCGCGGTCAATCGCGAGCGTGACGGCTACAGCTTCGGGAAACGGCTCACCCCAGAAGTCCGCGACGGCGTCATGCGCCGCTGTGAAGACCTTGCGCATGTCATCGGCGGCCGGGTCCGTCGAAGAGACAGTGATGTTTAGGGCATTCGCAGCACAAGCGCCAGTCGAGGCGAGCGCCGCAATGGAAATGACCGCGTATAGCGCCCGAATCATGCCGACCAGGCGCCCCTCAAAGGGCCGCGTCCGGAAACGGAATCGACGGGTCCAGCAGGTGCAATACTCGACGCCCGAGCGCGGACACGTCGTGAAACGCCAGGTTCGACAACACAATGACCGCCGTGTCCGACTCCAGCACTCGAACGTAAGACGTTCCGGTTACACCGGTGTGCTCGACGACCGTGAAATCGCCTACATCAGCGACAAACCAGCCAAAACCGTAGTTCATTGAGAACTCTTCGCTCTGTGAGAGCTGCCAATGCGGTTGCCAGATGAGACCCAATTGCTCCGTCGACAGCACCGTGTTGTCAACAAGCGCTTGTTCCCAGGCAATCAGGTCGGTCAGCGATGCCAGGATCCCGAAGTGCGACACTATTCCGTACTGCCAGTCGCGCCGAACGTTCTCGAGACTTCCCTCGTTGAGCAGATATCCCGCCACCCGATTCGGAATAATGGATTGCATGCTGTGAAAGCGGGCTGCGTGCAGCCCGGCGGGATTGAGCAGTCTTGTTCGAACGAAGTCCTCGTAAGGCTGCCCTGAGGCCCGCTCTATTATCCGGCCAAGCAGGACGTATCCCTGGTCGCTGTAGGTCCATTGCTCGCCTGGCTCGGCGATCGTCGGAGTCGACATGGCGGAGCGAATCATATCCTCGGCGGAATGATCCATGATCGACCGGCCGCTCACGGTTTCCTCGAATCTGTCTGCAAGCCCCGATGTATGCGAAAGCAGATGGCGTATGCGTATGTCGCGCCAGGCTGCCGGCGCATCATCGATGAAGGCGGCAATCGGGTCGTCGAGGGATAGCTTGCCTTCCGATGCCAGTAACACTACGGCTGCTGCCGTGAACTGCTTTGTTAGCGACGAGAGTTCAAATACCGACTCCGTGGTTGCCGAAACATCCAATTCGACATTGGCCAGGCCGTAGGCCTTCTCAAAGACCACATCGCCATTTACCAGGACAGCGATCGCAAGGCCCGGAATCCGGTTGGTTTCCATCTCTTGCACTGCGAGACGATCTATCTTCTCGGTGGCTATCGAATGGGGCGTGCACGACAGAAGAACCAAGAGCGCTAAGAGGTGCTTTGCTGGCAATGCAGACTCCGGTCATTCAGATGGCTGTAGACTATAACAGTACAGGCTTTGCCTCGGTTGATCGCGCCGTGGGCCGCCATCCGGTGCCAGGTAGCAGGATTTGTAATGCGATCATTCTGAATTCTCGCGCTGTCCGTGAAGCGCATTCGGTAGCATCGTGGCTTTCGGGGATGGCCATGGCACTCAGCAAGTGGGCGCTCGAGATGGCGCAGTACAACAGATGGCAGAACCAGAATCTGGCGCAAACTTGTCAAGGGCTGCCGGAAGACGCCATCACGGCCGATGCAGGCATGTTTTTCGGCTCGATACTGCGAACACTGAATCACATCCTGCTTGTCGACAGCTGGTTCTACAGACTGATGTCGACCGGCCGATTTCCGAAAGTGGATTTCGATCCCGAAGAGCAACTGCACGCACGTTTTTCCTCGTTGTGCGACCATCGGCGTCGGCTCGACTGCGACATTGTGGACATGATGCGATCGAGACAGGAGGCGTGGTATGCGGAGTCGATCACTGTCTTCACATCTTCGATGAAGGCGCCAAAGAGCTATCCGCGATTCTTCTTGCTCGCCCAGATGTTCAATCACGCGACCCATCATCGCTCCCAGGTTACGTCTGAGTTATTCCGCCGGTCCGTGGATTACGGAAACACGGATTTGCCTGACTGCCCATACTCCAGTTTCTAGTCATTCCAGTTCGACGAACATGCCGCCGCCGGCGAATCTGCCTCCTTTGACCAGAATTGTTATCTCGTTCTCGCCAGCCTTTGGCTGTAGCGCGATCGTTGTGCCTTTGCGAGCAACGTTGGACGCGTGATCGGACCAGATGTAGTCGCCCCGTGCTACCGTGCCGACTAATTGCCCATTGAGCCAGACGGTCAGGTCGTTGGCGCTGCTCAGATGAAGGCGGGTCGGCACATCCTTGTCGCGTACATAGGCGTCGAATCGGGATCTTACGACGACGTCCCGATCTCCATTGCTCAGCGTTCGCGCGTGCGCCGCGGGTATGACGGCGCCCCTGGCGTCCTGCATCGCCGGGGTCCACGCATCAGCGTCGGGCAGCGCCGGGAGAGGCTCCTTATCCGATAGATTCAACGGCCCTTCGTAGACTTCCCATGCCGACAGGCGAGGGACGCTGTCGTCCCCGACCGACGCAGGCACGGCGCTCGTTGCAGCCTGGGCCAGGCGCCGAATACGAATATCGTCGACCCAGACGGGATCGCCGCCGCCGGGACGGGCCTCCAGGCCGACTCGCCCGGGCGGGTTTCGAATGACGCTCGTCGAGAACACAGGTTCATCCGAGGAATCGAGGTACAACGCCACAGTACGAGCGTCGACAACCAGGCGAAAAGGATACCAGCGTCCAACCTGAATGCGCCTGTCACCTGACAGGTCGACCCGTAACTCCTCGAACAAACGCCAACTCGGATTGCCGTCGAAGTGCGGACTGAAGCGTATGTAGCTTCCATTCGACTTGATGTACAGGCAGCCGTAATCCGTCCGTCCACCGTCAGTTCGATACGAGTAAATAAATCCGAGGTAGCCATCGCCCGATGTGGGGAAAAGAACGCGTCCCGTCATCTCGAACGAGTCTATCTCGCCGCCGGTTTCGAAAAGAACGTAGGAGAGTTCTCGGCGGATCGGAGTGAGCTGCAGAACCCTGTTGTCCAGTGACGGCTCGTCGACGATCCTGGCCAGGCTGCTCCCGACGGGAACCCAGTGAGCGCCCCTGGTCTCAAAGGTCTCTTCCAGGACGACCCCAGCCGTGCATGCTGCGAGGCATGCCGAAAGGGCGGCAACGAATATTGATCCAGTCTTCTTCATGGGGTCGCGTCGTATTGTCGGGCGAAACACATCGACGAATCAATGCCCACGTTCTGTCGATCAAGAATGAGAAAACATGCGAGTAACGTTGGCGATGCCTGGACTACATTGGGGGCCGTCGTACCGGATTGCCGGGACAAGGAGCAAACAGCGATGGTCGATGAAATCAGTTGTGCTGCGCTCAGACTACGGCGGAGAAGCCAATGACACGGCGACATCCGATGATTGAACAGGTTGGCAATACGCCGCTGATCGAGCTTACCCATACGGCTCCACCGGGCTGCGCGAGAATTCTCATCAAACTCGAAGCGGTCAATCCGACAGGATCGATCAAGGACCGCATGGCGCTGGCGATGATCGAGGCCGCCGAAGCCGATGGTCGGCTGCGGTCAGGCGGGCACGTTGTTGAATACACGGCGGGTAGCACCGGCGTCTCTCTGGCGTTCGTCTGCGCCGTCAAGGGCTACCCGCTGGATATCGTCACGTCGGATGCCTTCAGCATCGAGAAACGCCGACATATGGCAGCCTACGGCGCCAGGTTAACGATTGTTGCGAGCGACAACGGCAGGATGGACGAGGCGTTGACGCGCAATATGATTGAACGGGCTCGTCGAATAACCGACGAAACGAGCGCCTTCTGGACTGATCAGCTGAACAATGCCGATCAGCTGATCGCCTACCACGCGCTGGGAGACGAAATCTGGTCACAGACCAACGGACGCATTGACGCATTCGTGCATTCGACCGGTACGGCCGCAACCGTGCGAGGCGTCGCCGAGAAATTGCACAGTCACAACAGCGACATTCACTGCGTTGCCGTCGAGCCAACCGAAAGCGCCGTGCTCTCCGGGAGACCGTCGGGTGCGCACGGCATCGAAGGTGTCGGTGCAGGTTTCGTCGTCCCGCTGTGGGATCCCGACGCCGTGGACGAGGTGATGACCGTGTCGACAGAAGAAGCCATGGACATGGCACGGCGCCTGGCCAAAGTCGAGGGGCTGTTTGCGGGCACGTCAACGGGCGGCGACGTCGTGAAAGCAATTGAAATCGGGCGTCGCCTGGGCCCGGACGCAACAGTCGTCACGATCATGGGCGATACGGGCATGAAGTATATTTCCACGAAGTTATACGGCCAGGTTGCGGCATGAGCAGCCCTGTACTTCTGATCGGCGGATTCGTATCGCCGTTTGTGCGCAAGGTCCTGGTTACCCTGCACATCAAGGGAATCGACTACGAACTCGATCCGATCAACGTTTTCGCCGGCAGCGAGCGATTCACGGCGTTGAATCCGCTTCGCCAGGTACCGGTATTGGTCCACGGAGATCTGGAGATTGCCGACTCGACCGTAATCTGCGAGTACCTGGAGGAACTGCAGCCTTCGCCGTCGATCTACCCGGATTCGCGTGCCGATCGCGCGCGGGCTCGTTGGATTGAGGAGTACGCAGACACTCGGCTCGCCGATGTGCTGATCTGGCGGTTCTTCATGCAGAAGGCGATCAAGCCGGCCGTGTGGCAGGAGGCGCCCGATCGCAGGTTGGTCGAGGAAGCAACGAACACCCTCATTCCGCGTGAGCTCGGCTGGCTCGAATCGCGGCTGCCCGCGGAGGGTTTCCTGTTTGGGTCACCGACCCTGGCCGATTACAGCATCGCATCGATGTTCAGGACGGCGGCATTTGCGGACTTCTCCATCGACCGCAATCGCTGGCCGTGTTCAGCAGACTTTGTCGACCGGGTCAACGGCCTGCCGGCGATGACTCGGCTGACACCTTACGAGAACGCGACATTCGCCCGGTCAGGACGACCACTTCGCGAGGTGCTTGGCGACATCGGCGTACGCCTGTCCGCAGCAACGGTGGGCGGTTCAGAGCTTCAGCCCAGCATAATGCACCCGATCTAGGTCACCGCTCGAGATGTTAGCCGTCGTTTTCTGGAACTCACGAAATGCGCGAAGCTCCGACTCGGGCTACGAGCGTGCATTGTCAGGCTTCCACGAGGAACTTGGTGCGAGAAAGCCCAGGGGGCTGCGGCGCTCGGTGTCGTTCCTCGTTCAATCCGGTGTGCCGTGGTTGTCGAGTGAGTACCCGGTCTATGAGGACTGGTACATCATGACGAACTTCGCGGCGCTGGATAACCTGGATCGGCACGTTCTCGAGGGCGACCTCCTGCCGTCGCATCGAGCCCTGATGTCGCAAACGGGTTGTGCATCCGGTGCGGTGGTCTATCTCGACAAAGGCACGCCGTACGTCGAGCGAAGCAAGACCGCCTACTGGTTCGCGAAGCCGCGGGGCAATACAGCCGACGACGTTGCTGCACTGGCTCAGCCATCGGAATCGGCCCGGAACGTGAGTGTCTGGACTCGAGCCATGGCTCTGGGGCCGGCCGGAAACTGCTTGTTGTTAAACGAACCAGTCGAGTTTCCGCAGCATCACCATGCCGTGGAGCTCCGCCGAAGCGTCTTCTGGGCACCCTGACGCATCATTACCTGGCCTCATTCCTTGCGCCGATAATCTCCATTTTCGCGAGCGCAATGCGTGTCTACAGTTCGTTCAGTCCCCGTGAACGGATGCTACCGGATGCAACTCGACGAGAAATCCCTGGAAACGATCGCGATAGCGATTTCCATCGCGGCCGGTTGTGAACCCTGCACCCGGTACCACCTAAAAGCTGCCGCCGAGCTGGGTAGCAGCGGGCTGGAAATGATGCAGATGGTTGCGCTGGCGGGCGCGATCCGGAACGACCGGACGCCGGTCGCAATGGCGATCGACGAAATTCGCTCGATGGCGCCGAGCGACGGCGCTCTCGATCGACACGCCGTACTGGCCGGCATCGGTATCGCGGTCTGCGTCAATGGCGTCCGTCCGCTTCGGGAAAATGTCGAGGTTGCCCGAAGCGCCGGCGTCACCGATGAGGAGATCATGGAGGTCATCGGTCTGGCGGCGAGGATCAAGGAAAAAGCGGCCTCACACCTTGACAGGATAATTGGTCGCCTGGACGCCGATCCGGGCGTCGGAAGAGCGGTAGCTTCGCTATGCACGTGATGCCGGACATCAAGGGTTCGGGCGACAGTGTGGCGGGCCGCCTGAAATCCGCGGCTGCACGGCTGGACAATGCCTGGTCAGCCATCCTCGGATTCACGCTGCTACTGGCGCTTGTGGTTCCCGGCCAGGCGCTGGCGAGTGTGCAGTTCGTCGGTCTCAGCCTGGTCCACATCGCGCCGTTTCTGGCGATCTCGGCGCTCCTGGCCGGGTACCTGGAGGCTGCGGATGCGGACAAGCTCATCGGTAACGTTTTCGCCTCCCGATTGCTGCTGTCGATTGCGGCGGCATCTCTATTCGGCGCATTGTCGCCGTTCTGCAGCTGCGGCGTTATACCGCTGATCGCAGCACTTCTGGCCGCCGGGGTGCCATTGGCGGCGGTGCTGTCGTTCTGGGTTGCCTCACCGATCATGTCACCCTCAATGTTCGTCGTTACGGCGGCTGGTCTCGGCATGGAGTTCGCGATCGTCAAGACGATTGCGGCCATCGCGATCGGCGGGGCAGCGGGCCTTGCGACCGCCGCCCTGCAGCGAGCCGGGTACTTTGCGTCGCCGCTCAGGGCATCGCCCGTCGTCGGCTGCGGCAAGCGGCCTTCCATCGGACCTTACGGGGCGCAGGCGCACTGGCGGGTCTGGAACGATCCGGAAAGGATCGCCGTGTTTCGCCGGAAAGCGGTCGACATGACGCTGTTCCTCACCAAGTGGCTGACCCTGGCATTTCTCCTGGAAAGTCTCATGATCGCGTATGTGCCCGCCGAGCTCCTTGGCACGTGGCTGGGGAGCAATTCCATAGTCGCCATCCCGCTCGCGTCACTGGTCGGTGTGCCGGCCTACATGAACGGCTTCGCCGCGGTACCCGTAGTCTCGGGCCTGATTGATACCGGCATGTCGATTCCCGCCGCGCTGAGTTTCATGCTGGCAGGTGCGATGACCAGTATCCCGGCGGCCATCGCCGTGTACTCGCTGGTAAAGCGCCAGGTCTTTACGTGGTATGTCGCAATCGCGCTGGCCGGGGCGATGCTGGCAGGTTGGACGTATCAGATGGGCCGGAGCTGGGTCGCATGAGATTCCTGTCCTCACCGACACGACGACAGTTCATTGTCGGTGTGAGTGGGGCTGTGCTGTCGAGCTCGGCCAGCGGCGAACTCATTGCCAGCGGATCCGTAAAATACGATGCTCCCGAAGACCCGCGCAAGGTGCCCGGGCGTCCGGCCAACGAAGACGGCGGATATGGCACCCGGTCCCAGTTTGCAAAAGGGAAACGGGTTGGCGGCGCATCCTGGGCGTTGACGCCCGTTCAACACCTGTACGGCACGATCACGCCGTCGAGTCTGCACTACTGTATCCACCATGCGGGCATCCCCACGATCGATCCCCAACGGCATCGGTTGTTCATACACGGCATGGTGGAACGGGAGCGCGAGCTCGGCATGGAGGAAATCCTCCGTCTGCCGCGAATTACGCGGACCCATTTCCTCGAGTGCGCCGGAAACACGTTTTTCGAGTGGAAGGGACCCCGGTACAACGATGTGCAGATGACCCACGGCCAGATGAGCAACACCGAATGGACGGGCGTGCCGCTCAAGTTCGTCTTGCAGCAAGTTGGCGTCGACCCGCGGGCAAGCTGGGTTATCGCCGAAGGTGCCGATGCTGCGGTGATGTCACGGAGCATTCCGCTCGCCAAGTGCATGGACGATGCCATTCTTGCGTTCGGGCAGAACGGTGAAGAGCTGCGCCCCGAACAGGGATTTCCCCTGCGCCTGTTGTTGCCCGGCTTCGAGGGCAACACGAGCATAAAATGGCTGAGAAGGCTGCAGGTGACGGACCAGCCGCACATGACGCGAATGGAGACACGCGGTTATAGCGATCTCCTGCCCAGCGGCAAGGCCCGACAGTTTTCGTTCGTGATGGAGGCAAAGTCCGTCATTACCTTCCCCTCGGCCCCGATGATCCTCGATGGCCCGGGTTTCTACGAGATCACGGGCCTTGCATGGTCCGGCAACGGTCGCATCACGCGCGTGCAGGTGAGTGCGGACGCGGGCAAGCACTGGGTTGACGCGCCCCTCGAAGGACCCGTTCTGCCGAAGGCGTTCGTGCGGTTTCGCGTGCCCTGGCAGTGGGACGGGACGGATGCCGTATTGCAGTCGCGGTGCATTGACGAGACCGGCTACGTCCAACCGACGCGGGGGCAGCTGATCGAGGCACGCGGCCTGAACACCACGGACCACTTTAACGCGATCCAGCAATGGGCAGTAAACAGGACGGGCGAGGTGTCGAATGTCCAGGTATGAAGTGGTCTTCGGGCTCTGTCTCTTTGTGTTGATTGCTGCAACGGCATGCGGCTCGACGGAGCCGGACAGCACGGCATTCAGCTATCCGGAAGATTTTGAGCTCGGCGTACCCATTGGCGCATCCACGCGACAAGCCCTGTACACGACCATCCCTCCCGACGGATCCGGGTTGCCGGAAGGCAGCGGCACCTTTGAGAGAGGCGCCGAGATCTATCGAGCCAGGTGCATGGCCTGTCATGGCGAAGATCTCGGGGGCACCGACGCTGGTATGCCGCTGGTCGGAGGCCGGAATACCCTGGCGAGCGAGTCGCCCAGGAAGACGGTCGAGAGTTATTGGCCGTACGCCACGTCCGTGTTTTCGTACATTCGCAATGCCATGCCGGTCGCGCAGCCGGGATCGCTGACCGATGACGAGGTGTATGCACTTATGGCCTTCATCCTGGTATCGGCGGAGATCGCGCCCGCTGATGTCGTCATGAACCGTCAAGCGCTGGTCGACACCCGTATGCCCAACCGAGACGGATTCGTTCGCGATGACAGGCCCGATGTCGAGCCTGTCGATGTCGGAGACTGATGCCGGCACTGCAATGGAGACGGAGCGCAAGCGTGCAATCGAGACGATCCTGACCTCACGCGGCACCGACGATCGCGATCCCTACGGTGCGGTCGTACCGGCGCTCTACACCAGCGCAACGTTTGCGAGAACGCCCGACTACGAGCTGTCCCGCGGCTACAACTACCGGCGCTACGGGTCGCCGAACGTCGCCGACGCAGAACGCCTGATCGCAAGCCTCGAAGACGGGGAGGAGGCACTGCTGTTTGCATCCGGCCTGGCCGCGATGTCGACTTTCCTGGATGCGCTGAGGCCCGGAGCACGCGTCGTCGCGCCGATCGTGATGTATCACGGCGGTCTCGACATTCTGAGACGGCTGGACGGACTAGGGCGCATATCATTGCAATTGGTTGACCCGTCGAACCCCGAGTCCATCGCCCGGTCGATCGCGTTGCATTCGCCGAACCTCATCTGGATAGAAAGTCCGTGCAACCCTACATGGGACGTGGTTGATATCCGTGCCGTCGCCGGCCTGGCGCGCAAGGCCGGCTCGATGCTCGTGGTCGACGGCACGGTCGCGCCGCCATGTACGACACGCGCGTTGCATCTCGGCGCCGATATCGTGTTTCACTCGACCACCAAGTACCTCAACGGCCATCACGACATGACCGGCGGCGTGTTGGTCACCCGGCACGCCGACGAGGGTTGGCAGGAGTTGCGAACACTGCGCAAGCTGGCCGGAAATATCCTGTCGCCGTTCGATGCATGGCTGCTCATCCGCGGTTTGCGGACGCTCTGTGTACGCTTTCATTACTCCTCGGGATCGGCCTTGCGCATCGCCGAGTTCCTGGACGGCCACAACGGCGTCGATCAGGTGTTGTACCCGGGACTGCCGGACCATCCGAGTCATCGCGTTGCGTGCCGGCAGATGACCGGCGGATTCGGCGCGATGCTATCGGTGCTGGTCCAAGGCGGCGCACAGGAAGCCCTCAGGGTCGCGCGGTCGACCGAGCTGTTCCTGCCGGCGACTTCCCTGGGCGGAGTCGAGAGCCTCATCGAGCACCGACGCAGCGTAGAGGGCCCCAACAGTGTGGTGCCCGAGAACCTGCTCCGCCTCTCCATCGGGCTGGAAGCCACGGACGATCTGATCGCGGACCTGGATCAGGCGCTGGCGCAGGCGCGGCGGGGCTAAGGTATAACAAGAGCTCATATTGGACAGAGAAAAAGTCGATTAGAAAGGGGTCTGAGCCGTGTATTATGATGATTCTGTATCATGATACGGAATCCGCATGAATCGGGACATGCCGTCACTCAACGCGGTTCGCATGTTCGAAGCGGCCGCCCGCTACCAGAACTTCACGCGTGCCGCCGAAGTGCTGTTCGTCACGCAGGGTGCGGTAAGCCGCCAGATCAAACAACTCGAGGTGGAATTGGGCTGCGAGCTGTTCCGGCGCGACGGGCCGAAGCTGCAGCTGACGACCGAGGGCGACCAGTTCTACGCGGCTGTCACCGAGGGACTCGGCGCAATCCGCAGAGGAACGCTGGAGCTCAGGCGGGCGCTCGCCGCACCCTCGCTCACAATCAGTGTGTTGCCGTCGTTCGCGGCCACGTGGCTCGTACCTCGGATTGGTCGCTTCCAGGAGCAGAACCCGGAGACCGAGGTGCGTATATCCACGTCTTACCAGCCCGTCGATTTTGACGTGCAACCGGATATCGACGCAGCGATTCGATGGGGGCAGGGCGGATGGCCCGGTGTCTACTCGGAATGCCTGTTGAGCGAGCAGCTGTTCCCGGTCTGCAGCCCACGCTTCATCGAGGAACACGGGATGCCGCGATCGGCGCAGGATGTTGCAGCCCTGCCATTGATCAGGCCGGATGAGGATCATGACCTCTGGTCGGAATGGTTTGCGGTCGCGAGAGAAATGGCGCCGACAACGGGAGAAAGCTTGCGCTACACGGACGCTTTGCTGCTGCTGCGGGCCGCGATCGAGGGTCACGGGGTGGCATTGGCGCGCAGCCTGCTGGTTGAGGATGAGCTCAAGTCGGGCCGGCTGGTTCGCGTATCCGACGTGGAACTCGAATCGCCGAACAGCTTCTATTTCGTGTGCCCGCCGCGCCTGAAAGAAAACAAGTCGATACGTAGATTTCTCGGATGGCTCAGAAGCGAGGCAGGGCAGTCGCGCCATGCATGCGGAACCCTTGCGTAGTCGCGTCATGGGGATAACGAATTGACGACGAAGGCATTGCAGTCGGCCGTTCACCACGGACTCATCAAAAGCCTGCTGGCAACCGGCGCTGCCTGCAACGCGGACGAACTGGCGCGCGAGCTTTCGGTGTCGGCAATGGACGTCGAGGCAACCTATCGCTGGCTACATGAAAACCACGGCCTGGTCTTGCATCCGGACTTCTGCGAGCCATGGGTGGTGCACCCGTTTTCTCTGTCACCGACGCATACGTGGGTAGAGTGCGAAGAGCGCGGATGGTGGGCGCCGTGCATGTGGTGTGCGTTGGGTATCGTTCACCTGGCCGGCGGGACCGGTTGTGTCCATACGCGTCTCGGCGGTGAGCGAGAACCGGTCGCGATAGACGTGGCGGGTGGCGTGGTTACACCAGCGGAACTCGTCGTGCACTTCGCGTTGCCTGTTCGCTCCGCATGGCACAACGTTCACCATTTCTGCGCAATGGTTCTTCCGTTTCGATCGCACGCGGACATCGCCGAGTGGTCGACCCGACACCGAGTACCGGAAGGCGAGGCCGTCCCGATCGATACAGTGAGTGCGCTGGCTCGCGAATGGTACGGGCAGCATGATGCGCGGGACTGGACGAAATGGACCGCGGAGCAGGCATCCGACATCTTTGCGCGGGTCGGCTTGACGGGCCCGTTCTGGGATCTGCGAAAGATGGCAGGCACGTTCTAGAGGATTCGCCCCGGATGGAAGAATCGGAGATCGACCGTCGCGCCCGGCTGAGTATCACACGTTATTTCGCGTCGAACGGCACCGCCCCCTCGATTCGCGACATCGCCGAAGAGCAGGGTATTGATCCTGCGGAAACTGCAGAGGCATTTGCTCGCCTCGCGGCGGACGATCACATACTGCTGTGCCGCGATTCCACAACGATCTGGGCCGCGCATCCGTTCTCGGCCGTACCTACGGCGTATTGGGTTGAAACCGACGATAACGGGTGGTGGGCCAACTGTGCCTTCTGTGCACTCGGCGTAGCGACGATCGCCGCAACGCCGGCAAGAATCCACACGCGGCTTGGCGCTATGAGTGAATCTGTCACGTTGCAGACCAGCGAAGACCGAATCTCACACGGGGACTTTCGCCTGCATATCCCGCTGCCTGTCAGGCACTGGCATGACGACATTGCCTATACCTGCAGCCACGTCCATCTTTATCGAGCGGCGGAGGACATCGATGCGATGTCGGAGGCAAGAGGCTTGCCGCGAGGCCGCCACGTTGCGCTGACCGACGCATGGCGGCTTGCGAGGGCCTGGTACGCGATATACCTCGACGATGACTGGGCGCCGCACTCGGCCAGCTCGTTGGGTCGGCTATTCGAATCATGCGGCCTGACCGGTGAGTTCTGGTCGATGGAGGAGGCCGACCGCGAATCGGCAATCGACTGAGCGTACTACTGTGTTGGACCCTCACGATCGACGAGGTACTGGCCCGACAAGCTGGGTAGCTCCGATCGATCCAGGCGCGCCGCGGTATACAACACACCCGCCCGACCGTGGAAAAGACTTGGGAACACGTGTTCGGGAACCAGGTTCGGTGCAGACCTGGTCAGCTCGCAGGTAATGCTGTCGGCAGCCGCACGGGCCAGTTTGCGATCGGATCCATCGGGGCTGGGCTTCCAATCGAGAAACAGGTCGACCGTTCCCATCTCACCGCAACAGAATCGGTAGGTCTCCGATTTATTGAGCTGGTCGCGCAGATCATCGCCGAGTGAGCGAACTTCGTTTTCGACACCGTCCGACCAGAATTCCCGGACTGCCAGAAGTCCTCTGAGCAGGCCCGGCTTGCCGTTGCACCAACTTCGATTGAGTGGTTTTGGAGATTCGCCGCGGTAGTCAAGCCATCGGTCATCGTGACGCAGCGCGTTCAAAGGGAACCGGGCTGCATCACCCAGGCATTCCCCGATCTGGCTGTAAATACCATGTTGCCTGGAATTCCGGCGAACCGTCGACAACGCGACCACGACCCCGGCCCAACCGTGCGCGTAGCCAAGCAACGGCCGTCGTTCACTGGGGATGGTCCAGGCGAGTGCGTCAAGTGCCGTCGACGCCGCGGCCATCAGTCGTCTCGCGCAGGCCCGTTGCATTGCCCGTGCACGTCGTTGTGTGCGTGAGGAAGTCCCGGCTCTGAGGACTTGCTCGCAGCCCAAAACCAGTCCCGCGACGCCACCGATGACATCGAGGTATTGGTCGGTGCGTACGCGCTGATCGAGAGTCTGTGCTGGATCGGACAGCATGAAATCGAGGTCTTCTTGCAAGAACGACCACCGCGCCGGATTGAGGCGATACAGTAAGGATTTGGCGAAAAGCTCCCCGCCCAGACCCGAGTAACCCAGTAGCTGCGGGTCCAGGCCGGTTTGGCTGTCTCGCAATTGCTGCAAGCGTTGACGCCAGCGATCGGATTGTTCATCCAGGAAGTTCGTATCGCCATCGGCGTCAAATGATGCTGCCTCGAGGGCCATCAGAATTCCCCAGGTGCCGGCGAAGAATCCCTCTTCGCCGATATCGACCCTTGACTCCATACCTGCCACATCGCCGAACATCGACAACCAGCGGGCTGGTTCCGTTCGTGGGACGAAGGCGTCTGACGCGATGTCACTCAACCCCTCGCTACTGCGGTATTCGCCCAGGGCGATTCGGATCAGCGCCAATTGCTCCGAGACGTCCGATCGCTCGAGTTCGCGGAGTTTCTCGAGTGCGAACCTCGAGCCGGACTTCCTGAAGAAATCAGGCAGCTCGGCACGTGAAAGGTCGAGTGTCCGATCATTGGGGTCGGTAGAGAAGTACGGAATGTCCCCCTGCAGAAGCTGTCGAATCTCGTCCTCGACGAGCTCATGGTCGTCGGGCCGGTGGCCGGTGGGTGCCAGACTGGTGCCGACGTGTAGTGCGAACAGGTCCAGGTAGAGCAGGGCGCCATCTCTGAGAAAGCGTGGCTGCCGCATTCGGTCAAGTATGCGTCCGTAAAACGACGTATCTCGAACGACGACGCGCGTCAGGCAGTTACTGTCCAGCTCCTCGACATACTTTGCGATACGTTCTCGAACGGGTTCCGAGACTGCCGCACGAAAGCCCGTCTCGATTTCGTGATCGCTCAGCTTGCAAACCTCATCAATTGAGGAGCGTGGCCGGGGCCGCGTCGCGGTTACCGCAATGTCATCGTCCACCAATTCGAACAACACCTGTGGCGCGTTGAATTCGAGATCGGGAGACGGATTGAAGGCGCTGATATTCTGCTTTCGTTCCTCACCGAAGCTGAAGTCGAAAAGCTGGGTGGTAAAGACAGAATGGCCGCGCCAGCTCTTGAGAGTATTCGTCTTGCCGCTTCGCGAGGGCGGCAAGAGTAGAGTCTCGAGGTCCAGCGCGTATACGCCGGCGCTCCCCGGGACGACGTTCTCTACGTGGAGATCGGTCGTATTGAGCAGCCAGAAAAACGCCGTGGCGCGGCCGATCGCGTTGTTGTCAAGCGGCGCTTTGTCGCCCCCTGCCGCGGCGTGCACATCCTCGACCCATCCGTAGTCCTGTCGCGCCAGAATATTTATGGGCGCCAACCCGACTTCACCGATCGCGTCACCAAATGCCTCGTAGAGCGCAGCATCGATGGCGAGTGATTTAGGCTTGTAAATGAGCCGGGTACCGTCCTCCAAGTACAGCCGTGTCACGCTCCGACCCAGCCGGTGTGGATCCGACAAGCCAAGATCCATCTCCTCGACGATGGAGCCCGGATGCAGATCGAACCCGTTGCTCAATGTGCCTTCGTCTGCAACGAGCCGATCGAGCATCTCCAGTATCGCGTCATGGCAGTTCTTCGTAACATTGCCCAGGAACCGAATGAGTACGGGATACTGTTCGGCAATATGCAACCAGGATCGCGGTTCGGAAAAAGAGCTACACCATTCGCGATAGCCGGTGCCGGCAGCCTTGAACTCGACGTGAAGCACGAATCGAGCGAATTCGATGAGCCGGTCCAGATACCAGCGTGCAGCAGACTCAATCGCCTGATCGCTCAGCAGAGCACTAGCGCGTTTGTTGGTGATATCCGTGAGAAACGCGCCCAATGCAGGCACGAACGGCTCCGCGTACGCGGTAGTCCGGCAATGGCCTGCCAACCCTTCCAGGACCGTACGGGCGCGACCGCCGGTTGGCGCTTCAGTACCGGCTAACGCTTCGAGAATCGTCGCCCAGGGAGGAAGCGATCCTTCCGAGCAGGGAGGGGGGCGTCGGCCAAGCGCACGTTCGAGGCCGCGGAGCCGGTCTTCAAGGCGAGCTTCGGCGAGCGGCGAAAGCTCCAGTGTCGCCCGCCAGTCACCGTATGGCGCGACTTCGCCCTGCGTAGTTCGTTCGAACGGATAGGATGCGCGACCGAGCGCACTATCCGATAGCAATTGGATCGCTATGTCGTACCGCTAGGACGGCTGGCCAGGCTTAGCAACCACCGCAGCCGCTTGTGGTCAGACTGTTCGAGCACATTTCGCAGGCATTTGCGGTCCGACCAGTCCCCATCATCACCTGGCTGTTCGGTGCATACTCTACCGCACCCATATCCTGGCCCAGGCCGTCGAGGTCCAGAGCGCGCCAAATTTGTTCTTCTACGTTGCCAAGCTCTTTGGTGTGTGAAGTCTGTTGCATTTGGCTCTCCTTGTTGTTTGCCGCAGTATATTTTAACGGCCTTGCCTGCCGCAAGAATTCGCGTTGTCGACAATGGTTATCTCCGCGCACGCATTCAACTGCTAGACTTGCCTCTATCGATTATCGAGTCGCGGTGAAGTCCGTGCAGGAGCGGTGCAATGAAAATCGTCAAGATCGTGCTGGTAATCCTCGTCGTTCTGGTGGCGGCGTTCCTGGCAGGCGGTATGCTGCTGCCATCCGGGCAGTACGTCGAGCGCAGCGCTGTCGTCGCAGCCGACCAGGACGACGTGTTCGCGTTGGTCAGCGACTACCGGAAATTCAACAAGTGGTCGCCCTGGGCGGAGTACGACCCTGCAACGGAGTATGAGTTCAGCGGGCCCGCCACCGGCGTGGGCTCGAAAATGAGTTGGCGTAGCGAACACCAGAATGTCGGCATCGGAGAGCAGGAGATCGTCGAAATTCAGCCAGGCACGATGGTCAGGAGCAAGCTCACGTTCGAGGGCTTCGATACACCGTCGTTCGCAACGTTCAAGCTGCAACCAACGGACAGTGGTACACGGGTGACCTGGTCATTCGACGCCAACATGGACACCATGCTCGGCCGCTACATGGGGCTGATGATGGACAAGTGGGTCGGGGCCGACTATGAGCGCGGGTTGGCACGTCTCAAGGAATTGGCAGAGAAGGGCGGTTGACGACCATCCAGCGCACAAGCGCTAAACGGCGGCTACCGACAGGAGAAGCAGCAATGATCAGGTCGCGATCTGTCGCCGGCATCGCAGCCCTGACTGCCGTTTGGTCGGCGTCGACAGGAGCGCAGCAGGTTACCCTCGAGGTACCGGCCGAAATCGAGGCTGGCGCTCCGTTTCAAGTCAAGCTCACGACAGACAGAACAGACAAGGACTACATTTACTATACCGACGAAGGGGCAGACCCCAACAGCTATACGCATGGCTATTCCCGGGTTTCCAAAGGAAGGTCACTGGAGTTCCGCGCATTGGTCAAGCCCGGTACCTATGCCATTCGCTACGTGACCGACAGCAATCCGCCGCAGGTGCTCGCCGAGGAGACATTCGTCGTTACCGACGTTACCGCGTCGATCGCAGCGCCGGCCAGCGTTGTAGCCGGCAATGAGTTCAAGGTTCAGACGTCAGGGCCCATGCACCAGCGCGACTATATCGCGGTGACCGACCCGGATGCCGATGACAACGACTACAAATACGGCTACGTGTACACGCGCAAAGCGAACGACAAAGGCGAACTGGAATTCACGGCGCCGATTGTCGCCGGTGAATACAGCTTGCGCTACATGCTCGAGGGGAAGCCCCGCGATCGAAAGCTGGCGGAAACGACGTTTACGGTAACCGACGTGACTGCGTCGCTGGCGCCGCCCACGGACCCGATCGAGGCCGGCGCGAAATTCGAAGTGGCCTGGGAAGGCCCGGACACGAAACAGGACTTCATCGCGCTGACGGACATCGATGGCGATCCGCACTCGTACACCTACGGTTACGAATACACGCACAGGGGAAACCCCGCCAAGCTCACCGCTCCGACGGCGCCCGGCAAATATCTCGTGCGTTACGTCATGCGGGGGCAGGCGGCAGGCCAGAAGAATCGGGATCTGGCCGAGGCGAGCATAGTGGTCGGTAGTGTCGCTGCGTCGCTCGATGCGCCTGCGACGGTCGTGGCCGGCGCACTCTTCGAAGTCGCCTTCACGAAACCCGAGGGTAGCCGCGGCTATATTGCGATCGGCGATGCCGATTCCGAGGGCATTGACTACAAGTACGGCTACCAGAATGCCCGCGACAAACCGGTCGAACTGACGGCACCGGACACTGAGGGCGAGTACGCGATCCGATACATTCAGCGGGGCAACGAAGACGTGATCCTTGCGACGGTGCCGCTGACGGTTACGCCGATCTCGGCCTCGCTGGTCGTGCCGGAGTCGGTCGTCGCGCGCGGGGAATTCGATGTGAGCTGGACCGGTCCGGACAACCCGCGCGACTATATCGAACTCGAAAAAGACGGCGTGGCGAGCAGCTACGCGTATACGCGGCGAGGGAACCCGGTCACGCTGATTGCGCCTGACGGACCGGGCGAGTACCCCGTCATCTACATGATGAACAAGCGCGAGCTGGCCCGCGAGACCATCAAAGTGACACCCGGCGCGAGGTACGGCAGCTTTCGCGTGCTGTCTTCGAAGGTGTCCACACTCGGCCCGAACTCCGTCGTCCTTGTGATCCTGGATGAGTCTGGTTCGATGTGGCAGAAACTCGAGGGCCGTTTTCGTATCGAGATCGCGCGAGAAGCGTTGGTTAAACTGGTGTCGGAGACGATTCCCGCCGGCACGCCGTTCGCGTTCCGGGCCTTCGGCCAAAGGGAACCACGCGCGTGTCGCACAGATCTGGAGATTCCACTTGCGCCGCTCGACAGTGCTGCCGCTGTAAGGACGATCAATGCGATCGAACCGCAGGAGTTGTCCAAAACGCCCATTGCGGCCTCATTGGCGACGGTGGGTGAAGACCTCGATGGCGTGAAAGGCCAACGCGTCGTAATACTCGTGACCGATGGCGAGGAAACCTGCGATGGCGACCCGGAAGCCGCGATCCGTCGCCTGACAGCATCCGGAATTGACATCCGCGTGAACATCGTCGGTTTCGCAATCGACGAATACGCCTTGAGAAAGACGTTCGAAGGCTGGGCGCAACAGGGCAATGGCGCTTACCTCGACGCCCGGAACGCGGACGACCTGGCCGGCGCAATCGGCCAGGCCGTCAACGCACCGTTTGAGGTCATTGATGCCGGAGGCGCCGTAATCGCAACCGGGACGTCAAACGGAGACGCAATCTCATTGCCCGTCGGCAACTACAGGGTCAGGTTGCGCGGTGACTCAGGCGAGGGATCCACCGCGGAGATTGCGGTCGAGGAAGAGACGGTGGTCAGTCTGGACTAGGCAGGGAGAGGCGCTGAGACGATTTTTCCGAACTCACAGTTCGCATATATCGTTGTTTCGGCGTTGCGTGATCCTGCTAGCATTTTGCGTTCATGGAATACCTTGCCGCCGATTTGCGCCAGATGCGGCGCACTCCGCTTCACGAAGAGCACGTCGAAGCCATACGACGCACCGGCTCCGTAGTTGACTTCCCGAAAGGCGAGATGGTCGCCAGGGTCGGCGAACCATCGAATCGATTCGTGTACCTGCTCGACGGTGAGATCGAGGTGGTGCATCCGTTCACGGGAGAGCGCTACTTGCCGACTTCGCTCGGCCCAACGCAATTCGCCGGTGAAATCTCGTTCCTTAGCGGCGGCAACAACACGCTGGCACTGCGCGCGGCAGCGGACACGCGCGCCATCGTCGTGCCACGCGAGAAGATGCTCGAATTGATGTCCATGATCCCGGAAATGAGCGACATCATCATTACCGTTTTCGCGGCGCGCCGTCGCCGGCAGCTCGATGATAGCGACAGCAGCCTGACCTTGATCGGGGCCGACGTCGACAAGGATGTCCGCCGCATCGAGGCTTTTGCCGCGCGCAATCGGATTCCCTTCAAGTCCATCGATGCCGAATCGTCCGACGCAAGCGAAGCACTCCGGTTGGCCGGCGTATCCGGCAACGAGCCGGCAGTGATATTCGGTGCGAACAATACGATCGAAGATCCCACGCCCGCGAAAGTGGCGAAGACGCTGGGCATGGATTTGTCGCTGTGCGAGCAGGACGTTGTTGATCTTCTGATCGTCGGTGGCGGGCCGTCGGGCGTGGCTGCCGGAGTCTATGCCGGTGCGGAAGGGCTCAGAGCACTCGTCGTGGAGGAGACCGCTATAGGCGGCCAGGCCGGGACGTCGTCGCGGATCGAGAACTACATGGGCTTTCCGACCGGGATATCAGGTGCCGACCTGGTCTGGCGCGGGGAAGTGCAGGCGATGAAGTTCGGCACCCGCTTTGTTGTGCCGCGCCGGGTCGAGCGGCTGGTGCGGCTCGAGGGCGGGTTGTTCTGTGCGGAACTCGACGACGGTCTCGAAGTGTGCGCCAGGTCTGTTCTCGTTGCCACGGGTGTGCAATACCGGCGCCTGCCGCTGGAGCGACTGGAGGCGTTTGAAGGCGCAGGTGTTTACTACGCAGCGACGGAATCGGAGGCGCGCTACTGCCGCGATACCGACGTCGTCGTAATTGGCGGCGGAAACTCCGCAGGGCAGGCCGCTATGTTCCTGAGTCGAACGGCCAACCACGTGCACGTGCTGGTGCGCGGTTCGTCTTTGGCCAAGTCGATGTCCGATTATCTGCTTAGCCGTCTGAAGGCTGATCCGAAGATCAGTATTCATTACCAGACCGAAGTCACTCGCCTGAACGGTGACGAGCACCTGGAGACGTTGACCGTCGTCGACAAGCATTTGGCGCGTGAGCGAGACATCGTCAGCCGCGCCGTGTTCATCATGGTTGGCGCCGCGCCAAATACGGAGTGGCTTGCGGACCTGGCCGAACTTGACGAGAAGGGGTTCGTCCTCACTGGCCAGGCCGTCGGCAAGGACTCGGTCTACGCGACCTCCTGCAACGGCATTTTCGCAGTGGGCGACGTTCGCGCGGCGTCCGTGAAGCGCGTTGCCTCATCGGTTGGAGAGGGGTCCGTTGTCATCTCAGATGTGTGGAGCTACCTGAATCCACAGCTATGAGACAGGCATGGGCGACCGCTCTCAGCCCGTCGCAGTCGCCGCAGGAGACTCACGGTGGCTTCGGATCTGCTCGTACACGGCAACGCCGACAAAGACACCGATGATATCGATAGCACACATGGAGACCATTGCCAGAAATACGTCGGCGTAGAGTATGTTGAAAAACATGTTGAACCAGAACCAGCTGTGGCCAACCACAACGACCGCAAAGAAGCCCGCGTTGGCCCAGACTGACTTGAAGGTCAGGCAGCCGCGAAACACAACATACATGGCGCCGATCCAGGCGCCAAACGACGCCAGCCAGACGTATCCGACGACTCCTCTTGGGGTAAACATCATGCGCGCCATTGCAGCGGATGGGTCGTCGAAAAGAACGACGGTCACGGAGTGAAAGACCACGAACGCGAGGCCGATGACCGGGATGGCCAATAGATGCGATGAAGCCGGCTCCGTCTCGGGGGGATTGTCGGTTCCCAGGGTCAGTCCGGCGAGCCAGCCGGCGAGTGCCAGTGGAACCAGATCGACAACCGCGTTGATGATTTCAGCGGTCAGTGACGTTTCGAAGAACTCTGTCGACGACAGGAACGCCAGGGACCACAGAACCCCAAGCATCGATCCGTAGAGCAGACCTTTCGTACCGCGTTTGCCGCCGAGGTACCCCTGGAAGGCGGCGAAGAATACGAACAGCAATACCACCGCCATGGACAGATAGGCGATGAATACGATGTCCTTGATACCGCTCTGGACGAAGACGCTGGGCGTGAAAGTCTGTTCGAATAATTCGGGTGGGAAGTACCCAAAGGCCGGAATCAACCGCATCCCGACCCAGACTACGATTACGGCCAACACGGCCGCCGCTGACAATGCCATTTTGCGCATGACATGCCCTCTCGGTGAGACTTGAATGTGAGGTTTCAACGAGAATATACGCCCGCCAGCATCGACTTCGAATCGTGACAATTCCCTACAAGTAGCGCGGCGGCAAGCCGACTGCTGGCGATGTACGCAAGCTGATAACTTGTCACAACGAGAAGACAGGTTCAATTCGGAGAAATACAGTTCGGTTAGTGACCTGGACGCGGACTGTCCGTATTCGGCAGCTGAAGTCCGCTTGCTAGTCTGTCCGATGCGGTAAGTGGGGCGCGAGACCGAGAGTTGCCTGGGTTGGAGGTGCAGAGTGGCCCAAATTGACAGACGAGAATTCATCAAGAACGGTGCGGTAACCGTTGCTTTTACATCGGCCTGTGCCTGTGGCCTGGGCGGCTGCGCCGCATACACCGGGGTGGGCAAGACGCCAGCCGCAGTACCAGGGTCTTTTTCGCTGCAAGGCGGAAGGTTGGTCGTCGACCTGGCAAGAGAACCCCGGCTTGGCCAGCCGGGCGGCTCCGTAAAGATATTGCATCCCGATTTGCCCGATGGATTGATTCTCGCGCGCGTCGCGCAGGATCGTTTTGAAATCGTATCGCTTCTGTGTACCCATCGCGGGGTAGAGGTTGATTACGATCACGAGCGCGGCCGCTTCCAGTGCGCGAGTATAGGAAGCTCCAAGTTTGCGCTCGATGGCCAAAGACTCGGCGGACCCGCCAAGCGGCCTTTGAAAGAGTATCAGGGGACACTGGACCACGAGCGTTTGGTCATCAGCGTGTAGCCGAGCCGGTGCCGGCCGTGCCAATTCTTGTTGTGAGAAAAAGAAATGCCTGACTTCGATACATCGAGATCGGAAAAGATCTCAAGGGACTTCATGTCGAGAAACATGCCCTTCAAACGGAAGGTGCTGGTTTTTGGTGGTGAATACAGTGCATCTCCTCAGC
>JAAUYH010207410.1_pt1 | contig 22644 bp, 16 predicted proteins | sample 7278061 | NCBI WGS metagenome assembly JAAUYH01 (sample SAMN14350203, study PRJNA611818) | marine sediment metagenome | isolation source: surface marine sediment (0.6m) | place: French Polynesia: Moorea | collected 2018-08 | reverse complement strand
TACAGAAATCATGATATCAATAGTTGATATGATTTTCGGTTTTATGTTTTGTTGTGTAAATTATTCATTAGCAGGTCATTAGATTGAGCTGACTGAAAGCTAGAATCAATAGTATTTTTAGTTCCTTTTCGACGTCAACTTAAATATTTGCACATTACTATGTCATTATGGAAGTTAGAAATGAAAACATTGTTGTCCGAGTGGCACAAGTGACGATAATTAAATGAAAAAGATTTTACTACGATATTACAGTAAGATACAGTGTATCGAGCCGAATGAAGAAAAGTTCAGCTATTACTCTGACAAGTACAACAGGAAAATGTTTACTTATTTTTGTATTTCTACTACTCATAAGTTTATTCTATATACGAATATGGGAAAGTGAATGTCAAATTTTTCAAAAAAAATCAGTGAATTGTAAATTTTCAAATCTGCTACTCTTAATAGTGCACCAATAAAAGACACCAACACCGGAAATGCATCAAAGAAAAGCGAGCGTAGACGGTGTCTGAATGGTACCATACAGCTATAGGGCACAAAGTTGAATTCTGTTGAGGGCAAACGTTCATTCTTTCATTTGACTTTACGGGCATTGTTTGAAGTAACGAAATCAGAGGAGGACAATAAGAGGACGAGCGTTACTGACGAGTTCCAGAACGAGAACAGTAGCTGAGTGGCGTACTGTAGAAAGTGAGAGAATGGGCGAGTGCTTACGTCGCACAAAGGCATGCAACGAAATTGAGGAGACCACTGTAAGCGTACAAGAATGTCTATGCGAATGTATGATCGGTGCATCGCCCGAATTGGGCCAACAACCATCCGATTGTAGGAGCTATCAGAGTCCTGAGCGTGTGTTCACTTACTCCTCCCCGTCCGGGCCCGCCACGGCCTTGTATTGTGCTGTTCGTTTCATCGACTATTCCGAAACGAAGCACTACGACGGTATCGTGCTCCCAGCCTACCGTGTGGGCGCCATCTGGCACACTCCGCTGTGATGAGCACAGCGCCTCCGGTAGTACCAAAACAACTACGTTCACAAGAACCGACTGCGTACGATGAGGACAAGTATGGGTCCGTATTGAGCTGGTCCAGGAACTGTGTACTCATTCATGGTCGTCCCGTTTACATTGTTTCTGCGGAATTCCATTACTTTCGTGTGCCTGACCGTGAGCGTTGGAAACCGCTTCTTATTCAAATCAAGGGCGCGGGATTCAACGCTGTTCGGCTCTATTTTCATTGGGGATACCATTCCCCAGCGGAGGGTACCTACAATTGGCGTGGGAATCGTGATATCGATTACTTGCTCGCGTTATGCGCGGAATTAGAACTCTTCGTCATTTCCGCTCCAGGTCCTTACATTTGCGCAGAAGTTCAGGCTGGTGGTTTTCCGATATGGCTTGTTGCGAAACGGCATCTACGCATTCGTCACATGAAGCTTCCTCAAGTAGGATTAATCAAAGAATGGGACGAAGAGTTTCACAATCATTGCGTTGATTATATGCGTCAAATCATGCCCATCCTCGTCAAGTACGAGCGTACGAACAATAAGAATGGTCCGATTATCGCTATGCAGATTGAGAACGAGCTTCGTGAGAAACAGTTCCTTGGGATTGGTGGGCTCGACCAAGAACTCCGATTGATTGCAGAATTGGCACGCGAATTGGGCTCCACCGTCCCTTTTTTCCACAATGACGATAGTCCAATCGGTTCATGGTCCAGCGGACGACCGGGAAAAGGCGATGTCCCTACCGGTTATCGCACCGACTGGTATGGATTCGACTTGTACTTCACGTTTCCTCCTGGAGACAAGTCGGGTGATAAGTCATCTCTGCAAGTTGGAATGGTTGAGCTGTGCGGAGTATCGGCATGTATCAATATTTGTGGCTTAGGTGGCGTCGGTATTGGTGGTTCGGATACGAAAGGTATGTCTTGTTTGTATCACAAAAACTTGAAACATGCACCTCCTCCAGCTCTAGGATGGGTAAAAGACAAGCAAATGCCACCGGCTACGGACAAGTTGGAAGCGAATTTTGCAAAAATGGGCGGTTCCTCACATAATTGCCCAGTGGTATGTGCAGAAAACCAAGTTGGGTGGATTAATCAATGGGGTCGAATGCGTACTTACGACGATGTGTATAACTTTTTCGGCCCCGACTTTTCTGCTACACTACTTGCGTCATTGGCATCTCAAGGTGTTTGCATAGTTAACCATTACATGACGTATGGCGGTACTAACCATGGATCTATTGGTGACACGGAAGTGTATTCCTCATACGATTACTCTGCGTTTATTCGAGAATTCGGGATGCTTTCCGAGCGTGGAAGAAGATTACGAAACGTCAGCTATTTTGTTCGAACGTTTGCATCGTCCGGATTGTTAGTATCGAAGGTTTTAGATGCCGGGCGTTCCGTCAAATCTGCTTTTTCTCGCGTCAAAGCCACACTTCCTGGGGCATTGATCAATGTTCGAGAAGCATTGCACTGGTCGAATATGTCACGACATAGTGGTCAAGCGCCAATGTATGCATTCCTTCGTAACTTGACAACAAAGGAAAGTAAGCGGTTCACTCTACTCGTTGATGATGTTGTTGTGCCTGTTTTCCTTCCCGTTAGTCAAGCAATGATTGCTCCGCTTTACCATCCATTGCCGAAAAGTGGTTGGACGTTGTTTGCATGTACGGTTCCAGTGGTTTGTCGTCATCACTATGCAGGCGGCGAGTTGTGGGTAATTCGTGCGCGCGAGGCAGAGAAAGGTCGAATGATCTTCAAGGTTGGAGATGGTGCGGACGGTGAGCGACATGGAATTGAAGCGAAATGGGCTCGTCTTCACACAATCAATGGTGCAGAGCCTACAGAAGGTACGGTGAAAGCATCTGACCAAGATGAAGGAGCTGCCACTCCGTTTTTGAAAGCACCAATTGAAGAACTTCCATTGAGCGAGTTCGATATGTTGGGCGATTCTCAGGCTCCTATTGCAGTTCGAGCTAGTACGGAATCGTTAGGTTTATGCTTTACGATGGCGTTTTCAGGAGACAGTACGTCAGTTGTGTCGATTAGTGATGGAAAAGATGCGGCGCCGTTCATGCGAATTTTGTGTTTAGAAGATCGTGATGCGGATACGTTTACGGCAGATTTGTCAAAAGAAGATCCTTATCACAGTCCGGATTCTTCTTCAAAAGGTACCTTTGCAGCGGCATGGGGCGTGAGTGAAATGACATTTACACCAGCTCAGACTTTGGAAGTGCAACATGGGCCGGGTCATGCCGAGTCTGCCATCTATATGATTCGAGAGGAAAACGAAGACATAGTTCCTGAACAATTCACATTGATGAAGGAATCGATACAGAAGGTTATGCCGAACTTGTTTATTCACTCGCTATCGAAGGAGGCAGTACCAACGGCACTACGTCACGGAGTGGAGAAGGGCGACCCACTTGATAAAAATTATGAAATGGCAGTGGAAGATTGGCAGGCTCGCACGTTGGACTGGGTAGAAGATGTCGAGTGGAAGAGCATCCAGTATCCACAAAGAGATCCGCTGGACCATCTGATGACGAGTGGGCATGTAGCGTATCGGCTAAGATTCAGAACGTCTGCGAAAAGTGCGAGTATTGTGTTGAACATCAGACATGTCGCGATGGTTTGGTGTAATGGAAAAACTGTGGGAAGACAAGTTTGTTATTCTCATAATGCCATGTCAGCTGGATCGATGCATGCGGTTGACTTGCACCATGCGGGAAAGAAACGATACAGCTTGTCGAGCGCAATGAGACAACGTGCAGAAGGGCGAGATTACGATGAGGTCATCATTCTTGTATTTAGTTGTGGACAAAGCAGGTCGCCATTTTTGTTGAATGATGTGAGAAACAAACGAGGCCTTCTCTCTGCAAAAATCAAATGCCGAGGAAGGGTAACAGAGGCGCAATGGTATATTGCGGGTGTTGATGTAACTCGCACAGACGACGCCTTCGGGTCTTCAGGACTGCCTTTTGAAAACGATGCGAACGACCTAACCTACAATGCAGGATTCTCGGCGGTATCACAAATGGATATCAAAGCGGATTCAGGAGTGACCTTTTTCCGTGGTACATTTAAGGTACCTTCGAATTCGGTTTTGGATGGGACGGTGGCGTATCCATTGCGACTGAAAGTGTCGTCAGCGCCGGGTGTGGTTGCGATGTTGTGGGTGAACGGACTGTTAATCGGTCGCTATATAGCGGATCTCGGCCCACAATCGGATTTCTATGTACCCCAGGGACTGATTAAGGAATGCAAGAAGAATTTACTGTGCATTGCGGCGTATGGTGATGTCGACTCTACATTGAGTGTGACAATTAAACCGTGGGTAATAGAACCGATAAGCGGAAACATCGACGACAACAATGGTGAAGTTTTCGCTAGACGATTGATAAGCTTCTCGCTGACGTCGGAAAAGCGATTGTTGACGTGATGTGAGTATGTGGATTTTTGTGAGTGACGACGATGGCGCTGCGCTTCTCGAGTGTCTATTCACTTCGAGTGTGCCATCGCTCCTCTCCCGCGGTCCGCCCCGCCGTTTGTCGTTCATTGTTTTGTCTCCCTTTGCTAACTGTCCTAGCTAGGCCCCGGGTTTTGTCCGGTTAACTAAACTTTCATGTTCAATGTCAACCTCGAGATAGGTATTGTTTGTCGTCATACTAGTACTACATACTTGCGGATCATCTAAACTTATGTTGGGGTACATATGCATATCGTAGTTATCGGGCAGTAACAGATTATGTAGGAGAGGACGCGCGCTAAGACGAGGAGAATAATGAGGGATGTGTACGAACGACTAGATCTCAACTACACCTACATATGCTGGTGATTCTGTTGTCTGTATCGGGAAAAGGGGAGAAGGTAGATGTATTGAAACTGAACCTACAAATTATAGGAATGAAGAGAGATCTACTGCTTAATTGTGTTGATGAGTCTACCTACGAAGTAAGATACAGAAGAGAGGTGGAATCGTTGGATGGATAGATGGATTCAAGGTACTGTGAACGCTGAAGTTAAACAATGAATTGGACTCGGGAAGTTGAAGAATAGAAAGGAATGGGAAATGATCAATCAGTACGAAGGGAGGTTAAATGGATAGAATGAAAGGTGAAGGTGATTGAGCTCGAAAGGAAGCGATGAGGACTGCGAAGTGGTGTCGACGAGTAAGCGTTGTGCTGAGCAAGGAAAGCTCGATCGTGAGTTGAAAGGATTGGAATGGAATCCTGGCTACTCGGCCGAAGCCTGTAGGACGTGGGACGCACTCCCTTTCTCAATATGCTTTTTAAGTAGGGTAAGCGCCGCCTGTCCGTTTCCCAACCCGCGCATGGCGACCGCGTTGAGAACACCCATTTGATATACGGCCGGCACGAACTGTGGATATCTACGAATCAGAGTCCTCTCGCCCGTACCAAGGCCGCGGGCAGGGACAAAGCCGTCCACAACCCTCAGGAAAGGCCATGAGGTCCGATCCCTACCGCTTCGAACGCGGGCGCTCCGCTTTTTATGGACTTCCGCAACCAATACATGGTGACCACTTCATCGGTGCATCGAATGTGCGTCAGATCTACAGGTGCTACTGTGTTCACGTGCAATTGGCCAATTCTCAGTTACGGTTAACGGCTAGGCCAACGCATGATAATTTCTCGTTTTCGCACTGAATGGGGAATTGTAAATACCGTAAATGTGCTAGCACCTTCTCATTCTCATTGAATCCCCTGTAGAAAGCTTGCACTACTGTAAACTGTTTCATTTATTGTACCGTACGGTACAGCGGTTTGTCGTGGCCTTGACCATTTCGCTGCCGTAGTCGGTTCCGTTTATCTGTACCCGCATTGCTAAAAACAGATGGGAAGTTTCTTCATGCTGAGCACTTCGGTACGGAATTACTCTATGTGTGGATCCTAGATACGTCTCACTTCCCGTAACTCATTAGCGCCTCCTCACTCTTTCGCCCCAATGAGCCACTAGTTACAAAAATAGTGCTTCCATACTGACGAACTTATCCAGCACCCCCTAATCTCGGTAGCGTACCCAAACAGTCGTTTATCTTTGAATAACAACATCTCCTGATGATGCGAGGTTCGTTTCTCTAGCCAGCGTGCTCGGCACTCTCTTGTGAACCAATGGAGAAAGTTGGTGAAGTAAAATAGCTCAGCGGGGTGCGCTTAATTAAGTTTATCAGTACGTTTGCGTTTGATCACCCGGCTCCACGATACGATACAAGAGTGCTCACAAGACACTCCTCCTATACTTACTAACTACCACCGAATGAATAGCGTCCAAGAGAAAGAGTGTGAGAACGAGAATGAATAAAATGACAAAAGTTAAGCACGTGTTTTCGGGGTCGTCAAGCGAATGTAGAAGGATGTGTATGTGTGTGCACGTGGGTCTGAGTGACTAGCTGATGCAATTGGGTTGCCGTCATTGTATGCTTACCCGCCGCTGCCGCCGCGATAGCGTTCCTTGCGCCACAGGTCCTCAGGTCACGTACCCTCACGGTGTGCCTGGGACACCTGTACCAGAGCGTTGTTTGACCGGCACATCAATACCCGTCGGGACCGGGGACTTTCCCTGGACCAGTTTCGATATGTCAAAGTCTGGGTCCGGCAATAGTTTTGTTTTCAGAAAATCTAAGAATCGTCGTCGATACAGAGACGGTGGCGCCACTGATGCACTCGAACATGAACATGACTGCACAATACGCATTCCATACTCCGCCTTCTTCCGAGTGCGGAATCGCTGTAGAAAGTCGATAATGCCCATACATATACGCATCCCGCGCTTATCACCATTCCCATCAACTCGGTATCCCACCTCATACGGCGCATTCTCCTCATCCTTTCCGAATGTTAACTTGTAATACTCGTCCTCTTCCTCCACCATGTTCGATAATCCAAGTAGCAGCGAATAATCCATGACGTAGTGCGACTCCAGAAATGCTGCATCCTTTTCAAGCTGCATTAGGAGTCGTTCGACTGTTGCCGGAGAAAAGAATATTGGCGACTGCAAATCAAGATCTTTCAGAGTGACATTCTGGCTCTCTTTTTGTTTCGGAGTGGCCAGCCGATGAAATGTGGATCCCTTCAGATCGTACTTCGTGTCGATGTACAGCTGATCATCGAAAATCGATGCCATCACCACCATTCGGATGTGGTTGTTGCGCGTGGTTTTCACGCTGAAATGCGCTAAATATTTCGTCAGTAAAGTTCGGGGGTATTCGGAGATGTGAGTGTAGTAAGTAGGAAGCATCGACATCAGCATTCGCTCTTCAACGCCAGTGATCGTTTTCATGAAATACTTTTCATCGTCCGTGATGTAGAAAAGCGCCCCCGACTTGCCAGGGGTGGGCAGTTCGCGAATACGTGACTCGGAGCAAGTCGCCTGTAGAAATTCTTCCTCTGGCACCCTGAATTTTTGCCTGATTTGACGGTACACAAAGGGCGCCGGATGCACCCATTTCGCAAAATGACTCACTTCGCTGCTCCCAGATGATCGGAAATCATCTACAGGGTTGAAGTCGAACGCAAGACTTTCATAAAAGTCGGCTTCATTCGGTTCAGAGCTGTCCGACGACTGCAGTAGTTCCGACGTGTATCGAAGTCCAAATTGAATAGACAGCACAATTTCCCAACTTTTGTGACCTTTGTAAACTAACTGACCATTCCGCACCTTTTTTCGATTCCGCCCACCAGCCGACGGTGGAAGACGAGCAGCACGCACGACTTTTGTTAATTTTTTCTTTAGGCCAGCCGGTTTGGGTGGCTCACGACGGGTAATCGGAAGTGGGCTGCTGCCTTCGGGGTTCTCACCGGAGACAGGTCTATCGATTGTAGGATCCACAGGGGCGTACCGATACGTTTGGGCGACAGGCGGGATATGCACTTTGCGACTAAAATAACTGGCATTGTGATTTGGAGGCGGAAGCGCGTCAGGTAGTGGACTCATAGCGGCATTACCGTCGGGAATTGGAGAGAACGCCATCTCACTCGAAGAAGACCCGGAATCACCATGCACGGCGGAGTCTTCAGTTTCGTCATTATCGTCCACCTGAGTCACACCAAGTGAAGCCAAACCTTCTACCACGTCACTCACATTTTCTTTCGGTGACTGAGATGGATTCGCTTGCGCATCGGCCGCGGCATCCGGGGAAGGCGTGCTATAGATGTGGTCGACCTCTCCATCGACACCCATAGTTACGTGGAATCAGAAATAAGCTCACTTGTAATGAATAGGCAGTAGACGCGTCACGCACCCAAAAGTAGCATGGGGGCATTCGGCGCGCGGAAGCGCGTCGCGTGAGGCCAACACTTGCTGCTGGGCGAAGGATGGGAAAAGAACACAGCCAAAAATGAAAGGGCGAAAGCAAACGCTGAGGTGCACGCGGCAGCCGCGCAAATGGCGGCGGAAGCGAGAGGGAGAGGTGTGCAGAGATGCGGACGATGCGGCGAAGTGTGCAGTGCTTGTGCAGAACGTCTGTTGAACTCTCAATTCAACACACATCATACAGCATTGTTTGTTCTGTTGCACGCTGTCAGGACCCTTCTTACAGTGCCCTGTTTCCTACGCCGTGTCGCGTAGATCTTTCTTGTTTCTAATATATTAGATGTTTAGAATTTTCATTTCATAGAACCCTGCGAATTTCGAATACAAGAAATTCCTTCGGCATTAGACTCGGTAAATTTTGAATTCTTTGCAAACTCTCTCAGGAAGTCCCGTCATGTCACTTTCGATAAGCTTTTGATTTGCCGATCCGGCCATAACTGCTTCATCTTCGCAATTAACAAATGAGTGATATATACGGATTTGTTAATATATATGAAGAAGGCAATTCAATCAAATAGTAAAATTAGGGTAATGTATCTACAGTGTCTCAGCAGTATTTTGTCTCCAAGAACTTTTCAAATACAATCCAAATTGAGGCACAAGGATGTGACAGTTCATGACTGAATTTTATCATAGTATAACGCTTATAATGTTGCATGTAATGTTTCGCAGAGGTCACAATCAGATTTGCGGAGAATTTGGACATTATTTTCCTGAACAATACAAAAGATAGAGCTAAGGACTCTCCTTTTCTGAACATCTAGAATCGTTTATGAGGGTGTTTTCAATTGAGTTTATTAAAAAATCCCCATTCTTATTAAAAATGAAAAGGGTACATTTACCCATCTCACGCGATTTTATCCAAAGCTAAGAATAATCACATGCATAAGTTTCCTGTCCAGATGAAAGATCTACCAGTAATCAAATGGTAGAGAGGGCGTTCTATAACAATAAAATATTTCAAGAAAATTCTCTTCAGCTCTCTGAACTTATCATTATGAGTTGAAGCCAAACGTTATTATTATTGATGACTACAGTACCTGAATTATTATGAGCGGGGTACAATAATTTCTGCATCATTGAAAATTACCATCATTTACACGACGCTTGATTTCTGCTCCTGAAAATATTACAATAAATAACAGTACTTTGGAGAGCAAGAAATTTTAGTATACTGCATGGTGTCCGAAAATCATTTTACAACGGGTTGAATGATTCTGCACTGAAAAGCCCAAATATATAATCAATATCTTACATAATTATGTCGGTAGTAAATGCTTGAAAATAAGAAAGCTGTTTGTTACTTTTCATAAACCTCGAAAGAAGAAGCTATTGGCACACTTAAGATATTCATAAAAGAAGCGATTCTTAAAATGGTAGTGAAATGATATTTGGTCTTTGTGACGTAAAACCTTTTAAATAAGTCACTGAGTTTTGCACTAGCTACTTTTGCATAGAAACACAAAACGTAGAAGGAAGTCAATTATAAAGATGCTATAAGTATAGCTAGGAAGAGTATATTTTCTGTAATGCCGCCTGCAAACTACTGAAGTAGAAATTAGTTCGCCTTGAATTCCAACAAAGTAAGCCTAGTTTTTCAGAAAAGGACTATTTATGATTTTTGTAGTCAACAGAGGTTCCGCAGCTAATTCTCTGTGAAGCACTAGATCAGTTCCATATAAGGAATTTCTTCTATTCTTTAATATTGAAGTAAATAAATAAAGCTAGCGGTAGTCCTTTATTCCATATTATAGGAAGAAAATATCCCGTAGCCATGCGCTAGACATAGAAAACGATAATGTGTCTCATTAGGGAAAGTAGAACTCTAACTGCAGCCGAATATTTCCCTAACTCGAATACTATTGTTAGACACATATCATTTTGAGACCATCGAGAGCTGCCAATCGAGTATTTCCGACTGTCAGCCATACTGACGAAGAATGACAGAAACATGTAGCGAACATCTTTTATTTGTGAGTTGGGACGAAGAAAGCGCAGAAAGTTATAGCACTACAAAAATAGTACGTGTAGGTCTAAAATGATCAGCTATTCTTAACGAGTGGTTAGAATCCTGAAGAAAATTTTTTAATTGTTATTAGAATCGTCGAGAGTGACATGTCTAATTTTAAATTTGATGTGATTTCAGTTCTGAGGACAATTGGGTCATAAAGAAATCTGAAGCCTGTGTAGCATACTATAGTGCAGATGTAAAAGCTACCCTCTGTTTTAGCTCATATCGGTGTAATTTCATCAGATAATTTCAAGATCCAAAATGGGTAGAAAGGTTTGATAGAAGTGCAACTGAAGAAAGGTTGATTTAAGAAGTTCTCGGTGAAAACATAGCCCATGTGGAACAATATGAGAAGAAGCCGAACTTGTTCAAGTTTTCTCTGATTTAAGTACGTAGGCACTGCATATGATTTAACGACTATAGGAACTTGATGATCGAAACGCAATAAAAAATAGTCTTAGATTTATGGAGTTTATTTTCATTCATGATGAAGAAAGTTACCGATTTCTGAACTTTAGTTTATGCCTCCCTTGATTTGGTTTGCAAATCTAATTCGTCCTAAAGTGAAAGATCAACTAATAATCTGTATTAATGATGAGAACCGCGATATATTTGAACACAAGTCCCACTTCATTTTTGCGGTTCCTGAACTAGTTTTTAAATCCCAAAAACAAAACGAAACATATTTTATATATTAGAAATGATTTTGTCGTAAATATAAAATATGTTGAACACGTTTGATGGTCTTGTGCTCCGCGCTCATTCTGATCTCCATACCCAACCTTCTCAGTGAGCATTAACCAACCTCGATGCAATCGGCGTTCATTCGCAGCGCCGTCCTGGTGGGCGTGCGACCGTATAAACGGCAACTATGCGTGAGGCGTGATTCTTTTTCGATGCCATCATTACGGCGCCAATGCACGAGCATGTGTCTGAGACCTCCTAATCAAGAGCAATCGGGTGATGGCGGTCAAACTGAAGCACCACGTCGATGGTGGGAACGTTTGATGTATGACGATGCCTTGGATGACCTTCGAACATTTGCCATGGCGTTTGCAATCGCGTTAACCGTCCGAACTATCGTGATAGAGCCACGGTTTATCCCGTCTCTTTCAATGTATCCAACATTCGAAATTGGTGACCAATTGCTCGTGGAAAAAGTATCCAAATACGTGCGACACTATGAAGCGGGTGATATCGTTGTGTTCGAGCCGCCACCAGCGTTGACAGAGCGAGGGTACAGTAAGGGTGATGCGTTCATTAAACGCATCATTGCACGAGCGGGCGATACTGTCCGAATTAGAGCTGGCGTGGTCGAGGTTAACGGAAAGCCAGTAGAAGAGACATATATCAATGAACGACCGGCATATGACTGGGGCCCGGAGTCTGTACCGGAAGGCACAGTGATGGTACTTGGTGATAATAGGAATAACAGCTACGACTCGCATATCTGGGGATTCCTCCCATCAGAAAACATCATCGGGCGTGCTGTACTTCGTTACTGGCCTCTAGACCGCGTCGGACCGACATTAAACCCGTCAACTTGAGGTTTTGCTTTACTTCATTTGCTATCTAATATGCCGCTGTGTTACTCTGTATTGTCTACAGTGTAACACTCAGTTCATTATAACCTCAACGAGTACGTTATACCAATGGTGTTCATTCATTCTATCCGGTGTTCTGCAATCCAGCCGACAATGCCTTCATGGAAATGATTAGAGCATCAGATACGGTCTGCGCCTCTTTCGTTCCTTCATATTCCGGTTTGACCTTTCCGTTCTCCGTGATACTCCTCCATCTCCTCAGCAATTCGACTTGCAATACATTCATAGGCGTCATCCATTCTTGTCGCACCGCAATAGCTCGTGCCTGTACACGGTCCTTGTCAAGCAGATTCTCACCACCAGAAACTTCGAGCACCATGTTCTCAGTTTCTTCAAGTAGCTCCCGAAGCATCGTACCAAACTTCTTCTGCTCCTCATCTTCGACAAGAATTTCGTCGTACCTCGAAGAGATGTGTGGATCTGCCTTGGCGAGAACCATTTCAATTAAGTCGAAGAACGATTTGAAAAACGGCCACTCTGAGTACATTTCACGACAAAGTGCGAGGGACTTCTCATCTTTTGCTCCCTGTACTAATGCAGTTCCCAGACCTAACCAAGCAGGCAGATGCAGCCTCGTCTGAGTCCATGCAAACACCCATGGAATCGCACGTAAGCTTTCCACGCCTCCCGATTTTCGTTTCTGAGGTCGACTGCCTATATTCAGCAGGCCGAGTTCCTGTTCCGGGGTCGCGCATCGGAAGTATTTGACGAATCTAGGATCGCTTTTGACGATTTCCCTGTATTTCGTACACGATATTTCGGAGAGCTCGTCCATTTTCTCGCGCCACGCCGGTTTCACTTCTCTCGATTCGACCAGGTCTGCTTTGAGAACAGCAGTCGTGTATGTTTCAAGCGTTTTGAATGCAAGACCAGGCAAACCAAAATCTTGTTCCATAACTTCTCCTTGAATGGTCACACGCAGATATTGGTTAACTGTGCCCGGGGGCTGAGAAAGAATGGCAAGATGTTGTGGTCCGCCACCACGACCCACTGTACCGCCACGACCATGGAAGAATCGCAGCTTGATGTTATGCTTAGTAGCGCATACTTCCATGCTTTCTTGTGCCTTGTACAGCTCCCATGCAGATGTCAGTCGGCCACCATCCTTTCCACTGTCTGAATACCCAACCATCACTTCTTGCACCGAGTCAAAACGTTCAGTGAGGTGTTTGCGGTACCATTCATTTTCGAAAAGAGTGCTCAAAACCGAAGTGGACTCCTGCAGCGCTGTGATGGTTTCGAGTAGAGGAACGACTCGAAGGGTTGTATCAGGTTGAAGCGCGTATTCTCGCTGTAAAACCTCAACGGCAAGTACGTCAGATGGTTTCATGCACATTGAAATAATGTAAGCTCCTAGAGCTTCATCCCCTAGGTGTGCGATACATGCGAACGTATCGAGAATATTCTTGACTTTTCCTTCCGAAGGCAGACTACGAGGAATCAACGGACGTTTCCCCTTCAGTATACCAGTTAAGAATTCCAACCGTTCTTCCTCGTTCATGTCATTATACGAGCCAATACCAACATATTTTGTGATGTGGTCTAAGGCTGCAGTGTGCTGGTCTGCCTCTTGACGAATATCGAGCGTCACCATGGTAAGTCCGAACATCGAAACTCGATGAATAAGATCTTTGAGTCTTCCATTCGCTATAAGTCCGTCACCAGTTTCCAATAACGAACGATGCATGATTAGAAGCGGCTCCATTAGTTCTTCTTTGCGAGTATATATCGGGGTACTTGGGTCAAGTTCCGGTGCGGGGAGGTCCGACATAATAGCCTCTGCATATTCACGAGTCGCACCCATACGGTCACGAACATGGTATAGACAAACGCGGAATGGTTCGGTTGGTGGTACATCGCTCCAGAAATCACGATACTTCATGGTCTTGAAACCTTGAGGAATAATTGCACCTTCTTTCATTTTCTTCTTCTGCTCTCCGATTTTCTTGTTGTATTCGAGTAGCTCTTCAGAACCGTAATGCATCGAAAGATCAAAGAGTAGATACTCAATCTCAGACAGGAATAAAGTTGACGCCCGATAACGATTCACGGCTACAACTTTGCGAGTTACCTCCGGTGTAACGTAAGGATTTCCATCACGGTCACCACCTGCCCAAGAACTAAACTTGAATGGTAGTGACTCCAGGGGCATGGGTTCAAGGTTTAAGTCGGCGAGCACACGATCGACAGAACGGATGTAACGAGGCACAGCATCCCAAACAGTGTCCTCAATAACGTGTAGAATATTACGGGCTTCATCTTCAGGTTTTGGCTTTAGACGACGTACTTCATCTGTGCGCCACAAGGCAAGAAGGTTCTTTTCAAGCCGTTCACGCTGCAGTTCATATTCCTCCGGGGTTAGATACTGGTCGTGCGTTGCCATGAGACAACGACCAATCGCATGAAGTTTTTCTAGAAGAGAGCGTCGCACCGCTTGTGTGGGATGAGCAGTGAGCACCATTTCCACGGTTTGATTCACGAGTTGGTCTCGAATAGTGGCAGGTTTAACACCTCTCGCACGCAGTTCGTTGGTGATTTCGGACAAAGAAAAGTGGATGAGAATAGAAGATTCGCCTCTTTCGAAAGCACGTCTTCTTCGGATTCGGTGAACATGTTCCGCAAGGTTCGCGAGGTTACACATATTCGAAAAAAGAGATGCAACGGTGATGAGCTCATCAGCTTTCAATGACTCAATCGTGGTGACGAGATTATTGAAAGAAGCTTCACTTTGACTGGTAAGGTCGTATACCTTGGCGAGGTTAGACACTTCTTTCAGCTTTGCGTATGTACTCGCAGGTACACAGTTCTTAACCATGGCCATGAGCGTGACGCAGAGGTCTCGCACGTCATCTTGCATAGGCGACGAAAACTCGACGGAATCCATACGGTTACCTGGTCGTTTCCCGGCAGCGCCCTTCATTGCTACCGACGGTGGGGCCATCTGTGTATCGGACAAGTCCTGGGGTTGATAAAAACGAAAGGACGGGAATGTAGAGAGCGGCAGTTAACTGCTCAGATGCGTGATCAAATTTCACGAATTGTCATGCAACCGGAGGGTGGCGCATTCGGTTGGATGTTCGACCTGAGCTCGAGTAGGTTGACGAGATGATCAAGGGTTTTATCTTCTGTACCATGAAAACATTCACTATCCTGCGATAGGATTCGTCAAGGGTTATCAACTCTCAAAACGAACGGTCCATAGGCAATGGGTGCAGATCCTCCATCAGCCAATCATCGTGTATTTTGGATTCCCCAAAACCTGAGTACTATTTTAGTACGAAACGTATTTTTAGTTTTTCCGCAAAAAAGTGTGGTTCTAATTTTGGTACCCGGCAGAGATCTTGTGCGTCGTAAATTGTAACGCGCACATACTTCATCGTACATTCCAAACAGCGTTATTGACCCCACTTGACTTCGCAATGTCGGAGTCGTCGCATTTGAAGCGGCCCCCTCCTGCGAGCTCGCCTAAAGCACGCAAGCGGAAGCGAAGCCGCTTTTCGAATGTAGACCCACCGAGTCAGCCTGCGCAAAATGGACTATCGCGATGGAATTTCGACATCGCTTCCATCCCTGTTGCGCCAGTTGCGACATTGCGGATTAATCAAGACAAAGCGTTGAAAAAGAAAGTTGAAGGCAAGTTGAAATTGACGGAGAATGACATGCTCGACCAAGACCCAGAAACAAATCCGTATTTTGACCCCACGCTCACGGCGAATATCGAGACGAAACGCGCATCCCGACCCACATTGTCATTTGTAGAATCGGGAAAAATTGCTGCTCGTGCTGATAAGTTGCGTGCGCGAGCGGAAGAAGCGGCGCTCACCGAGTTGTACAGAGAAAAGATTGCAGCTCGAGTAGCGGCGAACCAAAGCGTTCCAGAGCTTCCGCCGTACATTGAAAAGCGACAGCATGAACATCCTGTGCCTGATGTGGAGTGGTGGGATGCTCCATTCATACGCGAAGGCACGGCGGATGTTTTGAATGAAAGTAAGGTGACTAAGTTTATTCATCACCCGAAACGAATCGCTCATTCAATACCTGAACGGCCGCCTCCTATCATCCCGGTTATGCTGACGGAAAAAGAGCGCAAGCGACTGCGACGACAACGGAGACAAGAAACGCTGAAGGAGACACAGGAAATGATTGCTGTGGGGTTGCTACCTACGCCTCCACCGAAAGTGAAACTTAGCAACATGATGCGCGTGTTGGCTAATGAAGTGTCAGCAGATCCAACGAAAGTTGAGATGGACGTTCGTAAGCAAGTCGAAGAAAGACGTCTCAAGCATGAAGAAGATAATGAAAAACGACGAAAAACAAAGGAAGAACGACATGTCCAAATCGCGCAAAAGCAAGAAAAGGACCGAAACGCTGGGATGAATGCAAATGTATACCGAGTTACAAATTGTGATAACCCGGCCCATCGGTTCAAGGTAGTGATGAACGCCAGGCAGCTAGGATTATCTGGCGCATTGGTATTGTTCCAGGACTGCAACGTCGTCGTTGTGGAAGGCGGAACTAAGGCACTGGGAAAATTCCGGAAACTGATGCTTCGTCGCATTGATTGGAGTGCGATGGTTCCATCAAACACAGACGGGGCTGGCGCATCATCATTATCTGCTTCTACTGCCAATCCTAACCTGAAAAATGAGGCCGTTCTAGTTTGGGAGGGCACGATAGCCAAGGCATCGTTCTATGACTTTAAGACGATCGAAACAAGAAGTGAAAACGGCTGCAGGATGTTGTTCCGCAAAAGGAAGGTTGAACATTATTGGGATTTATGTGTTCAAGCCAGTCCTCTAGGTGACTCTACCCTCGGTGTACGTTCCGTGAGCTAGTGTTTTTGCTGGTTTCTTGGCTGTGAGTTTGCCGAAGCTAAGGCTACTTTGAGAGGTCGAATAAGCTTATTGATGAGGTTTTGAAATATTTATTACATGTCGTCGCACATCTATTCTTTGAGGGTGATGACTTCGCGCTTGTTGAGCAACGCGTTCCTAAACACAAAAAGAAGTCATTCCTCCAACGACGCAGTTGATCGCTGTCTACTCTTCCTTACGTTTCTCGGCTTTCGTTAGCCTCGTGAAGGTACACCATTGCTGAGAACCCACGAAGGTGTTGCCGAACCGGAGCCCAAATGTGGCAGATTGTTCCACGAACAGGGGTGTAGAACGGAAAATCTTTGGGAATATCGCTGTTTCCACACCGCTGACAATCTGATAGCGAGTGTTGGAACTCATTCCAAGGAACACGCCGTACAGTGCAGGAACAATCAGAGGATTCTGCTTTTGGGTTTGGGTCTTGTAGTTGGGATCAAAACGTTCGCGAATTGCAACAGCAGCATTGGTGAATAGGATGGAAGTTAGTGAGCAAAAGAAGCCGACCATGAGCAATTGACCAGCCTTGACGGAAAAACCAGCAGCTCTTTGTGTGAGAGTAAAAGCGCGGTCTTGTTGAAACACATTGGTGGGGAGTGCGGCGCAAGCTTCCTTGAAGCGTGCGATGATGCCTGTTCCCCCAGATGCAGCGGTAAGACGTACGGAGGGGGCAGGGAAGTAGACGAGTGCAAAATCGGCGAGCAAGGCACTAAGCAAGTTTGCGAATACAAACTCTTTTTCAGCCCAGAAGTTGTGCCGACGTTGTTCGTATTCCGCGGAGAGCTTTCCGAACACTCCAATCCCTTCCTCGACGACTATCTTTAACAGAAACAGTCGGTCAGCAAGGAATCTATTGCGAAGACCAGACGAACAAGACATAAGAATTCTTGAGAATATGTTAGTCTGAGCAGTGAGAAAATTGGCAATCGCATTGAGCCCTATCAATCCTTTTTCATAGGCTCTCAAAATGTCCGAGGGAATGTCCGAAATAACCGCATTGCGAGAACGCAGTAGGGCAGACAGCTCTTCGTCGGGTCCTTTGAAATCGTCGCCACCGCTATCACCGCTATCATCACGCCAACCCGTGCCAGATCCACTACCAATGAAAGCACCGCCACCTACGTCCACCTCGAGCTCAGCATTCGGTGATAGGGTATGAATGGAGACTGAAGTGGAATGAGGAGCACAATGGTAGGGTAACACCACATCGTTGTCACCGGGCGAGGTGGACATTTGGAGCGGACATCGCTTCGCGTTGAGACTAGCAGAACGAGGTCGTGCGACGACGACGGTAGGGGTGAAGGCGAACATGTTGCAAGGTCGGGTAATTTGCAAGCGGAATTTGGGTTATTGCGGCTGAGTATATCGCAAGTGAAAGTCGAATGTATAATGCAGTTGCAATTGCCACGACGGTTATTATTGCACGGTCGAATGGGGCTGGACCATGCGGTGTAACCTGATGGATGGTCGCACGGCTCGATGGCTGCTGCTTTTCATTTGCTAACCCGGCTTTACATTTCTACTGGTTGTTCGTGTCATCAATGTTGTCATCTTCGGTGCTGTACTGTGCCTCGTTTGCTATAATCCACTGTGTGCTCGTTAGATCGTTCTCACTGTATAGAATTCATACAGATAGGAACGTATAATGTGTACATGTATATACAACCATTGGGTCGGGACCTTTCGAATTGGTCCCCAAATGGCCCCGCTGCATCTGGTTCAGATACATCTCGAATTTTGAATGAAATCTAAAATAGAAAATCCCTAACTTGTATATCTGGATGAGGTATACAGCACCCTACTTAGGAATTCGAGTTACGCCTCCTCCAGAAGTAAAGTACATTTAGGGACTGTGTGGCTATAGGGCTCCGTCGACCAAGTGAGAAGCGGAATTTTGTCCTGAACACAAAGCGAATAAAGTATGATTGTAGTTGCGTAGTGTACAAAGATAAGCATTAGGTTTGCTGATCGGAGAAGGGTTCCAATAAATATTCATTCCAATAAATTGCAACACGACATTAATCAAAATAGCTAAATTAGTAGCACATATTGCAATTCGTAATATTGAGGATAATTTCGTGTTGACTAGCATTATTTTCCTCCAAAGAAATTATAGGACTAGGTTTGGATACAGACAGGGAAAAATGATAGGAGAAAATGACTACGAAAACAAAAGTCTATTCCAAACCTCGAAGAAATCAAAAAAGAGAAAATAAAATAAAAAACAGCACTGTTTCGGACATGTGCCGCACCTGACTTCTTCTGTACTGCATGTCACATCAAACAGAGTGTGATTGAAGCAAATGTCGATGGTTCAAGAGAAGATTGTTTTACATATGCTACGTTTCTGTCGACTAACTATTGCCTACTAACTTTAAGTACTGGTTACCATTGCCTTCTTCCAATACAAGCAGGGGAAAGGTACCAACTCAAAGGGGTATGCCCGTTGTCTGCAAGTACAGCAACTATTCACATTGGAACCGAGTAAGAGTCGAACGTTTGGCACTTGACTGTTTCCCTAATCACCCAAAACGGGTTTTATCATGATTCTCAGTATTATACTACTTGTTTCTGATCGAAGAAATGCAATGAATCTAAGATATGATACATTGGCCTATTCCATATGATAATTTGCAGGATACCATCTGTTCTCAAAGCATCGTTGTATCTGCTTATCTTTCGTAAATGCATTTGCCAAGTTATAGCTGGATTCAACATATGCGACATTAGAAAGCTCTCCTTTTGAGTATGAACCTTAATGGAAGAGGTGTCTATGGCCGGTAGCTTTTCAGATGCTGTGCCCAACTTTGTAGTGATGTTGAACAAAAGTATGAAACCATATATATTACCGATGAAACTTTTCAAGTTAAATTTTCAGATAAATCATCAGCAACTGCCAGCAAAAAGTCTCAAAAATGAGAAAAAGCATAGGCATAGGAGCATGAAACAAACCTGGTAATGAATTTGCATTTCCTCGTGACATTGTTGGATTTGTACTCTATTTCGTAAAAATATTAACCAATTTATACTTAGATTCGACATGTGCGACATTAGAAGCTCTCCTTTTAAATATGGATCTCTAATCGGGGAAATATTTTTAATAATCGTTTTTCAGATGCTGCAATCAACTTTGACATGGATTCGAATAGAATTTTTGAGTATGTTAATAGTGCAGAAAGAAGTTTTCGACTTAAACTTCATAGCAATCATGTGCAAGTGCTAGCATAAAATCTAGACCATGAGAAAAGGCGTAAACAGCGAAAGCTAGGATTGAACCGGTAATGCGTTTGTGTTTCCATGAACCGTAAAGAGCAATTTCAACATTGGTGCTCTTATTTTTGAGAATAACGATGAAACAAAAGTGAGAGGAGAAATAATAGTTGTAAGCAAGGAACCCATCTGCGATTAAAATTATAAATAGAGGAGACTCACATTCGTTTGACAAGCTCGAGAAAGTAGCAGAGACGCGTGGGTTCAGAAGCATCGCTCTACAGCTCCGTGGGAGCAACTGTATGTGATGAGCGGTACTATCATGGAGAAATTTGATAGCCTTCTTTACGTTCTACTTATCATCCTTATTTTTCTGCAACTTCTTATACAGCATAGCAAAAGCAGTTGCAGTTGCTGGTCTTTCTTTATCTCAATAGGATCTTCGTCGGCCTTAAATAATAAGTTCCATGTAGCTTATACGTCGTGATATTTATTGAGAAAGGTGTCGTATTCCTGTAGTACGACGCAAAGGAGTACTGCGACTAGCATATTTTATTTTCCAATCAAAGGTATTCGCATCGTTGTTCGTGTCGTAGTAGTAAACAGAACTCCATTAATAATATTGCGCTAGTGCACGATTGTCGGCGCTACTAGTCGAAGTTTTCTAAGCTTTAACATTTGGCGAAGTCTAGATAGTTTAACAGCGGTTTCCAATTTTTCGAAATCAGCTTATATTATCGGTAGTTGTCAAAAATTAAGGACATAGCATTTTCGGAATAGAGTTCCTCGCTCGGTAAAGAAAGTGGATCTTGTCCATGTGAACCTAGGAATCGGCCCGATATTGGCGTATGTTGTACGAAGCAGCGTCTTGCTGAACCATTTAATCTTGTTGGTTCCAGTCCTAATTGAAGGGAGGACCGAAATTAACCTCAAACACTTTTGGGTTGGTCTTACTAGCAAACTGGATATCGCGTACGACTTGTGACTCCACTTGCTTACCAACTACTGTTAACAGTGAATGAAAAGTCTCGCCGCAAATTCGGTTTCGTACTCTATTTGGCGGCCGTTTGCAGTGCGTGCCGTTTAACATTCGCTGTCCACACCTCGGGTGGTTTTCATCCGATCTCCAATTCGAATGCCAGTAGACCCTCTCTAACCGCCCATAGTATGACACGTATACCTATCAATCAGATTCTGTTTCAACAACCTTACACTAGTGCCTTTGCAGTCTTAGATTTCCGCAGTGCTCTAAGTCATCGGAATTTTTAGTCTAATAATCGTCTGATATTTTGGTTGGAATTTGCAAATATCAGGCATAACAGAATAATTAGAAGAATAAATAGAAGGTTCTATAGTTGATGTTTCCATTTTTGCTGACATCACCAAAGATCTCGTAGTGACTGATCAAATGGATTTACATCAGAGACTGAGCGAAAAATCGAAGTTCACAGTTTTCAATTCACCTTCGACTCTGTCTCGTTTTTGAACTTCTGAAGCAGTCAACTACGTAATGTAAGCTCTATAATCGTTTAGTGTTGAGTTACAATTCGAAGCGGGTATACTAAAGAATCCACGGGTGCCTACTGGCATTTACTTCCATGATAAGTACCATATCTAAAGGAGGTGATTCAGGATTTGAATTCGGCATGAACTCGTTGCAGAGATTCCTACTTTAGCTAGCATACAATCAATAGAGAAATTACTTGAGTTAAAAACAAAATTGTAATCGCACAAATGTTCTACAATTGATGATGCAGAATCTTCTCTGCAAGATCAGGTCAATTTTGTAGATGATATCAAAATTCAAATAGAATATATAAGAGGTGATATGTCCTATCAGGAAGAATTTTCTTTGGAGACTCAAAAAGTTCTTCAGTCTTCCGTATATACACTAAAATTCACGCAGCGCGTGCTTTGCATTGAAGTTGATGATGACGCCATTCCTCAACTCGTAACTCACGTATGAATATAACAACGCCAATTCTATGTTTTGCAAGACGTTGCGCTCTAAATTTGAATATGACGTCTTTATCCAATAAGATTTGCTTGCACGGGAAAACAGAAATGATATATTGATCTCATCTCGCGTTCTTGTATTTTTTGTAAAACTACAGGTCCAAGATCCAATACTGGTTCTATGAAGACTTTCTCAACATGTAAAGATCATCGAGTGAACGTCTGAATTCGTTCGTATATTTCTCCTTTGCTTCTACAAACCGGAAAACTTGAATGGTTTCACGAACAAGATTTTTTGAAAATCGAATGGTACATTCAAAGCTGTAGAGTAAACAAGTAAAAGAACTTAAAAAACGATTTCCTAGAAGAAGTATCAGATTTCTACAGCAGTACATATCATGAATTTTCCAAAACTTTTTTCAGGACTAAATATGACCTTTACCCACCCGACGAAAGTCCTCAACAACACCATAATTCTCCTTCATCTATGCTGATTCGATCAAAGTAGAAATTAGCTGAATACAAAGGGTTATTTGTCGGTTTATCTCGATAATTAAGTATTACTAGTGTCTATACGCCGAATGTACTCAATCTGAGTATTTTGTACTAGACTTGAGGCAAACAGCTCACGATTCTACGGGCTCAACTTGAG
>JAAUYH010063628.1_pt1 | contig 22655 bp, 14 predicted proteins | sample 7278061 | NCBI WGS metagenome assembly JAAUYH01 (sample SAMN14350203, study PRJNA611818) | marine sediment metagenome | isolation source: surface marine sediment (0.6m) | place: French Polynesia: Moorea | collected 2018-08 | reverse complement strand
CTTTATTAGACAAGGTTGATGAATCATAACTAATTAGTTCTGTTTTTAAGCCCCTTCCACCACCGCAAAAGTCAAAAGTTTTTAAAGACAAAGCTTTCAAGGTTTTTGAATGTTTGTTTTACTTACGCTTACGTCTAGTTACAGCTCTAAAGTTGATCGAAGGTGTCAACAAAGCGTGTTTCTACGGAAAACAATCAGGAAGATTACTCAAAGATTAGTAATTTTTTGGGAGAAATTTTTCTGAGATAATAATATTTTTATAACTAGCAACTTGAGTTAAATAGTTAATTGTTTAATAGTTAACAGTAAGAAGATTTAGAATAATTTTCTTACTATTTTTTTATCGTTAAATTGTAACTGGGATGTAGTTTCTACAGGAATTCCCTGAAGATACAAGTTGGTTATTGACAAAAAACGTAGCTTATGGGTAACTCCTAGAAGATATAAATCTTGGAGTTCCAAAGGTTTAGGAGGCAGAAGTTGTGCAAAATAGTTTGACATCCCAGCCTATCAGTATCCATAATCTTACTCGTCAAACTTAGGTATCTATTGGAAAAATTATGTCTATTAAAAAAAAGAAAAATATTGTCGGCAATGACAACGTTTTAGCTGAGGCGAAAGAAATGCTCAAGAAGAGGTTTATCCGCAGAACCGTAATAAAAACTGGGCTTATAGGGGCAGGATTCTATGCTTTTGAGAAGAGCATTATCAATCCAGTTCGGTCTATAGCGGCTGAATCTAGCCCAACTAAGGATAAGCCAAAATTGCCCATGGGACTAATGCCTACCATCCGTCCAACCAGAGATGGTTTTACAGTTCTTAATAAAGGAATTATTGACACTGAAATCGAAAAAATCCGTAATAGCAAATCTAATTACAAGGAAAGTTGGATCGAAGCTTGGCAGGCATTAGCTAAACTCGTCGAAGTTAATAAAACCTTCGTCGATGAGTATCAAAAACAGAGAAATAATCCAAATTACCCCATATCAGGAATTCCAATTGGGGAACTCAGGGAGTTTTTCCAGCGTGCTGGTGAGGGTCAAGATCCCATCGGCGTGATTCTCGGCTGTGTTGATTCACGAGTTCATTACGAACGTCGGTTAAGCCTTAAAGACAGCGACGATGCTCCAGCTTTCTTTATCGAACGCAGCATAGGTAATATCGTAAATCCTTACAACGATTTAAGTTTAGGTGCTACAGTTCAATATAATCTTGAAGGTATCGGCCGTGACGTGGTACTTCTGATTCAAATGGTTCACCAAAACTGCGGAATGGTAGGTGCTGCTGCCGAGGGAACAGCTATGAAATTAGGAGGTTCTCTAGAGGAAGCAGGCTATCTGATTAAACCAGCAGTCGAACCAAGGTCTCCATGGAAAGGATTTATTGGGTCTTGGCCAAATCAGACACCTAAAGATGTCGATGTTATGGCGAATGGGATTATGCAGCTTGCCCATTTATTTGCTAGTTCTGAATATCTTAAAGAGAGGCTAAAACAAAAGAGAATTTTTCCTGTTTTAGGCTACATTCCTTTAGATACGCCTCAAGTATATTTATTTAAATTACCCCAAGACTTGCTAAAAATGTATGAAACAATTGCCGTACCTGAGACATGATTTGCATCAAGGTTAACTAAAGGCTTTGTTTCAACCTGAGTTCGACAAAATTAAAACTAACTCGGGCTTCCTGAAGAAATGTAGAGGCTATACCAGACATGGATTTTTCAGGAAGCTTTAACTCGTTAATAGTACTTTAAATTAACAATCAACGAAACCCAGGGTATTAAAATTAGTCAATGATTTGGGATTAGAAAAAAGTTTATATATATTGATTAATCTTGAAGCAAGCAATCCCCAAAATCCTTATTTTCAAGAAGAATATATTGGTAAGGCAGAAGAATTATTACCCGAGTTATTTTTAATATCTTCTCTTTGATTATCATTAAGATTGTCCTAAAAATTGCTCATAGAATTTAATTAACTTCCTAAGTTATAGAAACTTTCTAACACTAACCATAGACTGACATAATCGCCTATTTTATGCCAAAAAAATGTAAGATTATTTTAATACTTGCAAATATTTAAACAAGCCATCTCTATCTATGACTGTTACCATTAGCATTCCCGAATTTTGTCAAGGAATTGATTATTTTCAAGATAATTTGCCTGGTTTCGAGCAATACGGACAAAAACCAGCAATAGCAGAGGGCGAAAAAGCGATCGCGTCTCCTACAGATAAAAATGCAGTTTATCAGACTATCCTCGCAGCAGACGCACTGCGCTATCTGACATTACAAATTACTGCTAGCAAACAGTCAGGACATCCAGGAGGTTTTGCGAGTATTGCTGAGGGGATTGCATCTTTAGTGATGCTCGGTTACAAAAATATTATTACTGAAGTCGGACACCACGCTCCAGGATTTTATAGTAAAGTTTTTTTAGATCGTTCCCTGGAAGCAATGGGAATTAAAACTGTGCAAGATATGCGCGATCGCTATAGGGAAATGCATGGATTACTGGGACACCTTTCAGGACAAATTCCTGGTTTACTCAATCCTGCTGGGCCTTTAGGGCAAGGGCAACATTTTGCGATGGCAGGTGCTAAACTTCATCCTGGAGTACTTTTTCCTGTGACTATTGGGGATGGTGGTTTAGGTGAACCCTATATTATGAGTAGCTTTGGTCATTTTCATACTGCTTATCCCGATGTTACGAACTTTTTGCCAATTCTAGTGTGGAATGGTTACTCTCAAGAACACCACAGCATGGTATCTACCAAAACCAATGAAGAGATGATTACCTACTGGAAGGGTAATGGTTTTGCGGAAGTAATTCTAGTAAATGCCAAAGACTACAATGATACCAATCAGCCGGGAGACTATGTAGATAGTACTGAATTCTCTTTTGAAGGCAGAATGGCATTTACTCAAGCAGTTTTAGAAGCAACCGACAAAGCTGCAAAATCTGCTTTGGGTGGTAAACTTACAGTCTTAATCGTTAAGCAATTAAAAGGTGCAGGGGTTCACAAACGAGGTGCAAAAGCCCATAACTTATATCCAGGGGATACAGTAGATAAGGATTATATCTCTAGCGCGCTCAAAGACAGAGCCTTAACTCCTGAAGCTTGGGCGTTAGTGCGGACAAACTGTGTCAGAGCAGGTGGTGGTTCTTCCGTTGATACGGTAGTTACAGAACAAGAATTACCCTTACCAGATTTAGGAACAATTCCTCTAGAAGAGTTTACTGTTGGGGGAGAGAAAAAAGTAGCTACTACTGCGATGGGGGAAATTGTAGCTTATGTAGGACAAAAAGACCCCAATTTTGTCGTTACCAATGCAGATGGTAACGCAGCATCAGGTATCAACAACATCAATGTTGCCCTAAAAATTGTTCACCCCACTGTTGATGAAGATTATTTCCAGCAACCAAAAGGACAGGTTTATGAACCTCTCAGTGAAGATGCTTGTGCAGGTTTAGCTGCAGGTTTAGCTTTATTTGGGGCGCGTACTCTCTGGTGTTCCTATGAATCTTTTGTCATTAACGGTTTACCGATTTGGCAAACTGTAACTCAAGCAATGGCAGAATTACGCCGTTCTACCCCCTCTACCATAACTCTCTTTACCGCAGGAGCATTAGAACAAGGGCGCAACGGTTGGACACATCAACGCCCAGAGATTGAAAATTACTTTGCTGGGATGATGCGTAACGGAAATATTTTTCCCCTATTTCCTTGCGATGGTAATAGTATCCAGGTTTGTTATGAATGGGCGTTAGGTACAAAAAATAAAGGTATTACTATCACTGCTAGTAAATCTCCCCTTCCCATCCGTACTACTTTTGACCAAACCAGAGAAGCTTTAGAAAAAGGCGCAGTAATATTACAGGAAATCCCTGGAGATAAACAAGTTGTCTTTGCTGTTATCGGTGATATGACGCTCATTCCTGTTTTTGAAGCAGCAGAAACCTTAAAATCTCAAGGAATTGGCTCTAAAATTGTCTCTGTAATCAATCCTCGTCGTCTCTATCGTTCTAGCGATGTGGCGTGGGAAACTTGTAGTGAAAAAGATGGCAATTTCCTCAGCGATGACGAATTTGCAACTATCTTTGATGGTGATGCTTTAATTGGGGTAACAGGTGGTTCAAGTGCCATGTTAGAACCTGTAATGTTACGTAGTAATAGTAAGCGAGATATATTCCCTTGGAAGCGTGGCGAAACTGGTAACAGTGCTAGTCAAATTATGGAGTTTAACGGTATAACTGGCGCGAATTTTGTTAAGCGAGCTATGGAATTAATTAGTTAGTTAGTTTTACAAGGCTTCCGCTCTTAAGGGATGAAGGATGAGGATTGAAAGATGAATTTGATTGGATATGGCGAAGTTTTCGACCCATCCCTCTAATTCAAAACCAATCCTTATCCCTCATTTATGTATTACATTTCAGTTGATAGCTCAAAAGAGTTTAATCATAAGTTAATGTTTCTTAGTGGAAAGTTTTAGAGTTAATTCCCAGAAGGAAAAAAATGGGTTTGAAGGTAAAATATAGACAGCAGAAGACTCTTTAAAGTCAAAGAAAATCTTGCGGAATCGTTTATATTTTATCCCTCATTTGCTCTTAGTTTAAGATAGAAACCTCTCCAGTTGTTAAGCTGTAATAAGCTCCCACAATTTTTAACTTGCCTTCTTTAACTAATTTATAAAGTAAGGGTGAAGAATAAAGCCTTTGAACTTGTAACAAGACATTTTGCTTAATAGTCTCGACGAAAAATTCTTGGGAGTCGTTTTGATTGTCTGTGTTGATCGCTGGTTGAATTGCTGCTACAATACTTCCAATTTGCCCTGGAAGTGGCTTACCTTCCAAAGCAGCTTTAACAGCACCACAGCTTTCATGTCCCATTACCATCAATACCTTAGAGCCTAAAATTGCTGTACCATACTCTAAGCTACCGATTTCTTCAGGGGTAGCAATATTACCAGCATCACGGACAACAAATAAATCTCATATCCCTCGATCAAATACAATTTCTACTGGGACTCTTGAGTCAGCACAACTGAGAATAGATACTAAAGGGTTTTGACCTGTAGAAACTTCTCTTAACCTTACATAATCTTGATTAGGAGCTTCTGGTCTATTTTCAACAAATCTCTTATTTCCTTCTATTAATTCTTCTAAAACTTGCTCGGGAGTGGAGTTGTGATCCAGTTGTTGTAGAGCGATAATTGTTTCTTTGGCTTGAGCTTTTTCGGCTGAAGAATCTATTACTTTACTTACTACTCCTGCACCTAACGCAACTGATCCAAACTTGAGGAATTTTCTTCTTGCTACAGTTGAATTTATTTCCATTAATTTTTTCTCCCAAACCAAACTAGTATAATCTAAAAATAAAAATACTAAATACAAAAATATTCAGGTAGTCTCTCCTTATACAATAATCAATAAAGAGGAACATTTTTACCTACGTATTTTTACTCAATGAAATTATATCATAGAAAAACAATATAATAATTACCAATAAATAGTAATTCTGAATCAAAAAAGATACGTAGCTACGAAGCTGATTTTATATCAGATTTGTTTAAACAATTGAAGATAATGATTTACCAATGGATAATGGACAATTGATAATCATCTATTTTTGGATTGAAAGGGAATTACCCTGTATGCTATGATACCTCTGCTATTTTAAAGTCTCTAAATTATTGACTGATTAATCCCTTTAGACTAATCTTTCTAGATCAAGAATAAAAATAGTTTTTGATGTGTCATCCTCTTGAGGAATAACAGCTACATGACTAGCTATTCCTAGGGTATCTGCTTGACGATAAGTATTAGGAATAGTTCTGATTTGTGTCAGAGGAATATCCATTAATATTGGAGTTTCATTCACCACAATTCCTAAAGGTTCACCAATTAAACTTTTGGTAATAATCAAATATTCTTTTTCCCTATCTAATTGGCTTTGACTAACTTTAAAAAGTTTTTGATGTAAATCAATAACCGTAATTTCTTGTTGGTCAATATGAGTCAAATGAACATGGGTCAAACCGCTACTATAGATAGTGCTTTTTTTAGTAACTTTTTTGACTTTAGCTACAGGTAAAGCTACGGTTAACTTGCCAATTGTAAATACAACTATTTTGAGGTAAGAATTAGATGTTTTAGCAGCAATGTATTCTAGAGAATCAAAAGTCTTAGATTGAGAATTAATCATAATGGAGACTGGGGGAATGGGGGATGGGGGAATGGGGAATTAGTAACTAGTAATTAGTAATTAGTAATTAGTCATAGGCAAGAAGTGCAATACTAAGATAGTATAGGCAGTTAGTTAATAAAATATTGGGTAAGATTACTGTTAATTTACTTGAGTAAAAGAATTTTTCTGAGCAATTAACTCTTCAATTTGAACAATAAATTCTTCTTCTATGTAAGGCTTAGTAAAATAGGCGTTTGCTCCTAGTTGCTTGGCTAAATTACGATGTTTATCACTGCTGCGAGAAGTTAGCATTGCTACGGGAATTTGTTGTAATTGAGAATTTTTACGACGACTGTTGAGAAATTCAAACCCATTCATATTCGGCATTTCAATATCGCAAACAATCAAATCAATGTCTAATTGATTACGCAGTTGTTTCATGGCATCTTGTCCATCTTTAGCTTGGAAAACTTGATAGCCTTGATGTTGTAAGCTTAGAGCCATAGTACGGCGCAATGCAGAAGAATCGTCTATGATCATGATTTTGGTTTTGTTGTGAACTGTTTGAACAGTAGAATTAATACTGCCTATGAGTTCTGATGTTTGATTTTTATTGCTATTGTCTAGAGATGTTTCTGGTTCAGACTCGGAATTAGAAATGGAAGACTGATTGACTCCCAAAAACTCATCAATTAGTGCTGCGCCATTGAGTACGGGAATTAAAGTTCCATCACCCAAAATCGTGCAACCATAGGTATAGTTGGGAGCAGCCATGACTTTCCCAAAAGGCTTAATAACTAATTCTTGTTCTGTGATTAATTTTTTAATTTCTAAAGCAAAGAGTGTTGTTCCGCGACGGAGTAATAATAAGGGTAATTCCCAGTCTGGAGGTGCAGCAACCGAATCAAAGACTTTGCTACTGTTATCTATGGGCGGAAGGGTACAGTTATAGGGCAACATCCCCTTAAGATCACAAATAGGGATTAGGGCTTCATTCCAGAGGAAAAATCTTTGACCCCCTGAGAATTTGAATTGTTGGGGGAGAGGAATAATAATTTCTTCGATACTGTCTGAAGGGATAGCAAAGGTGGTAATACCCAGAGAAAACACTAGTAATTTGGCAATAGTCAGAGTCAGAGGAAGACGTAAAGTAAAGGTGCTTCCTTTTCCTAGAACCGAACTAACAGTGATTGTTCCTTTTAGAGATTCAATCTGCGATCGCACTACACTCATCCCGACACCGCGCCCTGAAATTTCACTTACTTTATCCGCCGTGGAAAACCCTGGTTCAAAAATGAGGTTGTATAATTGTTGTTCTGAAAGATTATCAGCTTCTTCTTGAGTAATTAAGCCTTTTTTGACGGCTTTTTTGGCAATTTTGTTTAAATTTAGACCTTGACCATCGTCTTTTACTTCAATAACTGTTTGATTCCCTTGATAGTAAGCGTGAATCTCGATCTGACCTTGTTTTGGTTTCCCTTGTTGACGACGAATTTCTGGCGGTTCAATACCGTGATCGAAACCGTTGCGTAATAGGTGAAGTAGAGGATCATAGAGTTTTTCTAATACGGCTTTATCTACTAATACTCCAGTCCCAATCATTTCCAGATTTACGGGTTTTTTGTAGTTGTTGGATAAATCTCTGAGAGTACGAGGAAACCGCTTTAATATTTGCTCTAAAGGTAACATTCTCGCCCACATCAACTCATCTCGCATTTGTCCTAACATCTGACGTTGAGAATCGAGAGTTTTATTAGACTGTTGGGCAAAAAGAACCATATCATCTATACCTTCCTCTAACTGAAATACCTCTTCGAGTATTTCCTGAAGTAGTAGATGAATATTGCTATAAGAATCCATTTCTAGAGAGTCAAATTCTTTAAAACTCTCGGATTTTTGCAGATATTGATTTGGTTTAGAACCCTCGGATTCTATTAACATTTGGTCGGAAATTTCCCGTAATTTTCCTGTAATAGTCCTAAATCGCGCAAATTTTTCCGTTATCCCTCTGACATTATTTTGTAACTGTTCATTTTGTAGAGAGAGACTGTTACGGTTAATCACTAGCTCTCCTATCAAGTTATTCATGCGCTCTAGACGTTCAAGATCGACTCTGACACTCAAGTTAGAGCCAGCAGCACTTTGTTGAGATTTTGTCTTGGGTTGGGAAGTTTTTGGAGTAGCTTTTACTGGAGTTGTCCTAGGCTTAGTTTCTAGTGGCGGTAACTGTTCAAAGATTTGTCCAATGGACTCTATGGCGGAGTCTAAGTTTTCTGGTGGTGCAAACTCTGCTTCTTGAGTTTCTTCTGTATTAGCTGTAACGGGTGGAGAAACGTCGGCAAAATCCAGATCGGAAGCTTCTAGGGAAGTACCAAAAATATCATCTAAAGCGGGTGTCTCAGAATCAAACAGAGAAACGGACTCTGGGCTATCTTCTAGATTTTGATATATTTCCCCAGTCTCATCATCGTCTGATCTTCCTGGTTCTGGAGGAACTAGGGCAAAAAGATCGAGACTGGCATTAGTATATAAGGCTTCTGATTCTTCTGGCTCGAAGTCTGAAACTTCACTAATATCAGCAAAAATATTATCTGCATCTAGATTGAGGCTAGGGTATGGGAAACTCTCTTCCTTATATTCATTGGCTTCTATGGGTGGAATTTCTCGATCTAGGCTTTCTATAGTTGTCCCAAATACATCATCAAGAGATAAGGGTTTTTCACTAAACGCTTCTGGAGCAAAAGCAATCTCTTCATCTGATGTTGTATCACCCAGAGAAAGATCTGAGTTAGCTCCTGCTAAAGTCATCAAAGCAGAGGAAGGTTTACCACCTCTAGTGCGATCGCCTCCTAAAACCATATCCCTAGCAGCTTGACAATCATTAAGTAATACCTGAGCAATTTCGAGGGCGCGATCGGGACTATTCTGTAAAGCAGTATTAGTTAGTTGGATAATTTCACTAAAACCAGATAAGGTGAATAATTCGGCAAATCCTCCTAAAAGCTCAACCTGACTTTGTAATTCTCCTAATACATCAAAATTTTGCGGATTGCTGACTATTTGACTCAAAGTATCTAGAGATTGACCCACATCCACTTCAAAAATTGACGCGGTAATGTCTATTCCTAAGTCTGTCGCACTGGGAATATAGTTATCTGATTCTTGCAGAGCCTCCCCTAACATTTTCTCCAACTGCTCAAATATTGGTTCTGCTGTTGTGAGTGCTACAGTCTCATCAAATGACCCCATCTCCATCTGCTCAGTCAGAGGATTACGCAAACAATCATAAGCTTGTAATAATAAGTTCTCCAGTTCACTATCAAAGGTGACTTTTTCGCTATAGAGAGCTTTAAAAAAATCTTCTAAACGATGAGCTAAAGTTTTAATCCCCTCTAATTCTACACTAGCAGCCCCTCCTTTGATAGAATGAGCAGCCCTCATTAATTCGTGAACTTTAGGAGTACTATGATCTTGTTGAAGACTTAATAAACCATCTTCAAGTACCTGGAGAAGTTCTTGAGCTTCTTCAATAAAAAACTGATATGCTCGATCGCGAATATCGGGGTTGAGAGACATGGTGTTGCTTCAGATAGGATACTAGGTTTTAAATTTATCTATTCCTGTTTGTAGTTTGCCTGCTACTGTCAACAGTTGTTGAATTTCCTCAGATACTTGAGTTGCAGATTGAGAGTTTTCTTGAGCCGTTGCTGCTACATGGGCAATATTTTTACTTACCAAATTAGAAGTCTCTAACTGCTGCAAGGCTGACTCAGCAATTTCAGTTACCAGTTTTTGAATTTCATTACTAGCAGCAGTTACACTATCAAGACTTTGACGGGTTTGTTCTACAAGCTCTGTTCCTTCTACTACTTGCTGTGTTCCACTAGACATGGCTTTTACCACCTCAGTAGTTTCTAATTGAATTTTGGCGACAAAATTTTCAATATCCGCCGTAGCGGTAGCAGATTGACTAGCTAAAGAACGAACTTCATCCGCGATAACTGCAAAACCTTTTCCTTGTTCTCCCGCTCTTGCTGCTTCGATGGATGCTTTTAGAGCCAGCAAATGAGTTTGAGCAGCAAAACTACTGATTGAATCTAAAACTTGAGAAATTTCTTGGGATGATTCTCCTAAGCGTTTTACTTTTTGTTCTGTTTCTGTAACTGTTTTTTGTAGAATATTGATTTTGAGTACTGCTTGGTTTGTGGCATGATCACCAATATCAATAGTTTGTCCTGCTTTTTTGACAATTTCTTGGGCTTGAGATGCTCGTTCTGAAACACTACGAATTGATGAGTCAATTTCTTGAATATAAGCAACTGTTTGGAAAATAGATTCTGCTTGTTCTACTGATTCTTGGGCGAGTTTTTCTACTATGTTTTTACTGTTGTCGGCGGTGGTTTCTACATCTTTGGCGACGGTTTTTACTTGATTAACTAATTTTTGTAAGCTGGCGATCGCAGCATTATAAGAGTCAGCAATTGTACCAATTTCGTCTTGTGTTACCTTGGCTCTAATGGTCAAATCTCCTTGAGAAATGGGGTCAACTTCTTGCAGTAGTTCTATAGCTCGCCATTGCAACTGTTCTTGAGCTTGCTTGGCTTGAATCTCTGCATTTTTCTGCTGTTCTAAAAACTCTAACCGTTCCAGAACAAAACCGAGTTGATTGGCTATTTGCTCTACAAAACTAATTTCTTGGGGCTGCCAATTTCGAGGACGAAAACATTGATGAGTTACTAATAAAGCAATTGGTTTTCCCTGGATAAAAATCGGGATTATTAAACTAGCTTGAACACCAAAAGACTGTAGTTGCTGTAATTGTTCCTTACTAAGATTAGCTTGTCGAATATCGTTAATTACTTGTACTTGATTAGAATTTTGTGCGATATATTCTTGAAGCCAATTAGGAGTATAGATTGTTTCTCCTATAGTAGATGTATTACCTTGAGCTAGGGATTCTACTTGAGTTTTTCCGATAAATTGCTCATCAAATTTATAATAAATTACTCGTTCTACCGATAAGACAGAGCGAATTTCTTGAACGACAGTCTTAATAATTAGTTGTGAGTCTTGTAAGTTATTAATCTTAAGAATTATATCTTGAGTCTTTTTCGCTTGCTGTGCTTCTTCTTGTTGTTGCTTGATTAGTTTATTGACTTGAAAAATTAAATTATTAAAACTATAGGCTAAAGTTTGAGTTTCTAATGTACCTTGGGGTTTGGCGACAACATCTAAATTACCGATGGCAGCTTGTTCAGCAGTAGTAGCTAAATCTACTAAAGGTTGGGACAATTTATTGGTGACAACAATAATAATAATTGTTAAAGATATTATTAATACTAATGCAATAGGGAAGAGAATAGGAAGTAACTCACCGCCAGCAGTTTGTAACGCTAACTTATCAATGGAAGCCACAGCAACCAAGTCTTGATTAGGGATAGGCATTAAGGTGTAGTATTTTTTCTGATAAATAAAGCTAACAACGACAATATTTTTTTTAGCATTATAAAATTCAACATTGACATCTTTTAAATAATTCTTTTGTTGAAGAGTTTTTAATAATTCTTGAGAATTAATTTGAGGTTCAATCAGTAGGGCTGCTATTTCAGTAATTTCACTACCCCCAATCAAGTCTAGATTATTACTTAATCCTTGGTATTTAATAGTTTGTATTACTTTATTGTCTCCTGGTGCAATAAATTGAAATATTTGAGATTCATCTATTCTTAAATGAGATAAATTATCTGCCACTACGTCAAAATAACTTCCTGGCAAAATAGCTTTGATAACTCCTAAAAATTCTCCTGTTTTAGGATCTGTGATAGCTTGGGCTAATTCAAAACCAACTGTATTAGCTGAATCATCAAACTTTGGAGAACTCAGCCATTTAGTTTCACTTTTACCTTTTTGCCACCAAGTTTCATCTCGCTGCACAAAATCCGATGTAGGTTCACTATAAGCAATATTAAACCCATTACGGTCTGTGTAAAAAACTTCTTCTAAACCAGAAATTTCGACAATTTTTTGGAGATATTTATTTAATTGTTCATTGGGGGTTAATAATTTATTAGTAGCAAATTTTTCTTCTAATTCAGAGATAGATAACCGATCTAGTTTATCTTGTTTGACTTTTTGCTGACTGTTAATAACGGCATTTAAAGTGTCAGAGTTGGCAGCAATTAACTCAGTAAGTCTTACTGCTTCTACTAATTTTTGTTCAATAGTTTCTCCAGCTAAGGCTACTTCATCAACCAACTGTTGTTTAATTTCTGCTTGAGCTTTTTCTTGAACTAAAAATCTGTATCCCAAAAAACCAGATAAAGTTACAGTACCTAGCACTGTAGGCAAAATTAGGGATAAAAGACGATTCCGAAGACTTACTCTTCTAAAAGATGGAGAAGTATTGGGATTTATAGCATCAATCTCTTGTGGTGTCACCAATAACGATGGATTTTGAGTCATGAAAGAAACCAAGTAATTCGATAGATAAGTAGTCGGTGCATCAGTTAAGAGCGATAGTTGAGATAGGGGATTGGGGATTGGGGGAATGGGGAAATGGGGGATTGGGGATTGGTACTTAATGAACAATAAACTATGACTAGAACATCTTGATTGGTATAGAACTAGCTAACTTTAAACTTGGCGACACTTGCTTCTAAGTGTTGCGCTACGGTTAAAAGCTCTTTAAAGGAATTAGATACCTGTATAGCTTCGGTGGCTGTTTTTTCGGAGATGGCTGCTACTTGAGTCATGGTGTTAGTTACTATTTCTGAGTCTTGAGACTGTTCTACGGTAGCTTGAGCGATCGCATTAACTAGTTGATTAATTTGTTCACTAACTTCTGATATCTGATTGAGAGAAGAACGAGTTTCATCAACTAATTTTGTACCCATAACTACTTGTTCTGTACCAGATTCCATAGCTGCTACGACTTCGTTTGTCTCTGACTGAATCTCTGCTACTAAAGACTCAATTTCTGCTGTCGCGTCGGCGGATTGTTTGGCTAGGGAGCGAACTTCGTCAGCAACTACAGCAAAACCACGCCCTTCTTCTCCTGCGTGGGCTGCTTCTATTGAAGCATTCAACGCTAAAAGATTAGTTTGATCGGCAAAGTTACTAATCAAATTCACCACCTTAGAAATTTTTTGGGAAGACTCTCCTAAACGCTTCACTTTTTTGGCGGTTTCTGCTACTGTTTCTCGAATCGCTTTAAAGCCATCTACGGTTCGGTTCATCACTTCGTCTCCAGTTTTAACTGTGTTAGAAGCTTGTTGTACTGCTAGTTCTGCTGCTTCTGCATTAGCTGCTACAGCTTTGATAGAATTAGCCATCGCCGTAATCCGATCTATAGCGGTAACAATTTCTTGAGTTTGTTCTGAAGCATCTTGAGCTAATCCTTGAATCGAAACTTCTTTCGCGCTGGTTGTGCTTGATACCAGCATGGCTGCGGTTTTTACTTGAGTTACTAGTTTTCCCAGACTTTCTATAGTGGAGTTATAAGAATCTGCAATTGTGCCAATTTCATCCTCTTTTACTTTGGCGCGGATAGTTAAATCCCCTTGACTGACGGGATCGACTTCCATTAATAACTCTAAAGCTCTTTGTTGCAGTGTTTCTTTGGCTTCTCTTTCTTTCTCTTGAGCTTTTTGCTGTTGTTCTAGCAAAGTCACTTTTTCTATAGCATTTCCCGACTGATTGGCAATTTGAAGTAATAAGTCTATTTCTGTTTCTTCCCAGATTCGTGAACCAACGCACTGATGAGCAATCAGCAAGCCAAATAGTTTTTCTCTCACTAGTATAGGAGTAACGACACTAGCTTTGACTTCAAAAGACTCTAGTTGTTGAAGATGACATTCGGTTAATTCTGCTTGGTAAATATCAGATATTACTTGATATCTTCCTCGGCGATACTTTTCCGTATATTCTTCAGCAAAACAAGGGTCATAAATTTCTGCACCCAGAGACTCGGTAAAGCCTGCTAAGACTGACTCTGCTAATACTGTTCCTCGCCACTGCTCATCAAAACTATATATAATAACGCGATCGCAATTTAAGGCATTTAGCGCATCTTCTACCGCAATTTGAAACACCGTATCAAGATCAATGGCTTCCCCAACACGAAAAGCAATCTCTTTTAGAACACGAGAGCGTTTGGCTTCTTCTCGCAATTTAGTTTCATTAGCTTCAATAGAATCAGCCAAAACATTAAAAGTACTAGCTAGTAAGCCAATTTCATCATTGTTCCTGACTACCGCCCTAGCTTGTATATTACCTTGGGAAAAATCTTGGGTTACTTGTTGCAACTCTTGAATCGGAGCAGCAATCGCTTTACCTAAAAAGTCTGCCAATAAAACGATAATCGCCAAGACAATTCCCGCCACAATTATCTGAGTCAAAAAATTAATCCAAAATAAACCTGCATTTAAAGAACTACCATAAACAATTACCCCAATAATTTCTCCTAAATCATTTTTAATTGTTCTTGCTGCTAAGGCGTAATTTTCACCATTAATTTTGCTTTCCCCAGTAACAGTCTTATCGGGTTCGTTCAATAATTTTTCTAACCATGATGTATCAGCTAAGGGGACGGAAGAAGTTTCATTGTCTGCTGATTCTAACGAAGATGTGGCTAGGGTCAATTCTCCTGTTGCTTGGCGTAGATATACCGCATTATAATCTTGTTTAAATTGTTGAGCTTTTAAACTTTGTCGAAGAATAAATCCTCCCCAGCCAACTACTATTGTCAAAGAAGCAACACTTAACCAAGAAATTAAATTAGTTTTGCGACTAATGGGAAGATTATAAATTGTTTGCACTAGAGAAGTAGCTTTGCTATTAGCCATCTTTAAGAGATTGTAGTAGTAATTTTCTTTGAGATTAATTTAAGCAAAATATAAGATTAAATATAATTTTTAAAAACCACAATAAATTTAGTCAGTTGATTAAGCGGTAACGGCGATAGACCTTATATTAGAAGCGTGGTTAGTATCCACAATTCATGAATAGCGGATTCTAGAAATTTAGTTGGTTTTTAGGCATAGCAGAAATAATAGCATTGCCATTTAAAACTAGAATCATTTGTTCATCAGGATTGATAAAATATCCCTCTAAAAAAGGGGCTAATTTAGTGGTAACAGCAGAATTAGGGGGAGAATGAATCAAATCAGGATTGCACCATTCAATATCTTCAACTTGAGTCACAATTAGACCGAGGCTAGAAGTAGCAGTTCCTTTTTTGTGATTTTTTCTTTCTGAAGAAATCACAACAACGCTATAGTTAGTAGTATTCTTTTGTTGCTGATGCCAAGTATAAAGACCAATTAAATGTCCTAAGTCTATTGTCCAAAGAATTTCACCACGCCAGTTATAAACTCCCATTACCCAGGGTGGCATTTTAGGGATGGGAACGATTTTTCTTAACGGGATTTTGAGGACTTCTGTTACATCTAAGATAGGTAACATCGTCTTAGTTTCTGGTTCAAGATGAAATTTTAAAAATTTTTTTTCCTTGATTTTTTGAGGGATATTTTCAGTGGCTAAGTTTGAAAAATTTGCTTGAGTAATAGACACAGTATTATTTTTCTCTGAACTGTTGAACTTGATTAGATTAGTTGTTGAACAGTACGGACTAATTCCTCTTGATCAATAGGTTTAGGAATATAAGCATCTGCACCCTGTTTTTTACCCCAAAATTTATCCATTTCTGTTCCTTTAGTAGAACAAATAATGATGGGAATTTTATTAGTATCTTCTGTTCCTTTGAGTTGCCGACAAATTTCAAATCCACTACGCCCAGGCAAAACCACATCTAAGAGAATTAAGTCAGGGTTAATTTGTTTGATTTTTTCCAGTGCTTCTTCTCCACTGGTGGCGATAGAAACATCAATGCCAATTTCTTGTAAGCAGCTAGTTAGTATAGCTCTTTCGGTAGCACAATCATCAACGATTAGAGCGTGTCCCATAAAATTACCTCAATGAATTAACAATTTAACTGAGCTTTAATAAGATGCTATCTAGTATTCTTAAAATTTAAGCGGATATTACCTATAATTCCCAATGGAGAATTGGAAACTAACAAAAATATTCAGAACAATACTGTTTTAGCATCAGGATATACAGTAAAAAATATCAAGAAAAATAATTATCAATCTTTCTTTTGCCCTTTCTGTGTGAGATATTTATTAATTACATTTAGGAGAATTTCCTGTGTGACGGGTTTGCTAATAAAATCAGTAGAACCAACCATCTTAGCTCTAACGCGATCGATAATTCCATCATTACCTGTCACAATAACAATGGGAGTATTCCGAAAGTAAGAAAGCTTGCGTAATTGGGCGCAAATTTCATAGCCATTGGTATGAGGCATTACCAAATCTAAAAAAATTAAATCTGGTTTCCGACTTAATAAAACTGCGATGGCCCTTAAGCCATCCATTTCGCTGACAAATTGATAACCAGCAGAAGTGACAGTCTCTTTCATCGTTTTACAGATAGCAGGACTATCATCAATACAAGCAATCAAAGTGCGACTTGGGGTAATAGTTTTAGATAATCTTTTGGCGATGGGAGTAGATATAGGAGGCGGTATATCTTCGATGGCTACTAACTGAACTAATCCTAGTTGTATATAAGGTAGCAAGGAGCGAGTTACTGTTACAACATCTCGCCTCATGCGAATACTTAAATCTCTTAAACTTTGTTGTCCATCCAGAAGTTGACTAAGATTTTGATAAATTTGATTAGAAGTTCTTTTCTGTAAAGCCTCTGGTTGCCGAATCACAGGTGCCATATCAGGAGAACGATCTGCTATTTTAGCAGCTTGCCAAGCTTGCCATAGTTTATTGGCTTCTGCAATGATTTGTTGTGCATCAATCAAAGTTAGCCTAGTAGATAGTAAGTTATCTTGGACTGTTTCACACACAACTTCCACTGCTTGAGTAATATCAAACAATATTTCTACAACAGTAGCTTTGATAAAGCGACCAGCTTGTTCAGGAGTGATTTTCTTCTGATCGATCCAAACAGATAATAGTTTGTATTGCCAAGAAATTCGACATTCCTCAAGAGGAATAGCAGCTAGTTCTGATTGAACTTTATTAAGATGAGCTAGTCTTTGGGGACAATAGGCTGCAAGATTTCTGCGCCAGCGTCTTACTGGATGTAGCCCGCCAGTAGCATAAACAATTCGACCAAGATATAAATGAATTATCCAAGAAGTTTCTTGGGAGTCAGTCACAATTAATTGACCGCTAAATTTAGCATCTTTGAGGGATTCAAAAAACTCTGTTTGCTTGGTTGCAGTAAATTGTTGAATTCGGGTACGAGCATGACTAATTCCATTTTTGGCAGTCGTCATTACTGGTTTCCTATAATAAAAAACATTTTGAGGTTGGTGTTATCCTCATTTATAGAATTCCCAAAAAGCCTTTTAGAATTACAATTTTTGCTAAATTAATCAGTAATCTTTACTTGCTACTTGCTAAAAAGCTACTTGCTACTTGCTACTCCCCAATCCCTAAAACCATTAACTAGCCTCTAGATTTTCTGCGGTTATTACAGATTTTGTAAGTTTCTCTGTATCTAGAAAAAACATAACTGGAGTTTCGGGAATTTCAATAATTTGAGAGCTAATATACTGGATATTAGTTTTTTCGAGATATATTTGGGGTAAAGCTTTAAAAGCAGATTGCTCAACACGATACATTACTGGTTGAGAATCTATAGGTAATCCCACAAGATTAGTATTCTGATCTTCTAAGATGATTAGATATCTTAATTCCATTGCTTCAAAAGCTTGCAAGTCTGCCCTATTATCATCTGTTGTCTTTGTTTCAGGCGAATTAGAATTTGTCAGACCAGAAAAAATATATTTGGCAACATCAATTACCAATAACTCTTTATCGTCATAGTTGGTAAAACTAATTCCCTTATTCCCTGGATCGCCATAGATTTTACCTAAAGGGATTACTTTATATACTGCTAAAATTGGGACAGCAAACCATTCTTCAAATAAACGAAAAGCAATGATTTGTTGTTTGGCTTGATTTTGACGATTGGCAAATTGTCGAGAACGCAGAGTTGAAAATATACTCATATCTTTATCTATAACAAGATATTTAAGTTAAAAATAAATTGATATTTATACCGTAAAAGTATTAACAGATGTCTCTAACTCTTGAGCAATTTTAACAGTAGTTTCTAAAGAATTAGATACGGATTGAGAAATATCAGAAGTACGTTGAGAAACTTCAACAACTTGTTCCATTAACTTAGTTACTTTTTGAGAAGTTTCCGCTTGAGAAGTGGTGGCACTAGAAATAGACTGGAGTAATAAATCAATCTCTTGGGAAACTTCAACAATGCGTTCTAAACTATTTTTTGTGTTTTCTACTAGCTTTGTTCCTTCTACTACTTGGGCTGTACCAATTTCCATTGCTGCTACTACTTCTTGAGTTTCTTCTTGGATATTTTCGACAATTTCTTCAATTTCTTTAGTTGCTTCGGCACTTCTGGCTGCTAATTCTCCTACTTCTTCTGCTACTACGGCAAAACCTTTTCCTTCTTCTCCAGCATGGGATGCTTCAATACTAGCGTTAATTGCTAGGAGATTAGTTTGCATGGCAATTTGATTAATCAGAGATACTACTTTAGAAATTTCTTGAGAAGATTCCCCTAGACGTTTGACTTTTTTGGTGGTTACAGCGACGGTTTCTCTTAACTGTAAAATGCTATCAACTGTTTGTTGGATCGCCTTTCCTCCAGAAGTAGCACTGACAGATGCTGAATGGGAAACACGAGCTACTTCTTGAGCATTTTGCGCCACTTGTTGAATAGAATGGGTCATTTGCTCTACTTGATTGAGGGTATCAGTAATTTGTGCTACCTGTTTGAGAGCTTCTTGGGTTACATTGCCAATTGCAGTCTCATTTTCACCGATAGAAGAGTTTACTTGAGTGGTGGTGGTTTTTACTTGAATTACGATATCTCGCAAACTTTCAATAATAGAATTAAAAAAGTCAGCGACTATACTTATAGAACTGTCACTGATATTTGCTCTTACGGTTAAATTTCCATCTGATACTTCTTCGATGCTAGAAATAAACTGCAATAATTCTTGTTCTATGGCTTCTTTACTCTGCTTTTCTTGTTTGGCGATCGCAATTTGAGCTTTCATTTGTTCAGCAGCAATTGTTTCTTGTTCTTGAATTAATTGTTGAATACGCTCCGCCATCTGATTGATATTGGTACTTAAAGTAGCTAATTCATCAGAATTATCAATAGTTAGTCTTTGCTCTAAATCACCTTGACCAATTTTTTCAACGGTTGAAGCTGCTTTAATAATTGGTTGAACTAGTTGTTGCGCGGTAAAAATACTAATTATAGCAACCAGAATTGTAGTAGCTACTGTACTTAAAATCACTGCTTGACCAACGTTGGTTTGAACACTGTAAGCAATTGCTTCTTGAGTAACAATAAAACCATCCCAACCAAGTTGAGCAAATTCTGTTTCAAATTGATTGGGAACATAACTCCCTACAACATATCTTTTTTCTAATGGTTCGTAAAATTCTAATGTTTTAATTGTTCGTGCTTGACGTAATTCAGCAAAAGAAGGTAAATGATCCTGTGCTGGTCTATTAACTCCTTCTCGATCGTTAGTTAGAAAAACTATACCGTCTCGGTCTGCTATATGATAAGTAGAATCATCCTTCAAGTTAAATTTTTGTACAACTTTTTCTAGTTGCTGAATAGACATTCTACTGCGGACAACACCAACTAATTTATTAGTCACTGAATCTTTAACAGGAGCAGCAAAGTAAATAACTATTTCTCCCACAGATTTAGAAAATCTTGGTTGAGAAATGAACGGTTGACCTGTTTGAATCACAGATTGAAAATAGTCATCATCAAAATGATTCCTAGGAGTCGTACCATCTGAAACTGCTAGATCATTCCCCTCTAAATCTATGAAATTAATACTGTCATAGAAAATTTTATTTTGAGCAAAATTGCTTAATTCCAAGCTCTTTTGCTGGTTTGTGGTAGTATTTCTTAATTTAGCATCTTGTAATATTGATAAATTAGCAACAATTTTAATATCCTGAGAACCCTCTTTCAGAAAACTTTGAACTTCATCTAACATTGCTTTGGTATCATTTTGCTGAACCTCATAAACTTTTTTGGTGATAGCTTTATCGGCAATCTGATAGGCAATAAAACCAGTAAACATAGTGGGCAATGCTCCTATGGCGATCGCCATTAAAGTTACCTTGGTTTTGAGAGAAATATTTTTAGTAAAATTCACATACTTATGAGCTTTTTTCTGACCAATAGAGTCGGTATTTGATGGAGTTGTACTCTGTTCTATAACTAGCTTATCTTTTTGATTCATACCAAAGTTAAATAGCCTAAATAATTAATAATTAAATAAACATAGAATATTAAACTGTATCTTATTCCCATGAACCCCGCTATAGTTTTATGATTCAGAAGATAAAATAGGAGAATTAACAATCGCTTCCGCATCTAGAACTAAAAAAAGTTGGTCTTTTTGTAAAGAACAACCTTTTAAATAGGGTACTAACCTAGGAGAAACAGTACCTACAGGAGATTGTATTTCTTCGTGACTAAGATGAATAACCCCTTGAACTTCAGTAACTACCAAACCAAGAGGAATATTATTACTACGGACAATAGCCAAATGATAACTTTGTTGATTTCTTGCTATTGGTTGCATTCCGAGCATATAAGGTAAATCAACTACCCAAAATATATGACTACGTTGATTGATTAAACCCAAAATATAATTGGACATATTGGGAACTGGACTAATTCTTTGACTAGAAACCAATAATACTTCTTTAGCATTGTCCATGGGTAAAACAGCAAATTTATTTGCTTCTAATGCTAGTTTGACATAAGGTTTGCTAGTATCTTGTTCAAGATTATCTGCCCATAAAGATTCTATTTCCGACCTAGTTAAAGTTATCTTGTTCATCTTTTTTTTGCTATCAGAATGGGGAATTGGGACTGGGGAATGGGGGGACTGGGGAGTAGGGAGTAGGGAGTAGGCAATGGGGAATTGGGGGAAATGGGGAATTGGGGAATTAATTGTTATTACTGATTAGGTGATTACTTCCTCATCCTTAATCCTTAATCCTTCATCCTTCTTCATCCTTCATCCTTGGGAATAGGGAATTACCCTCTTACTAGGTACGCTCTTCAATTTACGCTGAACTGATGTTAAATAGGTCTTCGACCCATCCCTAAAATTCCCAGGTTGGGAGGAAAACTAACATTAAGTCTGATAAATCTTGGACAAAATAAATCGAATTTATAGCACTACGCTTTTGGATTAGGACATCATATTTAACAGAGTAGGGGTAATTCATGAATTACCCCTACACAGACTATGTCATAACCTAAATTTGTATAGCTATAGTGTCAGTCCTCTTGAGAGGACTTGATAGTATTAGCCAAGAAATTTATTTCTTGGTGATTTATCGCGCCTGGTGCAAAATTATGAATAAAGTAAAATAGGCGGTGCATCGCCCTACTATTACTTTGAAGAAGTGGTGATTACTTCTTTGAGAATTGCTAATAATTCTTTTTCTTTAAAAGGCTTACTGAAATACGCTGTCGCACCTAAGCTCATTGCTAGTCTGCGATGTTTGTCGCCACTGCGAGAAGTAAGCATAATGACGGGAATATCTTTGTGTTGAGGTTGAGCTTGAATACGACTCAGGAAACCAAAGCCATCAAGACGAGGCATTTCGATATCACAAATTACGGCTTGGGGTACAATGCCACTAGTAATTTTATCGATCGCATCTTGTCCATCTTTTGCTTGTTCAACTCGATAATTGGCTTTTTCCAAGGTTAGAGCCAAAAATCGGCGCACATTGATGGAGTCATCTACCACCATAATTGTTTTTTGGGAGGAAATTGCTTTTGTGACGGTGGTGTTTTTACTACTATTCTGGGAAGGTAATAAAGTAGCAGAATTGAAGACAGGGCGATCTCCATTAATCCAATTTAATAAAGCACTCGCATCAACCAACAGCACAACTCGACCATCCCCGAGAATTGTACAGCCAGAAAACCCAGGAGGAAGAGGAATATTTCCTTCTATGGAGCGAATTGTAACTTCTTGTTCTTGCCAATAACGGTCTATTTGAATAGCTACTAAATCATCGTCTTGAGCAATCATCAATACTGTAGGTACTTCTATGGTAGGGGTGTCTTCAATATCGTTGAGGAAATTGGCACTATACTGAGGAAGATTTAACCATTGATTGAGACGAATCAAACGGATCATCATACCTTCCCAATTCAGTACCTCTTGACCAGTTGATTCTAAAATATTATCAGAATCTAGTAAGAGCATTTCTTCTATTACGTTTGTGGGAAAAGCCAGCAACATTCCACCACTTTCCACCAATAACACTCGAACTACAGAAAGAGTCAAG
>JAAUYH010122472.1_pt1 | contig 22659 bp, 8 predicted proteins | sample 7278061 | NCBI WGS metagenome assembly JAAUYH01 (sample SAMN14350203, study PRJNA611818) | marine sediment metagenome | isolation source: surface marine sediment (0.6m) | place: French Polynesia: Moorea | collected 2018-08 | reverse complement strand
TCTGCCACTATCCTACTTCCACAAACTCATCGGCAGCATGGCTAACCGCATTACTGAGGTCATCGCTAATAACGGTCGTAGTACGAAATATTAGTAAATTTCTAGTCTGTGCTTACTCCCTTCTCGTTGGCCACGACAGAGTTTCTAAATTTTTGTCCCCCCCTGTACAAGTACACAAAAGCGGTTGGATGGAGATAAGATTCGGGCAATTTATGCTGTGCCTTGACAAGTTGGAAGCTACACAATTACAGTAAATTTATAACTTTTTGGCGTTTCAAGGCTGAACCGGCGCTACTGATGCCGGATACAAAACGGTAACGTTAGCACGGGAGGCATGCCTGCTAACCACCTATTCCGCCTTCTCTAGCGAGCCTGAGATTTCGAGTAACAGTGTTTGCCACTCATCCCCATCTTCCTACTTTATCCTTCAACATAAAAATGAATGTTCAAGCATTCTAGCAAGTGATGGGCTTCACCACCACTTCCCCTACCGCCTTTGGCGCAAGGTTATCGACATCCTCAACGTCGTCTGCTAAAAAGGTGAACAAATTTATCACCAATGACGATCCACTCATAGCTACACGGGTGCGCAGGTATAGGAATTGTCGTCGTACTCACACAAAAAGCAGATGCATCAATGTGGTTTGTGAACGCTTACTTTTCTTACAATGTGCGGTGTCAATACGCCGCAGAAAGAGTGACAGTGAGCTCGGAAGTAGTCCTTGAAGGCGGCAGTGAAGTCGGTAAGAAAGAAATGGTCCGGCGGCGGCAGCAATAATAAAAAAGTTTAGAGCACTGGCGGTGCAGAAGTTACGGGGCGACGAAAAAAATGGGGAGATGGGCGGCGCCGGCGGTACAGAATTTGCGCTACGGTGGCGGCGGCAATAATAAGAAAAGGTACGGCGGCGGTGGTAAGAACAGCGGAACAGTGCGGCAGCGGCGGTCCTGATGTAACGCAGCGGTGGCGGCGGTAATGGCACGAAACCAATAATAGAGAAGCGCAGCGCCTCCCTCGAGGTGAAACATGTACCGAAGCTGGTGCAACATGTTGTCCATCGATGAAGTGCACCTTTGTCGCCCAAGTTGAAGGCCTTCTAGATGTTGTGTTCCGTCTTCTTCGTTTCGTTGAGGATGGACCACTGTAGATTGCTCTATGGGCGAATTTTGCCGACCTGGTTGGGGATGCGCGAACATTGGCGGCAAGATGTGCGTTCCACCGCCCTAAAGCAATAATTCAAGGTGCATCATTGATTCACGAAACGTTCAGAGTCAATCCATAGCTTCGTTGCCAATAGGTTGTGCTGCCTGGAAGTGGGGCAATAGAGACGCGACAACAATCGAAATGCACAAGAACTGTCAAAACTGCAATTGCGAAAATGACGGGTGTATCCTGGGTACAGTTCTAGTCTGCGTACCATATAGGGTACATACATTTTTTGTGTAATTGTGCATCGTATCAAATTACGCAATAGGTTCAAATTGAAATGAACCTGTGGTTTTGCGTTGCTTTCTCAAGAGACGGTGGCATTGCTTTCGATTCAAGATCTCATCTACGTTTAAGGCGTACAATCGAGTTTGTCCTGAACGTTTTCAAGCATGAAGACTGGGCACTTCACTACTGGCACTGGCGCTAGAAAGATGCATCGGAATCAGAGGTTGTGCATTATTCAGGAAGGGAAAGAAAGAGGCACAGTAATGCACTTAAAAACTCGATAACTCTAAACAGTACACTAGCAATGATAATGATGGCCATGGTGAAGCCATCTTCTGACGTTGCGTTTCGCTGACTACTGAATACCACCATACACCATCTAATCTAGTTTCGTCGAGTTTTCTTCGAGGAATTTCGGGGATTGCGGACTGCATTTCCCATAGAAATATGGAGTTTTTGATTGTTTCGATAGGGATTTGCCGTATTTGGCCGAGTCCTGGACCCCCCTTACCATATGTATTGTAGTCCTCAGAGTAATAGATGTAAGCCGAAAAAGCAACACGGCATTGTCATGACTAGGGCTGAATCAGGACAGGAAAGTTACCTATAACGCTCAATAATAACTGAAAACTATCGAGATTGTCGAAATATAGAATACTTTCTTAATGTTCAATGAGCCTGTGTGCCGCCATTCTGAAATGATCTCGCGGATGTTGTGAGCGCCCAAGGGCCGTTCTTTTTTACAATTTCTTGTTCATCGCCGTTCGCAGGCGAAACCGGTTATGCTCACACTTTCAATTTCAGCACTTTTGGTGCTCTACTCCGGAAGGAAATATTCGTCGCTTGCATTATTAAGTTCTGCAAATGACAACCTTGCAATCTCCTTATCAGGCGCACTTGGATCCAGACGGGACAAATTATCGGAATGCAGAGCGACACTTCCCAACCTGTAAGTTTTGCGTATTTCTTTGTCAGAATAGCCGACATTCTCGCATAACAAGTCCAAATTACTTGGAAGAACACTGCGTCAATTTTCCAACATACCAAGTAAGTTATCACAGTCATTCTTCCAATTCTGAACAGTGTCCTCAGCTTCTTCTTTTGCTTCATATTTCGTCTCTATTTTCCTCCTTCTGCCAAATTTTGCGCGCGATATTCACAAACCGCGGGCGTAGGTAATTTATCGCGCGAGTGAGAAGGTGATAATTTGCGTTCCTTTTCAGAACTAGAATAGTAAATACGCTCTGTAAGTTTGTTGCGTTTATGCCATTTTTGAAAGCAACTAAGACCATCTTCTTCTTTTCGCGGTATTGTACAAATTGTTACACTACAAATATTGCAATCTGAGCGTTGCTTCGTTCTTAACATATATCGACTGGTGTTGCTGCTGCATAATATGCAGTACCCTAAATCAGAACGAATTACATTGTGATCGCGAATGATGCGACGCAAAAGCCACTTATCTCGCCCGTTAAAGAGGTGATTCGCTTTCGAATAACCTTTGAAGGCTTCGCCTGCAATTCTTGCACTTCGGTTGCAGAGAACACGTCTTCTCCGTGTGCGTAACGAAGGAGCTCAGAATCGCTCATCCAACGAAAATCCATGGGTTGCACGAGTAGTAGTACGTTGAATCGCTAGTACCTTACAAATGAATCATGTATTGAACGACTCCTTAAGAAAACAACAAAAATTAAATATTATCACGACAAGGCGTTAAATTAAATTTAATGACGAAATTCTACTCAGAAGTTAAGGAGTATAATTTCACTCTATAAGAAAAAAACAGTGGTTATATATTTTAGAAGCAAAGTATTAAGTTAAACCCATTCCCTTGTAGAACATTTCACGTTGCCTATTAGTTGTACTTATCCTTTACTATGTAAATTTTCATATTTTGTGTACTCAGTCTACGATTCAGTGGATCAAATGTTTAGAAGGAGTCTTACATACTAAGCATCAATTCTTTTATCAAATGAATGGTTCTCCAGGTTCTACATGCAATCATCAAAAATGCATCTAACTATCTTGGTACTGGAGTAGTGAACGAGCAACAATTATTTTTGCGACATGTTCACAAGACAACAAAGAACGGTCGGGTGTAATTATCTTATTTATTACTGAAAAAACTCGTTCACTTGAGGTCGTAGAAGCTGTTGTGCAATACGCTCGCATTGCTAGCTTGAACAATTTGGGATAAGTTGATTTTCTCGAATACCAAAAGCGAAGTACCGCCAATGGATCCAGAAGGAACATTTCTTTGTCCAGACCGAACTGCCTAATAGAAGTTGATTTGTATCGAAAAGCTTCATCCGTTGCATTGCCAGAACTAGAGCAACCCATAATTTCTTCCAGCCAGAACTTTCTCCTCTTTTGGGATGGTTCGACAACTGCATAAGATTCAGTAGAATTCTGCCTGATATTTTGTATGGAGTGAAATTCGACCCCATCCAAATTTTCTTCACTTGAATGGCTATTCACCGATCCACACATAACACGACTTAAAGGTTCAGCCCGTCTCATCAACTCATCTCTCTCTCTGAAGCGTTGTTCCAAAACATGAAATTCCGTACAAATGGAAATAAGAAAAAAACAGCCAGAGATCGTGTACTTCAATATTTTTCAGTTCCATCTTCATCAAACCGCCTTATCGCATCGAAAATATTGACAGTCGAACCGAGGCATTCTCAGCACGAAAAACGTGTCCTCCATTTTCAACTCTCTCCAGTTCCCGAATACAGAACTGAAGTGAAGGCAAAATTTTATGCACTGTAGGTTCATGCGTTTTGTGTGCCTCCAGAAGCATGTCGTAGACAGATTTGAACGCGTCAACAATTGACTCTAAAGCCGGGAAATTTAAGACTCGGCACGAGACAGAGTGGCTATCTTTTTCCAAAGATTCTTATGCGTTTCGTGATACTGTACGGTTTTGAGCCTATATGATTGTCCAAACCTTCGACGCTGATTTAAGAAACCGTTCTGTTACTAGCAATACGGTTCCAAATCCGGTTTCAATATCTTGAATGAGGTGATAACCGTGGTGTAGATCCTTATTCTATTCAAAATGCTTTGAATCTTCTACAATCCTTTGAACAGCTCGCAAATTATTGGATACTCGTGCCGAAACGGAATCTTCTCCGCATCGTTGAAATAATGATTTCATGCAATTCGAAAGGACGTGAACAAAATATCCTATCCATTTTTCATCACGACATACTAGACGAGAACTTATGGAGCTATTTGCCATTCTGGCCATGTTTGCAGCACCATCCGTCACAACAGTAAAAAATTTTTGGATGGAGTTAAAATCCAACCCATAATTGAGTCTTAGTCGGTTATCTATAACCGCTCGCAGATTAGGTCCTGACGCAAAATCTGGCTTCTCGACTAACAAATGTAATTTACCGTTAAAAAACATTCTAGAACTATGTCCAACTACCGAACATGATGCATCTCATCACCTAAACCCATTAGAACGCTGAAACACCGTCTCTCGTTGCAGAGTTGAATTTAAAGTACTATATCTCAGCTTTGTGGGTGGATTTGAGTGAATATAATCACATCTTTAATCCTGAACGGGAAAAGATCAGTTCAGATGTTAGATGCAATCGATCTCCGTGCTACGTACGAAATCTCGAACAAATAATTTGTTTTCTCCCATCTCACAAGTGCATCGGTAAGGATAGTGCATTTTATCTGAAATTTGGCCTGTTTTACAATTGAGCACGGTAGTTTGTAAATAGATGTCCCGGACACCAGATTTTTTCATATGATCCTTGTGAAACCGAGCCCTGGTTGGCCTTTATTGAAAAACTTCCCGGTGAATAAAGCTGGATCCATAAGTACTAATTTATTTCCAAAATTTATCCTTACCGAGATAAACCCGGTCAACGAGAATGAAGTACATCCAGCTTATTGCCATATTTTGCTTCCTTGCTGCTGTACACGCGCATATAGGGGTGTCGCCGAGCATAACTGAAGCAGGCTCCCGCGTAGATTTCGACTTGCACATCTCGTATGATTGTGGTGATGACACTGTGGGTACCACTAACTTCACGGTAGAGCTTCCTATGGACCCGCCAATTTTCAGTGTTAACGCCCATCAGGTACCTATCTGGCGCGTGTTCATCAACAAGGAGAAGCTTGATATGCTGTCAAAGTCGGAAAATACAGTTTTGATGAGACACTCAGGAGCTTCAACTATATTGGGTTCCTTCCCGATGGATTCTACATGACGTACAAGATCCGTGGAATGATGCCTATGGCCACAGAGAATACGACCGCGTGGATCAAGGTATACCAGGATTGCCACAACCAGGGTAACAGCCTTGCGTGTGCCCAAATTCCTTCCGAGGAGAACCCCAGTCCTCGTTACCCTGCCCGTTCAGTTACTATTGTTCCCAAGATGGAGTAATACGTGACATGTACGACGTATTCTTAATTAGACACATATATAGGCAGCGAATTGAACGTTTTGCACTATGTTCAGCTGCTTAAATTCTGATGAAATTAAATAAATTCTTCATACAATACATTTGTATTTATGATAATTTCACTTAGCAGTTAGCATTTAGTCGGCATCCTTTGTCGAATGTTGTATTCTTTTGTGAGCTGTATTCCGTTGATTCATCAGTATCTTGAAATTGAACAACTTTCCGCACTGTTTATTCTCGTAGAAACGATCGATTAACACGTCAATAGCGAAGAAACATTTCTTCATGAAATACTTTGGCATATAAAACGCAATTTCGTCTCCATTCTCCTTTCGATAACGAAAAGCGTAATCCTGCCCGTGAGTACATGTCAAAATCTCTGTCTTTCTTATTGAACAGGAAACAAGCATTTGAGTTATTGATTCTGCAAACGTTAGTTTAAGAGCGAACTCCTAATGCTCCGACTCTACAGCTTAATATTGCGAACAATTCTTCAATCAACTGATTCATTAATGCTTCATGTTTATTAAATAACTCAACAACAAATATTTCATTACTAATTCACGAATGACACGGAACACATACGAGTCTGGCTAAATTTCAATTTAACTGCCGGAAGGAAGTATGACTGAAGTCTTGCGGCAAGGTCGGAAGCTTAATCATTCAATTTCTAACTATGTAAAAGACCTCAAAGATGTCTTGAAAACCAACAAGCGGCCGTTAGATATACAGCTCCATCGCTTCGAGAGCTACTGTTTCATTTGTAGCTCTGTGTTTTCGCTGGCAAATCTCTTCTTGTTCGATTCGCTAGGTCTGAAGAACTTGGAAATACGACTTTTTTTCATATTAACTCATTGGCGAACGCCACGAAAGATTTCATTTTTCCATATTTGCCCGTTTTTTAAATCCTTGTTTCAAGCATTTTGTGGGGATTTCATTCTCTTGTACATGTTACGTGTCATTTTTCTTTGTAAAACCTATTTTCGATTATGCACTATTCTACTAAGTGCGCGTCAAATGGATTGTTTGACCGTTTCGTTCCTGTCGATTGCTGATTGTAGAGACGGTAAATGAACCAAAACTAACTTTATTTTGGTACATGTAGGGCTATCCTCATTACACGATACTTTTCTGTTTTACAGTTCAGCAGGCCACTAACTGTAAGTATTTTTGAAATCTAAAAAATTAGGTACCGTCGAATAAGTGACCTACTGAACACTATGTCGCACAAGCGGACGGAGATATGAGTATGTAAAGGCCTGCAGAAAGCCAAAATTACGTTAAATCTCGCTGAATCATGATGAATAGGGCAGTGAACAAAGACACTGCAAAAGACTGGGACAAGATTATTCGTTTATCCCCAGGTTCACAGCATTACTGATGTGATATGGTGTGAAGAGCAAGCGTGGGGTTGTTGTTTACGAAGAACGACAATGAATGGAGCAGAATTGTGAAAGACGGATGTAGATCAACTTTGTAGCAGGCTACAATTGTACTAGAACGATTTTAGCATTTCGAAGTAGGGACTGCTTGATTGCTATGCGGACGATTCAGAAGCTTTGTTTCTTCGATATTCGCCTGTATTTTGTAGTACGAGAAGTACCATAATCCAGATAATTTCCGGAATGAAAAGAGGCAGCAAAGATTGATGTAACGAGAGAATTCATTATTTACTGTACAAGAAAGTAACTCTGGAAGGGACGGTGCAAATTTGAGTTTAGTTCACGTCAATCCCAACTAGCAATGCAAGAACAAAAATCATCGAGGGGGAATCAGAAAAGAAAAATGGGTGCCGTTTTAACAGGTGGCTCCCCCTTTTAATTTAATTATTAAATACCGTTGTATTCAAACTGGCTTCTTATTTAACACAGTTCAGTACATGTCTCTCCTACTTCGTATTAAACACTATACGCACATCATCTAAAAAGGAAGATAGAAGAGATTGGGTATTTTTCTCAAGTTTGAGCCTGGGCCAAGCGCATTCATCTAAATGACTTTTCAATAGAGGCCCCGGATAGTGAGCAGACTTCATGTAACTTTTCGGATCAACCCACAGACGTTCTATTTCTTTGTGTACGGTAGCCAGTTTCAGGATTAACGAAATTCTTAGAATGATTCACTGTTTTGTGAATAAATCCTCGTCGTTCTAATTGAGAATATCCACGCCATTCATCCGTCAAGACTACACTTCCCTCCGCTACATATTTTCCAATTACTGCGGTGAGTGTAGCGGCAGTACGGTCAGGTACAATCACAAAACGTACATTTTCTTTCGATTGATACAGACCAACCACCCATGGACCTACGATTTTATTGCCGTAATTACGACTTGATGTAGGCTGATTTTCTTCTGCAGTAGGGCTTGGCTCTTCTAAATGCCAGTCAGGTAGCACCGCTCTTCTTGGGCACTGATCAAAAGACAAGACTCGACCTCTTTTGTACTTTCTACGGTCAGAAAAGTACGACTCGTCAACTTGAATCGGTGCATCATGTGTGCCGCGAAACTAAGGCTGCGAGCTGATTATTTTAGAACATACTTCCCGGCACATATTGTACCAGTCCACAACGGTACTTAGAGAACATCCAGTAATATGCGATGCTTGCCTGATAGTACATTGAGTCATGAGGAATACGTCAACAATTGACATTATTTGACTTAGAGAAAGCTTGCAGTTCGGATTACCATTCTTGTCTTCGTAAGTGAAAAACATATTTGTTCGAACAGAACGGCGAGTACGGCACTTCTTTTTCTTACAAATCCAGCCCTGTACTCCAGATTTTCGAGTACATCTGTGCATTTCTGATCCGCATGGTACTCCTCGCCGTCCTCTGCATGTTATTGTTTCTTCATTAAACAAATCATGTTTTCTTAAGTACTTCACGCAATGTGCTTCAGACCCAATTACGTCTCGTGCAAATTCGGTCATCCGCATTTTTTTGCTTACGGAAATTTCTCGAGTCTGAACTAATCCTTATCGATATTTGTATTCACTTTTATTGAACGTTCCATTCTTTAAATGAATTTTAAACGGTCATTCTAGATAATTAAATTTAAAAGGGGAGCCACCTGCTAAAACGGCACCGGAAAATGGTTTTGCAGGCTTCATATTTATTGCATGGATACTGTCGCATTTAGAGTCAGCAAACTGATTTAGCGCGTAAAGGCGCTAAGTTCGTTTTACTGTTGTGCTCAGGTAGCTAATGCACTGTGGATGAATGGAAATGCTTGATACTAGATATGGTAGTGGTACTGAGCATTTCGTAGTCTTGATACCGTACGTGTCGAGATTGTGCATAGTGGCAGTGCTTGACAGTTAGTGATGCTAGTCGTTCTAGCTGTGGATGATGGCAATAAGGGAGATGCCTGGCGTGGGTTGGGTAGAAGAGAAAATTACATGTACTTCCATGAAACAGATTTAGCGACGTATTCGATTATAAAATTCCACTTGAAACGCCTTTTTACTTGTTTCTTTAACGAAATTTACAATATCAAATTTATTTCAGTACGGCTTGACAACCCACATTGCTCGAATACGGTGGTACCATTTCCGTGTTCAGTATAGTTCGGTAATATCGTGGCACACTACAGCATGTGTTGATACACTGCTGCTCATTCCGTCCGTTTGCCCATCTGAACTACTCATGTGGGCATCAACTTCGGAAGTCACAATATGTCGTTCACGGGAAACAAATTCAAACGACCGCAAAGTGGCAGGAAAGGGGCAGATCTATCTGTAACTGCGAAAGAAGACCATCGTGGCCCTCGTTCTACTCTGCAGCCCGACCGTTTTGTGTAATCAAGGCCAGTGTACACGGCCAAATCGGAGTGGAATGTTGCGAAAGCAAATTCGCTCATATTCAAAACAACGTCAAATTAAAGTTCCAGCACGCATGACGCGCGGCCATGGGAATCATAAGTGGACAATCTAACGTCATAGGAGGTTGGAGAAACCCTAAACGGATTAGTCGACGTCGCCCCACCAACACTTCTTATTATGCTCCAGCCGTCGGTACAGACACCCAGAGAGAGGCCGTCCCCCTTGGTTGTTTACGATGCCTCAAAATGTAACACGACGAAGACGAAAATCGGGTAACGAGAACCGCGCCACTGCGGGCGCGAACGGCGTGCCGGTGGCACCGGGCAGCGCGGATGGGGGAGGGAACGGCGCCGCGGCGGGGGGGCACCAGAACCTGTGGAACCGCGAGGAGTTCAAGAAGACCGTGGTGCAGTCGATAATCCGTGCGCTGCTCATGTACCTCGCCCTGCGCTACATCATGTATCAACAGAAAAACGGCGGCACCAACAAGAGCGGCGACGCCGCGAACGCCGACGGCGCGGCGCCGAAGCCCGCCGGCCGCCAGCCCGTGCGCACCAACATCTGGGGCGCCAACGTGCGCTACGACGTGCGCGCCTTCACATCGATGCACAGCACGATGACGTTCCAAGACGCCGTGAACGACGTGCCGTTCTACGCGTCGGAGGGCTTCACCTACACGCTGGATCAAGAAAACTATCGCGGCGAGAACGTCACGCTGCAAGTGCCGCGCGAGGTCACCGAACGCAACACGTCCTGGTACGCCCACATTTTCGTGACGAAACAAGGCGCGTGGGAAATCGAGAACCCCCACCCCACGAAAGTTCTCTACACCTCGCACAACCTCGTATCGTGGCACAAGGGCCCGATTATCGAGGAAGGCACGAACCTGCTGGGCAACAAGAAGGACGAGGAGGTGGTGTCGAAGGTGGTGGTGGCGGCTGGGAAGGATGAGATTATTCAACTGGTGAAGCCCGTGATGACGATAGGGCTGGTGACGGACTACTCGCCATTCTCGACGGACACCTTCCCACTGACAATATCGCATCGGTACAAGCCGGCCGACGAGGCGGCTGGGTTCCCGACGTACTACCCGCCGTTGTTTGTGAACGAGTTTTGGCTGCTGGCCGACATGCTGCGGCCGATTAACAGCACGGTGACGAGCACGGACGTCGAGGTGATAATGGAGCCGATATCGATGAAGAAGTGGGCGCTGCAGGCGCAGTTCGACGCGACGATGGAGATGCAGATTTCGTACGGGGCGGCGAGCGCGAAGGAGAAGGACAAGATCAAGCGGATGATCCTCGACACTAACCCGGTGCTGCTGGCCGTGACGATGATCGTGAGCCTGGCGCACAGCGTGCTGGAGGCGCTGGCGTTCCGCAACGACGTGAGCCACTGGAAGAGCATCAAGAGCATGGAGGGCATCAGCGTGCGCAGCATGGGCGTGAAGATCTTCATGGAGGTCGTCATCTTCCTGTACTTGCTGGATAACGACACGTCGTGGATGATCATCATCGGCAACGCTGTCGGCATCGCCATCGAGGTCTGGAAGCTCGGCAAGGCCGTCGAGTTCTCCAACTTCGGCAAGGTCAAGCTCCTCGGCATCATCCCCTGGTTCGAGACCAAGGACCGCGACTCTTACTCCAAGCAGACCAAGGAGTACGACGAGCAGGCCATGAAGTACCTCTCCTGGGTCGCTTACCCCCTCGTCGCCCTGTACAGCGTCTACTCGTTGGTGTACGAGAAGCACAAGTCTTGGTACTCCTGGATTTTGGGTTCGCTCGTAGGCGCCGTGTACGCGTTCGGGTTCTTGCTCATGGTCCCCGCCGTGTACATCAACTACAAGCTGAAGAGTGTCGCGCATTTGCCGATGCGTGCGCTCATGTACAAGTCGCTCAACACCATCATCGATGACCTGTTCTCGTTCGTCATCAAGATGCCGTGGATGCATCGCATCGCGTGCTTCAGGGATGACGTCATTTTCCTCATCTTCTTGTACCAGTGCTGGATTTACCCCGTGGACAAGAGCCGCGTCAATGAGTTTGGACAGAGCTTCAACGAGGATGGGACCGAACGCATCGAGCCCCGTGAGTCGAGTACCACCACAAGTACCACCAGCACGACGGGCGCGAAGAAGAAGAAAGGAAAGAAGTCGTCGGCGATTCAAGAGGAGACCTCGAAGACGGCAGATGAGACGAGTGAGAAGAAGACGGAGAGCAAGGAGGGTGGAGAGGAAGCGGAGGAAATAGTAGCGAAGGATCCAGAATTAAAGAAGTCGGAGTGAGCAGCACGCTGCTAACTCTGATTTGTTCTTGTACCGTATGTACGATATTGCTCTGTGTATAGTGGGAATTTAATGATTGGATTTTACCCGTCTTTAGGGTATTTAACGTCACACAATGACGTGGGTATGTGACTTCGACTGATGAGTTCGGGTCCTTCACTAATCCGTCGCATGTTACGAACTCACATATCCCACTAAGTTAATTTCAACCGGGCCGTTGTTCTCGTTGTGCCGAAAGTAGTTTCGCGTTTCATGTTACCAGTACTGCCGATGTGCGGGGGCTTGGATCTCTGATTGCGTTATTTATCGGTTCATTCTGTTTGATGGCAATCACTCTTGACAACCTTCATACGTACTCTGCTGTTTGATCATGCATTCCGACCACAGATGAAAAACAAGTTGCTATTGGGGAGCACCAATACTTCAATTCTTTTTGGCCGTGCTGCAAGTAGCTAGGCTATCGGGGTCGAAAATCGAGGGGAAAGTACGTGAACGATATGAATTGACTGAACAAACGAGACATATTGTGCCGAATCATGTCTTGGTTGTACCTCATTCGAATGTGACCATTGGGAAGCAGTGTAGACCGTTCTCGGTCGAATTTGTGGTACATGTGTACATCAGTGGCAGTATGAAGACGTCGCCGCGGCATAGAATAGAGTTTGGTGGCTGGTTGGACTGCAAAAAAGAATCAGCACCTTGTTAAACTGGTGGTCACACCAACTACCAAACCTGAGGCAAGTCACCGAGTTATCCCCTGCATAGACGTGGTTCGGGTAGATTTAATGCCTCAGTTCGAGCGGGATCCATACGCAAACGATGGCATGCTGCCAATTTCGTAAATGCAGGAAACAGAGGCACAGAACGGATGGATTCTTGTTCAAGGAAATCAAGCAGCAGGCGCTTTCGTCCAACACAAACATAGCAACTGAATCTGAAACTATTCGTAGAACTGGAATTCACGGCTTCAACTATACACGTTTCTAAAACTCATGATGTATTTTAGTTGAATGGAACGAAGGCTAACGTTGCGTGCATGGCTAATACAGTACTTCAAATTTTAGCGAGTCTTATCAAACGTTTCAACTTGCAGCCAAAATAAAGATAAAAAACTATGGTGAATATAATGAGCTTAACAGGTCTCGACACCATAAGTAGGGATTCTTGAACCAATGGCCAGCGAATGAGAATCCCAGCCTGGTTCACTGAAAGGATGTGATTGGCTCAGACCGGCTTCCAAGAATCCTCACTTATGCTGTCGAGACCCGTAAGTTATGATTAAGAACATCATAATATTTATTTAATTAATATTTGATTTTCTTAATTCTTAAGTTGCCTTCGATTTAGGTGCACCATTCGGTATTGCAGCTGTTCTCATCTTAGAGCCTATTTATAGATTTGTTTTAGAAATTAGGACAGGATGAGCTAGCAATTGCAGTGGCTGACTAACAAAGACGGTCAGCCTTTGCAGGCTTGCTGATCACGGCTTGCACACAGCGTGCGCTGCGTTATAATGCCCAGCAAACTGAAACGGCTGTGCTCTTACTAGAACTAAATCCTCCACGTTGCGAGTAAACGCGACAGGACCATCACGTTTGACATATTGAATTCTCTAGATTTCGCTATTGTGTGACTTGCCAGTCTACTTTTACTAGTTGCGCAATAATCTTCAAGCTAGTGTGTTTGAAAAGCAAAAAACAACTATTGTAAACTTCATTTTGAATTGACATGCTGTCTGTAATTACTTGGTGTCTTGTACTGTACGCTTCTGCTCGAGTGCTTATTATAATAACAGTTTAAGACTTGTTATTGCAATATAGGAAAGCAGATTAAAGCATAGCAGATAATAGAATAAGAGTTGTTTTCAATCAGATTACATTAATTTGGAGGCGTATCTAACAACTCTAGTAGTATAGAAGCGTTCCAACTCAATGCAGAACACCTTATGATTCACATTTGAAATCCTTTGTATTTTCAGAATCGTGTATCGAGGAGAATTTTTTTGCTTAATTCAAGACAAATTTACGTAGAAGGCTTTATTTTCGTGCCTACAGAATGTCCATTACTTTACTAGTCCTTCTGCAAGGTTCCTTACTCTTGCCACATTATTCTAGCCAAATACAAACGCTTTTTTCTACAGAGTACATATTTTACTCCGAAATTCATCCTGTCAATTGGTTACGTGACTAATATGCTAGTGAGCCTTAGGTTTAGCATAGGGTATACCTTACATGTGCCGTATGAGTTAGTTGTAGTAACGATTTATCCAGCGAAAATCTAAGAAATTTTGATCCCAGAATCGTGTATGAACCTGAAAGCTACAATTTGATGCTACTTCAATTGACTAAGCTCACGGATGCACGGCTAACAAATAGATTGAAAAGCCGGATATTCTGAATGTGTGTTAATTTTCATCCGACTCGAATATTTCATCGATCAATCATCTGCTGCTTTGATGGATGAAGACTTCAAAATTCTCTTACTGCAAGGCCAAGGACTATAATGAGTGTACAGCGCTTACAATCAAGTCGATCTCTGAATTTCTGAATCTTCTTCGTGAACTTCCATTTTATCCATGAATCAACCCTCAAGCACATAAATCGGTTCAGTCAAATCAACTCCAGGATCTCTTGCGTTTCACAGTAGTTCCTCTATGTATCTGTAGTCCACTTAGTTACATTTTTCGATAAAGAATTTTTCAATAAACGGTATAGAGCAATAGTAATTGAAATATGAATAGCAAAATAAAGTACAGTAATCTAATTTTATTGAGTACTAGTTAACTGAAAAATAATGGTTTGCGAATAAAAAATATTTTAATCATAAAAAACGAATCACGAACATCTACAACTTTAAGTTCCGAACATATCCTGTGTTTCTCACAGTTTATTCCAATTTATTTGATTTGATAGATTCTGTATCTACTGTACCCTATAGATTTTTTATAAGAGCAACAGCACCAAAGCACTAACATTAGGTACTGGACTTCGGAATCTCGGAAAGAAATCACTAGTTTCGTAGTCCTTGTGCAGAGGTTGAATATGACGTGCCTCGGAAAACGAGAATTGCAGCCATTATGATGCTTAAGCAAGTGTAATACGCTCGCTCACCGATCTCTTATAGTACAAATAGCACCAGTATCCGCCACAATTCAGAATTGCTTATTACCGACTTTCCAGTATCGTTTGCGAATACAATAAATGTTTTTACTGCATTCATACTATGCAACTCTGTTCTATTCTACTCACTAGAAATCTCATTGCACCTTACGTCAAGTCAGATATACTGTTTCAGCTAATTGTGCGATCATCCAAGTATCTTGTAGTCTCATGACTCTCGTCCAATCGAAGTATATGTTCTGAAAAACTAGTCTAAGATTCTTGTGCACGAATTTTGCTTTGCCCTTCCTATTTTCGAGTGCTAGATAAAGCCAAACCTAATTATAAATGCGATGTTAGAAGTTTACATATATTCGTTAAGTTATGTTAGAGTTCAAGAATCACCAGATAACGGTCGTTTGACTTTCCGTAGAATGCCTAAGTTTGTGAATTCGAGTGCTTCTGCGAAGTCAGGATCAACTGTGTAACGGGAAAAGTCTGCTATCCACATTATATGCTATTACTGTCGAAATTAGAAATTTATTATTCACTGTTGAATGATTAGTCTTTGTCTAATGTAATTGATAAGCAATTGCATTAACAATTGCGACATACTTAACCGTCGTCAGTCAAGAAATCAAACAAGCAGGGAATATTACAACAACTCAGAGGCTCCACCAGCCGGACGCGTAGTCGCGATAGCAGTAGCCGGATTTGGTTATATTCCTGCGACAGTTAACTCCAGTATGTCTACTCTGCAATCTGTACCGCGTCAGCGAGAAATATTATCAACCCCACGGCTTGAAATTGATCTACTAATGCGTTACCCTACTCGCCACTAGACGAAGGCTCGAAACCTTGCCGCGGTTGAAGGAGTGTCCAACCAAAACTACGACAATTACAGCCTGTTTTAATTCTTTTAAAATAATCGGTTTATCAGTATCCTAGATCGTAATTTCTAGGTTATTCGAGTTCATCTACCAAGAATCTGTGTACTCTTTATGTTTATGACTGTATTTACCAACCTTAACTAATTCTGGTTTTTGAATTGGAAGGAGAATCTGACTGATCTCCCAATGTATCATCAAAAGCAGAATCGATGACTGTTGTCCTTCAAGTAAGCAGTGACGCAATGATTGCATTTTGTCACCGTTCTTTGTCTCTCACAATAGATTAGGCAGTCAACTGATTGATGGAATGGCAGGTAATGATTTACAAGGAACATTCTGAATCCAAGCATATGGCTGAATGGAATATTTACGGTTTGTCAATGACTGACTCCTAAAAAATCTATTGCTCTCCGTTCCAATGAGCAAGATCTAGCGTGCTTTCCGGACAAATCGTAGCACAAAATCATTCTAATTATTGAAGATGACTACAAGAAATCAACACAACCCTAGTATATATTCCAGAAAATAGAAAACGCCTTTTTAAGTCTCTTGACTCACTGTATTCAAAAACACAAGCAAGTATGGCATGCAAATGGAGATCTGGATAAGTTTTTATTCCTCCGGGATGATCTCATTGCACCCGAATCGGGAAAATCGTAGTGTACTATGTGATCTTGTTAAGTGCAATCTGCTTTGGAATACGTCCTTGAAGATAACTCGACAATGGGCTCTAATTTCTTATCACTAGAACGTAAATATGGGATTAAATGCAGTCTGTCTACGGATATTGACGGTATCTGCCAGAATAGTGAGCTTTTTACTGAATTACAAGAAATAATCTACAAGTATTACAGCAGTTCCAAAGTAATCCACCACTGTGCAATAGTGATGCTGTGTGAATGGAAGCAGAAAGTGATGTCTGTATATCAAGTTAAAATTCAAGTTTGTTCAGATTTTATCAATTTAAGAATTCGGAGATTGTCGGGAACGTCTTATACTTTTACGCTGGAAGTAGTTTCTGGTACATGATTGGATGTTCCTACATTTAAGATTTTTTAGTGTTCTCTTTCAGCTTACTTCCAAGAGAAGTGAATTATTGAAAGCAATAATTGAGAATTTACTTGGTTAGCTTGTTGATTCCGAGAATTTCTGGAGATCAATGCTCAGTTCTATGAACCTTCGTGTATTCATTTTGACTCTTAGCGACTGATTCTCTCAGTTACTGTGATAATAACCGTTATTCATATCTCAACTAGAAAAAAATTTCTTCAATAAGTTCACTCTAGTTAATAGCTGAGATTATCATGAATATATCAGTGCATTGGAATAATCTTTCTTTGGATTTTCTATACCTCTGATGTTTGAAGATGAGATAATCTTTATGTATCCGTCGACGAAGATCAGAAGACAAAAGTTCTATAAGAAAAATCAGATTATCTTGTACAATACGGAAAAGAGATAGATGTCAATGAATGTGTATTATTCAACTTGATTCCTTGGGTTCTGCTCCACAACTAACTCGTTAACTTCTTCGATTACCCAAAGATCTGCATTACTGAACAAAAATATCTGCTCCTCGAAATGAAGTGGAGAAATGGACACACGTCTGTCGTTGAGAGAATAACCAGCTATCGAGAATAGACGTTCACAAACGTTAGATGTTGGAAGTAAGAAGCGAGTATCCATATATACACATGTTTCTTCTCTTGAAGTTTTTAGGTGCTTTCTAGCACGCTCAGCTAGTGACATCATTGTATTCGAGCTATGATCATTGCTTTCAACTGATACATAATAAGGATTAATAAGATTAGATACAGCTTTCTGTACGCCGACATTCAAATCCGATTCTCTCCCAGTCTAAATTTTAGCAATTGCACTTTCAAACTGAGGGCACCGTACGATGTTTGAATCTGTATCTAAGTACTTTTTTGCTGAAGGGTAGTCCGAAATAATTTCGTTGAATAGTAGACGAACTTCCCCCATGTTACATGTGTCTTCCTGTAGTGCTTTTGTAACGGTATTTAGGTCAGAAAGTTTGTCAGACAATGAATCAATTGCATTATCATGAACAGTATTCAAGACCAACAGTTTAATATCTGCAACTGCCACGTCATTCAAGAAAGGTCTCAGTTTTTTGTAACGTTCAAGCATTGCACACACGGAAGACCACCTAGTAACCTTGCTTAGAATTGCTTTTAGGCGTACCAAATTTCGAAGCTTCGCTGAGGAGACAGGTCCACGTAGCTTTTTCATAATAAACTTTATTTGTTCAATAAGGCGACTGTGATGATCAAGTATGTCAGATACAGCTAGGTTCATCCTGTGACTAGCGCAGCCAATAAATGGCAATTTTGCTAACTCTGCGAAGGTGTGGTTAGTAGAACAATTATCGCCTATGAGCGCTACGATGTTTTCGAAGGAATTTTCAAAAGTTCGAGTTGAAATTCGGTAAAAGACAGTTGTGAGGCCGCACTTTGCGAAGTTTCTTTTTCAAAGGGAGAAAATTCCAGGAATATTTTTCGATGCCCAGTACAAGTATTATAGGGGAATGTAGCATAGATAGCAACATAATGTACGTCGTTAGCCGTCCACCCGCCAAATGAGTGCGAATTTGTCCGATAGAAGAGTTCTAATTTTTGATTCAACAACTCGCGTCAATGATTCCATGTACTTGATAAAATTCTTATAGGATATAGGAAAGTATTTGACATGCTTGACTAGCTTCCTATTTTCACAAGAGAGGAATGGCATTAATCCATTAACAATCATATCCAGCCAGCCAGAGATGGACTGAGTTTTCCTGCTGCTGAACAATTTCTCTTTCAACTCAATATCAGATTCTCGCGAGTCAGATGTAGCTGAAATTAAATCTTGCTGTAGCTCTGATAGTGACAGAGAGTGGCAGTCTTGCACATGTAGAATGAGATTACGATAACTTGACTCACTTTGTTTACGCCATTTTCCGCATATACATTTCCAAATCGAGTTCGGTTCGTCGAAAATTGTGTGAAACTTATCCCTCACAGCTTTACCGTTTACTTTGGGCTGCTTACCTCTGTCAGACTCCATCTCAGTTAGAGAAATCGATCCATGAACCGAGAGATGGAGTCTATTTGTGTTGTATGAGTACCTAAATGATTCAGTATTCTGCAAAATGAATCGTCAATTTTGATGCATCGGTGATTAGTACTCCAGTATCATTGGAGATAATTCTTGGATATCTGCAATCCGAGACCAGATAGGATTATCTTACACACAGAAAGATGAAGATTATTTGCTAAGGTACAACAGACACAGATGCAGATAACGAAAGATAGAAAGAAACTAGGATTGATAATCTTCGAATAGAAAAAGATCTCATCTAAATGCAGATGCACTTTTCCAATGCACTGGAATATATGATTGTTACTCGTTTCTCAGTTACCGCAATACAATTTATTTCAGTATACTTCTTTACTAAGTTGAACATAAGAGACACTGCTATAGAAGAAGAATCGTGGAAGCCCGATAAGACAGAATAATTGAATTCTTTTTTGAACTGTCAGTATTGCTGTTGATGTATTCAACACCGGAGGACAGAATGTCGAATTGTCATTCTGTTTGACAGGCCTTCACGGCAAATCGCCCGATTATTGGAAACGGAGGAATACTGTATTTTCTTCGGTTTTATTCGTTCCACGCCTCACAGTTGTACGCATTGGAACGGTGGCCAACGGATTGCCCAGCGCATGCTGTTCCAACGCTGGTCTACTTCCACCAAAGGTAGGACGGGACGGTTTACAGTGAAGCCCAGTTCGACAAGAACCGAACTTACCACAGTCAGAGGAGAGGATACGACGGAGCGACGGTTTGCAGCACAACAAAAACAGAATAATAATCTACAAGTAATAACGACACACACTTACGATGTCATGATGGCATTCCCTTCGCCCTAAGCTCAGGATGATATCTTAACACTTCTTCCCATAGCAGTCTTCTCAACGACGTCTTATCGAGCACGCCCTCATCGAACGACACGTCGAACGCGGACACGCCGATGGGCTCGTCCTCCGGGTCATGCAGCGACGCGAGGTAGGGGTGTTCCAACGCTTGTTCAACGGTGATACGCTTGTTGGGGTTGAACACCAGCATCTTGTCCAACAAGTCGCAGAGTAGGGGGTCGACGCCAGGGAACAGCTCGCTCATCGCGCGGCGGGGCTTATTCATGAGGTGGGTGCGCACGTACGTGCGTGCGTTCTCATGCTTGATGCTATCGATGTCGGCGTCGCACGGCGTTCCAATGACATCGATGATAAGGTGTAGTTGCTCGAGGAAGTTATTGCCGGGGAATATGGGTTTCCGAGCGACAATCTCCGCGAGTATGCAACCGACGCTCCACATGTCGACGGCGCGGGTGTACTCGCGCCAGCTGAGCATGATTTCGGGTGCGCGGTACCAGCGGGTGGCGACGTAGGCGGTGAGCTGGTCAGGCTCGTCGGGGGAGACGCGTGCGAGGCCAAAGTCACAGATTTTGAGGTCGCAGTTGCCGTTGAGGAGGATGTTGGAGGGCTTGAGGTCGCGGTGGAGGACGTTGGCGCTGTGGATGTGCTTGAGAGCGCGGAGGATCTGGTAGGTGAAGTACTGGCAGTGCTCGGAGGTGAGGCCCTGCTCGGAGGAGATGATGTTGTGGAGGTCGGTGGCCATGAGCTCGGACACGGTGTAGACGTCCTTGAAGTCGGCGCCGTCGACGGCGGGCACGTAGACGTCGCGGATGCTGATGACGTTCTCGTGCTCGAAGTGGCGCATGAGGCGCATCTCGCGCAGGGTGCGGCGGCAGTCAGTGGCGTTGTCGACGATGCCGGCTATCTTCTTTATCGCCACCTCCTCGCCCGTGTGCCGGTCCACCGCGCTGCACACCACGCCGTACGCGCCCTTGCCGATCGGCCGCACCAGCTGGTAGCGCGCCGGCACCTCGAACAGCGACCCGCACACCATGTAGCCCTTGGTCTGATACAGCGGCGCGGGCGCCGCCTGCTGCGCCACATAATGGCTCGGGGTCCCGGAGTCCACGTCCATGGCGGTGCGTCGATGCCGAACGTCGATGCGCAACAGCCGTGTGCGCCTAAAAACGCTGCGCCTGTGTGCAACGCGAAAGAGCAGCTACAGTGCGACGAAAATAAATCGTGCGTTCGCGGACAGAACATGAAATTCGCTTATAATTTTTGATCCACCCCGTCTTACTGTCACTTGCGTGAAAACGTGGCCTCATCTCGATTTGGCTGCATCACGCGCTATCTGCCCATGCTCGCACGCACCCTCGCCCCGACCCCACCGCCGCGCCCGTCAACTTACAATCACTATTCGCCCTTCCCCGTTACGCCTGAATTCTTGGTAAACCGCAGTCCCACCACCCACACACTCGTCCCGTCCCGCACGTCTTGTAGCCGATCACAGTGTCCTGCAGCCCCCGTTTTTCAGCCGCTTTCTACCCCACCCGCCACCCCTGCTGGGCGTGTTCTGCGCAGAAATGACACCCTGTCTTTGTCCCGTACAGCAACCATCCGCGCCGTTCGCCCGATACCGCCGCTATACTGCGGCGGTTGTATGAAGGCCACCTCCATGCAGCCCGAACTGTCGCTGACCCTCTTATCTGCACGCCCACGCCCGCACACCCTTGTCCCCCGATCCATACACTGTATTGCTACCAGCCTTTCCTACTCTTGAATCCCGTCGAATTTGTGTTAGCCTCACCCCAATATAGTAACATCTTGGCTACAATACCCATGGCGAGGTTAGGGAATCAGCCCCCACGATGCCTTCAGTTCTGTTTTTAGAACTCTTCAAATTTGTAGCCCTCGTCTCCACCCTCCCTGCTGCACTCCCTCATACCTCACAGGGGCCGCGCTAGGGCCATGCCTAGCGCGCACCTGACTGACTTATCGTCGGTGCGCGTTTAAATCGCATTCTGATATTTGTAATTTGCAGTCAATATGAAGCTTTGAGTGTGTTTCGTGCGCCCGAAATTTCTTTTTATTGCACTTCGCAGATATCGCCGCCGAATTGATTACATACCCGCGGCGGTGTTGGTGATTTTTTCGTCTGCAATTACTTGTTAGAGTACCAGTGGATCGTTCGACAAGCACAGGCGTCGCTGCGCCATGAAAATATTTTCGCAACTGATTCGGAACGCTCGCAGCTGCCAAGCAGTCAACTTCGTGTATGTGCTTCGATTCGCGCACTGTGTAGATTTCTCACCTGATAACAGATTGTGTCGGATTTTTTCGCACTACAAGTTTGTTCACACACGGATGGAAGTGCGCTCGGTTTAACACTAAAGCGTTTCACATTCACGGGCACGGCACAGTATCACGAAATTATCCGTTTCGCAAAGGGATCGCCGCGAATGAGATAAGCCACACGTAATATAATCAACGACAGAGCAACGAATAGTTTGGCGAAATGAAAATATTCCTCTCATCAATCCGGACGATAGACGACTCATTGCCAGACTGTCGACAAGGCCCACCGCAACGCAGAAACAAGTTTCAGCGATTGGACAACAACGAACCTGACTGAACTGAACAAGCGTGGGTAGCGATTTAACATGCCCCACACCTCCACATGCGTGACTGCATCCATCACACTCCGCACTATTTGCTTCGTAGTGCACCGAAATAGGTGTGAAACTCTTGTAACCGAAACATCTCCATGCATCCAAATTGCCACTA